>WOYI011350789.1_pt1 | contig 25786 bp, 30 predicted proteins | sample 6423411 | NCBI WGS metagenome assembly WOYI01 (sample SAMN13441803, study PRJNA592873) | oil field metagenome | biome: oil field; feature: oil-well bore; material: oil-contaminated soil; isolation source: oil-contaminated soil from oil-well borehole | place: Germany: Wietze | collected 2016-10-18 ... | reverse complement strand
AACCCGGGAGGCTAAGCCCCGGGTTTTTGGTGATACAGGTCACGCGCCGCGCAGCCGCTTAGGTGGTTTACGGCTCGTGTTTTTAAGACAGAGGTCGGTCATGCATGGTGAGGCCGAAAGGCCGAACCTGCGTGACTTTTTTATGCCATTATGACACCGTTGGTGGGTTGCCACCCGCCCTACACCTCACGAGATCGCCCACACCTCGGAGGGCTTCTTTGGGAAGAGGGCGTTGATCAGGTTGGCCGTTTCCTCGTTTTGGGCCGCGCAATCCATGTGGATCTCGCGCAGCTCTTCCACCGTGCGGTGGCCGAAGACCAGGTGCAGAAAGGTCAGGGGAAATGGTGGGACAGAGCAAATAAAAAAGCCCCGGGCATTTGGGCCGGGGCTGTGTGAGACTTGTTGGCTTAGTCCATGTTTTCCAGGGTGGTGACCATTTCGTCAATCACGTCATAGCCGCCCTGCCAGAACTCGGCGGTGGTGACGTCAATCCCGGCGTTGGCCAGCAGCTGCACCGGGGCAATCGAGCCGCCCGCCGCCAGGATCTGCATATAGCGGGGTTTGAAGGACTCGCCCTCCGCCTGGTATTGCTTGTAGAGCGAGAGCACCAGCAGTTGGCCGAAGGCGTAGGCGTAGACATAGAAGGGCATGCCGTAGAAGTGGGGGATCATCACCCATTCCCAGCGGAACTCATCGGAGATCTCGACGGCGTCGCCGAATTCGCTCTTGAGGTTTTCCAGGTAGGCATCCGCGATGTCGTTCACCTGGGCGCCTTTGGCGATCAGGTCGTGGGCGGTCTGCTCGAACATCGAGAAGTAGGTCTGCCGCAGGATGGTGGCAAAGGCATCGTCCATCTGGCGATAAAGCAGGTCCCGCCGGACAGCTTCGTCGGTCTCTTCCTTGAGGAGTTTATCCACCAGCATCATCTCTGCGAAGGTCGAAGCGGTTTCGGCCAGCGGCAAGCAGGCGTGCTGCGTGAACGCGGTGTGGTCCTGCGCCATCAGGGAGTGGATCCCGTGTCCCAGTTCGTGCGCCATGGTGGCGACATCATCCGGGCGGCCCTGGTAGTTGAGCAAAACCCAGGGAGTCAGGTCCGGCGTGATGGTGGCGCAGAAAGCGCCGCTCATCTTGCCCTTGCGGATCTCGCTGTCGATGTGGTTGGCATCCAGGATCTGCTGGGCCAGGCCCGCGAACTTGGGATGGAACTCGTTGAAGGACTCCAGAACGATCTTCGCGGCCTCGTCATAGCTGTAGGTCTTATCGGATTGTGCGACCGGGGCGTAGATGTCGTAGCGGCGAAGCTTTGCCATGCCGAGCCTTTTGGCTTTGAGCTGGAAAAAGCGCTGGAAGTGCTTGGTGTTCTGGCGGGTGACATCGAGCAGGGTCTCAATCACTGAGTCGGGGATGTCGTTGGCCAGGTTGCGGACTGCCACCGGCGATTTGAAGCCGCGCAGGGTGATGTTCTCGTTGCGCCAGTCCCGGGCGATGGCCTGATAGATCTGGCCGAGGATTGGGGCGTCGGCTTCATAGACCCGGAAGAGCTCCTGATAGGCTTTGGCCCGCAGGTCGGGGTTGGCATCGCGCACCAGTGCGGAGACCTCGCCGCGGGTCATTTCTACCTCTTCGCCGTCCACGGTCAGCTTGAAGACATAGCGGTTGGTAATCGAGTCGTAGAGCATGTTCAGGGCGTTGGAGCCGGTCACGTCCTTGATGTTGACGATCTTCTCTTCTGGTTCGCTCAGGGTGAAATCCTTGAAATTGCGGATCGTTTCCAGCCAGTAGCGGTAATCGCCGGAGGCGTCCAGCAGCGGTTGGGCGTCCTGATCTTCCAGGGATTTCCACCAGAGGTTGAAGAAAAGGGTCTTGTTGGAGGCTTCGGCCTGGAATTGGGTGACCCGGGCGACCAGCGCCTGGGCGTTCTGGTCTTGGGTGTCGGCGGAGAATTTCAGCTCGGCGAAGCCGCCGAGCTGGAGCATCTTGCGAAAGATCTGTTCGTAGGTTTTGATGATCTCCATGAAGCGGTCGGTGCTGATCTTGGGGGTGAGCTGCTCCCGATAAGTCTCGAAGGCATCCAGGCCTCGGTTGATCTCGTCAAAGGTGGTTTCGATCTTGGGGTCATCCACACCGGAGAAGAGGTCGCTGAGGTCCCAGGGAGATTGAGTGTAGGTTTTGTCTGCCATTGATTTTTCCTTTTGATAGGGTCCGGTTTGGGCGATGGGTTCAGGCTGCCCCTGCCGGTTTGATTTCTTGGGAGGTTTGCTGCCGGATGCGTTCCCGCAGGACGTCGATCGGTTTGCGCTCCTGGGTTTCCTCATCCAGGTAATACCATAGTTTCCAGCCGTTGCCCGGGCCGCTGCGGATCTCTTTGGCGATCTTGTGGATCGAGCCGCGGTGCCCGTTGAAGGCCAGCTGACCATCCGCCAGCACCTGGGCGGTTTCTTCGCCGCTCTGGCCGTAATAGAGGATCTGGCCGGGCTGGAGCAGACCATCTTCCACCAGCCGCCCGAAGGGGATCCGCTGCCGGTGGCGCGGATTGGGGGTGACGTAGATCGGCGGATCGAACTCCAATTGGACCACATCGTGGACCCTCTGGCTGGCCAGCCGGGCATATTTTTCGTCCACTTCGATGCCGATGAAATGCCGGTGGAGCTTGCGGGCGACCGCACCCGTGGTGCCCGTGCCGAAGAAGGGGTCGAGGACCACATCGCCGACATTCGAACTGGAGAGGATCACCCGGTAGAGCAAAGCCTCCGGCTTCTGAGTCGGGTGGGCTTTTTCGCCGTCCTCATCCTTCAGGCGTTCGCCGCCAGTGCAGATCGGGAAATACCAGTCGCTGCGCATCTGGAGGTCATCGTTCAGGCCTTTCATGGCATGGTAATTGAAGGTGTATTTGGCGCCTTTTTCCTTCTGCACCCAGAGCAGGGTCTCATGGGCGTTGGTGTAGCGCACGCCGCGGAAATTCGGCATGGGGTTGGCCTTGACCCAGACCACATCGTTCAGGACCCAGAATTTGAGGTCTTGCAGGATCTTCCCCACCCGGTAGATGTTGTGGTAAGACCCAATCACCCAGAGCGTGCCGGTGGGCTTGAGCACTCGCCGGCAGGCCGTCAGCCATTCCCGCGTGAACTGGTCATATTGATTGAAACTCTCGAACTGGTCCCAATCATCATCCACCGCGTCCACCTTGGTCAGGTTGGGGCGCCAAAGCTCGCCCTCCAGCTGGAGGTTGTAGGGCGGGTCGGCAAAGATCAGGTCGACGGAGTCTTCGGGCAGGTCGGCCAGGATCTGCCGGCAGTCGCCGACCAACACCTGGTCCAATGGGAGGGAGGGGTCCAATTTAGTCATAAGTGTACCTATTTTAACGGCTTTTACGCGCTTTGGGGGCGCAATGTGGGGTAATGGGGGACACTCACAAAAAATATGGATATTGCAAATTACCACTTTGCTTTGATGCGAGAATAGAATGATTGTTGGGCACGTAAACTTGCTCTTATGGGTTGAAATAGTTTGTAGGGTCGCCCCTCTGTGGGCGACCACAATATCATGAGCTGGTATTGTTTATTACTTCCAAGATGACAAGCTTTCGAATACGATTGTCGCTTAGGGGGCATTATATTGGAGCGCACAATGACGGCATGGCCACATGCCGCGTAGCGCATCTGACCTACAGGGGGCTTTTGGGGGTGAATTGTTGGGTAACGAGGAAAATCTGGCGCGGGAGGGGATTAAGGAGACAAAGGCGCTTACGCCATCGGGTATAATCCCTCTATCACTTGAATTTATTCTTGCCAGAAAGCCGCCTTATGCCAACTGCCACCGAACATCGCCCTCTGCCAAAACGCTGGCGGGTGCAGCACCCCATCCCAAACGATATCTCCCAGGAACTCAGTGATTTTTCACCTCTGCTGCGGCAGCTGCTCTATAACCGCGGCTATGAAAACCGGGAGTCGGCAGCCGCTTTCATTGACGGCCGGGTCAACTTTGATACGGACCCCTTCCTGTTGAAGGGCATGGCGCTCGCGGTGGAGAGGCTGCACGATGCTGTTGAGAAGGGCGAGAAGGTCGCGGTCTATGGCGATTACGACGTGGACGGGGTCACCTCGACCGCGCTGATGGTGGAATTCCTGACTCAACTGGGCGTGGAAGTGCGGCCGTATATCCCGGACCGTTTTGACGAGGGGTATGGCTTGAACGATGAGGCCATGCGCAAACTGGCCGCTGAAAAGGTGAGCCTGGTGATCACCGTGGACTGCGGCGTGCGTGCGATCGGTGAAGTGAAATTGGCGAATGAGTTAGGCATGGACGTGATCGTCAGCGATCACCATCACCCCGGCGCGCAGCTGCCCCCGGCGGTCGCCGTGATTGACCCCAAGCAGGGGGATGACCTTTATCCGGAGAAATATCTGGCGGGGGTGGGTCTGGCCTATAAGCTGGTTCAGGCCTATCTTGGTAAGTATCCGGTGAGCGGGGTGGATGCGGAAGGCTGGGTGGACCTGGTCGCGCTCGGCACTGTGGTGGACCTGGCCCCGCTGAAAGGCGAGAACCGGATGCTGGTGCGCAAAGGTCTGGCGAAGATCTGCAAAACCCCGCGGCAGGGTCTCTATTCCCTGGCGCAGGTGGCGCGGGTGGATATTTCCAAATGCGACGCGGGCAACCTCGGCTTTCAGCTGGGGCCGCGCCTGAACGCCGCGGGGCGGCTGGAATCGGCCCGGACAGCCTTTGAACTGCTGGTCTCCAATACTGCTTTTGAGGCGGGCCGCCTGGCCCAGCAGCTGGACACCGTCAACAGCGAACGGCAAGACATGACCAGCGAGATCCGCGAGCTGGCCGCCGAGCGGGTGCTGGCTGAGGACCCGGAAGCGATGCTGTTCTTTGCGGCTGACCCGCGCTTCAATGAAGGCGTGGTGGGGCTGGCAGCCTCCCGGCTGGTGGAATCCTATTACCGCCCGTCAATCGTGGCGCACCAGGGTGAGGTATTCACCGTGGCCTCCTGCCGTTCGATCCCCGAATTTCACATCACCCAGGCGCTGGATGCCTGCGCGGATTTGCTGGTCCGGCATGGCGGCCATTCCGCCGCGGCGGGCTTCACCGTGCGCAATGAGGATGTGGACGCTTTGGTGGCACGGATGCGGCAGATGGTGGCCGAGCAATTGGGCGAGCTGGAACTGCTGCCGGAGCTGGTGATCGACCGGGAGATTAAGCTGGAGAATCTGGAGCCCAAGTATATCCCCGGCATTTTAGAGGATCTGCACAAGCTGGAGCCGACCGGACGGGAGAACCCCGAACCGGTATTTGTCGCTCGGAATGTGATCGTCCGCAGCGTGCGGACGGTGGGGCGGGAGGCCAGCCATCTCAAGCTGTTCCTGCAGGCGGGCGACTATAGCTATGACGCGATTGCCTTCCGCCAGGGCTATTGGCTGGCGGATATGCCGGAGAAGGTGGATATCGCCTTCCGCTTCGAGGTCAACGAGTTTAACGGGCGCAGCACTTTGCAATTGAACGTGAAGGAGATCAAGGCTTCTGAAAAATAATGTCAGTTACTGCGAGAAAAGCTGTGCAATCCCGTATTTATCACGTTGGAAGGCTATACAAGGGTGGGTTGGCACCCCCAAAAAAGAAAACCAAAGATTGCCGAGTCTCTGAAAAGGGACTCGCCATGATAAGCTCTCATTGATAAATCGTCTATCATTTTCCCTATGCTACTCTCAATCCTTCTCTCCACGGCCACGGTCGGCTTTTCCGCGCGCCTGTGGTAAATTCTGACTTTTGCCCCAGGGTTTGATTTTTCAGAGTTTTCAGGGTGGTTCAATTGGATATCGATCAATTTGTTTCAAAGGAAACGCAACACAGACTAATTGAGGCCGCCAGGGAGATGCGGCAATTCCCAACTCAGGCTGAGGCATTGCTTTGGGAAGAATTACGAAGAAAGCAGCTTACGGGTTATAAGTTGCGCAGACAACATATCGTTTACTTGTTCATTGTGGGTTTTTACTGTCCGAAGGCAAAATGGATCATAGAGATTGACGGGGAAATCCACCTGACACAGACAGATTATGATCGGTTTCGCGAGGACACCTGGGCAGCATTGGGGTATATGGTCTTGCGATTTTCGAATGAGCAAGTGTTGGGTGAAATGTCTGAGGTGTTGGATGAGATTGGGGAAAAACTTAAAGAAGAGCAACCCCTTTCCTGGCCCTTTCCCTTGAAAGGGGAAGGGAATCTGCGAAGCAGGGGGTAGGGGGAAGTTTAGAGGATTTCCACCTCACAACTTTCTTCATTTCGGGAGGTTTTTGTTATATTGATGCTCCCCCATGCCGTTGATGACTCCTTCCCTTCCCAAAGTGAAGGCTCCTGCTCGGCGGCAGGTTGCCCCCTAAGGTTGAATGTGGGCTGGCTTCCCCCTACTCAGATGTGGTAAACTTCCAGAACTTCGCCCAACAGCTTTTTAAGGAATCTCATGTTTCCAACCGCCAAACTCAAAGCCATCGAGCGGGCCAGGCAGATTCTGGCCTATGACCCCATCTTCATCGACACCGAGACCACCGGCTTTTCGGCGAAGGATGTGGTGATCGAGATTGGCGTAGCGGACCTGCATGGCAAGGTCCTTTACCAATCCCTCTTCAAACCCGGCATCCCGATTCCGCCGGATGCGGTGGCGATCCACCATATCACCGAGGAGATGGTGGCGGGCGCGCCTTCGTGGAAGGACGCCTGGGCGGAGCTGGAACCTGTGCTCAAAGGCCGCCTGGTGGGGATGTACAATGCGGATTTTGACCTGCGGATGATGAAGCAGACCCATGAGCGTTACTGGCTGGATTGGCCGCTGGACGACCGCCATTTCTTTTGCGTGATGAAGCTCTATGCCGCCTTTTATGGCGAGCTGAGCACCCGCAGTCGGGGCTACCGGATGCATAAGCTCGAGGCGGCCGGCGCGGCCTGTGGCATTGCCCTGCCCAACTCGCACCGGGCCGCGGACGATGCCCTGCTGACGGCGGAACTTTTCCGCTACATTGCCAATTACGGCGGAGCCCCGTCGCTCTCAGCAGGGGGAATGCCCCCTGCGATGAAAACCCCGCCCGCCTGTTGAGAGACCTAAGTGATGCGCATCCCCGCATTGTTTAAGCTCTTTCAGGCGCGAGAATAGAACTTAAACGAGCAAATTTCCGGGGTTTGACGTAGGCTAACCTGCAATGAATGATGACGATTTAGGTTCTGATAGATATTTGAAAACCATTCCCAGCCTGGGAATGGTCTTTTTTTTCATGCTTTAATGATTAGACATGCCGGAAGGCAATCATGGTGATCAAAGATTTCAATAATATTGACGAAGTGCTTGAACTGATCCGGCAAGCGGTTTTGGAGGAAGTAGGCCACCGAGGATATCCACCGCCTGGGCGGTGTTCCCAAAGAGCAGCCGGTGGACGTGCGTCTCCATTCGACGATGAAGACAAGGCTGCCCTGGCTGGTGTTGAACCTGCTGACCGCGCTGAGCTCCTCAGCGGTGTTGAGCATCTTTGAAGATACGATCGCCCAGGTTGCTGTGATTGCGGCTTTTTTCCCGATTGTGGCGGGTGTCAGCGGCAGTGCGGCCACCCAAAACCCTCACGGTGACGGTGCGCGGGCTGGCCCTGGGCCGCGAACTGCTGCTGGGGCTGGTGAACGGCGTCAGGATCGGCCTGATCGTGGCTGTGATCGCTAGGCTCTGGAAGGGCACCCGGCTGCTGGCCCTGTTCGTCGGCGACTTCTGTCAGGAAGAAGGCGCTGAGTTCCGGGCGGTAGGGGCTAATTCTGATTAAGGTTTAACAAAACGGCTGGAAAACCACATTGCAGCATTCCCGGGGACACATGCCCAGGGAGAGCTTGACAAAGCAGCCTTATGGCTTATAATACATGAGTATGTGCTCATATAATCAAGGATTTGCGATGGACGCAGTAAAAGAAATCCAACTTAAATTAAATGGTGAAACATTAAGCGATGAGGCCATTCAAACCATGGCGGAGAGCTTCAAAGCCCTGGCGGACCCCACCCGGCTGCGCATCCTGGCCCTGCTTTCCGAGGGCGAGTGCAGCGTGGGCGATCTGGCCGGGCATCTGGACGTCTCGCAGAGCGCCGTCTCGCACCAATTGCGGTTGCTGCGCAGTCTGGACATTGTACGCTACCGCAAGGATGGCCGCGAGGTCTATTACGCCCTGGCCGATGACCATGTCCGGGATGTTTTGTGTCGAGCACTGGAACATATTCTTTACGATTGAGGTTGAATACTGGTATGGCTGATTTGACATTGAAAATTACAGGTTTGGACTGTGTGGATTGCGCCAAAGGGCTGGAAGGCTCGATTGCCTCCCTGCCGGGCGTGGAGAAAGCCGAGCTTATCTTCTTTGATGGCACGCTGACCGTCAAAGGCGCGGCCTCCGAGGAGGAGGTCCGCAAGATGGTCGCCCGCCTGGGCTACGGCGTGGCGGAGGATCAGCCGCAGGCGAACCCACCCGCGCAGGAACCCAACGCCGTGCTGGGCTTTTGGCGCTATCTGCTGCAGAGCAAGGAGACCCGCTTTGCTCTAATCGCGGGCGGCGTGGTGCTGCTCTCGCTGCTATTGGGCCGGCTGGGCCTGCCCGGCTGGGTGTCAATTACCTTGCAGATTGCCGCCCTGATTTTGGCGGGCTGGCCGATCGCCCGCAACGGGGTGATGAACCTCTGGATCAACCATACCTTTAATATCAATTTCCTGATGACCCTGGCCGGGATTGGAGCCGTGGTGATCGGCGAATATGCCGAGGCGGCTTCCCTGATCCTGCTTTTTGACCTCGCGGAAGCCCTGGAAGGTTTCACCAACGAGCGCGCCCGCGGTACCCTTTCCAATCTGAAGGAGCTTTCCCCCACCCATGCGATCAAGCTGCATGAGGATCACGAATATCTGGTGCCGGTGGAGGAGCTGGTGATTGGCGACCGGATCCTGGTGCGCGCCGGAGACCGCCTCCCCGCGGATGGGGTGATCGCGGAGGGCCAGAGCGATATCAACCAGGCGCCGATCACGGGCGAGAGCATGCCTGTCTGGAAGGCGGGGGGCGAGGAGGTCTTCAGCGGCACGGTGAACGGCAATGGGCAGCTGGTGGTCGAGGTGACCCGGCTGGTGGCCGATAGCACCCTCAACCGGATCGTCCAGATGGTGACGGAAGCCCAAAACCGCCAGTCCAAGAGCCAGAAGTTCATTGACCAATTCGCCAAGTATTACACCCCGGCGATGGTGATCCTGGCGGTGCTGGTGGCTGTGATCCCGCCGCTTTTCTTTGGCGGGACTTTCCTTAACCCGGCCGATGGCTCCCGGGGCTGGCTGCAGCGGGCTCTGGTCCTGCTGGTGATCAGCTGCCCCTGCGCTTTGGTGATCTCCACCCCGGTGACGATGGTCGCCAGCCTGACCCGTGCGGCCAAGGAAGGGGTGCTTTTCAAAGGCGGCATCTTCGTGGAGCAGCTTTCAAAGGTGGGCGCCTTTGCTTTTGACAAGACCGGCACGCTCACTCATGGTGAGCCGCAGGTCGTGGAAAGCCGGGACCTGGACTGCGTGGGCGAGGCGGAGTGCAGCGCCTGCAACGACCTGATGGCCCTGGCTTACGCCCTCGAACGGCACAGCACCCACCCTCTGGCGCAGGCGATCACGGCCGAGGCCGGGAGGCGCGAGGTGCAGAACCGCTACCCGGCGGCCGAACAGCTCAATACCCGCGGCGGGCTGGGATTGGAAGGGCGGGTCAATGGCCGCCTGATGACGATTGGCAGCCTGCGACTCTTTGAAGCTGAACATCAGATCCCGCCGGAGGTGCAGGGCTGGGTCGAAGCGGCCGAGGCGGGCGGCCGTACGACCATGCTGCTCTGCGACGGGGACCACGTGCGCGGGTTCATCGCGGTGGCCGACACCCTGCGGGATGATGCTCAGGGCGTGGTGCGCCAGCTGAATGACATGCACAAACACACCGTCATGCTGACCGGCGATAACGCCACCGTGGCCGCGGTGACGGCGCAGAAAGTCGGGCTGACGGACGTGCGCTCGAACCTGCTGCCCGGCGACAAGCAGGAAGCGATTGCGGCTCTGCGGGAGGAATTTGGCTCTGTAGCGATGATTGGGGATGGGATCAACGACGCCCCGGCGCTGGCCTCCGCGGACCTGGGGATCGCGATGGGCGGCAGCGGCAGCGCTCAGGCGATGGAGACCGCCGATGTGGTGTTGATGGCCGATGACCTCGCTAAACTGCCCTTTGCCATTCAGCTGTCCCGTTTCGCCAACCGGCTGGTGCAGCAGAATATCATCTTCAGCCTGGCGGTGAAAGCCCTGGTGATGGTGATCGCTTTTCTGGGCTATGCGCCGCTCTGGATGGCGGTGATGGCTGATATGGGCGTTTCCCTCCTGGTGACCCTCAACGGCCTGCGGGCGATGCGCTTCAGTCCTCAGGTCTGAGCTGCCGCTTCCTTTATTTCGTCTCTAAAATCCACGACCAGGTCGAGCACCTCGCCCAGCGCGGGGTTGTGCGGCCTGGCCAGACTGTGGAAGCCGTCTACCACTTCCCGCCGGAATGGAGCGGGCAGGGCTGCCCAGTGCATCAGGCGCCTGGCAAGCAGGTTCTCATAGTCCCAGATCAAATTTCCCTCTCAGAATAATCAAATTAAACTCGCAAACAAGCTTTCCCAGTCCGGCGGCCCTTTTGCCTGGCTTTCCACCAGATCAAAAGTCATCCGGGCGCTGGCGGGGCGGGCCAGGGCTTGCAGGCAGGCTTCGGCCAGGTCAGCCCGGCTGATTGTCCCGCTGAGCCGGTCGCCCCGATCGAAGGTCAGTTGGCGGGTGTTGCCGCGGGTATCGGTCAGCCCGCCGGGGCGCAGGATGGTGAAGGCCAGGTTGCTGGCTTCCAGGTGCCTTTCGCCTTCCCGCTTCCAGTGTAGGACCTTACCAAAGCGGTTCAGAGGGTGTTCGGGCTGGGTGACGGCGATGGATGAGATCAGGATGAACCGCGCCACGCCCGCGGCCTGGGCGGCATCCACCAAATTGGCGACGCTCTCGTAGTCCACGCGTCGGGGACAGTTGAGACCGACCGGCGTGCGCGAGCCGATCGCGCAGATCACCCCCTGGGGCAACAGTTTCCGGACGATGATCCGCCCGGTCCGTCCCGTCCCGCCGGCCACGAGAATATTTTGAGTTATGCTGTTGCTTTTGGCTGCCAATAAAAAGGGAAACGATTTAGCTGCCGGCTTCTCCGCTGATCTGATCAATAATCTTCAGAATCTCAACATTTTCAGGGATATCCGACATGGAATTTGAATAATGGGCGTAAACCACGATCCCGGCCTTGTCGATGACGATCTGGGCGGGCATCCGGCCCAGCTTGAAGAGGTTGATTTCCTGTTCGTAGCGGCGGGCGGCGGTCTGTTCCGGGTCGGCCAGGCCGATGAAGGGCAGATCGTTCTCCTGCCAGTAATCCTTGAATTTGCTGAGCGAGTCGGGGCCGACCGCGATCACGGCCACATTCCGCGCTTCAAATTGGGCATAATCCTGGCGCAACTGCGCCATGTGCCGGCGGCAGAAGGGTCAGGAAAAGCCGCGGTTGAAGATCAGATAAACGACTTGCCGGCCTTCAATATCAGAAAGGCGGGTGAAACGCCCCTGGGTGTCTTCGAGCGTGAAATCCCGGGCATGTTCGCCGATTGTAATCCTGCTTGTGCTCATAAGTTTTGTTCCCATCCTTTTCGAAACGGCCTGTGAAAGCCGTCAAATGTTGGGTTGATTGGATGAGGTCATTATAGACCGGCGTCTAGGGGAATACAAGCTGAAAGGATTTACAGAGTGGAGGATGGACCTTTGGGCAGCGCGATCTGCCCAGCACCGGTTTCGCCCAGCAGGTCAATGCGTTCCGGCTCACAGCCCGCCAGCCAGGCCACCAGCGCGGCCGCGAGCGCACTCAGTTCCTCAGTGCTGTGGATGCTTTCGAGCGGCAGGTCCCCCTGCACCAGCTTGAAGCGGGTGATTTCCATGAAGAAGTCCATTGCATCCGGCACGGGCAGGTCCTGGTCGGCGAGGATGAGCTGGCGCTGGAGCCGGCCTTCCAGTGAATCCGGCAGGGGCAGCCTGCCGCCCAGCAGCCGCCAGAAGACCGCGTCTGCACGGGTTTCCAGGCAGAGCCGGTCCGCCTCAGGGTTCGGAAAGGGGGCATAGCCGAAGGCATCCAGCTGGCGGAAGAGGTCGAAGCCTTCCTTCATCCAGCGGGGACAGCCCTTCAGCGTGCCGGGGGTGGTCTCCAGCGGGAAGCCAGCTTCCACCAGTTGTGCCTCAGCTTTTTCCGCCGGGCCGGTTTTGAGGCTGCGCGGGGCGCAGACAGCCGCGACCGCGGCGGCCTGGCCGCCCAGATAGGCCAACACTTCGTCCTGATCCCCCTGGCCGATTGCCAACAGTTCCCGGTCCGCATCCAGGGCGGCGTAGACATAGGCCTTGCGCAGGCGGCCTGCGCTGTGCAGGATTTCAACACCGATGAAGACGGGGTTTTTGCTGGACATGGTATTAGTTTAATGAAAACGCGCGGGGAATGCAAACGACTGGCGCGTTTTGGGATGGATAGGTCTTTGCGGGGTCCTGGGGGATGAGGACGGCGAGAGAAAAACCCCATTGAATGAAGCGCCTGATCGTGCCGTCTTGCTGGTTAATCCAGGGAGATTTGGACAGAGGAGCCTCAAATGACAACTCGATCTTTTCCTTCTGATTCTTCCCTGCTTTCCAAAGATGTCCTGGATGGGCTGCTGGATTCCGACCCGGCGATCCGCTGGCAGGTGTTGCGAGACCTGCGTGTGTTGAAATGGGCTGCGCGTTTTGCTTCCCTAAGGCCTGATGAAAAATTCCTCTCCCTGCTTGCGGGGAGGGACACAGGGGTGGGGCAAGACCGCCATTCGCCTCATCCCGCACTCATTTCCCAAAATTGAAACGTGATACAATCTGGACATAACCAAACTTTTACCCAACAACTGAGGAGGAATCAATTCCTATGGCTCAAGAATCGTCGTTTAAGCTCACTTATGCGACCATGTTCAACCCGCCCGAAGAATTACACACTCACTTTGCCGAGGCGATGGAAACCCTGAAGGGAAAACTGGGGCAGGAACATCCGATGTTTATCAACGGTGAGGAACGCTTCACCGAGGAGAAATACCGGGAGGTCTCACCGATCAACACCGACCTGCACCTGGCCACCTTCCAGAAGGGCGGCATCAAGGACGCCGAAGATGCCATCGCGGCGGCCCGGGCGGCCTTCCCCAAGTGGAGCCGCATGAACTGGGATGAGCGCGTCTACCTGCTGCGCAAAGCGGCCGATATTATCGACCAGCGCTTGTTCGAGATCGGCGCGGTGATCACGCTCGAAGTCGGCAAGAACCGGATGGAAGCCCTCGGCGATGTGGCCGAGGCCGCGGAACTGATCCGCTATGCCTGCAGCCAGATGGAAGCCGCCCAGGGCTACCACGCCAAGATGGGCAGGGACCCGCTGCAGGGCTATGTTTCCACCAATACCTCCGTGCTCAAACCCTACGGCGTTTGGGTCGTGATCAGCCCCTTCAACTTCCCCGCAGCTCTGACAATCGGCCCTTCCGGCGCGGCGCTGACTGCCGGCAACACACTGGTGGTCAAACCGGCGTCTATCACCACCTGGACCACGGCTTTGCTGGTGGACTGCTTCCGCCAGGCCGGCATCCCGGATGGCGTGGTGAACTTTGTTTCCGGCCCCGGCTCCACCGTTGGCAATGCCCTGGTGGAAAGCAAGGACGTGGATGGGATCACTTTCACCGGTTCCCTGGAAGTTGGCCTGGGCATCTACCGCAGTTTCGCCAAAGGTGACTACATCCGCCCGACGATCCTCGAACTGGGTGGCAAAAACCCGGCGATTGTCTCCCGAAATGCGGATATCGAAGATGCCGCGTTGGGCATCGTCCGTTCGGCCTTCGGCCTGCAGGGGCAAAAATGCTCGGCCTGCTCCCGGGTTTTTGTTGAAGAGGAAGTCTATGACCAGCTGGTGGAACGGGTGGTTGCGCTGACCCAGGACCTCAAGATCGGCGATCCGGTCGAGCGGGATACCTATATGGGGCCTGTGGTGACCCAATCCGCCTACCGGGATTTTCAGGGTTTTTGCGAAGAACTCCGAGCCTCCGGCACGATCCTGACCGGCGGCAAGGTGCTGACAGAGGGCGACTTCGCCAAGGGTTACTTCTGCGAGCCGACCGTGGTGGTTGATGTCCCGATCACGCATAAGCTCTGGCAGCAGGAAATGTTTGTCCCGATCACGATGATCCACCCGGTGAAGAGTCTTACGGAAGCGATGGAACTGGCCAACAACACCAAGTATGGGCTGACGGCCGGCTTCTATGGCACGGAAGAGGAAGTGGGCTGGTTCTTCGATAATATTGAGGCGGGCGTGGTCTATGCCAATCGGCCGCAGGGCGCAACCACCGGCGCCTGGCCCGGCTTCCAGCCTTTTGGCGGGTGGAAGGGCTCCGGCGCTAGCGGCAAGAATTCCGGCGGTCTCTATTACCTGCCGCTCTACATGCACGAACAAAGCCAGACCTTGGTCCAAAGGGCCTAGGACAAGAACTATTTGAAATCCAGAACCGGGTGGCGAGTCCGTCTGCCATCCGGTTTGACCCTTATTGATGATCCGATACTTGTTTTCCCGCTTGGGCTTGCTGCTGTGGCTGGTTGGCGCCATCGTTTTGGGCGTGGGAATTGCCTCGGAAAGCTCCGGGCACCCTGCCTTCGCCATGGTGGCGGGTGGGATCGCGCTGGTTTTGGCGGGGTTCCTGCTCTGGAACTCTCTGCGACCCAAAGGGCGCAAAAACACCCGTTTTGCGATGCTGCGCCGGGATTCCCGGGAAGACGAGCGGGGAAATGATGATTGGGACCGAAAATGAACTCTAAACTAACTTCTCTGAGTGACGCCATTCACCAATATGTGCACGATGGTGACCTGGTCTATGCTTCCGGGTTCACCCACCTGATCCCCTTCGCCGCCGGGCATGAGATCATCCGGCAGGGCCTCAGGGACCTGGTGCTGGCCCGCGCCACGCCCGATCTGCTCTATGACCAGATGGTGGCGGCAGGCTGCGCCCGCAAGGTGATTTTTTCCTATATGGGCAACCCCGGCGTGGGCTCGCTGCGGCGGATACGCGAGGCGCTGGAGGCCGGTGAACTGGAATGGGAGGAATATTCCCATTTCAGCATGATCAGCCGCTTACAGGCCGGCGCCAGCGGGCTGCCTTTCATGCCGATGAAGCAGACCGGCGCAACCGACCTCGAATCGCAGAATCCGAACTTCAGGCGGGTGGCCGACCCCTACACCGGTGAGGAAGTGGTGGTTGTGCCGCCCTTGATCCCCGATGTGGCGATCGTACACGTGCAGCGGGCGGATGTGAATGGCAATGCCCAGGTCTGGGGCATCCTCGGCGAGCAGCGCCTGGCGGCCTTCGCGGCCAGGAAGGTGATCCTGACGGTGGAAGAGATTGTGGATGAGGCGGTGATCCGCTCCGACCCCAACCGCACCCTGATCCCCGGCCTGGTGGTGGATGCCGTCTGCCATGTCCCCTATTGCGCCCATCCCTCCTACACTCAGGGCTACCACGACCGGGATAATGATTTCTACCTGGCCTGGGACGAGATCAGCAAGACCGAAGAGAGCGTGCAGGCCTATCTGGAGGAGTGGGTTTACGGCCTGCCCGACCGGGCGGCCTACTGGGAGAAACTCGGCCCCGAAGTTCACAAACGTTTGCAGGCTGGCCAGCGGCTTTCTGAACCGGTCAACTACGGCGATTATTGAGGTTGAGGCATCGTCATGGCGGAACTTGAATATAACCCGAAAGAATTGATGGTGGTCAATGCGGCCCGGCTCCTGCGGGACTATGATGTGGTCTTTGTGGGGGTGGGCATCCCGAACCTCGCCTGCAACCTGGCGCGGCGGACGCATGCCCAAAATTTGCAGATGATCTATGAAGCCGGGGTGATCGGCGCGCAGCCCTCGCGGCTCCCGCTTTCGATCGGCGACCCCTCACTGGTCACCGGCTCGACCTCGGTTTGCAGCATGTATGATGTCTTCACGCTTTACCTCCAGCGGGGGAATGTGGATGTGGGCTTCCTGGGCGGCGCGCAGATCGACCAGTTCGGCAATATCAACGCCACCGTGATCGGCGACTATCAGAACCCCAAGGTCAGGCTGCCCGGCTCGGGCGGCTCGATGGAGATCGCGGCCTGGGCTAACCGCTGTTATATCATCACCCCACATCAGAAGCGGCGCTTCCCGGCCAGGGTGGATTTCCAGACCTCGATTGGGTTTCTGGAGGGCGGCGATGCGCGCAAGAGAACAGGCGTGCGCGGGGGCGGGCCGGAAGCTGTGGTGACCAACCTGGGCGTGATGCGGCCGGACGAGAACGGCGAGCTGATCCTGACGGCGATGCACCCCGGCGTGACTTTTGAGCAGGCGGCCGAGAACACCGGCTGGCCGCTGAAGCTGGCCGCGGGTTGCGCCATCACCGAACCGCCGACCGCGGAAGAACTGCGCATCCTGCGTGAGGATCTCGATCCTCAGCGGATCTACATTTAGGCGGATCTATCAGGTAGAATTCAAAGAAAAACGGACGATGCCATGAAAAAAGAAACCCAAATCCTGACCACTTTTGACCTGAATAAGGAACAGCAGGAGCGGCTCCGCAAGGTTGCTGAGGGCGTGAAGCTGACCGTGATCCCCACCAGCGATCCGGCCGCGATCCCTGCAGAGCGCTGGGCGGAAGCCGAAGTCCTCTATACCTGGGATGTGCTGCCCGAGCCGGACCAGGCGCCTAACCTCAAATGGGTGCAGTTCGGCAGCGCGGGCGTGGACCCCTACCTGAGCTCCCCCCTCCTGCAAAGGAAGGACCTGCTGTTCACTTCGATGAGCGGCGCGATCACCAGCCAGATCGCGGAATATGTGCTGATGGCCTTGCTCGCTTTCGGGCATAAGCTGCCCGAGCTGATGCGCAATCAGGCGGAACACCGCTGGCCGGAGCAGAAGACTCTGTGGCAGGATTTCCTGCCGGTGGAGCTGCGGCACAGCACCGTGAGAATTTTGGGCTATGGCAGCATCGGCCGGCAGGTGGCGCGTCTGCTCCAGCCCTTTGGAGCTGAGGTGCTGGCTGCCAAGCGGGATGTGATGAATCCGGAGGACCAGGGTTATACCCCCGAGGGAATGGGCGACCCGCACGGCGATTTCTTCACCCGGCTCTATCCGCTGGAGGCTTTGCACAGCCTGCTTGCCGCCAGCGACTTTGTGGTGGTCGCCCTGCCGCTGACGGAGGAAACCCATCACATCCTGAACGCGGAGGCTTTCGAGGCCATGAAAGCGACCGCCTACCTGGTGAACGTGGGCCGGGGCGCGTTGGTTGATGAGGGTGCCCTGGTGGCGGCTTTGAAGGCCGGGAAGCTGGCCGGCGCGGCTCTGGATGTCTTTGAGCAAGAACCCTTGCCGGAGGGCAGCCCGCTTTGGGATCTGGAAAATCTGATCCTCAGCCCTCATATCTCCGGCCTGAGCCACCACCTCCAGGAGGAGACGCTGATTTTGTTCGAGGAAAACCTGAATCGCTACCTGGCCGGGCTGCCGCTTTATAACCAGGTGGATTTAAAAAAAGGCTATTGAGGCCTGAACTCCAGAGTATTTCTGATGAGTTGCTAGCCTGTGGAATCGGATGGCGATTCCACATTTTCTTTAACCCGGATTCAGGGTCTGCATTGTTAGAGCGTGATTAAGGCTTGTTAATTCATTGATATTGAAGCGCGGGGTATGCTACAATGAAATTGATACCCTTTACGAACAAAATGGGCCAGGGTGGTATCAGAATTTTTCCTTCGATTATTTAAAAAGGAGTTAAAAAATGAAACTCTCAGCCCCTAAAAACATTACCTGGTGGATCGCGGTTGTCATTGGTGTGCTTGGCATCCTGGGACAATTTGTGAGCATCCCCTTCGTCAGCGATTCTGCGTTTTGGTTCGAAGCGGTCGCTTTTGTTCTGTTGGCTCTTGCCACCTACCTTAAAGATCTCTAGTCTTTTCTTGACTTTGTGAATTAGGCCCAGATTCACAGTCGTTTAAAATACGGAGTTCCCGGTTTTCAGAGAACTCTGTATTTTTATTTTGATAGACCTGAGCAGGGAGCCTTGTACGCGAGATGGGGGGTCAATTGAGCGGCCACGGCTCTTTTCAGAGGCAGGCAGGGCAGCGGCTGCAGAGAAGCAAAAGCAGCGAAAGTTCATGGAGGCATTTGCCGGACGCAGGTCACATGCCGTGCGGCGCACTCGTTTCGTGTTCAAACGCACCCAGTGGTGAGGCAATTCAAACAGCTATTTTCCCGAAGGCCTCTCAATTTAAAGACCACCAGCGATACCTTTTCTCCCACCGGATACTCCGTTCCCCTGTGCAGTGTGCAGCATACTATGAGGTGCATACCCTACTAAATGAGATTGCTTCTTTTGGCTGGGTCTTCGTCGCAATGACGGAAAAACAAAAAAAGACCCCCGGTGATCCCGAGGGTCTCAATCTCAATAACCGTTCACCTACACTTTTTCCGCCACCCGATGCTCAGCGCCTTTGTGCAACGCCTCAACATTCCCTTTCAGGAAGCGTTTATGCCGCTCGGGGGTATGGGCCTCCAGGGCCTTTTCCACAGCTTCCATCGGGAGCAGATCCAGGTTGCCCAGCAGGGCGCCGACCACAACCATATTCACCGATCTGCTGCTGCCCAGCGCTTCAGCGATCTCATTGGCGGGCAGGCTCACCACATGGATATCCGTCCGCTCGACGGGCCGGTCGATCATGGAACTATTGACCACCAGCACGCCGCCGGGCGCAACCAGCTGCTCAAACTTATCCAATGAGGGCTTGTTCATTGCGATCACGGCGGTGGGGTTCTTCACGAAGGGCGAACCGATCTCCTCGTCGGAGATCACCACGGTGCAGTTCGCCGTGCCGCCGCGCATCTCGGGGCCGTAGGAGGGGATCCAGGTCACAGCTTTGCCAACTTCCATGGCGGTATACGCCAGGAGCCTACCGGCAAAGAGCACGCCCTGGCCGCCAAATCCGGCAATGATCACTTCTTGTTGCATCCTCATCCCTCCTATTTCATCCATTCCGCAACCGCGGAGGAAATTTTGTAATCGCCCAGCGGGTAGAACGGCAGCATCCGTTCCTCCACCCACTCCCGGGCTTCCACCGGGGTCATCCCCCAGTTGGTGGGGCAGGTGGAAAGCAGTTCCACCAGCGAAAACCCCAAACCGGCTTTCTGCACTTCAAAGGCCGTGCGGATCGCCTGTTTGGCCCGGCGCACTTCCCGGTTGTTGTGCAGGCTGCGGCGCACGACATAGGCTGCGCCTTCCAGTGTGGAGAGCAGTTCCGCCGTCTGGATCGGGTAGCCCTGGCGGGCCACGTCACGGCCGGTGGGCGAGGAGGTGGTCTTCTGGCCGGGGAGCGTCGTGGGGGCCATCTGGCCGCCCGTCATGCCGTAGTTGGCATTGTTGATGAAGATGACCGTGATCTTCTCGCCGCGGGAGGCCGCGCCGACGATCTCGCCCATGCCGATCGAGGCCAGGTCGCCATCGCCCTGATAGGTGAAGACGATGTGATCGGGGTAGACCCGCTTGATGCCGGTGGCCATCGCAGGCGCACGGCCGTGGGCCGCTTCCACAAAGTCCACATTGAAATAGTTATACGCAAATACGGAACAGCCGACGGAGGCCACGCCGATCGTGTCCTCAACGATGCCCATCTCATCCAGCACCTCAGCCACCAGCCGGTGGGCGATGCCGTGGGTGCAACCGGGGCAGTAATGGGTTCCCCGGCACTCGAGGGAATCGGGACGGCTGTAGACAACTTTTGCAGGAACGTCAGTTAATGTCATTATCCACTCCTTATCCAATCGTCTCTGTCAGGCGGGCCAGCCAGCGATCTCGGGGGTGGCCCGCGGTGGTCTGAGGCTCGGTGGCCAGGCGCCTGATCTCGGTCAGGACCTCGTCAGGGAAGGGCACCACACCGCCCATCCGGCCGAAAAATTCCACCGGTTTGCGGCCGCGCACCGCCAGCCGGACATCCTCCAGCATCTGGCCGGTGTTCATCTCCACCACCAAAAAAGCCTTCACCTTTTCGGTCAGCTCGTCGAGGATCTCAGCGGGAAAGGGCGCCAGGGTGATCGGGCGCAGCAGGCCAACCTTGATGCCCTGCTCGCGGGCAGCCCGGACGGCGCTTAGGGCGATCCGCCCGGCTGTGCCGAAGCCGACCACAACATATTCCGCATCGTCGAGGTGATAGCCCTTCCAGCGGACTTCGTTCGCCTCGATCTTCTGCCAGGTGGTCATCAGGCGCAGGTTCATCACTTCCTGGGTGGGCGGGTCGAGGTTGATCGAGGTCAGAACCCTTTTCTCGCCGTCCTTGGCGCCGCGCACGGCCCAAGCGGGGATTTCTTCCTTGAGAGGTTGGAAAGGCGGCAGCTCGGCGGGTTCCATCATCTGGCCGATGCTGCCATCCATCATGATCGTGGTAATTGTGCGGTATTTCTCCGCCAGGTCAAAAGCCAGGGCGGTCAGGTCCACCGCTTCCTGCACGCTGGCCGGGGCAAGGACGATCAGGCGATAGTCGCCGTGCCCGCCGCCGTGGACGATCTGGTTATAGTCACCCTGCGCCGGGGCGATATTGCCCAGGCCGGGGCCGCCGCGGACCACATCCACCAGCACCATCGGAACCTCGGTGCCGGCGATATAGGAAAGGCCTTCCATCATCAGGCTGACACCCGGGCTGGAAGAAGAGGTCATCACCCGCTTGCCTGTGCAGGCCGCGCCGTAAACCATGTTGATCGCGCCCAGCTCCGATTCAGCCTGAACGAAGGCACGCCCCAGTTCGGGCATTCGGGCGGAAAGATGCTCCAGCAGTTCAGTTTGGGGGGTGATGGGATAGCCAAAATAGGCCTCGAGGCCGGCCCTGAGGGCTGCCTCGGCGACGGCGGTGTTGCCTTTGATGAGTTCTTTGGTCATCTCAGACCTCCGCCTTCTGTTGGTCATACCGGTAAACCGTAATCGCGGCATCTGGGCAGACATTAGCGCAGATAACGCACCCCGTGCAGGCTTCCGGATTCACCATGTGCGCCGGATGGTAACCCGTGGGGGTCAGGTGATCCAGATCCAACGCCAATACATCATGGGGGCAATCCGTCACACAGAGTTCACAAGCCTTGCAATACAACTCGTTGACTTCAACATATCCCTTCGCGGGCATTCACGATCCTCCTTATTCAGTTAACGGTTAGAAATGTCCTGGATGGGGCCTTGGTGAGGTTCGCAGGACACGCACTTTTAGTATAACACCAGTTCGGGTTGGGAAAGATTAAGGGGGGTGAATGGTGGATGGTGAATGGTGAATGGCGAATGGTGAGTGGCCAATAGGAAATAGGGATCAGGAATCAGGCTACCGGTATTGAGAAATCAAGGCGTTTAAAAGTGAATCAAACCTCCCGGCAGCAGCGCTTCAAACAAAACCCTTAAATCCTCCCCCATTTCAGGATGACGCCGCACCAGCAAGTCGATATGAGCCGCGCCGCCGCCGTAAAAAGTGACTCGGTTATCAGACGGCTTGACGCCGACATCCAGCTGGGGCAGGTGCACCTAATCCCGCAAGCGGTTAACGTTCCAACGGGCGAAGCCTTCCACCCATTTTTCCCGGATCATGGATGCATAATCCCGCAGGGGAAGCAAGTGTTTTAGACCTTCCCGAATCCGCGTCCCCGCCCCGGGGGTCGTCCTGCGCCAATACCTCCAGGAACGAAGCCTACGTGGTAACAAAGGCCTCGTTGGTAAAGGGGAGTGTACCCCTCCCTCGCACCCTCTGACCAATCCTAGATCAGGAATTGCCCATCCTCTCCGATCGCGATGGGATAATGCCCCTCAAAAGCGGGATGAAACCCGGAGACCTCCCGCTGGAAGTCGACCAGGTCCTGAAGCGCTTTTAGGAATTGCTCAGCCATGCTTTCCCCTTTCTGATCTCGTCATTTTCCAAGTGTAAGGCGCTATGGCCGGGGATTAACAGCCCTTCTCCCTGCGCTTTGAGCTTAATCCGGTTAGACGTGGTTCTCGCCCCGGAACACCCATTTATAGGTCGTCAGCGTTTTCAGCGCCAGCGGCCCGCGGGCATGCAGCCGCCGGGGGCTGATCGTCACCTCCGCGCCTAGGCCCAGCTGCGAGCCATCGGTGAAACGCGTGCTGGCGTTCACAAAGACTGCGGCCGAATCCACGGCCTGCACAAAGCGGTCCGCATTGGCCGCGTCGCGGGTCAGGCTGCCATCGGAAGGGCCCGTGCTGTGGGCCTGGATAGGGTCCAGCGCGCCCTCAAGCCCCTCCACTTCGTTTTGGGGACTTCGTCGCGCTGCTCCTCAATGGTAAAATCGTCTTAACACCCTCACCAAAAGGAGAGATCCCATGCCCGAAGCTGTCATTGTTGATGCCATCCGCACCCCGATTGGGAACCTGGGCGGCGCGCTGGCCTCCGTCAGGCCCGATGACCTGGCCGCGCTGGTGGTCAAGGCCATTGTGGAGCGCAACGACCTGGACCCGCGGCTGGTGGAAGAGGTCTATCTGGGCTGCGCCAACCAGGCCGGGGAAGATAACCGCAATGTCGCCCGAATGGCGAGCCTGCTGGCCGGGCTGCCCATCTCGGTCCCCGGGGTCACCTTCAACCGGCTCTGCGCCTCCGGGCTGACCGCGGTGAACACCGCGGCTCGGTCAATCCGCTCCGGAGATGGCAAGGCCTTCATTGCTGGCGGCGTGGAGAGCATGAGCCGCGCGCCCTACGCCCTGCCCAAACCGGCCCATCCGGTCGGCAACCTGACCGCCTATGACACCACCCTCGGGTGGCGCTTTGTGAACCCTAAAATGGAATCGGCCTACGGCGCGGACCCGCTGGGAATCACGGCCGAAAACATCGCTGAAGAATACGGCATCTCGCGGGAGGCGCAGGACGAATTTGCCCTCGCCAGCCACCGCCGCGCCATCGCCGCTCAGGATGCGGGCAAGTTTGCCGAGGAGATCCTGCCCGTCAGCATCCCCCAGCGCAAAGGCGAGCCCCTGATTTTTGACACGGATGAACGCCCCCGCCGGGATACTACCCTGGAGGCCCTCGCCCGGCTGCGCCCGGCTTTCAAAGCGGAAGGCAGCGTGACGGCCGGGAACAGCTCAGGGCTGAACGACGGCGCGGCGGCTCTGCTGATCATGGAGGCCGAAACCGCCCGCGAACTGGGCTACCGGCCGCTGGCGCGGATCGTGAGCATGGCCGCCGCGGGCGTCCCCCCGCGCACGATGGGCCTGGGCCCAATCCCGGCCACCCGCAAAGCCCTGGAACGGGCAGGTTTATCTATTGCAGATATTCAGCTGGTGGAACTGAACGAGGCCTTCGCCGTCCAGTCGCTGGCCGTGATGCAGAGCCTCGGCCTGGCGCATGAGATCACCAACGTCAACGGCGGCGCGGTGGCCCTCGGTCATCCCCTGGGCTGCTCCGGGGCGCGCATCCTGACCACCCTGCTCCACGAAATGCGGCGGCGGGCCAAAGCGGCAGTAAAACCCTTTTATGGGCTGGCGACCCTCTGTGTGGGGGTCGGTCAGGGCGAAAGCACGATCATTGAATGGCTGGATTAAGTCAAAAAGGCTGAGGATTTTCTTCAGCCTTTATTCTTCTATTTCAATCCAAATGGTAAATCAGCTTTTCTTTTCCTGATCCAGCAGGCTGGCGATCAGGTCCTGAATCCGCCCCACCATGCTCACCGGGTCCGGGTGCAGCCCCTCCACCAGCAGGGCGTCTTCATACACCTGCTCAGCGATCAGCGTGAAGCGGGGGTCCTCCGCCGGAAGCTCCGCCAGACCGGCAATGATCGGGTGGCGGGGGTTGAGTTCCAGCACCTTCTTGGGGATCTCGAAGGACTTATCCATCATCTGATAGACCCGCTGGACGGACTGCTCCGGCGCCCCCTCGGCATCCACCAGGCGGGCGGGCGAATCGGAGAGGCGGTCGGTGGTGCGCACATCGCTGACGCGCTCGCCCAGCACAGCCTTCACCCGCTCGACCAGGCTGGCCAGGGATTCCGCATCCACCGCGGGCAGTTCCGGCTCCTTCTCGCCCTTCTCTGGCTCGGGCAGGTCCGCATCGGCTACATTGACCAAGGGATGTCCTTCATATTCCTTCAGGCGCAGCAGCATGAAGGGGTCCACCGCGTCTGCCAACACAAGCACCGGGATTCCGGCTTTGCGGAAGGCGTCCATATGCGGGCTGTAGCGCACCGCGCTGGGGTCTTCGCCAAGGAAATAATAGATCTCCTTCTGGTCCCCGCCGACTTTTTCCAAATAGTCCTCCAGCGAGACCCAGCCGGTCAGGTCCTGGTCGGTGTGGAAGCGCAGCAGGGGGAATAGTTTTTCGGGGTCATCCTGCTCGATTGCGACGCCCTCCTTCAACCGGTCGCCATAGACCGCCCAGAACCGGGCGTATTTCTCCGGGTCGTCCCGGCCCAGGCTGGTCAGCATCTCCAGCGCCTTGCCCGTCACCAATTTTTTCAAAAGCGCCATCACCTGGCTGGATTGCACGCTCTCCCGGGAGAGGTTCAGCGGCAGGTCCTCCGAATCCACCACGCCCTGCACAAAATTCAGATAGACGGGCAGCAAATCGGTGTCGAACTCGCGGATCAGCACCTTGCGGGCATAGAGCTTGAGGCCCGGCTCCTTGCGCGGGGAAAAGACCAGGTTTTGGGGGTCCTGCGGGATGAACAGAACCGAATAGAGCTGGGCCGGCGCGTCCACGGAGAGGTGGCTGTAAACCAGCGGGTCGGTGAAGTCCAGGGTGAGCTGCTTATAGAATTCGTGATAGGCTTCCTCGCTCACCTCGCGCGGGCTTTGCCGCCAGAGCGCCGTCTGGCGGTTGACTGGCTCCGCCTCGTCATTCAGATAAATCGGATACTGGATGAAATCCGAATGTCGCTTCAGAACCTGGCGCAGCCGGGCGGAATCCAGGAACTCCCTGGCGTCCTCTTTGAGCTTGATGCGCACTTCCGTGCCGCGGGTCTCTTTTTCGGCGTCTTCCAGCGTGTAGGTATCCTCGCCGATGGCGTACCAGGCCGCGGCCTGGGCCTCGGGGTGATAGGAGCGGGAGACCACCCGGATCCAATCAGCGACCATAAAAGCGGAATAGAAGCCCACCCCAAATTGACCGATGATGTCCGTCAGGTTCTGGTTGGCATCTTCCACCGCTTCCACAAAGGCCTTGGCGCCGGAATGGGCAATCGTCCCGAGGTTCTCGGCCAGCTCCTCCTTTGTCATCCCGATCCCGGTATCCGCCACGATCAGCAGGCCCTGGTCTTCATCCGTGCGGATGCGGATCTCCAGCGGCCGGTCCGGGTCGAGCACATTGCGGTCCGTCAGCATGGCGAAATCCAGCCGGGAAAGGGCATCCGAGGCGTTGGAGATCAGTTCGCGCAGGAAGATCTCCCGCTCGGTATAGAGTGAATGGATCAGGATATTGAGCAGCTGCTTGGTTTCAGCTTTGAATGGGACGGGCTGTCCCTGGGCAGTTTGGTCGGACATAGGTTCTCCCTTGAAGATAATTTCGGTACTGATGTAATGATAATCAGAGACGATAAGAAAAGTATAAGAGAGCCTGCCTGTCCTTGCGAGGCGTACGAAGCATCTAAGAAAGCGTCTGTCAAGTCTAGTAGTGGCGAAAACTCAACAAAA
>WOYI010382485.1_pt1 | contig 25798 bp, 27 predicted proteins | sample 6423411 | NCBI WGS metagenome assembly WOYI01 (sample SAMN13441803, study PRJNA592873) | oil field metagenome | biome: oil field; feature: oil-well bore; material: oil-contaminated soil; isolation source: oil-contaminated soil from oil-well borehole | place: Germany: Wietze | collected 2016-10-18 ... | reverse complement strand
TTCGTTACCCCAGCGCAGGTTGGCTGGGGTTACTTATGTGACCAACTTTCCCGGTATCGGGCGGTGAAACGCTCGTAAGCTGGTTAAGTGAAGATTGGAGAAAATATGAAGTATGCAATTGTTGAAGCAGGCGGTAAACAATACCGTGCTGAAGAAGGCAAACTGATAACAGTTGACCTTCTGCCTGCAGAAATCGGCGAAAGGATCGTCATAGACAAAGTTGTTCTTTTTGTTGATGGCGATTCTGTAACAGTTGGCACTCCTTACATCAAGGGTGCCAGTGTAGAGACCACGGTCGATGATCAGATCAAAGGCAAGAAGATTCTGGTGTTTAAATATAAATCCCGAATCAACTATCGCAAGCACACAGGTCATCGTCAGAAATACACCAGTTTACTGGTTGGTTCAATTGTGATGGAGTAGTGAAATGGCACACAAAAAAGGTGGCGGGTCATCCCGCAACGGACGAGATAGCCAGGGACAACGCCTGGGAATCAAAAAATATGGCGGCGAAAAAGTGATCAGTGGCAACATCCTGGTACGCCAACATGGCACCAAGGTCCACCCCGGATGGAATGTGGGTCAGGGGCGTGATTACACCTTGTTTGCTACCATGGAAGGCTACGTGAAATATGAGACCATGGCTGGTGGCCGAAAACGTGTTCATGTTTTCGAAACGCCTGATGGACCAGCGAAAGGTGAGTAGTTAAGATGAAAACAAAAATTCAACCAAAATATTATCCAGAGGCGAAAGTCTCTTGTGCTTCTTGTGGGAATGAATGGACCACTGGTTCAACTGTTCCTGAAATTCGAACCGAAGTTTGCTCGAATTGCCATCCCTTCTACACCGGGCAGCAGGCTCGCATCCTTGACCGTGAAGGTCAGGTCGATCGCTTCTACAAGCGTTTACAGGTCCGCCAGGACATTGTTGCTGAAAAGAAGGCTGCTTCTGAGTCCAAGACTTCACCAGAACGCCCCGTTGCTGAGTTAAAACTTTCAACCAAAGCAGTTGCAGCTTTAGCAAGAGCCGACATTAACACTGTTGGTGATGTTTTAGCCAAGCTTGAAGGCGGCGAAAAGGCATTGTTGGAAGTTGAAGGCTTCGGTCGGAAATCTCTGATCGATCTGAAGAAACAACTGCGCCAAATGGGCTATCAACTGCCCGCAGCAGCAGAAGAGATCGAGATTTAATTTTCTTAGAAGAATTTGAGGCAGGCGATGAACCTGCCTCTTTTTTATTAATCTGCTTTGCGCAAAAAAGGTACAGCGTGGCGAAGCAACCTCCAATGACAAAATAAGGGATTCAACCCTATATAAATCATGCAAGGCAGGCGCACCACCCGACCCACGTTTACTGAAGTCTTCTTTTTCCTGTCTTCTTTTTCCTTTCATCCTTCCAAACTTGACTTATACTCTTAGCATCTGAAATTATTGGAGGCTTTATGGTACAAACATTTGGTACGCTTGAAGTAATTACCGGATCGATGTTTTGCGGTAAAACGGAGGAACTGATACGCCGTCTGCGCAGGGCGACAATTGCCAAGCAGAAAGTGCAGGTTTTCAAACCGGTCATCGATAACCGGTACGCCTATAGCAAAGTCATGTCCCACTCTGGCGCTGATTACCAGGCTTTTCCAGTCAATTCCTCCCAGGAGATCCTGGACAACCTGGAACCGGACGTGACTGTTATTGGGATCGACGAAGCCCAATTCTTTGATGATGGCATCGTCGAGGTCGCCAACGGTCTCGCAGACAAAGGGCTGAGGGTGATCGTGACCGGGCTGGACACTGATTTTCGTGGAGAACCCTTTGGCTGTATGCCAGTGATGACCGCAAAGGCGGATAAGGTTGACAAGCTTTCTGCCATCTGCATGGTTTGTGGTGAGGCTGCTACGCGTACCCAGCGGCTGGTAAATGGTAAACCTGCCAATTACCACGATCCTATCGTTATTGTCGGCGCATCGGAGATGTACGAAGCTCGCTGCCGACGCCACCACGAAGTGCCCAGAGATTGAGGAGAGCGATGGTACAGGATTATCGCGAATATCTTGAAAAGGTTCTTGTCAGTGAAGAGCAAATCCAGCAGCGTGTCAAGGAACTCGGTGCACAGATCAGCCGCGATTACGCTGGTCAGGAGTTGTTGATTGTCTGTATCCTGAGGGGTGGAGTCATGTTTACTACCGATTTGATCCGTCAAATCGACCTGCCACTGGCAATCGAGTTTATGGCTGTCTCTTCCTATGGAACTGGAGCGCGCCAATCGCAAGGCGAGGTGCGTATCAAGTTAGACCTCGACACCAGTGTCACCGGAAAGCATATTTTGATCGTTGAAGATATCATCGACAGCGGACACACGCTTTCCTCTGTGATCGAAATCTTGCAGACCCGTAATCCCAAATCAATCTATATTTGCACCCTGCTGGATAAATACGAGCGACGCGAAGTTGACGTCCCAATCCGTTATTGCGGTTTTCAGATCAAGAACGAGTTCGTCTTCGGTTACGGTTTGGATATGGATGAATACTATCGAAATTTGCCCTTTATCGGAACGGTCGATCTGGAAAAATATGAGCCTCCGCGTGGATGATAAGCTGGCGACCTTCCTTCAGGAGGTGAGGCGGGCTGCTCCTGACCAGAAGGTCTACCTGGTGGGCGGCGCGGTTCGTGATCTGTCCTTGGGGCGGGCGGTAAAAGACCTCGACTTTGTCGTCGCAGACGGATCGGTCAAGCTGGCGAAAGCGGTACAACGAAGGTTTGATGGCGTTTGGTACTCACTGGATGACGAACATCAAACTGCCAGGGTGATCTTGAAGCAGGCTCAACCTGGCGAACTCGTGCTCGACTTCACGGCTTTCATCGGCGCAAGCCTGGAAGAAGACCTGAGGCAGCGAGATTTCACTATCAATGCCATGGCGATCGATCTTGACCACTTGTCTGAGGTGATCGACCCATTGGGTGGTCAGGAAGACCTCAGGCTTGCCAGGTTGCGCCTTAGCAATCCCAATTCGCTGCTCAGCGACCCCCTGCGGGTCTTGAGGGCGGTACGTATGGTCCGGGCTTTCAAATTGAGCACAAGCCCTGAAATGATCAACCAATTGCGCGTAGCCACAAATGGAATTAATAGAATCTCAGGCGAGAGAATCCGGGATGAGCTACTCAAATGCCTGGCTTTACCGAACTTGTCGTTGACTTATGATTTGCTGGATGCGTTTGGTATTCTTGATCAACTGTTTTTCAGAGTGCACACGTTGGATTCATCGGGAAAAATTCTGACGGAGACCTCCAGAGAAAGCTTCCATGGCATAGACGATAATATGGAACAGATGCGTCTGCCAAGCCAGTTGACTCCGGAGAAAGAATCGAAAACTGAGCTTAATCCTTTGCAAATGCTGGATGGTTTCCTCAAATATTTAGACAATATTAACCCCGAAACGTTGTTGCCCAAACAATCTACAATGCTCTTTTCTTCTCCTGAGATCCTACATGGACTCAAAAGCGCTTTCGAAGAGAGTCTGCAGGGTGGACGCAACAGGAAACAACTACTGGTCCTTTTCGCGCTTTTTTTCTGGAGACCCCCTTTATCTAAACCAGCCAATGAGGAGAAAAGCGGAGTGGGCTGCCTCGAGTTTGCCGAAAAACTTACGAATGCATTCATGTTAGGGCAAAAGGAACAAAAATTCTTCCAGCTCGTTTGTGTCGGTTATCGGAATATTCGCACTTTCCAACAGGAGCAAGAGGTTGGTCCGCTCGAGCTTTACCAATATTTCAAGATGGTCGGTTGCTTTGGTTTGGAAAGTGCAGTCTTACACCTTGTGAATGAATCCTCAACAACCACACCGAATGAGGGGGTAAAATCGCTTGCTGAAAAGATCATCCTCACCTGGTTCAATGATCACGATACGATCGTTGACCCTCCGCGACTGGTCGACGGTGATGACTTGCAGAGTACATTACACCTGAATCCTGGACCCCACCTCGGTTCTTACCTGGAATCCATCCGGGAAGCCCAGGTGAAAGGTGAGATAAAAAACCGCGATGAAGCTCTGGCATATGTATCGCGGTTGATCGTAGAAGGGAATTACCATGATCGTTAATTTCGATGATATTGACATTCATTTTAAAGACCACGGAGAAGGAAAACCGGTGGTTTTGCTGCATGGGCTGGCTTTGGACGGCAGTATCTGGAATGAAGTGGTAAAGCTGTATGCTGATCAGGCTCGCTTCATCGTGCCCGATTTGCGTGGGCACGGCAAGACCAGTATTGGTAATGCCAACGGAAGCCTCGAGCAATTTGCTGATGACCTGTTTGCCATGGTCAATTCATTGGGGTTGGAAAAGTTTACCTTGGTTGGGCATTCGATGGGAGGCTATATTGCACTGGCTTTTGCAAAAAAGTATCCGGAAAAGCTGGAGGGATTAGTGATGGTCACCAGCAATGCACAGTCGGATACACCTGAGAAACAAGAATCGAGGCTTACTGAAGCCAGGCTGGCAATGCAGTCCGGAATGGTTGCTGTGGCGGCACCGATGGCTCAAGAGCTGACTCGTTCGAATGAAATCATGCACCAGGTTACTCCCATTTTGGAACGGACACCACCTACCGGCTTCGCCAACGTTCAACGTGCCATCGCATCCCGAAACAACAATCTGGAGCTCCTTAAAGGCCTGAATATCCCAATGCTTGCTATTGCAGGCGGAGAGGATCAGTTGATGAAAGCCGAAGTATCCTATGAAATGGTGGAGGCTTCCAGGCTTGGTAGCGTGGTCGTCTTGCCTGGCGTCGGGCATCTTCCCATGCTGGAAGCACCGCTTGCCATTGGCGCATTGATCGTAAGCATGCGTAAAGATTGATTCTTTTAAACATGCTACGGTATATAAAGGAGTAAATGATATGCCAACACAGATTTTTCGATATGTTGTGGTCTTACTCGCAGTCATCGTTGTACTCAGGATCCTTCTCGGCATATCTGCAGGTAAAAAGCAAGAGAACAACAACCAACCTGGTGAGGCTGCGGTTGAGATGGAAGACAAAGTAGAGCAGGTGAATGCACGCGAAGATGGGGAGCTGGCAGAAGAAATCAAGCAAGTATTGGAAGCATCAGATCAAGAGAGTGACCATGAGTGACATTGACTGGATCTTTAGACGCCGCAGTATCAGAAAGTTCACTGAACAAAGGCTTACCACTGAACAGATCACGAGGCTTCTGGAAGCTGCCATGGCAGCCCCCAGCGCGATGAACCTGAAACCCTGGAAGTTTGTTGTAATACAAAGCCCAGAACTGCTCAAAAAACTGCAAAAAGCACTGCCTTTTGGCAAGATGAACGCCCCTTGTGCTATCGTGGTGTGCGGCGATTTGCGATCAATCAAGAAGACGGTCATCGAACGTTTTTGGGTGCAGGATTGCAGCGCAGCTACGCAGAACATCCTCCTGGCAGCCACTACGTTAGGTCTTGGTACGGTTTGGTGCGGTGTACACCCAATCAATACAATTGATAAAGCGGTTCGGGAGACCCTGGAAATACCACAAGGTGTCGTTCCGTTGAATGTCGTTTTTGTTGGTTATCCAGCAGAAGACAAACCTGCTCGTACTCAATTTTCAGAAAAGAATGTTTATTTCGAAAAATTCGGCAATCTACAGGAAATTGCGTTATCCAACGAAGCCAAACCCACAGATGAAGATTAGGAAAGACTTGGTATGGTCTCCTGTTTTTAGAAATGGGACGGCACAACAACTGTACCAAATCTTATTTTGACAGACTGGAAGGTGTGACAGCCAATCCCAAAGAAAATCATGATTCCAGGTGAATTCTCAAGAATTAACATTGTAAATATTTTGCAAATATTTTCAGTGAAAACCTGAATGAATATGGTAGAATAATCAATTGTGAAATTAACATTCCGATGAATGACAATAGAATCTTAGGAGGATTTATGTCTGATAAAAAATGGGTCTATCTATTTGATGAAGTTGACCAAGCCGAAGCATATGCTGGTAATTGGGATGGCGTTCGCGGCCTTTTAGGCGGTAAAGGTGCCAACCTGGGCGATATGACTCGCGCTGGTGTGCCGGTTCCCCCCGGTCTGACAATTACAACCGAGGCCTGTAACGCATTCCAAATCTCCCGCCAATTCCCCGAAGGTATGTGGCAGCAAGTTTTGGACGCCCTCAAAATCGTTGAAGAAAAAGCCGGTAAAAAGTTCGGCGATGCTGTTAACCCCCTGCTGGTATCCTGCCGTTCTGGCGCGAAGTTCTCCATGCCTGGTATGATGGACACCGTCCTGAACATTGGATTAAATGACGAAGTTGCCAAAGGTTTAGTCCAACAAAGCGGTGACGAACGCTTCGTCAATGATTCTTATCGCCGCCTCATTCACATGCTAGGTACCGTTGTAATGGGTATTGACGATGAGCACTTTGAAGAACCACTGAAAGCCTATAAACAAGAAAAAGGCTACAAAAGCGATACCGAGATGAATGCCGCCGATTGGGCAGCAATCACCGAGGAATATAAAAAAGTTGTATTAGAACAAAAGGGCTTCGAATTTCCCCAGGATCCTTATAAACAACTCGAACTGGCTGTGAAAGCAGTTTTTGACTCATGGAATTCAAAACGCGCTATTGACTATCGACGTCGTGAAAGCATCCCTGATGACCTGGGAACCGCTGTAACCATTCAGACTATGGTGTTTGGCAACATGGGTCTCGACTCTGGTACAGGTGTAGCATTCACCCGTGATCCTCAAACTGGCGAAAACGTCATGTTTGGCGATTACCTGATGAATGCCCAGGGTGAAGACGTTGTGGCTGGAATTCGCAACACTTCCAAAATTTCATCGCTCGCCTCAGAATTGCCCGAAGTTTATCAGCAGTTCTCTGACATCACTGAACGGCTTGAGAACCACTACAGAGACATGCAGGACGTCGAATTTACCATCGAACACGGCAAACTCTGGATGCTCCAAACCCGCAATGGCAAGCGCTCTGCTAAAGCCGCAGTGAAAGTTGCTCATGACATGGTTATGGAAGGTCTGATCGACAAGGAAACCGCTCTTAACCGCGTTACTCCCGAACAGATTGACCAGATGCTCCATCCTCATTTTGCTCGTACTGACGTTGATGCTGCCAAGAATGAAGGTCGTTTCTTCGCCAAGGGCGTGAATGCATCTCCTGGTGCCGCAGTTGGACAAATCTATTTCGATGCTGATACTGTCGAAAAGATGCACAACGTTGAAAAACAGGATGTCATCATGGTTCGTCCCTTTACCAAGCCTGATGATGTACATGGTATGTTAGCCGCCAAGGGTATTCTGACCAGTGAAGGTGGCGCTACTTCTCACGCCGCCGTGGTTGCCCGTCAGTTTGGTGTACCCTGTATTGTTGGTGCGTCAGAAGTCAATATTGATATGACCAAGCGCCAGATGACTCGCAATGGTGTCACTGTCAAGGAAGGTGAATGGATCTCCCTGGATGGCACGACTGGTGAAGTTTTTGTTGGCAAACTTGGCACAACAACACCTGATCTTTCCGAACAGAAGGAACTCATGACCCTGCTCGGCTGGGCTGATGCAGTCTCCCGCCTGCAGGTTTGGGCAAATGCAGATTACCCAAGAGATGCCAAACGCGCTCGTGAATACGGGGCTATGGGCATTGGACTGTGCCGCACTGAGCACATGTTTTTCGATGTAGAGCGACTACCTGACGTCCAAAAGATGATCATGAATGCCGAAGGCACCCAGCGTATGCTCAATAACATTGAGAGGCTTGAGAGCGCTCTGGCAGCTGGTCGACTGGAAGGTCGTACCCTCAGTGATGAGGATAAGGCTGCCCTGAAAGCTGAAATTGACACTGAAAAAGTTCATATGGAGAATTCTCCTGAAGCTCAAGCATATTTTGGCGCTTTGAAGAAGATTCTGCCCCTCCAGCGCAGTGACTTCTCTGGTCTTTTCGAAGCCATGACCGGTTTACCCGTGATCATTCGCCTCATCGACCCCCCACTACACGAGTTCCTTCCGTCCCTTGAAGACCTTTTGACCGAGGTTGCTACACTGAAAGCCAAAGGCATCAGCGAAGGTTTAGCTGAAAAAGAAAGCTTGCTCGAGGTAGTTCAGGGTATGCACGAAAGCAACCCAATGATGGGTCTGCGCGGTATCCGCCTTGGTATCGTTTATCCCGATATCATGAAGATGCAGGTGAGAGCCATTTTTGAGGCTGCTTGCGACACCAAGTTGAAGGGTTTCGATCCTCATCCTGAAGTCATGATCCCTCTGACCGGTCATGTGAACGAGCTCAAGGAAGTTCAGCCTACTCTTGTGAAAATTGCCAAGGATGTCATGGCTGAGAAGGGTGTTCAGGTTGATTACAAATTTGGTACCATGATCGAGATTCCCCGTGCCGCTGTGACAGCCGGTGAAATCGCTGAATATGCAGAATTCTTCTCCTTCGGCACCAATGACCTGACCCAAATGACCTTTGGTTATAGCCGTGACGATGCTGAACGCACCTTCCTGGGTGTCTATGTTGACAAGGGTATCCTCGAAAGGAACCCCTTCCAGCAATTAGACCGCGATGGTGTTGGTCGCTTGATGCAGCGTGCGATTACTGATGGTCGCGCAGTTCGCCCGAACCTGGAAGTTGGTATCTGCGGTGAACATGGTGGTGACCCCAGCTCGATCGAGTTCTGCCATATGATCGGCAACAACTATGTCAGCTGCTCTCCCTTCCGCGTGCCGTTGGCTCGCCTGGCTGCTGCCCAAGCTGCTCTAAAGAACGGGTAAATCATTTTTTCAAGTTAGAAAAACGGCTCTGGAAACAGAGCCGTTTTTTTGTCATCATAGATGTTGTGTGTCTTAGTTTGAATTGGTGAAGAAAAAATTACCGATAGATGTAGATTCTTCGCTTTGCTAACAAGAACAGGTCTATTGCTCATCACCTTGGTCAATTGCCATAGATCAGCGAATAAATGTGATAAATCTCGACGATTCGGCGCAAGTAGGTACGGGTTTCAAGGTACCGAATTGAATTTAGAAACACATCCGGGTCGTCACCAACCAGTTCTTTCCACCGCAGCGTGTTGCCGGGACCGCCATTATAAGCAGCAAGTGCAAGATAGATGTCTCCATCAAAAATGTACAACTGGCGGGCGAGATAATTGCTGCCAAGCTCAAGATTGTAGTAAGGTATACCTAAATCGGCTTGCGTGTAGTTCGGAGGGTAACCGGTTTCACTGGCAATCTGCGCGGCAGTTTCCGGCATCAACTGCATCAGCCCACTGGCTCCAGCACCGGAATAGGCATGCGCCCCAAAATGACTTTCCTGGTAAATCAGACTGAAAATGAGGATTTCCGGGATGTCGTACTTGTCTGAAACCTGTTCAACCCAGGGCAGAAAATAGGTCCCGTATTGCACGTGGGCAAAATAAGGTGGAAAATTGGTGGATAGCGGCACATCACCGTAACCAGCCAATCGGGAAATGGAGCGGCTGGATTCGATCGCGCTTTGATAATAGCCCAGGTCGAGGAATAGTTTAATTAGTCGGAAACTATTGAGGACATCATCCTTGTATGTGTTTCGCAACGACTCAAACTCCTGGGAAGCCATGTTGTAAAGTCCAAGTCGATGGAATTCAACGCCGCGTATAAAGCGGCTATCATTCGCAAGTTCAGCAGTGTATTCCAGGTTGATCTCAGAAGGTAAACTAAAGGCTGTTTTGAGCCAATCAGCGGCATCCAGACGCTCGCCTTCCAAGTCTGGCTGCAGATTACCACTAAGCCCGACTTCTGGGAAAAGCGGTTGGTCATTGAGCAGTTCTGTAGAGCGGATACCATAATATCCAAAAGGGTCCATTTCTGCAGCAGAGCGCCAATACTCCTGAGCGATTGTTAGATCTCCCTTAGCCTGGCTAACCTTACCGAGCCAGAAGGTTGAGCCCGATTCTTCCAGCGTTTCGGGAGTAGCGATCAGAACAGCGCGATTAAAATTCTCCGCAGCTTTGTCGTACTCACCCAATTCATAGTAAAGTGAGCCTCCGAAGAACAGTCCGTTGAAAGCATCAGTCGAGGCAGGAAACTCGAGTGCGATGCGGGTCCAGGAATCGGCTGCTTCTTTGAGCTGACCGTCGAGAAAGTAATAATTTGCAGCGATCTGAAGTAGTTGAGGGGCGTCAGGTTGAGAATTTGGGGCTGCAACGAAAGCCAGGGTCGTTTCAAGAGCAAGTTTTAACTGTCCCATGTAGGTGTTTTGGGTGTAGATGATATCTTCAATCGCGTCAAAGCGATATTGGCTTTGTGGATAAGTGACAATCAAATCATTCCAAAGCTGGATGGCTTCCTTATCTTCAGACGTTCCACCCGCTGCATTGGCAGCCAGGCGCTCAGCTGAAGAGAAACCCGCTCTGACAAGTCCTTCCGCGCGTACACTCAAGGCTTTGTAGTAGAGCGCTTCGTCCTTGGCATATCCTTGTCCAGCCAGATAGCGATCAAAGGCTTCAATAGCGAGGTTGTATTGCTCGATATTGTAGTTGATGATCCCGCGTTTCAGATCATCCACACTTTGTTCGGCATCCAGGAGCATCAATAAGGCAGTGTAGGCATCATAAGTGAAGGGATAATTATTGACCGAATCTTGTAAATAGGTGAATGCTTCTTCGCTATTTCCCTGGCTGATCAGGATACGGGCGATCAACAGGTTCATTTGTGCTTTGGTGTAATCACTTTCGGTATTAAGCAAGATCTCTTTGTAAATGCCCAGGGCGAGGTCGTCCTGCCCAAGGCTGGAATAACTGGAAGCTACATTTATGGCGACAGCTGGATTATTGGTAAGCTGAGGTGCCAGGTAAGCTATCCGATAGGCTTCCAGAGCGCTTTCGGTATCGCCGGATTCAGACAGGAGGTCACCAATGCGGGAGTAAACCTCTCCGTCGATGATCCCGGGTTGAGCCAGCGCATAAGCCTGGTAATAGGCGAGCGCGTCATCTTCAAGCTCTTGCCCGATGCTAATCTGGGCGAGGATAAAATTTGCCCTTTTTGCGGGGAGACTTTCAGGAAATTGGGACTGCAGCTCAGTCAACGCTCGTTTTGCCTGAAAAAGGTCATTTTGCTTGAAATAGGTCAAACCCTGACCGTAAAGCGCTGCTGCCTGGATGTCATCAGATGTACCCGACGCGTTTGCACTGTACAATTGTAAGGCTTGTTCGTAATCGCCAAAAGCCAGGACACGATCGGCTTCAGCGAGTGTTGCTTCTGATGGTGGGGTTACATCAATTTGATAAGTCGGCATGGGTGAGACAGGCGCTTCCACCGTTGGACTGCTGGTCATGGTCGGTACAGGTTGGGGTGGAGTGGCAATTTGGTCACAACTGCTGAGCAGCAGGCACAGGACGAGTCCTAAGATAACAAATCTTGTAGTAAGAGCTGTTTTCATGGTTGACTTATAACGGAAAGAATCCCGGTTGTCAAATCAGAATGGAGGGTAAAAGAGGGTAAAACCAGATTGTTTTTGAGGAGACCCGCCAGGATTTTTCAATACACTGTATGAGCCATACATTGGGAGACGTTGGTATACGTTCCTAACAGGCTGGTGCGCAGCATAAAACGAGATGCAAAACCCGGCGCTAAGCCGGGCTTTGGTAAGTGGTCTGAAATATTAGTGATGAAACTCGGGTGGATAATTCTTTTCGAGTTCTACTGCTTCTTCCTTTGTATGAGCGATAGTGCCGTGGGGATGATTAGGAGGTGAATAAATGGTGTACATGGACAATCGTTCAGTGGCAGAGGTGTTGATGATATCGTGGACTGTACCAGCAGAGATGACCACAACGTCGCCATTTCCAACGATGATCTCGCCATCATCGGTGACAACTTTGCCTTCACCGGCTTCAAATCTGAAGAATTGGTCCACGTGATCATGAACTTCTTTACCAATATCTTCACCAGGTTTCAGGGACATCAAAACCAACTGCAAATGACCGGTATACAAAACACGCCTGAAATCGGTATTTTCAACAGTATCCTTTTCAATATTCGTGCTAAATGGTTTCATTTTTTGCTTCTTTCTATTTGTTATCCAATTGATTATCAAACGTAATTATTTGATTTTTATATAACTCTGCTACAAAAATCCGAAATGCGAGGTTATCGCAGCGATTAAAGATCAAGAATGACTTTAACCAAGATCCTCCAGGTAAGAAATGATTGTCGCACGAATTGCTTCAAAAGTGTCTTTAAAGACCTGTAATTTTTGCTCCTCAGTGCCTTCAAAAAGGGCTGGATCTGAAAATCCAAGGTGGATGATCGTTCCTTTTTTCAGCCACAATGGGCATGCCTCTCTGGCGCTGTCACAAAGGGTTATTACCACGTCAAAATCCTGACCTAAAAATTCATCTACCGGCTTGGAATAGCCTTCATGAGTGATACCAAAATCATGAATTACCTTTGCCGCCAGTGGGTGGACGAAACCGCTTGGTTCGCTGCCCGCGCTGAAGGCAACCCATTCATTGGGGAGATCATGGTTGACAACCGCTTCAGCCATCTGGCTGCGGCAAGAATTACCAGTGCAGAGGAACAAGACCCTTTTGCGTTGGTCGCCTTCTTCTAACTTTACCTCTTGCTCATTAACATCTTTTACCAGAGAAATGGGGATTCCCATCAAAACTTCATCCTCAAACTCTCCACCCTCCATGGCTGCCAACAAGTCACGTGCCGAGGCTTCATTTTCGGAAGAAACCATGACGCCGACCCGACCTAAATCCCCAACGGTAAACCCGTAAATTTGCCCGAGTGGGTTGATGTCCAGAAACGCAGGGATACCGTGGGCTTCCAAAAAGCCTTTGATCGATTCAGCATCAAGTTTCCCCTGGCCTTTGTAAACGGTAACAAACTCAGGTTTGTTCTCTTTTGTCATTCGTACATCCAGTCTTCTGTGCAGCGTTTCCACTCCACCAATTCTTCCTGCTTAAACCAAAGCGCAATTTCAGTTTCAGCATTTTCAACTGAATCAGAGGCATGGATAAGGTTGTAGCGAGCCTGCAAGGCAAAATCATGGCGGATGGTGCCAGGGGCTGCTTCTGTCCCACGTGTTTTGCCAACTGTCTGCCGCACTGCGCTGATCGCATCAGGACCGGCCCAAACCATTGCCATTACAGGTGCAGAAGTGATGAATTGGATCAAGCCTTCATAGAAAGATTTACCCTCATGCACCGCGTAGTGCTTTCTTGCCAGCTCAGGACTCACCTGCATAAACTTGCAGGCGACCAGGCGCAGACCACGGTGCTCAAAACGAGTGATAATTTCTCCGATCAGACCTCGTTGAACACCATCGGGTTTAACCAGGACTAACGATCTTTCCATTCATCCTCCATCCATTCGATTGCCTTGTTGAGCGATCATTTCTGACAACTCATCATATATGTTCCAAAGCGGTAAGCGATCCCCCTGCAAAACCAGGTGGGATCGCAGTGTTCGCTGGTATTCTTCGGCAAGCTCTTTGGTCGTGGCTGACTTGCGGATCTGATCAGCAGCATTGTCATATTCCCCCAGATCCAAGAGTTCCTGAAGACCTTGTTCAAGCGCAACCGCAGGCACCTCTGCCTCCGATTCTGAGGTATGATGTTCAAGTTCTGCTTGAACAACTTGCCATTCTGCGGTCTCGAGCACGATGTGAGCAACCGCTTCGAAAGGTTCTGAGGCAGGTTCTTCGATCGCTTCAAGCCCGTGCTGACTTTCAACCGCTGCTTCCTGGGTGGGTTGCGAGGCGAACTCGAGCAACCAACCAGGAATTTCCTCAGCAGACACCGGTTTTTGCTGAACAATAACGATCCGTGAGGTATCTTCTAATGGGTTTACTGCCGCATTCACCTTGATTGGCTGGGTTTGATCGCTATTATTGGAGTCATTGCTCATTGTCAGTCTCCCAGATAATCACGCAGCTTCCGCCGCACGGAGGGATGGCGTAAGCGTGTGAGTGCCTGAGCTTCGATCTGACGAACGCGTTCCCGGGTGACACCCATCTTACGCCCGACTTCTTCCAGGGTGTATGCCTGACCATCCAACAGCCCGTAACGCAACTGAAGAATCCGGACTTCACGGGGAGGCAGACCATCCAGCACCTCGACAAGATGCTGCTTGAGCAGGTTATAGGTGGCAGTGTCATCAGGTGGCGGTGCCTCGTCATCCTCAATGAAGTCGCCTAATACGGAATCTTCTTCATCATCTGTTGGCGTCTCGAGGGAGAGTGGGCGGCGGGCAACCTGGATCATGTTCTCCACTTTTTTCGGTGGAACTTCCAGGGCTTCCGCCAACTCTTCGACAGAAGGATCCCGACCCAATTTTTGGGTTAGTTGATGCTGAACACGTAAGAGCTTATTGATTTGATCGCCCATATGAACAGGCACACGAATCGTGCGACCCTGGTCGGCAATGGCACGGGTAACAGCCTGGCGGATCCACCAGGTTGCGTAAGTGCTGAACTTGTGACCGCGTTGGTATTCAAACTTCTTGGTCGCGCGGATGAGACCGATGTTACCCTCCTGGATCAGGTCCAGAAATGGCACTCCGCGCCCCATGTATTTCTTTGCAACGCTGATCACCAGACGTGAGTTGGCTGTGATCAGATGGTCGCATGCGGCAGCGCCGTCATTGATCAGATCTTGCAGTTCCTGTCGGCGGGCAGCGCTGATATTGCTTTTAGCAAGTTCTGCGCGTGCCGCCCGCCCAGCCTCGATCCGCTTTGCCAGGACAACTTCCTCTTCAATGTTGTTGAGGAGTGGTACTCGGCTGACTTCCTTCAGGTAGAGACCGATCGTATCATCGGTATCAATATTTGCCAGGTCGTCGGTTGGCAGGTTTTCTTCTTCAATCAATGTGTCAGAAAGATCTTCATCGTCTGGTTCCTCTGGGGAAGGTGCCTCATCAGAAACGGTGATGCCAGCATTTTCGAGCGCTGTGTAAGCATCCTCCAATTGTTCCGGATACTCTTCTGCTTCGGGAAAAAAGCGCAAGATATCATCATCTGTTACATAAGATTTCTTCTTCCCTAATTCTAGAAGTCTGTTGATTGCTGATGATTGGCTGTCTTCGTTTGGAACCGTATCGTTACTTATTCTCGCCATGTAGTGTTAAGCCTCTTTGAAGTATATAAATTACATTTCAATAGAGTACAATATTTTGTCGACAAATTCAAGTGCTGGGGAAATATCAGTGATATTCGATTCTTACGCGTAGTCATTATGGTAAGTGTTGCTAAAAAATTGATTGGGAATACATAGCCAGACGCACAAGTGAGAACGCTTGGTTTTCAACCCTTGCGTTTTTGTCTATAATTAGCCAAGAAAATTGTAAAAGGAAATGGACTGAATTTGTTCTTCAAGAAGACTGCAAACATCTGGGTACCTATCCTTGTCATCTTTGTGATGGGAGGTTTGACCATGCTCAACCTTGAATTGGATCAGAAGGTTGTGCTTGAGGACCAGTTTGCTATCCGCTGGAATGCAGCCCGCTCCTGGATGAAAGAAGGCTGGTCACCCTACAGTGATCAAACCCAACAAGCCGCTCTCCAACTGCTTGAAGACAACAATAGTTTTCCAAACGAGCGCGAAAAAGGATACTTCCTTGACCCTGCCTGGTTTGTCTATCTATTTATCCCGATCAGTTTTGTCCGATATCCAATTGCGAAAGCAATCTGGATGATGCTCACCCAACTGAGCATTGCCGCCTCTTTTCTGGTGGGAATAAAGCTTTCGGGGATAAAGCTTAACAGCAAAGAAATTTTCATTAGCTGTCTGCTGGGTGTTTTGGTATACCCCATGGTTCGAGCCAGTTTGAGCGCCAGCATGCTGCCATTCTTTGTCCTGCTCACGCTGCTGGCAATTCAACTTGCCTTGTCCGGGCAAGGCAGCCAGGCTGGTTTGCTGTTGCTTTTCGCGATTTGGATCAACCCTGTAGCGATCTTTGTGGCTGTATTCTTGTTGATCTATTTGGGTTCAAAACGTGACAATTCATTGGGAAGAATTCTACTAATCGGGTTCGCATTTCTCCTGGTTACCACGTTGATTCTCTTCCCAAATTGGATCCAGGAATGGTTTGCCAGCTTAATTCTGCTTGAGCCCGGATTAGATTGGCTGGACACTCCCTGGATGGGCATCGCGCGGGCTTTTCCTGGCGCATACGCACAAGTCGCCATCGCGTTACATCTGTTTTCTTTTGTATTGCTCCTGGTGGAATGGTATGGCATAGGCGGCAGAAATGACCGTGGAGTGCAATGGAAACTGATGCTGACCTTGACTGTGAGTTACTTTTTCAACCCCTATTCTGATGGCGCGCTATTCTTGTTACTTTTACCGGCTTATTACTCAGTTTTCAAGTATTTTGCCGAAAAATGGCCTATTTCTGGTAAAATCCTGCTTTGGGTCAGTTTCTTTGCCATTGGGATATCGTCCTGGACATTAGTGCCTGATCCACTTGCCGGGTTTCCTAAAGAGCACGCGTTAATCATATTGCTGGTACCAATTCTCATTGTTCTTGGTTTACAGTATTTTCGATGGTGGGCTGTTGCGAGCCCTAAAGCTCTGGTCGAGTCAAAAAAATAACAATTATTGAGGTGTATTATGGCAAAAAAACGAATTGGTGTTTTGACTGGAGGTGGGGATGTTCCTGGTTTGAGCATTGCAATCAAGTCAATCGTGATGAACAGTCAGGACTTTGATTTTGAAATCGTAGGTATTCGCCGGGGTTGGCTGGGTTTACTGGGATACGATATGGACGACCCTGCCACTCATGCGCTTTATATTCAGGATTTAAACCCGATAGTTGTACGCAGGGTTGATCGTTCTGGTGGCACCTTTTTGCATACCTCCCGAACGAATCCTGCTAAGGTGCGTCCTGAGGAAACTCCGGAGTTCTTACGCCAGACTAGTTACGGCACAGTGATCGACCCAAAGACAGGCACCAAGGATTATACCGACTACATTCTTAAAGTTATTGACCATCTCAAACTCGACTCATTGATCACCATTGGTGGCGATGACACGCTCAGTTTTTCAGCCAAGTTACAAAAAGAGGGCATTAAGATTATCGCGATCCCAAAGACAATGGATAATGACGTGCTTGGAACAGATTATTGTATTGGTTTCTCGACTGCCATCACCAGCGGCGTCAATCACATCACCAATTTCCGCTCCAGTGTCGGTTCTCACGAGCGAATTGGCGTTGTCGAGCTTTTTGGTCGCAATTCTGGTGAGACTGCACTGATCACAGGTTACCTGGCGCATGTTGATCGCACGATCATCTGCGAAGTGCCTTTTGATCTTGAGAAACTGGTTTACATGTTGGATAATGACAAAAAAGCCAACCCCTCACACTACTCGCTGGTGGTCATTTCAGAAGGCGCGATGCCGATCGGTGGGCATGTGATGCAAACTGGCACACCGGACGCTTACGGTCATCGAAAGTTGGGAGGTGTTGGCGAAATGTTATCCGAGAAGATCAAAGAGATTTCTGGCAATAACACCATGTATCAACGCCTTGGCTATCTTGTTCGCAGCGGTCCGGCGGACATTCTTGACAGGATGGTCTCCATGAATTTCGGTCTGCTTGCCTTCCAACTCACTTGTAAAGGTGAATTTGGTAAACTTGTTGGTATCACGAATGGGACCTATTCCACTGTTCCGATTGAAACTGTAATCAGCGGCAAACGGCATGTCGATGTTGAACGCTACTATGATGTTAAGAATTATCAAACGAAGGTCAATTCCGTACTTGGTCTTCCAATGTTCCTGCACTAAGAACGAATTGCTCAGGCGAAAGGATCGCCTGGGCTTTCCTACTTGATCATGGGTGTACAAGCGCAAGGAGTCTCTCAGGAAAGATACGCGCTGATCCCGCGTGTTTTGGTGTTTCCGGTTGACGAAAAAGGGCATGTGCTGCTCTTAAAAGGCGCGATTAATAAGAAGATTTGGGCTGATCTCTGGAACGGACCGGGGGGTCACCTGGAAGCCGGAGAAGGTGTTCTTGAGGCGGCGAAGCGCGAATTATTGGAAGAAACCGGGCTTTCTTCAGGAAAATTGATCCATTGCGCCCAGATTGTTGTCGACACTGGCACCAAACCCGGAATCATTTTCTTCGTATTCAAGGCGAAACAGTTGAGCGGTGAGCTGCGCAGTTCGGATGAAGGGGAACTGGCTTGGTTCACGCAAAACCAAGCGCTGAAGCAAAACCTGGTGGAAGACCTCTATACCCTGCTGCCCCTGGTTATGCGCCACCGTGCCAGTGAAAACCCGTTTTGGGGGCATTATTCATACGATAAATACGATCAACTTGTCATGCGGTTCTCCCGCTGAGACGTGGTTTTGGACTGACGCGATTCCATCAAAAAATTCGATTGTTCCAGATCTGAACTTAGGAATAGATCCTTCGAGGCGTTCAGGATGACAACCGTTAATTTGATGAGTTAATGGATGACATTTATGAAGAGGAAATCAGACAGACTTCTCAAAAAACACCAAAAACGTATCACCGTACTTGCGTGTGTCAAAGACCCTGAAGTTTTGTAAGGAAAGCTCTTCCCACTCTATCGGGTTGATCTGAACGATGATTTGCCCATTTTCGCTGAGTAGTTCAGGTTTGGCGTCAATCAACCTGATCGCCTTTTGCCACATCTCCTTGTATTGGGGTGGGGCTACATAAATCAGGTCAAAATTCACTTTGGGAGGCTCTGTAAGATAATTGAAGGCATCGCTTCGAATAACCTCTGCCTGCTCGGTAAATTTGGTTGTTAAAAGGTTTTGCTGGATCGTGCGTATTGCCTGCTGACCCTTATCAAGGAAGATAACAAAGCGTGCTCCGCGACTGAGTGCTTCTATCCCTACTGCACCGGTTCCTCCGAACAAGTCCAGCATCAAGTTGTCAACAATTTCATCCCCGAGGATATTGAACAAAGCTTCTTTCACGATATCAGTAATCGGGCGAGTTGTGTCCCCAGGAACAGTTTTCAAGCGCATTCCTTTGGCTTTGCCAGCAATGACTCTTAACGTACCCATGTTCAGGCTTTCTGCTGCCCCAATTTGGACTTAAAATATTCGATGGTTTTACTCAGCCCTTCACGGATACTTACAACTGGATGCCAACCCAAAATCGTTTTTGCCCTGGTGATATCTGGTTGGCGCCGTTCCGGGTCGTCGCCCAAGCGTTCCGAGGCATTGACGTTCAACCCGGCAGGATTTTCACAGATCTCGTTGATCAAGCGGGCGAAGTCATTGATGGATACTTCAAGGGGATTGCCAATATTGACGGGCATGTGTTCATCCGAATCCATCAGGCGGTGGATGCCTTCAATCAAATCATCCACATAGCAAAAGCTGCGGGTCTGTTCACCAGTCCCATAAATCGTGAGCGGTTCTTTGCGCAGTGCTTGTTGAATGAAATTAGGGACACTGCGCCCGTCATCCAACCTCATCCTGGGACCAAAGGTGTTAAATATGCGCACAATGCGCGTATCCACACTGTGAAAATTATGATAAGCCATCGTCAAAGCTTCAGCGAAGCGTTTGGCTTCATCGTAAACCGAGCGTACCCCAACCGGATCGCAATTCCCCCAGTAATCCTCAGTTTGAGGATGGACCAATGGATCGCCATAGACTTCGCTGGTCGAAGCGAGCAGGAATTTGGCATTGTGCTTTTTGGCTAAACCAAGGCTGTTATGGGTTCCGAGGGCACCGGCTTTCATTGTCTGGATTGGCAGGTTGGGATAACCCAGCGGCGAGGTCTTGCTTGGACTGGCAGGTGAGGCAAAATGAAGCACAAAATCCAACGGTTCGGATACTGAGATGTAGGTAGAAACGTCTTGCTCCATCAGGGCGAAACTTGGATTTCCTGCCAGGTGGGCAATATTATCCCGGTTTCCGGTTATGAAATTGTCCAGTCCAATGACTTGATGCCCTTCGCTGAGAAAACGATCGGTCAGATGAGAACCTAAGAAACCAGCGGCGCCTGTGATAAGAATTCGCATAATATTCTGCCTTTACCAGAAGTAAACAGGGGCACTTTAGAGTATAATCAAGCGACCCCGAACGGGAAGTATTATAGCATGTCTGAATTACGGAATGAAACCAATAACCAAGAAGAAGCCGTTAAGCGGATTGAAGCGCTTCTGTTTGCCGCGCCTGGGCTTACCAGTGTAGACCAACTTACCCAGGCTACAAAACTGAAGAAAAAAGAAATTGAGACTGCCTTGGTCTCACTGAGAGCACATTACTCTGATCTTCATGGTATTCGTTTACAAGAAGTAAAAGGGCAATTTCAACTGGTCACAGCCCCGGAATACGCAACTGATATTGAAGCGCTTTTGGGATTGGAAGTGACGTCCCGTCTGACCCAAGCAGCGTTGGAAGCCCTGGCGATCATCGCTTACAAGCAGCCAACAACCCGACCAGAGATCGACAGCATTCGTGGGGTCAATAGCGATGGTGTGGTGAAGAGCCTGCTCTCTAAAGGTCTGATCGAAGAATTGGGGCGTTCTGAAGTTCCTGGCAGACCGATTCTATACGGGGTCACTCCTGAATTTCTCCAGCATTTCGGATTAGAGGGGCTGGATCAATTGCCTGAAATCGACTTTGAGGCAATGTTTAGTACTCCTGCAGAAGCGGAAGCTGATGAGAGAAGGTTGTTGAAGGACTAATGGCAGAAGAACGAGTTCAAAAAATCCTGGCAGCGGCGGGTTACGGCTCACGGCGTGCTTGTGAAAAAATGATTGAAGAAAACCGGGTAAAGGTCAACGGAAAAGTGATTCACCTGGGCGATCAAGCTGACCCAAGCAAAGATTCCATCGCGGTGGACGGAAAGTTGATTCGCAAGACGATCGACAAGATCTACATTGCCCTGAACAAACCCAAAGGGTATCTTTCGGATATTGATCTAAACCATCCCCGTCCGACAGTGAATGACCTGATCGGCATATCCGATCCGCTTTTTGCGGTTGGCAGGTTGGACCTGGACAGCGAAGGCTTGATCTTGATGACCAATGACGGCAAGATGGCAAACCGCCTTACACATCCCAGTTATGAACACGAGAAAGAATATGAAGTATTCGTGATCACCCAACCCGATGAGGAACAACTTGCCATTTGGCGCAGGGGTGTGGTCATGGAAGACGGCTCAAGAACCTTGCCAGCCAAGATCGAGGTAATGAACAACGCGAATAACGGCACATGGTTGCGCATTATCCTCAAGGAAGGCAAAAAACGCCAAATTCGCAAGGTTGGCTCGCGGATTGGACTTCCAGTCGCGAAGATTAAAAGAGTGCGAATTGGACCGCTAAAATTGGGCAAACTCCGCCCAGGTGAATGGCGCTATTTGACTGATTTTGAAGTTAGTAAGCTGCTCGAATATACCAAAACCGAAAAAGAAAAAACTACCAAACAGTCGTGAAAAGTACGACCCGGTAAGACTTTTTCTGGACCTGATGCAAACATTTTCAGGTTTAACAACAAAAAACTCCTGAATACCAGGAGTTTTTTTCATAACAAGGAACCTAACGAATTAAATCTTACCGGCAGTCAGTGCCTTAGTGATTTTTTCAGTTTCTTCCAGGCTGAGAGGTTTCTCGCATTGCTCGCGGTCCACCTTACGAACAAAACGTTTGAAGTCATTGAGGATTACCACTGGATAAGGAGCATCTTTCACCTCTCCAATGATTGTGTTTTTCAGAATGATAACCAGAACAGGTTGGATCTGAGGTTGTTCCTCAAGTGGGATGCCCTGGAGCGTGAGTTGTTTCCGGACTTCGTTTATCGCTTCTGTGGCATCTTTGTCAGGATCTGCGATTGTTTCCTGTCCCATGAAGCGTTTGATAATGCTCACACCAGTGTGTTTCCACTTACCATCAATGTAACTGATCGTGCCACTGCTGGTCATCAAAACTGGCAGCCAAAGCCGGCAGGGTCCCAGAAGCAACATGGGGACTGGTGTGGAATAGACAAAATAGGTATATTCGCTACGCAACTTGTCAATTGCCTGTCCTATCACTTCATCGTAACGAGGGGTTTGACCGAAACGCGAGGTAAAGTAGATGCTGACGCGTGTCAGGATAAAGCCAAACATAAGCGCGATCCAGGAATAAACAGTTCGGCTGACATCGGCTTTTCCCGGCCATGCAAGGTAAGCGCCGAAGATCAGCACTGCCATGCTGGCAAAGAACAACACCAGGCTGAGTTTTTTATTTCGGTCAATAAGTTTTTGATTGATGATAGTTTTCACAATAGGTTCTCCGAATGGGTGATGGTTTTCTTCAAATTTTCAAGCAGGTTGGATTCTACCGCATTTACTGCCTGTTCGATAGCACTTACGATGGCTTTTGCATCTGAGCGCCCATGCCCAACAAAAACCAACCCGTCCAATCCCAATAAGGGGGCGGACCCTGTTTCGTTGGGATCAAGCATCTTGCTCAATTTGTTAAAGGCAGGCTTAGCCAAAAGCGCTCCCAGTTTTGTGCGGGTGCTGGACATTAATTCGCCTTTAAGGGTGGTAAGGATCAGTTTGGCGACGGCTTCAACTGATTTAAGCAACACATTGCCAGTGAATCCATCCGTAATCGCCACGTCCACCTTGCCGCCAAAAAGCTCTTTGCCTTCGATATTGCCGACAAAATTGGGAAGAGCAGCGCGCATCAGTGGTCCGGCTTCTTTTACCAGTTCGTTACCTTTGCCTTCTTCTTCTCCATTGGCAATCAGACCCACCCTGGGCTCATCCACGTTGAGCATCAGATGAGAATACACGCTCGCCATCTGACCAAACTGAACCAAGAACTCGGGTCGCACTTCGGCATTTGCGCCAATATCCGCAATCACACAGCGACCGCCTTCCACGGGAAAAACAGCCACGAGGCACGGTCTGTCTGCTCCAGGGATCATCCCAAAGGTTTTTATGCCGAAATACATTGCCATTCCGGTGTTTCCGGCTGTCACGAATGCTTGCGCCTTGCCGGCTTTGACCAAATTCATCCCAACAGCCATAGTGTTTTCTTTTTTCGCGCGCGCTTCGCGAATGTGGTTTTCCATATCCAGAGACTCTGGCGCGTGAACGATAGTGATTTGGTTTTTGTCGCCTGTTACCTTTGCCAAACCTTCAGATAATGTTTTTTCGTCTCCCACCAGGATCACGTGGATGTCAAACTTGTTCGCAGCCAGGACTGCGCCTTCCAACTCTGGTGCAGGGCGTTGGTCGCTGCCCATCGCATCAAGAACAATTGTCGTTTTCATACTTTCTCCTATCCCGTCCTTGCTTGACAAAGACCTCAGAATCGTTATAATTTACTCTCACATTTGCGCTGGTGCTGGAATTGGCAGACAGGCGTGGTTGAGGGCCACGTGCCGCAAGGCGTGAGGGTTCAACTCCCTCTCAGCGCACAAAAAAAGGGCAACGAATGTTGCCTTTTTCGTTTAAGGAAATTCTCTTCGCAGCCAAGTAAGCGGATTGACTGGTGTGCCATGGATATCGACTTCAAAATGCAGGTGAGGACCTGTAGAGCGGCCGGTTGTGCCGATGATACCAATTAGCTGTCCAGGTTCAACCACGTCTCCTTCTTCAACCGCAAAGCTTGCCAGGTGCATGTAAGTCGTATAAACTCCTAAACCATGGTCGATCACAATGGCGTTACCTCTAACCACCTGGTCGGGGAAAACCCCAACAACTGTTCCTCCTGCTGGAGCATAAACGTCAACCCCTTTACAATAGCCAAGGTCAAGCCCGGTGTGATAATACAAGCGGAGGTTATCGTTGTAGGTGCGCCGGCTGCCAAAAGTAGAAATAATGCAGTCAGCGTCTTGTGCCGGGGAGTACCACAATCCGCTCCACTGTTGCACAGGAGTGACCGGAGAGACGATTTCCTTGAATACCTGGTTTTCAGCTTTTTCCGCTTCGGTGTCAACACTTTCAGGGTCGACATCCAGGGGCTTATCCGTGGCGAAATTGCTCGAATTGATCATGACATACTGATCAAAGCGGTAGGTAGCACCCTCAGCGTTGGTAAACTCCATTGTGAGCGGGTAGACACCAACTTCAGTCAGTGCGTTCACTCCGCCGTATCCCATTTGAACACCATCACCCATATCCACGAAGACCGGTTCGACGCCAGCCAAACTGGCTTTGACAGTCACTGGTTCGTCACTGCTCACCTCGATCAAAAACGTGTCACCCTGTAATAGCGGCAGATTGTCAACCACGATTTCTTTCAATCCAGGGATGGCCAGGTTGCTGGGTGATTCGACATCCGAAGGCTTGTAGTAGGTGTCCATAGGCAAGCCGCGCGATGGGTTCGCCATCCGGTTTAACCGGACCAAGTTCCAGGTGTTTTGACCAGCCAGGACGGAGGCTTCGAAGAAAGACTGTCCTTGTCTCAAGGACGCCATGGTTGTCATCAAAGGAGCATCTTCGATGTGGGTCAGAATGATCTCACGCCCGATAAAGAGCTCGGATGGGCTGGTCAGGTTATTAGCTCTGATCAGGTCAGCCGGCTCTGCCTGGCTGCGCCGGCTAAGGCTGGTAAGGCTTGAGCCCAAAGGTACATATTCAGTCGATAAAATGCCCCGCATCCCTGCTAGGGAGGGTATCTTCAGTCGATCGCCTGGTCTCAACATGCTGTTCTCGTCGAGACCATTCAGTGCTAACAAATCATCCAATGTGCTGTCAAAACGCAGCGCGATCCAGGAAAGGGTGTCTCCTGAAACAACCACATATTCAGGATAAGTGGTCGCCTGTGCTTTTACTTTTCCAATTGGAAGGACTGAAAAAATCAGAATTGCGACGATAATTAAAACCAAAAAACGCTGCTTGGATGGGGATGTGGAATTGGTATAATCGTTCATATCAATCAATAAGTTTACCATGTTTGAAAGGAAGCTTTATTCATGCGAATCACAACCTGGAATGTCAATGGAATCAGAGCAGTAGTAAATAAAGACGGTTTTAGATGGATGGATGAAGTCAAACCTGACATCCTTGGTCTGCAAGAGATCAAAGCCAAGCCTCAACAAGTACCCCAATTTCTGCGGGAACATCTTGAGTACCAGAGTTTCTGGAATTCAGCGGAACGCCCCGGCTATAGTGGAACAGCAGTCCTTTTTAAGAAAGAGCCGCTCTCCATCCAGGCCGGTTTGGGTATGGAGGAGTTTGATAACGAGGGTCGCACCATTCGCATTGAATACCCGGAATTTTTCCTCTATGTCATTTATTTTCCGAATGGAGGACCGGAGAACCGGAGGGTTCCCTATAAACTGGAATTTTATGCTCGCTTGCTTGAGTTGTGTGACGAACATCATGCCAAAGGCGAGAATGTGATTTTAACCGGCGATTTTAATACCGCCCATAATGAGATCGACCTGGCTAACCCCAAGTCGAATCAGAAAAACACAGGCTTTTTACCCGAAGAACGTGCCTGGATCGATAAGTACCTCGAGCACAATTTTGTTGATGCCTATCGCAGCCTCTACCCGAACAAGGTTGGGTATACCTGGTGGGATTACCGCACCAATGCCCGCCCCCGCAACGTGGGCTGGCGCCTCGATTACTTTTTGGTCAGTACCGAGTTAATGCCGCGGGTGAAAGCTGTTGAAATTCACGACGATGTCATGGGCTCCGACCATTGCCCGGTGAGCTTAATTTTGCGGGATTAGGTGTTTGAGTAAAACTTGAGTTTTTTCGCAGGAATCGTTCTCCAATTGTAAAATAATGTTGAAATTGGAGTAGTAATTGAGTAAAATGAACTTATGTGTGGTCAATTAATATACAAATCATACTACATTACAAGTAGTAACC
>WOYI010908247.1_pt1 | contig 25841 bp, 19 predicted proteins | sample 6423411 | NCBI WGS metagenome assembly WOYI01 (sample SAMN13441803, study PRJNA592873) | oil field metagenome | biome: oil field; feature: oil-well bore; material: oil-contaminated soil; isolation source: oil-contaminated soil from oil-well borehole | place: Germany: Wietze | collected 2016-10-18 ... | reverse complement strand
TGGAAAAGGCAGCCCGGAGATTCAGGCTGCCTTTACTGGGGATTAATTTTCAGAGATGGGTCTACTGGACGGAAATCTCGATCAGGTCCTTGACATTCAGTTTGCCGGACATATCAGGCATCACGGTGCGTAGGCCCTCGCCGTCAAAGGCGACAATGCAGTTGGCGCAGGCCAGAGCTTCTTCCACGGTCAGGCTGGCCTCATAACCATCCGCGGCGATGAAGGTCACGTCCGTGCCGGAGTCGGCGCCGGCATCGGCCAGGAGGGCTGAAATGACCACGCCTTCGTAGGTGGTGGTGACGCCGTCTTTATCGGTGTAATCGACCGAGGTTGTGCCGAGGGCTTCGAGGTCCGCCTGGGTGTAGGCTTTTTCATTGACGGTGAGCAGGGCGACGGCGGCCTCTTCGGTGGCCTGGGGGGCGCAAGCGGCCAGCAGGGCGACCAAAACGAGCAGGCTTGTGATTAAGGTTGTCTTCTTCATGGTTGTTTCCTTTCAAAAAGTTTGATTCAACTAGGGGTTGACGATGATTTCAGTGATCTGGAACACCCAGCGGTTGGCCGGCGTGGTCGGGAAGACCAGGCGGATCGGGCCGGCATCAGGGTCGACATCCGTGATCCACTCGCCGCCCTGTTTCATGGCGACGATCCCATTGACGGTCTCGTCTTTGGAAATTTCAATGGCGTAACCGTCGGCGGCGATCGCGGTCAGAGTGCTGTAATCCGCAGGCGCGCCGGCCTGTTCCAGCAGCATGGCGAGATCAACGCCGCTGAATGAGCGGACCTCATCCTCACCGCGGGATTTTTCCATCAGCACGTCGTCGAGATCGACAAAGTCCATCGCGGCCAGGTCGGCATAAGAAAGGGTCAGCGGATTGCTGACTTCACCGTCGATCTTGAGGGTCCAATCCACTTTGGGTGCGCCATTGCAGGCCGCCAGCAGCAGGGGCAGGACAATGAGCAGGAGCCAGCTGAATTTTTGGGTACGTTTTAACATCTTTCTTCCTCCTTATTTCAGAATGATTGTGATGGGTATGAGCATATCAGCGGCGGTCAGCGTACCGTGGTTCCCTCCATCTGAGGTTGTGTGCAGGCCATGATCTGCGGTGATCACCACGAGCGTATCCGCAGGGAGGGCGGCAACGATTTGAGCAATATAGTGGTCCACACGGATCAGCGCGGTCTCATATTCCGCCGAATTTTCGCCGTAACTGTGCCCCATATCGTCAACTTCATGGAAGTGGATGTAGAGCAGGGTCGGCATGTTGTTTTGGATGACGTCCAGCGCATTCTGGAAGACGTTATCGTCTGAGTGTCCGTTCCCCTCCTTGTCGCCGCTCAGGATGACCGCCGCGTTGCGGAGGTTGAAGGGCAGGCTGGCCCCTTCGACCGCGGCCACACTGCCGCCGCTTTCCGCAACTCGGTCGAAAAGGGTGGTCAGTTCGGTGGAGCGGTAGCCATAGCCGTAGACGCCGTTCTTTGCGGGCGGTGCGGCTGAGAGGAGTGCGGCCGAAGCGGAGGTCGTGATCGGGGGATAGACGGACAGGCCGCAGTAGACCTTATCCTGGCCGGCGGAGAGGGGCAGCTTACCGGAAGAGCGCATAGCCTGCCATTTATCGTATTGGGCGCCATCGGTCAGGATAATGACGGCTCGCTGGGCGGTGAAATTGAACTGGGGCTGTCCCTCGGCATCCGGCAGGGCGGGCAGGTCCAGAGCCGTGAGAAGGGTTGGCGTGAGGTCCATGATGGAAAGCTCGACCTCGGACAGCCTTTCTGAGGGCTGGATTTCGAGGTTGTCCACCGGATAGGGCGCGCCATCCAGGGTGAGGTCGCCCGCGCTGGAGAGATTGGCCGCCTCAGCTATTTTGTCCCAGGTGAAAGTCACCGGGTCATTGCCTTCGCTGTGGAGCACGATCTGGTCGATCAGGCGGTAGCCGTTGTCGTAGAGGAACTGGCCCAGAGGGACGACCTCGATCTCTTCCTCTGATTTCTCGATGTAAAATTCGACATTTTCCCGGGTGATCGCGCCGGTCACTTGGCCGTTTTCGGTCAGTGGGATGGACCAACCGGCCTGGCAGGCCGACCCCAGGATGAGGAGCAGGATTAAGGCAGGCAGGGCGATTTTGTTTCGCGTAGACATATTTTAGTCCGAATCGATTGAGATGATGTCCACCGGCCAGGCGCTGCGGCCCCGTTCCGGCAGCACGAGGGTGACCTGGTCATGGTCCAGGGCCAGAACCGCGCCGGCGATCTCTTCGCTGGGGAGTTCGATTTCTTCGCCTCTGCGGGTGGTGATGGTAATCTTTTCAGGGGTGGGGTTGCTCAGCAGGGGGGCTAGCAAAGCGCCTTCGACCCAGTTGGCCGTTTCTGCATGGCTCAGATTGCCCTCGTCATCCGCCAGCATCACATCGGTGCTTTCCACGGTCAGGCGGACGGTCTCACCGGTTAATAAGCGCCCGATCGAGGTTGGCACGCCGTCAATGGTGAGCGGGGTTTCTTCACCAACCACAATGATCCGGGTGATGCCTTTCAGCCAGGTTGAAGCGTGGAGCGATCCCGAAGCGAAGCGGATGCCATCCACATAGGGCACCAATAGGGCCTCGTCATCGAGGTATTCGGCTTCAATCGTCGTGAACCCGCCGTCGTTGGTCGTGAAGGTCACGGATTCAAATTCTTCGACCCCATTTTGGGCCAGGAAATCCCGCACGGTGATGTGAGTCCCGGCATTTTCCTGGTCCGGCAGGATCTCATTGATCCGGATGAAGGAGGGATCGGGGACATCGCCCGTGAGGTCCACCACGGCGTAGAATTGGATGCCCGCCAGTTCGACCGCGCCGTGGTCGTCGTGGCAGGAATCACAGGTATGGAAGTCTGCGCCGTCGTGGCATTCGGCGCATTCGTTCATCCTTGCGCCCTCATCCCACAGGGATTTGAGGCTGTATTCCTCCACCAGCGCGATCGGCATGGGCTTGGCGGCGGCCAGGATCAGGACGATCACGGCCAGAACCAATCCGACGGCCAAAACGATGATCCAGGGTTTTGATTTTTTCTGCTTCTTCTCCATCTGTTTTAGAGCCTTCCTCTGAAGTTTAGAACAAGCATTAAACCGCTAAGGGTCACCATTAAAAGGTTGAAAACGAGGTCCCGGTAGGTTAGGACCGCGCGTTGGCGAAAGGTGCGGGTGGGATGTTGGCCGAAGCCGCGCCCTTCCATGCTGAAGACCAGTTTGTCTGCCCGGCGCAGCGCGCTGATCAGCAAGGGCGTCAGGAACTGCTGGGCGAGCAGGGGGATGCGCTTGAGCGTTCCCTGGTCATAGCGGACGCCCCGGGCAAGCTGGGCCTGGTAGATCGTTTGGCCCTCGTCCTCAAGGATCGGGGCCAGCCGGAGGGCCGTGATCAGCATGAAGCCGAAGCGGTAGGGCAGCCCTGCTTGCATCAGCGAATAGGCCAGTTCGGAAGGATTGGTCGTCAGGATGAAAACGTAACTCAGCAGGACGATGGCGAGGAACCGGCTGCCGAATAAAAGGCCGGAAGCGACCCCGTTTTGGGTGATCCGAAAAATCCTGAGACCAGGGTCCCAGAAGATCGATCCGGTTTTGTCAAACAGGACATACAGGATAAAAAGGAAAAGCGCCGTGAAGCAAACCAGCCGGAACCCGCGGATCTGCCAGATCTGGGGGAACAGGGCGATCAATATTGCCAGAGTCAGGGCGGCCAGCAGGGCGGTCAGAACCCCCTGGGTCACGATCAGGATCACCACCGAGAGGATCAGCAGCCAGATCAGCTTATCCAGGGGATAAAGCTGGTGGAAAAAACTCTGCCCTGGGCGGTAGGTCAGTTTACGCAAGCTGACCTCCGGCATACCCTTGGGGCGTGAAAGCCGGATATCCCAGACCGGCGATTTGGCCAAAGGCTTCTTTGGGGGGCGCGTCCACCCGGATTCGCCCTTCATCCATGAAGAGCACCCGGTCACAGTAACAGCTGGTCAGCTCGGGGTGATGGTTGACCAGCAGCACGGTGCTGCCCCGGAGGCAATAGCCCCGCAGCAAGCCCATCCAGGTCATGGCGTTTTCAAGGTCCTGGCCGATCAGCATCTCATCAATCAAGAGGATTTTGGGGTCGTGGAGGATCGCGCTCACCAGGTTCAGCCGGCGTTTCTCCCCATAGCTCAGGGATTGCGGATGCCGCTCCAAATCCGCGGCTAAGTGCATGGTCTCCAGCCAGGCCATTGCCTCAGCCTCTTTAGTGGGGGATAAGAGGCCGAGGTTGACCAATGTGAAAAACGCTTCCTCCCTGAGGGAAGCTGTGAATAATTGATGGTCCGGATTTTGGAAGATGAACCCCATATCCTGAACCAGATCGGAGACCTTCGCTTTGGAAAGGTTGCGGCCAAAACCGGATTTCGACCCGCTGGCGGGTTCCAGCAGGCCCATGAGGGTCAGGAGCAGGCTGGATTTGCCGCTCCCGTTTGGCCCGAGGAGGCCAATGAATTCCCCCGGATAGAGGTCCAGGTTGATATTTTTTAAGATGGCTTGTTGGTTTCGTTCGAAAGTCACCTCTGAAAGGCTCAGGATCGGCGCCGGTTTCTCCATCCTGGGGCGGCAAACGGTGGACGAAAGACCTTCCATTGCCTGGCGTTGTGCGGCGAGGAAATCCCTGATGGACACCTCGCCCTCGGCCCGGCCTCGGTCCATCACGATCACACGAGGGCTCAAATCCGCGATCTGCTGGAGTTTGTGTTCAATGATGAGAATGGTGAGGCCCTGCATCCTGGCGAGGGCGTGAAGGGTTTCGAAGGTGTGGCGGGTCGCTGTCGGGTCTAGGTTGGAGGTGGGTTCGTCGAGGATCAGGACGTCTGGTGACAGCGCCAGCATTGAGGCTATCGCGATTTTCTGTTTTTCGCCACCGGAGAGGGCGGCAAGGTCTCTGTCGATCAAGCCCTCGCCATGAACGACGGCCAGGGCAGTCTGAATCCTGGTCTCAATTTCCAATGGCGGGACTTTGCGATTTTCAAGCCCGAAGGCAATTTCGTCCCGCACGGTTAGGGCGCAGAACTGATCTTCAGGGTTTTGCTGCACATAGGCGACGCGTTCGCTGGCCGCATAGAGCGGAATTTGGGTCATATCAGTTGCGTTAACCCAGATCTCGCCCGTGAACTTGGCGACCTCATCCTGAAAGAGGAAGCCGGCGAGCGCTTTGGCGAGCGTCGATTTGCCGCACCCGGATTTTCCTGTGATGACCACCAGTTCTCCCTGGTCAATGTTCACATTAATATCCTCCAGGACGGGCTGCTGCCTGCCGGGATAAGTATAGGAAAAATTGCGGAGTTCGATAAAGGCCATCGCCTACTGAATATTGATATGGGTGACAGGGAAGAGGATCACCTCGCCGGACATTTCCGCCAGCGCATAAGAAATGCTGTCTTCGCCGATCACGGTGAAGAGGCGGATGGCGTCGTTTTGGTTCAGTTCATCCCAGGTGAGGCTCACGCCATCCTCAGCGTTGCTGAATTGAACGGTTTGGGGCGTTTGATTGGGGAAGGCGGTTGAGATGACCTTCCAGAGGGCAACACCTTGCAGCTTTTGGGTGCCATCCGGCAGGGCGATCTGGGTGCTGTCCATGTCCAGCAGCCAGTCGTCCGATTCAAAGAGGTACTCGCTGCCATCAGCGCTCTGGAAGAACAGCTTATCGGAAACGATCACGGTCAGGCGGCTGATGCCCCGAATCCAGGCTTTGCTGCTTTCCGGCCCGACGACATCAAAGGTGGCGTTCTGGCCGCTCCCGCTTTGGACGAGCAGGATATTGTCATTTGTGTTCAATTCGTCAAAGCTGAGCAGGAAGGCGTAGCCATCGGTGGCTTCGATCAGCAGCGTGTCCGCGTCGGCATCCGGCCCTGCGGCGTTGACGATCGCTTTCAGCGGATAGCCGGTGTATTCCGTCAGCACGCCCTTGTATTCCATCCGGCGGGTGACCTTTTCGATGTCCTCATCACCAGGGAAGCCATAGGGTGCCGTGACCGTGCCATTGACTGGGATTTGCTCCGGTCCCTGGAGGCTGACCCGGAGGAAGACCGCCATGAGGATGGCGATGACCAGGACGGCGGCCACCACGATCCAACCGGTCTTGCGGGCTTTTGGGGTGGGCTGTTCGATCCGCACGACTCCAGCTTTGGCCAGGGCATTGATCAGGAGCGATGGGACCAGGCCAGCAAAGATACAGCCGGATCCAAAAGCGACGACAAAGAGGATCAGGATGGCTGAAGCCGCCAAGATATTGCTCGGCAGGGTCGCAAAGATCTGGAAAACGAGCACATTGGAGCCGGAGGCCAAGCCGCCCGCAACCAGATAGGGCAGCAGATTGCGCTTATTGCGGAAGATCAGGAATCCGAAATCCACCAGCAGGCCGGCGACCAGGTCCACCAGGAGGATGATGATGCCATGGCTGTTCCCGCTCATCAATTCGACCGCGCCCTTGAGGATGCCGGTCAGGGTGCCGGTGCCGGGTTTGCCCGTGATGGCGAAAGCCAGCACGATCCAGATCACATGCAGGCCGGCGGCCCATTGGGACGCGCCGGCAAAGCCCACGATGGCCTGGATGGTGTCGCTGAGGGTGTTGATGTAGGTGCTTGCCACACCGCCCAAAGCAGCCAGCACGGCCATGATCAAAAGATCGTGGGTTGAAAAATAAAAATGATTTTTAGGGGGGTTTTGGGACTCCAACTCAACTGCTCCTTCTGGATGTGGAAAGGAGCGGTTGCACAGAGCGCGTCCGCTTTTTGGCACGCGCAATGTCAGACCATCTTCTTTCCAAACACGGGAGGCAAGGTCGTTTCCTTCCTTACCCTAACGGCCGGGCCGCCCTGGCAGAGCTTTAGGCGGCAAGGCTCGAAGACGCTGGATGACTATTTTTCTCTCGTGATTATTCTAACATAAGGTTGAAAATGGAAATAGTGAGGTTTGTCAAAAAGGGCGGCTGACCTTGCCATTAAGAGGAATGCCCTCAAAAAGGGGTTTGAGGGCATTTGAGGAGACGAGTGGCTTTGAGAGAGGACTACTTCAGGAGGATAGACAGAAAGCCACTTAGATAGGTGTTTTAGCGGGAGGTTGAGAATTTCACCAGCTTTCCACGTTTGTCGAAGGTCATCCGGGCGAAATGATGATGGGTGGTTACCTGGTTTTCCTGAATGGATTTTTCCAGGGTGACGAAATAGCGATCGTCTTTGGTGGATTTGCTGCTGCCATCAAAGCGGCCGACTTTCGAGGTGACAACCTTCATCTGGGCGTTTTGCAGGCCGGGCAGGTATTTCTCGATCACTTCTTTGACCCCGGCCGAGACCTTCTTCGGCATTTCGGCGCTTCCCGTTGCTGGGGCCAGATCGGAATCGCTGATGGCTTTCACGACGGGCTGCGATTTCACCCGGACCAATTTTGTGGACTTGCTGTCGCCATCGTATGCGGCCAGGGGGTCGCCATAGAGGACGAAGGAGAGCAGCGTTTTCTGGTCTTCGCCATCCAGGAAGCCCTGTTTGCGGGTCATCTCCTGGGCGAAGGTCAGTTTGGCCCGCATCAGGGCGTAACCGACCGCATCGCCTTCGAGGACCTGCTTCCAATACAGGTCGGCCAGGTAATCCGCCGCGATCAGGGGCATGGTCACCGAGCCGTAGGCAATGCAGGTGGAGCCGACAAAGGCATCCGTGCCGCTGTCGAGAAATTTGAGGGACAGCGACTCGTCATGCTGTTTGGCGGCGATATTCGCACCATAGCAGGCCTCAGAAAAGACATATTTCGGCGAAGGGATATTCTCGCTGAACAGCTCAGGGCTCAGGGCGATGGGATAATCCGGGCCGGTGGATTGGTTTGAAAAATCCTTTTGGCCATACCAGTTCGGCCCGTCCTGCACGCCGTGCAGGTTGAAATAGCCCAGGTCTGCGCCCTGCCCTTTGGAGAGCAGGAGGTTACTGGTGTTGGTTGGCGGGGAAAGCAGCAGGTTTTTGGTTTTCCCAATGGTCGAATATACGCCGAAGGACGCTTCCTTCCAGACCTCGGCGGAAAGCCCGAGGGCGGAATCTTTGGCGTTGTCGAGGCCGAAGAGGACCAGCAGCTGCCGGAGCCAGCCGAAGAGGCCGTCAAAGGACAAGTCCATCTTCAGGCCTTTCTTGTTGGCCTTCTGATAACGGTAGATCAGTTGGCGGATCTGGTAGATCAGCAAACCGGAATCTGAACCGGTTTCACCGGGCAAACGGCCCACCGGCCATTGCGGGATGAAGTAATTGTCATCAATTGTGCCATAAGGGTTATCCGAGGCAACTTCCAGATCATCATCCAGAGTGGGGTTCGGCAGCTGGTGGAAGGGAATGATCTGCGGGCCGCCAACGATCAGCAAGGCGCCGATCATCTCGCCCTGTTGGGCGAGGGCTTCATCCAGGTCGGCCAGGCTGAGCTTGACCTTCCAGGCATCGCTTGCCACGCTGGGCTTGAGGCCCAATTGGGACATGCTGGCCGGGTCGTCCGGGTAGAACACCCGCGCCCCCCAGTCGGGCAGATTGCGGATCAGGCCAGCCAGTTCCTGCAAGAGTTCATCGATCACGGAGGCCGTGTTGGGGCCGTATTGGGCTTCCAGCTGGCTCTTGGAACTCAGGATGACATAGGTTGGGAAGCGGTTGTCCTGCCGTTCCAGATCGGTGGCTTTGAAGCGCTTGGCCAGGCGGGAGAAGGCTCTCTGGACGTCCTCAAAATCCTCGTCGGATGCCGAACTGGCTTTAGCGAACATCGGGTTGAGGTCCTCCAGGGCTTTTTCGGCTTCACCTTTTTTCAAGGGAGTTACAGGTGGTTCTTCCATCATCGGCTGGGGAGTGAAGGGCTTACCGCCAGCGCTTTCCTGGGATTCGGAAGCAGGCTCTGCTGCGATTTCCGGTTCTGCGCCGTCCCCTGAGGCCAGTTGGTTCCAGCCCAGGGCATTGGCGACGCTGGCGGGGATGGGCAGGTCGAAATAGATTTCCAGTTCATCCGGCCAAAGGTCCAGAAAGCGATGGTCTGCCCCCAAGAGGCGCTGGACCACCTGGCCGGTGCTGTCATGCGCGGCCACCCAGTGCATCCGTTCTACGCCTTCGGACTCGTTGCCCTGATCCAGGTCGGAAAGGGCTTTGATCACATTGACCTGGAGGCAGTTCGGCCATTGCTGGATGTAGATCTCCGTCAGGTTGTTGAGCAGCTCGGCGTTTTTGGACCTGTAAGCGGCTTTGAGGTGCTGGATCGCCGCGAGGGCTGAATCGGGGGATTTCAGCAGGGATTGGTGGACCAATTGGGTCGTCTGGCCTACATCGCCAGCGGTGTAGGCTTTGCGGGCGTCCCACAAGGGCATCAGCCATTCCGTCGCCACGGCAGCAGGCCGGTCCTGAACTGTGAGGTAGGTGACAATATCGGCAAACTCCTGCTGAGCCGCCGGATCTGAGGTCAGCTGTTGCAGGGCCTGGTAAGCCTCGATGAATTGCGGGTCCAGTTCGAGCAGCGATTTCAGGATGGAAGCCGCCTGGTCCGCCATCCCCAGGTTGGCAAAGTTTAAACCCTGCTGGTATTGAACATAGAGGTCGCCGGGGTAGTTCACCAGCCATAGCAGACAAGCCTGTTTGACGAATTGGAATTCTTCGGCTTCGTTGGCCGCGTTCAGGACCGTGAGGAATTTATAGCGGTCCAGCGCGTTCATGTAATCCAAGGGGGAATTTGACTTTTGCATGGTTAGCTCGTCTCTCTAAGATTATTAATCAAGTTCATGGCAGTGATGACGCCCAATTGGCGGATGATCTCAGGGTCTTCGGGCGCCAGGGCTTTGGCCTGTTTCAGCATGGCTTCTGCGCCCCGGTAATCCCGGCATTCCTTGAGGGCCATCCCGGTGTGATAGTAAGGTTTCGGGTCGGAGGGGTCGATCTCGGTGGCCTGGCGGTAAATGGAAATGGCCTCTTCGAGGTTCCGGCGGTCCTGATAGGTTTTACCAAGCTCAATGTAAGCTTCGATCAGGTTCGGATCGTAAACGATGGCATTTGAAAGGTGCGCAATCGCCTGGTCCAATTGCCCTGTTTTGCGCTGCAGCCGGCCGAGCATCAGATGGACGCTGGCCTGTTCGGGCATGATCCGCAGGATAGTCTGGGCCGTCTTTTCAGCCTTATCCAAGCGGTTGGTCTGGATCAGCCAATCGGTCAGCACGGTAAGGACGGCGGGATCTTCCGCATTTTCCTCTGCAAGCTTCACCAGGTCGGGCAGAGCCGCTTCGGCGCCCTCATAGGCTTTCTTGACCTTCAGCGCTTCCAGTTGGATGCGGGTATTTTGCGGATCCCGGGCCAGGAATTGGTTGAGGGTCAACAGCGCCTGGCCGAATTTACCCTGTTTGACCAGAGCCTGCGCCTGGATCACATGCGCATCTTCATCGGCTGGGTTGGTTTCAATGATGCGGGCGGTCTTCTCAATCGCCGTTTCGTAATCCTTCTTGTCAAAGTGCAGCTGGGCTTCTTTGATCGCCAGGGATTTGTTGGCCGGGTCCAGCTGCTGGGCGTTCTGCACGTTGCGGATCGCCGCGGTGACATCGCCCATCCGGCGGTTGACCTCCGCCAGTTTCAGCCAGGTATCCGCATTTTGAGTTTGGATCGAGACGCTCTTTTCGAGAGCGGCTTTCGCATCCACCAGGTCATTGGAGACCAGGCGGATCTCTGCGGATTGAAGCCAGAAATCGGCGTTGTCGGGATCCGATTCCAGCGCCCGGGCGATATGCTCGGAGGCGTCTTCGGTTTGGCCGGAGCGCATTTCCATTTCGGCGGCAAAGGCATGCCAGGCCGATTCAGTGGGCCAGATCTGCAGGGCGGTTTCGATGGCCTTGAGTGCGACTTCGGGCGTCTCCTGGCTCAGGAAGGCGAGCAGGGCGTGGTTGGCGGCATTGAGGGGGTTGGCCTGCAAAGCCTGCTCCACCATGGGGATGGCATCCACCTTGTGATATTGCAGGGCGTTCAGGCCGTAAGCCTGGAGCACCTGGGGGTCTGTGGGATAGGTCTCCAATACCTGACGGATGATCTCGTTGTCATCGCTGGTCATCACGACCGTGGCGGCGGAGGCAGGGTCGGCCAGGCAGGGGTCGATGTTCGTGCTCAGCTGCCATTCGCCTTCGAATGCGGCGACGCCGCGGGCCTTCAGGCAGATCCAAGATTCCTGAGAGAGAACGGGTTTCAGCTTCTCAAGCAGGACGTTGAATTGGGCCTGGTAGGCCGGGCTGAGGTATTCCGGCCCCGGCGCGTGGTCGGTGATGGAGAGGAGGGTAGCTTTGCGCTGCTCCTCCGCGGCCAGCATCAGGCTGGCGGCCCAGCGCCAGTTCAGCAGGGCCTGGTCGGGTAAAATCGCCTGCGCTTGTTGGAAGAGCTGGATGGCGAGCGGAAGGTCGTTAAGGGTCAGGGCGGCTTCTGCCATGCCGGCCAGGGTCATGGCCTGGCGGCTGATGGCTGCGACATTGGCCGTGGTGCTGGGGTTTGTGTTCTCGAAGAAGGCTTTATGGGCCTCATCAAGATAGGTGCGGGCGACATCAGGTTCACCCATAACGGCGGCAACCCGGCTCTGGAGGGCCAGGAGTCTGGGGTAGGTCACCAGGCCGGTTGTGGGCTGCCCCGCCCTGCCAAAGGAGGACTCGGTGCGATAGCCTGCCAATACTGCTCTCAGGCAGGAGAGATCGAGGCTGTCCTGGTCTTTCTGCTCGAGATGGATATCCCGGACCAGGTCATAGGCCAGGTCAAAGGCCATGTTCAGGGTGCGGGCTTCTGCCAGCGCCAGGCGGAACTTTGGATTTTCGGGAACCTTCCCGAACGCAATTTCCAGATGCTGGAGGGCTTCTTCAGTTTTGCCCAAAGCCCGGTTGAATTGGCCGAGGCGGTAATGGAAGCCGGCCGGGGTAAAATCCACCGGGTAGAGCAGGGGGGACCTGGCGTAGGTCTTCAGCCGCTCAGGGTTCGCTTCCAATTGCTCTTCTACAACGTTCTGAACCGTTTGCAGCGCGTTCAGAGCAGGTTCGTACTGGCCAAGGTAATCGAGGATGTCCGCTTTCAGGAGGGCCAGTTCTGGATATTGATAGAAACACTCATTATCCAGATTCAGACTTTCCAAAGCCTCACGACGCTGATTTTGCGAAGTGTAGGCGGCGGCCAGGTCCATTACCATCACGGGCGAGAAAGCGTCGGATAGTTTGATGGCTTTTCCCAGCGCTTTGATCGCCAGGTCGAAATTGTTCAACCGGATGCTCAGATAGGCGGCTTCCTGCAATTCAGAAGGGGAAGCGGCGGAGCCATTGATCACGCTCACCAGGTTGCTTTCGGCCGGTTCGATCTCACCGAGGGTGAGTTGGGCCCGGGTGAGCCAGAGTTTCAGGCTGGGCTGGTCGGGTTCGATCACCAAAGCCTCTTTGAGGGCTTTGGCCGCCGCCTCGGGCTGGCCGGCATCCATCTGGAATTTGGCATACCAGAGGATGTTGTCCTGGTCCTGCGGGGCCAGTTTGAGCGTCAGCAGGGCGGTCTCGCTGGCCTTGCCGGTCAATTCCGAACTCTCATAGGCCTCTGCCAGAGCGTGCAGGATGGCCGTGTTTTCCGGCTGCTGGCTGGCTGCCTCCTGAAGGGTGGCCAGGGCCAGTTCCTTTTTACCCAGGGCGAGGGCTGTCTTGCCCAGACCGTACTGCAACTGCCAGGTCGCCCGGGATTTCGCCGGATGGATCTGCTTGGAGACATCCAGATAGGTCTCGAAGGCTTGCTGGCTGTTGCCGAGCAGGCGGTCCACATCCGCCAGGTTCAGTTTGACCTGGGTGTCGAGGCCGTTTGTTTTGAGGTAGGTGGTGAGGATGCCGCGCAGGGCGATCAGTTCTACCAGGTTGACCTCTCCGGCGGCGGATTCAGCTTCATGGGTCACAACTTTGGCGACTGAAAGGACGGTGTCGCGGTCTTCCGGATAATGCTCTGCGGCGAAAAGCAGGATGGGCTTCGCTTTTTGGGCTTCACCCATCGCCAGCAGGACATGGCCCAGAAGCTTGGCAACGGCGGGGTCCTGTTCGTATTCGGCTAAATGCGGTTCGAGCAGCGCCCAGGCCTCCGCATACCGGCCCAGTTTGTAATTGGCCCGGGCCAGTTGGAACTGGCCTTCGGGGTTGCGGCTGTCCAACTCGTGAGCCTTTTTTAGATAGGCGACCGCATCTGCGGGGCTTTGCTTTTCGAGCATCCATTTACCCAGTTCACGGAGCAGTTCCGGGCTGTCGGGGATGGCGACCACACCTTTTTGCAGGACTTCAACGGTTTTGTCCGTCTGGTCATTCTCCTGCCAGATCCGGGCAAGCGCCAGCCAGGTTTCCGCCTGTTCAGGGATCATCTTGACGACTTCTTCCATGTGCTGAATCGCTTTGAGGCTGTCGCCTTTCTGCCAGAAGCCCTCCCCAAGGAGAATCAGGGCTTTGGGCTGGCTGGGTGTTTCTTTGATGATGTTCTGGCAAATTGAGATCGCCAGGTCTGTGCGTTTGGTGTGCAGGGCGGATTCCGCAAAAAGCAGCAGGTCGTCCAGGGCGGGGGAGACCTCTGATTTGACGATCTCCTGGATGGCGGCGAAGGCCTTTGGCCATTGTTTGGATTGGCCGTAAAGGTCCGCGAGCGCTTTGCGGTGCTCTGTGGATTCCGGTTCGACCAGTTCGAGGTAGGAGGTCAGTTCGATCGCCTGGTCATATTGCCCAGACAGGCGGTACCAATCCCGCAGGAGCCGGACCTGTTTCCGGTTGGACAGGCGGGGAGACCACTTGCCCTTGTCCAGTTTGACGCCAATCCCCAGGATCGCTGATTTGAGAATCTCGGTGTCACAATCGAGAGCGGGATCATGAACGAAATAATCAGGCGAAGCGCTTGCGGGCTTTGAAGAGCTCAGGCTTAATACGACCTGGTCCTGAATACCCTTGGCCTGGGCGTTTTTGATTTTGGCTTCCAGATAGGCCTTTTGGGGGCTGGCGGTGATGTCTGAGAGCTGTTTTTCAGCTTCGCCAAATTCGCCTTGCTGGATGAGAAAATGGCTGTATTGGAGCCGGGCAAGCTGCGAATGGGGGGCGGCCTGGATGATGGCGATCCAGTCCGCTTTGGCTTCGGGACTGGTTTTTCCGGCAACGGATTGGAACTGCGCCTGAGTTTTGATGAAGGAGAGAATCTCGCTGGCGTTGTGATAGGCAGCTGATGATTTGGATTCATTTCCAGCATAGTGGAGCAGCGCAGCCAGTTTGCTGAGGTCCTCGGCCAGCTCCATCCGGACTGCTTTCTGCAGGGGATCGATCCGATCCGAAGGAGTTTGGAAGGTTTCCAGCTCAGCATAAGTCCGAGCCATGAAATCAGCGGTGGAGCGGACCTGCATCAGGCTGCTTGCCAGGAGCTGCGCCGTCTGGTTTTGATCGGCTTTTTCCAGCGTTTTCAAGACCTGAAGCTGGGCATTGATGCCGTCGTAGGACAGGCGGTTATAGAGTTCGTCCAGTTTTTCGGTTTGGGGCAGGGGGTTGCTCAGCAGAGCATGAACGCACAAGCCATAGCCTGTCTGCCTTGTCGCTTCGACTTCGGATTGCAGGAAAGCGTCAATGAAAGCATTGAATTCCGGTTCGAAGGAAAAAAGGCAGGCCGCAGGGGTTTGCCAGATTTGGATGTTCTTCTCAGCGCCCAGGGCGCCTTGTTTGACCAGGATTTTGTTGATAACCGGCTGCCAGCTGCCTTGGGCCTTAGCGCTGTTGAGCAGGGCGACCATCAGCAAACCCGCGGTGCACAGGTCCACAGGCGGCAATCCCGCGTTGACGGTGGATTCCAGCGCGCGGGTCGCATCCGCCCTGAGTTCTTCGGGAAGATCAGCTTCGGGTGTGTGGATGTCCCAGCCGTAATCCTTTTCAATCCGCCAGCAGGCGATCGCGCCGGGAGAAAACGCTTCCTTTGCGGAGCCCGCAGCTTCAAAATACGGCAGGTTGTCTTCATTTTGAACGAACTGCCAAACCAGGGGATCCTGCTGGAGGCTTTCCGCAATGACCTTGCGGTCCGCAGGGCCAAACCCTTGTCTCATTAAATCAAGCAATACCTCTATGGCCATGATTTTGTCCAATTCTCAGATCGGGTTAAACGTTCTCTAAAGAGCGATTCCAAGGTTCCTTGAAATGAAATATGCGGTGGTGAGCAGGGCGATTCCAAGGAAGACCAGGAAGACGCCAATCCCGGTGTTGGTTTTGGATAGGTCATTGAGGGCATTGATCAAAGACGACGCGTTGCCAACCAGCCCGGCGATGTTGTCTGTGAGGCCTTTTTCGGCCAGTTTGGTCGTTTGCGCTGCGATGGTCTGGATATCCCGGCCAACGGCCTGACGGGTCAGGATGAAGATACTGATTGCCATGCAGATCAGTCCGATCAGGAAAAGGACCGTTGCCATAGTGATCTGAAAATCATAAGCGGATGTAAACACAAAGCACCTCCTGAAATGTAGTCTCTGGAGGTGTTGTAGCAAGAACTATGCCAAATTAATTTTTCGGCTGCTTAGGTCTCTGTGAACTCAGGCGGCAGGTCTTTGAGGTCAATGGCAACCTCATCCGTCAGCACGATCGCCCGCTCCAGCAGGTGGCGCAGCTCCCGGATATTTCCCGGCCAGTCATAGGCCTTGAGGGCTTCCATTGCCCGGGGGGTGATTTCCTGAACATTGGTTCCCATGGACATATTTGTCTGCCGGATCAGGAGGCCGACCAATTCGGGGATATCTTCCGGCCGTTTGCGCAGGGGAGGGATGTCGAGATCGACGACCTTCAGCCGGTAATAAAGGTCCTCGCGGAATTCACCCGCTTTGATCGCTTCTTTGAGGTCCCGGTTAGAGGCGGCAATGATCTGGACATCCACGCGGATCAGGGTCGTGCCGCCCACCCGGCGGAAGGCGCGTTCTTCGATCGCCCGCAGCAGTTTGGCCTGCATATCCAGGGGCATCGTGGAAATTTCATCCAAGAAGAGGATCCCGGTATCCGCCACTTCCATCAGCCCCAGTTTCCGTTTGTTGGAAGCGCCGGTGAAAGCGTTGGCTTCATGCCCAAAGAGTTCCGATTCCAGCATGGTATTGGAAATGGCTGCGCAGTTGATGGCGATGAAGGGCTTTTGCTGCCGGGGGCCGACCTGGTGAATGAAATTCGCCAGGACTTCTTTGCCCGTCCCGGATTCGCCCGTGATGAGGATCGAAACCGAGGTATCGGCGGCCCGCTGGGCCAGGTCGAAAAGGGCTTTCATCCTTTGGGATTGCCCGATGATGAAGGAGGCGCTTTGTGCGCTGCGCAGGTGGTTCAGTTCGCGGCGCATGGCGACGATCTCTTCAGCCCGCTTGATCGATTCCTTGAGGGTTTTCATATTGAGCGGCTTGGTGAGGAAATCCACCGCGCCCTTCTTCATGGCATCTACAGCGATGTCAATCTCGCCATAGCCGGTGATCACGATGAACTTGGGCTGCCAGGGTTGATGGGCGACCTCGTCCATCAGTCTAAGGCCGTTGCCATCCGGCAGTTTGATATCCAGAATGCAGATATCCGCCCGGTTTTGCTCCAGCGCGGCCCTGGCCTCGCTGAGTGAGCTGGCTTCAAGGACTTCATAACCATCTTTGCGAAGGCTCTTGGCCATCGCCAGACGGGCGGTATCAACGTCATCAACGACCAGAATGGTTGCGCTCATAATGAAATTATTCCTTCTTCTGCACTAAGAAGACCTTAAAAATTGTACCACCCGGAAAGCTTTCCACTTCTATCTTGCCTTTGTGGGCGTTGATGATCCGCTGAGTGATCGCCAGGCCCAGGCCTGTGCCGTGCTTTGAACCGGTGACGAAGGGCTTGAACATGTGTTCCCGGATCTCCTCCGGGATTCCCGGACCGGAATCGGCCACATTGACCTGATAAAAGCCCTGGTCGCCTTCGCCCCCAGGTCTGGTGATTTTGAAACTGAGGTAGCCGCCCTCATCCGCCATGGCATTCACAGCGTTGCTGATCAGGTTGGTGAAGACTTGCTCCAAAGCCCGCTGGTCGCCTTCCACGATGGGGCGGTCGATATCCGATTCGATGTGCGCGACGATGTTGACCTTGACAAAGCGGGTGCGCCAGCGTTCCAGCAGGGTGTTGATCATTTGGATCAGGTCCACGCCGGCCATTCGGTATTCCAGGGGTTTCGAGAAAGCGAGAATGCTCTCCATTAATTGGATCAGGTTATCCACCTCGTCCTGGATTTTGTGGACCCATTCCAGGTTCTCGTCCTCAGCGGTGAGGTTATCCTCGATCACCTGCAGGGCGAGCGTGATTGCGTTCAGGGGGTTGCGGACCTCATGGGCGAAGATCGCGGTGACCTCGCCCAGGATGGCGCGCTGTTCCAGGTGGCGTTTTTCCGCCTGGTTGGCTTCCGCCTGGCTGATATCCCGGATTAGGACGATGATCGAGACGAGCTTGCCGTTGGTGATCACCGGGGTGGTCATCACCTGAGCGGGAAAGGCGCGGCCGCGGCGGTGGTTGAGGGTCAGGTTACCGCTCAGCAGGGTGGGGTAGCCCTCCTTGGCGGAATTGAAGGCGGAGCGGAATGATTCCGAGCCGATCAGGATGTTATCCACCGGCTGGCGCAGGGCTTCCACATTCGCGTAGCCAAGCATTTCTTCGGCGGCCTGGTTGATCTCTGCGACCGTCAGTTCGGGGGTGAGGATCAGGATGCCTTCTTCAAGGTTGGAAATGATCTCGTTCTGGATCTTGACCACCTGTTTGATCTTGCTGGTCAGGGTTCGGGTGTTCAGCAGGGCGATCTGGTCTTCCATTAACCCCGCCGTGTAATCCGCCACCAGTGCGGACATGGGCAGAAGCTCTTCTTTTTCGGGCGGCGTTTTTCCCGCGGCGACGAACAGGCCGAATTTTGCGCTCTGCTGGCCAAGGGGGACGACGACCAGAAAACGGTAACCCGCGCTGGCGGCCGTTTTCTGCAGCTGGCTGCGCGCCAGGTCGTCTTCCGTCCAGAGGCTCGGCTCCTGGCCGATAGCGAGGTCCTCGCTGGTCAGGATGTTGGGCAGCCCTTTGCTCAGGGCTTCATCGCTGGCGAGATACTGCACCAGCTGGGGGGCGGAGCTGCTGGCTTTGTAGATGCAGACCAGGTCCGCTTTGAGCAGGTCCTGGGCAGTTGCTAAAACCTGCCCGAGGGCGGCTTGGATGTTATCCTGCAGGCGGGACTGGATCAGCGTGTGGAATTTTTCGATAAGTTCCCGGTGGTCGGCTTTGCCGGCAGGCGGTTCGAAGGTCAGACCTTCCGGGTGGAAGAGCATCAGCACAGTGCCGGAAGTTTTCGCCAACGAGAAAAAGCGGATCCCGACCGGCAGGGAGGGCTGCCGTTTGTGACGCAGGCGGGTGATCTGCCCGTGCCCGGTGGTCGGGTCCGTATCGGTGATGTTGGGCAGGAGGGTGTGGATGTTCTTGCCAACGAACTCGCTCTCTTCCAGGTTTGTCAGCAGGAAAAAGGCGTTATTTGCTGCCAGGATCTGGTCCTGGGCGCGGTTGTAGATGATGGCTGGATCGGGAATTAAATTTAATAAGGTGAAGATGCTTTCGATCCCCTCAGAACCGGATAAGGAAAAGGCTTCGAAATGATCGGGTAGGTTTTGGGTCACATCATACTCAGGCGGTTGCGAATTTCTCTAGTTTGCGCAGGTGGGCCGGCAGGATGCCTTCCATTGAACGGTATTTTGCCACAGTCCTGCGGGCGACATTGATTCCGCGCTCCTCTAGCGAGGCGCAAATCTCTGTGTCATTCAGAGCGTGACTTTCGTTTTCAATGATGCTGCGCAGGACCGCCCTGACGGCCAGACTGCGGTCAAAGAAGGTGGACATGGGGATGATCTTCTTGTTGGGGAGCTGCACAGTTTTGTTGGCAACCGCCCGTGAGATCGTCGATTCGTGTACGCCCAATTTGTCAGCGATTTCTGCCCGAGTCAGGGATTGGAGGTGAACATCTCCCTGGATTATATATGATTTCTGAATCGCTGCCAATTGCTCCATCAGCTGGCGCATGGTGTTATTGCGCTGCTGGATGCATTTGATCAGCAGGTTGGCTTTATCGAGGTCTTTTTTCCATTCCTCCTGCTGTTCGCCGGTCTGTTCTTTGAGCGCTTTCTTGAAAAGCGGACTCAACCGCAGGGTGCCCCGGGAGGGAGTGATGATCTCGATTATCAACGGGTTCCCTGGTTTGTTGTTAAGGTAATAGATCATCACATCGGGTTGATGGAAGACATCCGGCGTGTTGCCGTTGGGTTGGCGGAAATTGCCCCAGTTGGCCCGGGCGGGAAAGGGGTTCAGGTTTTCGCTGATGTAATGGGAAACCAATTTGATCTTTTGAATGCTGGTTCCCAGCTTTTTGGCGAGTTCGCTGTATTGATGCTTTGAGAGCAGGTCAAATTCCTCTGAGATCGCCCGCCGGACGAACTCCGGCACCTGGGTGCTTTCCGAAAGGAATTCCACCTGGGTGAGCAGGGCTTCCTGAACGCTGCGGGCGGCAACGCCCAGGGGGTCGCAACGCATGATTTTCTTCAAAACCGTCTCGACCTTTTCGGGGGTGACGTGGTGGAACCGGCAGATTTCGCGGATCTCGATAGCGAGGAAACCGTCCTCATCCAGATTGGTGAGGATCATCGCGGCCAGCGGCCGTTCTTCTTTTTCAAGTTCAGGCGCGACCTGAGATAAGACATAAGTGGGCAGGTCGAGGTTTTCGGAGGAAAAAGGCTCTTCCGGCCGGTCCGTGTCATAGGAGGAGCCGGCTGAGCCGTTGTAGGTATAAAAATCATCTCGGGGGGAGACGAAGATGATCGTCTCATCCGGTTCCATTGTTTTGGGCTGGCTGCAGACGGGGCAGGGACCGTTTTCGGGCAATCTCCGGCCGCACATCGGACAGCGGCGTTCCGGAATAACTTCCAGGGCAGGATTTTTGGAAAGCTCTACATCGATCGTCTGGAGCAATTCCGCAGACGTCATGTAAAGCAGGGACATCGTTTGAGCAATGTGCGCGGAGATGAGGGGACTTTGGCTTTGCAGTTGGCCTTGCGAATGACTGAGTTTCATAATCCTGTCTCCTGACTGTATTATATCCGGACAGCATATATGTTGCAAGAACTGTGCCAAGTCAAAAAAAGCTGGTCGGGGACAGATGGAAGTGGTACAATCCGGCTATCCTAAAATTCGAGGTTTGACAATGACATTAAAGGTAATCGGCGGCGGTTTAGCCGGATGTGAAGCCGCTTGGCAGGCGGCGGAACGCGGCATCGATGTAGAGCTTTATGAAATGCGGCCCGAGAAATCAACCGGCGCTCACCGGACGGGTGACCTGGCCGAACTGGTTTGCTCCAACTCGCTGGGGTCCAATCTGATGGGCCGCGCTGCCGGGCTACTGAAAGCCGAACTGCGCTTGCTCGGTTCATTATTGATTTCCTGTGCTGATGCAAGTTCAGTACCAGCGGGCGGCGCCCTGGCCGTTGACCGGCAGGCTTTTTCAGATTGCATCCTGCATAAAATTGAATCGCATCCCCGCATCCAACTGATCCGCAGAGAGATCACCGAGATCCCGGAAAGCCCTGCAATCCTGGCGACCGGACCGCTGACCTCGCCAGCCCTTTCCTCTGCGCTGAAGGCTCTGACGGATGAGGATCAGCTTTATTTCTATGACGCCATTGCGCCCATCGTCCATCGTGATTCGGTGGATATGGCGATTGCCTTCCGCTCGAACCGCTATGACCGGGATGACGAGAGGGACAAGGGTGACTATCTCAACTGTCCCTTTACCGAGGAGCAATATTACAAGTTCAGGGAGGCCTTGCTGGCGGCGGAACGGATTGAACTGCGGGGCTTTGAAGCGGCAATCGAGGACGGTGTGGATGCCGGCCGGGAACATTACTTCCAGGGCTGCCAGCCCGTTGAGGTGATCGGCAGGCGCGGCGAGAAATCCCTGGCTTTTGGGCCGATGCGCCCGGTGGGTTTGTTCGATCCGCACACCGGCAGGCGTCCCTTTGCCGTGGTCCAGCTCCGGCAGGATAACATCGCCGGCGATCTCTATAACCTGGTGGGTTTCCAAACCAATTTGAAATTCAGCGAGCAGGCCCGGGTGTTCAGGATGATCCCCGGCCTGGAAAACGCGACTTTTGAGCGCTATGGCCAGATGCACCGCAACACCTTCATCGCTGCGCCAGTGGTCCTCAACGACCAGTATGAATTCCACAGGCAGCCCGGTCTGTTTGCCGCGGGGCAGCTGGCGGGCGTGGAAGGCTATGCCGGGAATATCGCCTCCGGACTGGTGACGGGGATCAATGCGGCCCGGCAGATCAGGGGCGAGGCCCCTCTCGGACTCCCGCTCACGACTATGACCGGCGCCTTGCTCAACTATGTTGCCCATGCGGACCTCAGAGATTACCAGCCCACCAAGGCGATGTTCGGACTGCTGCCCAAACCGGAGGATGGGGTACGCCGGTCGAAGCGCGATCGTTATGCTTACTATAGCGAAAGAGCCATCGTGGATTTGAAAGCCTATTTGGGTTTGGGCTAAGTCCTCCGAAGAAGGGCAGGCAGAAGACCTGGGATGGCTTATAATAAGCCTCACAACATGCTCAAGGATTGAGGACAGACTTTTTTATGAAAATCTCGCCCGCGAATAGAGTCTCTAAGATCAAACCTTATTTCTTTGCCTCTCTGGAAAAGACTTTATCAGAATTGCGGAAGGACGGGGTGAAAGTGATCCGTCTGGATATTGGATCACCGGACCTGCCCCCCCAGGATTTCATCGTTGATGCGCTGGTCGAAGCCGTTCACCGGCCGGATGTGCATGGCTATGGCCCCTCGGGCGGCTCTCCTGCGCTCAGAGCGGCGATCGCGTCCTACTATCTGGACCGGTTTGACCTCAAATTGGATGTGGATAAGGAAGTTCTGGGCCTGATTGGCTCCAAGGAGGGGATTTTCAACCTCAGTCAGGTGCTGATCAACCCCGGTGATTTGGTTTTGCTGCCCGATCCGTGCTATCCGGTCTATTCGGTTGGCGCGCTGATCGCCCAGGCCGAAACCTATGACATGCCTCTGCTGGCTGAGAACAGCTTTCTGCCGGATTTCGATGCGATCCCGGACGCGGTCGCCGGCCGGGCGAAACTGATGTGGCTGAACTATCCGAATAACCCCACCGGTGCGATCGCGCCTTATGAATTTTTTGAGCGGGCCGTCGCCTTTGCCCGGAAACATGAAATCGTGATCGCCCATGACGCGCCTTACGTCGATATCTGCTTCGATCACTACAAGGCTCCCAGCATTTTGCAGGTGCCGGGCGCCAAAGAAGTGGCCGTGGAGTTCAATTCGCTCTCGAAGACCTATAACATGGCCGGCTGGCGGGTGGGGATGGCCCTGGGTAATCCGGAGATCATCCGCCTGCTGCGGATGTATAAGAGCCAGCAGGATTCCTCGCTGTTTATTCCGCTGATGGTCGCCGCAGAGAGTGCTTTATTGGGAGACCAATCCTGGATCGAGACCCGCAACCAGGTCTATCAGGACCGGCGGGATGTGGTGGTTTCGACCCTGCTGGACCTCGGGTTCACCATGGAAATTCCCAAAGCGTCCATTTATGTCTGGGCGAAACTGCCGGAACCCTGGACAGACAGCGTCGCTTTTTGCGATACCTTGCTGCGGGAAGCCGGCGTCAGCATCACACCCGGTGTGGTGTATGGCCCTTCGGGGGCAGGTTATGTTCGGATCTCATTGGTCACGCCGCTCGAACAGCTTTCCGAAGCGATGGCCCGAATGCGGATCTGGATGGACAAGGAAAAATAAACTTTTATGCCAAAAATCAAAATGCTTGAAACCGAGAGCCCTCAGGAAAAAGCCCTGCTGATCGGGGTGAATTTGCGTTCCCATGAGGAGCTGCTCTCTTTGGATGATTCGCTGGAAGAACTGGAACTGCTTGCGGATACCGCAGGGGTCGAGGTGGTGGGCGTGGAAACCCAGAACCTGTCCACACCCAACTCAAAGACCTTCATCGGTAAGGGCAAGGTTGAAGAGACGAGGATCCTGGCTGAAGAACTGGGCGCGGATATGGTCATTTTTGATAATGTACTGTCTCCCCGGCATCAGCGCGAACTGGAAGCCGCTTTTGGCGAGTCCATCCGGGTGATTGACCGGACAGCCCTGATCCTGGACATCTTTGCCCAGCATGCCGAGACGAGTGAAGGCCGGCTCCAGGTTGAGCTGGCCCAGTATGAATACCGCCTCCCCAGGCTCACCCGAGCCTGGACGCATCTCGCCCGTCAGGCGGGCGGCGGCGGCGGCCGGGCCGGTGGCGTGGGCGGGGTGGGCCTGCGCGGCCCTGGCGAGACCCAGCTGGAGGTTGACCGGCGCTTGATCACAACCCGAATTGAATATCTCAAGGGCGAACTCGAAAAAGTGCGCGCTCACAGGACGCGTTACCGGGACCGCAGGAAGAAATCCCGGATTCCGGTGGTTGCCCTGGTGGGATATACCAATGCCGGAAAATCGACCCTGCTCAATACGCTTTCAAAATCCGATGTTTATGTGGCCGACCAGCTCTTTGCCACTCTGGACCCAACCACTCGGCGAGTTGACCTCTCGGGCGGGCAGGGGGTGCTTTTCACCGACACGGTGGGTTTTATCCAAAAACTCCCCACAGAGCTTGTGGCCGCGTTCCGAGCGACGCTGGAAGAGATCAGCGAGGCGGATATCCTGCTGCATGTGGTGGATATCACGCACGCCAACGCCAGCGCTCAGGCCAAATCCGTTCAGGAAACGCTGGTTGAGATTGGCGCCGGGGATATCCCTGTGATCACGGCATTCAATAAGGTGGACCTGCTGAAAGATCCCAGCACCGCTATGGATGCACTCGATTCCTTCCCCAACACCTATCCCATCTCTGCGATTACGGGGCTGGGGCTGGATGAATTACTGGGCGCCATTGAGAAAGCGTTGTATGAAACTTATATTGAGGTGGATGTCCGCATTCCTTATGAAGAGGGACAGCTGATCTCAATGTTCCACGAGAAGGGCCAGGTCAGAGAGGTCGTGCACGCTGAGCAGGGCGCAAGGATGATCGGCTCCATTCCCCGCCGGCTGCTTCATTTGTTCGCACCCTTTTCATTGGTGCCGCTGCCTGCGCAGGATGAGGATGCGGACCTGGAATTTGAGGACGATAGCGAGCATTTCTAGCCCAGCCAAGCGACATTAAACAAAAAAGGGGAGCCGGATAAAGGCTCCCAATTTTTTCTTAATTTGGGGAACTCTTAATCGTTGTTATCGACGTCCATAACCTCACGGCCCTGATAGTGTCCACAGTTGGGGCAGACACGGTGGGGCAGTCGGGGTTCACCGCAGTTGGGGCAGATCACAACATTGCGTGCCTTGAGCGCATCATGCGCCCGTCGGCGGTCTCGGCGGCCCGGGGAGATTTTACGTTTTGGAAGAGGGGTCATCTTACACTCCTTAAATTTCTCGATTATGCCATTTTTAGCCAGTCGATTATACCGTCATCGTCGGTCAGCGTCAAGTGAAATTTCCAACAGGGGTTTCAAGCCCCAGAGGGCTGATTTGATTAGTCGTCGATCAGGATGGACGAAAGAACGACGGAGACGAGGCTGACAATGAGCGATCCCAGCAGGGCAGCGGGGAAGCCATTGACATAAAAGCCGACATTGAGCCAGTTTTGGGCGATCCAGGATGAGAGCATAAAGGTGCCCGCGTTGATCACGAAAACAAAGAGGCCCAGCGTGAGGATGATAAGACCGCAGGACAACAGTTTCAGGATCGGCCGAATGAGGGCATTGACCAGCCCCAGGACAAGGGCCATGACAGTGAAAGCGACCCAGGCATTGCCTTCCACGGTGATGCCCGGGATGATCAGCACGGCGACATAAAGTGAGACCGCGGTGATTAACCAGCGCAAAATGAGTTTCATTTTATTTTCCTTTCTCCTTTAATTTCCTTTGGCATCATTATACTAAGCAACTCTAATAAATATTTTAACACGTAACTCAAATCTGGTAGATTTGATCCTGATGGATAAAGATGGCCTCGCCATCATCAAGCCGAAGGATTTTGCAGCCATTATCCTTCTCATATTGCTGGGCTAGCTCTTCAAAGCGCTCAAACCGTTCCATATAGCGATGATAGTGGGGGAGGATTTCAAGGTCCGTCAGTCCCAGACCTGAGAGATCAGTCAGCCCGACTTCTTCGTTCATTTCCGGGCTGTATTGGGCGACGAGCCTGATATTTCTTTGCAGGACGAGGGTGCCGGCGCTGATCCCGATGAGTACCTTTTCTTCCGCAATCTTTTGGATGACAGCGCTATTTTCTGCCTGTTTTAAATGTTTTATTAGATAGAATGGATTGCCCCCGAGGATCTCAACCACGTCATAGGACAAAAGCGCTTCGGCATCCTCGAAATCAAAATCAAAATAAGCGACGCTCAGGCCCAGCTGTTCCAATTCCTTCGTTAGACGCGGGATGTGCCAATCCTTCTCTTTATACCCAAGCGAAGCGGTCGTGATGATGACGGCTTTCCCCTGAGCGATGACAAATTTCCCTGCCTCACGGAGCAGAGCATCAGAAGATAAGCCGTTCGACGTCAGAATAATCATTGCACCTCCCATTTTGTTAGTTCAATTTTAGTTGAAAAGCTATCAAAGATCTTTAAACAAAAAAACCTAACACTTTGATCAGGCTTTAGGCGTTAGGCGGCTCGGAGGGTTGAAATTCAGCGCCCCTGACAGGACTCGAACCTGCAACCATTGGATTAGAAGTCCAGTGCTCTGTCCA
>WOYI011085176.1_pt1 | contig 25883 bp, 20 predicted proteins | sample 6423411 | NCBI WGS metagenome assembly WOYI01 (sample SAMN13441803, study PRJNA592873) | oil field metagenome | biome: oil field; feature: oil-well bore; material: oil-contaminated soil; isolation source: oil-contaminated soil from oil-well borehole | place: Germany: Wietze | collected 2016-10-18 ... | reverse complement strand
CGCCAGGAGGATTGTATGCTCGAAACATGCCGGGATATGTTAGAATGCGAGTCCACGTTGCAGCAGCATCTCCCATCCGTAAGATTGTTAGGGCAACTTCCTCTCACCGACAGCGACGTTGAGCGAGTTTTCGCATGCATTCGGCGAAATCTTGGAGGGAGGGTCAGTGCCAATCTACCGGACGTGATTGATGGAATGCCGGCGGTCCTTGCCTGTTACCTCGTATGGAAGGGGATCCAGGACTATGATGAAGGAACATACTGGAGGTCGTTGAGCAGCGAACTCGGACCCCTGGACACAAACCAGCAGATAAAACTTGGAAGGTTCTTCCGGAAATTTATCGAGGTGCATGATCTCCTTTCCGTTGAGATTCCTGGCTCACAGAAGAATATCACCCCCATTCTCCTGCACGGCACCATTCCCAGGGCGCAAGTAACTCAATTCTTTGATCAGGTCGTATATCCGCTCGTCCGCAAGGAACTTGTGAATCCGAGGAGCGAATACGAACTTGCATTCTGGCTTGAGAATAGGAGAAAAACGGCGAAGAGGGCCGAACAGCTTGAAAGCCTCCAGAAGAAACTCAAACGGTTGGAGGACGCGGAAAAGCCGGTGGCCGGGGAAGACCTCTCTCAGCTCAATCATGATATTCAGCAGATTGAAGAGCAAATCGTCCATGAAGAGGCAAACCTCGCAAATTTACAGACCGAACTCAATACAATACACTACAACCCCACCGCCCTCACAGGCATTGAGGAAGACCTCAAGACCGTTCAGCGCCTGGAAGGAGAGTATGAGCAAGGTATCGACGAACTTGCGCAACGAAAGCATGCCCTCGACGAGATCCACCGCGAAATCCAGCGATACAACTCGATCGGGATTGATGAGCCGCTCACGGTAAATAGTTATGATGCATTCCGGCATGCGGCGTACACTGCAATCATCGGCTCCGTGGTGACAGCGCTCGAAAATCCGGAAGAACCCCGATCCTCCGAGGCTCACGTTCTTCTCGCAACTCTCTGTGATGCAGTATCCCAAGGAAGCCTCTCACTCCCCGATGATCTCGTAAGGCAACTCGAAACTCTCCGCTCCACGCACGGGACCATAGAAGACGAGGCAGAATCTCCAGCAACCGTAGAGGACGAATTTTGCAGCGAAGAGGACACTCCAACTCCTCCGGAGCTTGAGACAGCGAACGATATCGAATTAGAGTCGAAGGACTGTGACGATGAATCCCTCCCTCCTCACAGCGACGAGATGGTGCCGGCCCCCGATGACGATGCCATGGACCCCGACATCACCTCTGCCCACGTTCTGACATTCGACATCATGATGTCGGGTCCCGGGTTAACTCTCTACCAGAACCCGTCCGCTGAAGACGAAGATCTCGCCCTCATGAGTAGATATGCAGATCTCTATGACATGTACCTGCTCGATGATCATCCCGACAGCTCATATTACGATTCAGATATGCCGAATCTGGAGGACGAGGAGCTCACGGTCACTGATGTGACCGCCGTACATCCCACGAGTGACTGGATCCCCGAACAGGAGGATTCCTCGCTCAGTTACCTGCCGGAGTCCGGGCACTATACCGGTTCGGAGGTCTTCCCTCCTCCCGTAGAAGACACCCTGCCGGTTTACGACCGCGACGTCCAGCAGGAAATATCTACGGGTACCGACAACCCGGCCGCCACCTTTGACGGGGACGCGAGTTCTCATCCCTGTAAGCAGGAAGCCCCCCATGATCCGCCTGAAGAGCTGGAGGTCCAGACTCCCCTTGAACCGGAACCGTTAACCCGGTACGCAGAGGCTGCACCCCAGCCGATGAATCGGATGCGCGAGAGTGCACCCCGCACCGGAACAATGAAGTCCCGACACCCCCTACAGGCAGGATCGCAAACCACCGGAGCCATCTCAACGCTCATCGATGCGATCATCGGTTTCTTATCGCAGCTCGTGAGAGGCCTGGGAAGATAGAGGAGATCAGGCATCGAGCCCGAGCCCCTCGAAGAAATCGATCACAACCCGGCGATCGAGCTTCTCGTGACAGAACTGATTCTGGTAGTTCCGCAGGCAACCATAACAACTGGCATGCCCCTGCTCTGCACCACAGGTGCATGCTTTCACTTTCTGGTACGCCGCCTTCAAGACAGATCGAAGCGCCTCTTCCTGCTCAATCACCCGTTTCACATGTCCCGCTCCCCCGGGGACATTGTCGAAGAGGATGAGCGCCGGCTCGCTCAACTTACCGCGCCCCGGGTACAGGACACCGTCAAGATCGTCACGGCTGATCCCGAGTGCGGTGCTTAATCCGTCAAGGAGTGCATAGAGGAGAGAGAGCCAGAAACTCTCATCGTTACTGGAGTGCCCCACGAACTCGAGCTTGAGTATGTCCGTCAGATACTCGTGACCGAGATCGTACGACCGGAAGGAGCCACTACAGTTCTTCCCAAAGGCATTTTGATGGCTCTTCGGTAGCGTATCTGCTGCAGGGACCGCGTAGCCACACCTCTCGCAAACGCGGAACTGTTGCCCATTCCCGTTGTTGATGATAGCCAATTTACCATGCGAAGCGGACTCAGCCTGCAGTATAACCGTGCTTGAGAGAGAGATCTCAAGACTCTTCTCCGCAACACACTCGCCCGAGAAGTATGCCCGTGTGGAGTATGTTTTCCGGGGACGCCTTTCAGAGACACGCTTTGGCTCGGATTTACCGGTCATGAACCCGAACTCAGGGATGATGAAGGTGCCGTGATGCCTACTGCTACGCAGATCACCCTTACATGCCTCACAGATTACGAACTCTTTTCTAAGTTCTGAAAGTTCGCGGTGATACCGGTGGCAGGTATCGCAGACAACGTAATCGTAGGTTATCCAGCTGCGCTGTGGATTACGTTTGATGTATTTACTCTCCCAGATGCTTCCTGCTGCTACGACCTGACTGCCGGGGGCATACTCGGAGAGGGCGATCTTGAGGTCACGCTGGAGGTCAAGGCTGCGGGCTTCTTCTGAAGCATGCAATACCTGCAGTTCAACAACATCCACCGGGAAACCATACTTCGGGATGATGTTATGGGTCGAGAGGAAGTCGATGATCGGCCTCGCCCTGATGGTCCTGATGAGATATCCAATGGCGTCGACCCTCTGACCCTTAGCATAAAGTTCGTTAGAGATCTCTTTTAACCCCCTCACGTCTTCCCGGACAGTAGATGCAGCCTTCGTCATGAGGCCCATCTCCGGATGATCGTCACCTTCGTAATAGAGGTCCTCAATGAACCCCCACTCCCGAAGGTTGATCGTTGTATACAACCCGGCAGGCGTGATGCGCTGGAGGGCATCTCCAAGATCCGCCGGATGCTCACGAAGGTATGTGTGAAGAACAGCCGGTACATCCAGATTCTCGTTAAGGAAGAAACCTCCCACATCCCTGAACGTATCCGGGTACTTCCGCCAGAACGCGGCGATCGCGGTGGCAAAGAGATGCCGTTTTACAATCTTCTCGTTCTGGATCTCGAAATATGGAGGCCGGATGACTCCCCTGACGAAAGGCATGGGGTCCTTGAAGTAGGAGAGGTCATGTGAGCGGCGCTGGCAGAACGTCGTCACGAAGGCGGTAGAATCCGTCCGCCTTCCCGCCCGACCTGCCCGCTGGATGTAATTTGCAGCCGTTGGAGGCATATTCCGCATGAACACCACCTCGAGCTCGCCGACATCCACCCCGAGTTCGAATGTCGTCGAACAGCTGAGTACATTGACCTTTCCGTCCAGGAAATCCTGCTGCAACGCGGTTGCGGCCTCATTACTCAGCTGGGCGGTATGTTCCTTGGCCTGCATCGGAACCGGTTCTGTCTCGGTATAGAGGACGCGATAGTGATTTTCGCCTCTCAGTTCACCCGGATCGACCGGGTGAAGCGTCCCCTCGCACCGGTATGTCGGACAGACTCCGCGAATGTTGTAAAGTGTAAGTATCCGACAGCGGTCGCAGAGGTACCACTGCGTACCCGGGTCTATGAGTGGCGAGGTGATCTCCCACTGCTTCGGATCCATCAGGGTACCGACACCCTCTTTTCTGAGGTGGTCCTGAATGAAATACCCGCTGAAGATAGAATCTCCACCCGGAGTTAAAAACTGCCAGATTCCCTTCAACGTTCTGCGGCAATCCTCGTCAGAGACGCTGCCTGCACCCCTCCCTGCTATCCGGGTGAGATAATCCAGCCGGGTATTGGAGTAACCCGATTTAGGGAGCCAGCTGAGAATACGAGCCCGCTGAGAAGAGCCCGATTCCCGGAAATAGAATTGGAAGTTCCGTGGCTGAAAGAAATCATCTTCCGGGCTGATCCCATCAGGGAAGCGAAGGGCGCCTCTTCTCCTAAAAGAGTCGAGCAACACCTGAAAGAGCACCCATGTTTCTTCTTCGGACAGATACCAGGGTTCACCAAGAAGCGGTGCCGGAGGCACCCAGCCATCGGGCATTATAGGACGGAACCCACAGAGTCCCAGCTCCTCAAGGCTCCCCTGTATGCTGCCGGAGGTGAACTCATACATCAGCCATCGCAGGATCTCGCGGCTCCTCTCTTCAGGCGTGTAGCCGGGAAGGAGGTCGATATCCCTGACCTTCTCCAGAAGCGGCCGCGCACAATCGATAACGCGCCATTGGTTCTTGAGGATTCTGTCTGCGTTCTCCCTGATGACCCGGACGATGAGAGAACGTCTGGCAATCTTATCGTATGTCTGGCTCAGGTACGGAGCGAAGTAGGCAGCATCCTGGCGGCTGTCGGAGAAGACCAGCAGGTTACGCTTACCTCTGCGCCTGGCAACCGGAGATGCCTTTACCGGAGCCCACGGATTAACGGGTTGGTTCTCGATATCGACCTGATCCCCCTCCAGTTTATCGGGAAGTTCCTGGTAGATCGCTGTTGCAAGGACGGACGGTATCGCGTCCCTCCCCATAACAAATCGTGACACAACCGGCCTTCCTGGGCTGAGATGGGTGCAGACAGGGCATTTATGCAACGTAGCCCCAGGGTAAGAGATACGAATTAAGGGGATCTGATACTCATTTCCACACGAGCACGCGGGCTTCACGCGCGTGGCTTTGTCGATGGATCCACACCGGCCGCAGAGGATATACTGCTCACCTTTGATACCGGCACGTGTACCGATCTCGACCTCATCATCCTCGTTATCGCTCTCCGGGAAGACTGCTGATGCAAGCAGAAAGTGCTGGTCCGGCGTTTCGTCTTCGTAGTATGGGAGCACATTCTGCCTGAGGAACGCCTGACCTCCTACACGCTCGATCTTTCCAAGAAGATACGGAGCGCCGCAGTAACGGCAGGTGCCGAGTTCAAAGATAGGGTACTCGTGCCCTGTCACCTCAACACTCTTCGCGGGTTCGAGGTAGAGCTTCTTCTCGGGGAAGAACTGGAGGTACGCCCCCTCTACCGCCCGGACAAAGAGATGGTATCGTGCAGAGAGAAGAGATGTAGCTGAGGGGTGGGGACGTGCCATGCCAGCAATCTCGACCAGGGAAACGATAGTATCAGTATCTGTCCGGGTTCCATCGCATAACGATCGGCAGATTTCGTCAAATCTATCAGGACCTTCCGCAAGGTGACGCCTCAACCGCAGGAGGCGCTCATCCCCTTCCAGCACATGGAAGAGAAACGCATGTGCGTCGCCACCAGCCAGTCTGCGTGCCTCATCGAGAACCGCCTGCGGCACAGCATGACACAGACCTGACTCATAGAGCGCCTGGACACCCTGCCCGCTGGCAACAAGGATGTCTCGCCACGTCCGGTACACGGTCGGATCCGGGGATCCCCACCCATGTGTATCTGGGATCTCCTCCCGCTCGGCACTGATGACATCCTCCGTCCCGAACTCTTCGCTGCATAATTGAGCGGCAAAGCGTGCAACCGCCGGATAGTCCTCTTCTCCACCGCCAAGCGTAGCACTTGTAGCGATGCACTGCAACCGACCAGGCTCGCTTCGGACAACCCTATCTTTCAGCCGCCGAAGAAGCATTGCCATCTCAATGCCCTTGGCTCCGGTATAGGTATGCGCTTCGTCAAGAACGATGAATCTCCAGTTTTTTGAGCATTCACCATCGAAGAACATGTTGTCTCTGGGACGCAGGAGAAGATACTCGAGCATTGCGTAGTTGGTTAAGAGGATGTGCGGTGGGGTCTCACGCATCTTCTCCCGGGATATGTGCTCGTTAGGGAGCGGATCACTTCCATGAATCTTTTTGTATTTTTCCACTGCATCCAACTGCCGTTCGCGGGTCTCTCCGGTATATCGGCCGAATGTGATCTCCGGGCATGATCTCAGAAGGCCCCTCAGGCGTTTGAGCTGGTCGTTGACGAGCGCATTCATAGGATAGAGGAGGAGAGCCCGAACACCGGGATTGAGCAGGCCCGACTCCTGCTGTCGAAAGAGCTCATTGAGAATAGTTACGACGAAGATCTCCGTCTTCCCGCTCCCGGTTCCTGTTGCGACAACGAGATTCTGTCCTTCTCCTACAGCCCTGCAAATGGCCCTTTCCTGGTGAAGATAGAGCGGCCGGTCGAGAGGAAGCAGGTTCTGGTTGAGAGACTCAAACCGCGGTGAGAGGATACCTTCATCGATGAGCTGGCGAAGTGTACACCCCTTTTTAAAAGGGGGAGTCGCCTCAAGAATCGGTCCTTTGACAAACTCGTGGCCGGCGATTGTAGTCCGGAATAAAGCGGCGATATCTGCATCATTTATCTGAAACGTCGTCTGGAGATATCGCATATAGCGCTGATTAATCGACTGCGTTGCTTTAAGTGGGTTCAATGACATGAGACAGCCCTGTTATCAACAAGATCCCTTGTTACGCACTCTTTTATCAGGCTTGCCTTTTTCCCCCATCTCTCCATTCTGGAACCCCGACACAAGCGAAGTGGCCTGCTCGTTGAGGAGACTGCTCTTCACGGGTTCTGAAGCCTAACCTTTTAGTTGATCCAGAGCCCACTTAATTGCCACACGTACAAACGTCAATCTTGAGTGGTGTTTTTCCACATGATTGTATCGCATCAGTGTCTCCTCAAGCGGTTCAATCGCGTTTCTATTACCAATAATGCCGAGAGCCCGGGCCGCCCCCCATACCACCCAATCATTCCTTGTTTGTAGTGCTTGAATCATGAGTTCGATTGCAGAAGGGTCATTCATTCTCGATAGAGCGCGTACTATGGCTTTTCGGATTTCGGTTGAAGTGGCACGCTCTGACTGAATGGTCTCAGCATCACATAGCATAGCGAACAGTGGATTTACTGCAAAAGACCCCAATTCTGCGAGGTGTCTGGCGGCTGTATTTCGTTTGTCAATGTCCAGCTTTAAATTAGATAGAAGTACTTGCAGTAGTTGTTTACATGCAAATTCGGAAGATTCACGGACATCGTCGTCCGAATCATCACGTAATCGCACGAGAGCAGGAATAGCCTTTAGGCTATTAATTCGCCGAAGTGAGTCTGCAGAGGCCCTCCGAATATCAGTGGATTCATCCTGAGTGGCTTCCATAAGAGCGAGAACAACTTCCTCGTCACTGAAGGTGCTTAACTGCTTTATGGCAGATATTCGCCTCCCCTGTGATAATGATTTCATCTCCTGGATCAGCTCAGCGATAAGTTTCTTCTTTACCGCAACTTCTAATGCACCCTGAATACTAAGAGCATTTGTAGCGATTTTACGGACCTCTTCATCTTCACGCTCGTTTTCTGACAGAACAAATAAATTCTGAATAACGTCCATCCTTAACTTAAACCTCGCAAGCGCGGCGATTGCTGTAATTCGGAGATCTACGTCCCGACTCTCATCGAAAGCAATTGATATGAGAGGTTCAAGCGTAGCGAGAGAGCGGGTATATCCTAGCGCGGCTACAGCTTTGCGCTGGACCGCCACGGATTCATCGTTTAACAGTTCAATTAGTGGGTTAACAGCATGCTTGTTATCGATATTCCCCAATGACGTTGCTGCTTCACCTCGAACTTCGGGAGCTGAATCATTGAGAGAGTCCAGCAATGCGCCCAAACATTCTTCCGTGTTTCCGTGACTCAAAGCTTTTAAAATTGCAATACGCAGACGTTCTGCCGAATCAGGATCTCTTAACACTCTAATGAGTGCATACTCCTTTTCCTGGCTGAAGTTCTTCCCCAATATCTCCACAGCGGTGGCTCTGATCTCCGGGGACATCCCAGTATCCGTTATCACCGCAAGAAGTGCTACCTGGAGTCGCTCATATAGTATAGGATAACTGTCTAATAGGCGATACTCTAGACGATAGACCGAATAATCCTTCTTGAAATCTTTTATTGCCCGGATACGCCCCTCCGCATCGTTGGATTCAATCATACGTATCAGTTGACTGATTTGGGAATCAACTCTTGAGCGATCAGGGTTGCTCGAGTTATCTCCCTCACGATCAGTAGTAGGGTTTGGAGCACCGGCCCCCTCACTGCCTTCTGATAGATGATCCCTTTTCCACTCAATGAGGAGTCGAAAGACATTGGGTGCCTTTTCTCCGGGGAACACTACGAGCGGATAACTCCAATCGTCATGTGCCCTATGGAACTGGATATAATAGGTGCCCGGGCCCAGTAGCAACTGCTCGCGGTCTCCCGTGATTGTAAATGTCTGTACAGAAGCTGGAATCTCCCCTGTATATACGCAGGATGCGCCCCCGGACTCCTTCTTTCTCCAGAGAAGTAAGAACCGCTTCCGGGCAAAACCGCATTCTTCCCACGCAATCTCGACAACCCGGTTCCCCGACTGATCGAAGGAGACCCGGGGGGTGTGCGAGAGTTGGATGCGCCAGCGCTGAAGGGTAAAAAGAGGAAACGTTACGTCTCCACCACGCTGGCCTTCCATCACGAACTCAAAACATATGGTCTTTGCGTCGATCGTCCGGAGTGTATCATTGAATCGAGCAAGGGGGAAGTAGCCCTGTCCGTTGTTTATCCGACCAGTCACAGCCTGATCCTGGGATAACATCGATATTGTGCCCACGCCGTTGAAAGATGCAGGCAGGAATATGCGGAGGCCCGGTTCCGTACCGAGCGACAGGTAGTCAGTATCCGGGATTGTCAGTACAGAACGATTGAGCGGATGCGTGATCCCTGTCGCACCGTCCTCAAATCGCCAGGCTACATGAGGTATTGATATCGACAGCATTCCCTCAAAGGTGCTGCCATCTCCTGCAGGATATCGGAGCGTTCCCTGGATTTCGGGCACCAGATTCGATGTCACTAGAAACCCCGTCATGGTGACCTCCATTTCCACAGGTCCTTCCGGCTCAAAATGAACCGTTTGCGGACAGTTGATCTCAAGTTGAACCGGTGATGCATCTGCAGCGGGCAAAAAGAGTGGCTGCGAGAACTGGTAGGAAAGATGGGGAAGAAACACACACTCCACCCGAATGTCAGTTCTGCAGTTTTCATTACGTATGCGGATGGTGAAAGCGCCGACCCGTTCTTTCCCCAGCAGGTTCGGGTGACTGAGATCCACAGTACAGATACGTCTGTCCGGATCGATCTCTGCTCCCTCACACAGATCTGTAAGCGGATGGAATGTCGGCTTTACAGTTGAATCCCGGTCAAGCGGGTGGATAGAGAGGACTGTCCGGGAGAGAATTTCTTCATTCTCAAACGATACCTGAAGAGGGGGCGGGGGCCCGGTGACAACGTTCCGCCCATCTATCCGGAGTTTCTTATCAAAGTACTCTGGATCGATATAGAGATCAAGTTTTGCAAATCCCCGACCCTCTTCCCCGGAGAGCGCTTTACGATCGCTTATTGAGAGTCCATCGATCGGATCGATGATGTAATACTGGAAATCGTACCAGTCATCAAAAAGGCGACCGGTAAAGAGCACTGCAGTTTCCGGGGTTATGGTAGGTCTATTCGGGGTAAGAAGGATGAATCTTTTCGATGGAAGTCGTGAGTGATCGATACATCTGCCAGTATCCGCGTCGAAGAAGCGAGAAGGATCTTCATGCCGGAAGCCGTCAATCACCCACGGGGGGGGCACTCCAGGAGCAGACAGGTCAACGTGATAACTCCGTGAGGGACGCTCCACGCGTACCGTGATCTCCTCGGTACCCAAGCGGTCATCCTGATAATATAGCGGAAGTTCTTTTTCATGGAGAATCTGCGAACCATCATGGACAATGAGTGATATATGATCGAGCCCGTCCCTATACTCAAATGACTGTGATGGAATGGTCAGCAGGACTTCGCTACGACGTTCATCAAAAACGAGGAATGGCTCACGTGAGGAGGGTCTGCCGGAACCGCTTTCTCTGGACCTCCTCTGCGCATCCTGCTTCGTTCTCCACCAGGAATCGAATTCTTCGATAAACCAGGCAGGCAAGGCAGGTTTGACCATCGCCTTCTCTGAGGAATCAGGTATGAGCAGGATGCACTGGCTCAGGATATTCTCTGCAACGTCACTGCAGTACATGAGAAATCGCGCAATCGGCTTATCGACGTATCCAAACGATCTGGGCTGAACCCCGGAGCCGTCATCAAGAAGTGCGATATTATGACGCAACTGGTCGATGAGAGCCTTTTGTCGCTCCCGGGTTGCGATATCTCTTGTCGCCTTTTGGATCTTCTGCCAGAGCAGATCTTGCTTTTGCTTAAGTTCGAGGATCTGTTGCCTGCTTCCGGCAACGCGATCCAATGTAGCGGAGTAGGTGTCGTGTGCGGCCAGTTGTTCCGCATAATACTGAGAGAGTGCCTCGGAAACGCTTCGTGAAGCGTTATCTTGAGGGGATATGTCATAAAGTGCCCCTATCCGTTGTATTGTCTCAGCGATCTTTTGTACCCTCAACTCTGCTTGAAGCATTGCACTTGTACTGTCCTGGATGTCCTGTTGCAGCGTGGAGAATTGGGTGTATTCAGCCTGTATCGCCTCCTCAAGAGCAGGTATCGTTGATACCGGGCTCTCCAGACCCCCCTGGGAAGCGACGACCTTCGCATACGCCGAAAAGATCGGCGCCGGAAGCGGGATAGTTGTGGCAAGTTTTCGGGCAGGCTGCGGTTCGACAATACTAACTTCAGTCTCAAATCCGGGTGCAAGCAACTCACGAAGTTCGTCAGGGTTGAGGTTATCGGAGAGCGTGAGTGTATACTCAATCCAGCGCCGGATCACCAGATCGAGAAGCTCCTGTGCGCATGAGCGGTCCTCAAAGACTCTGGCATATTCAGAGGGAATAGTATGGTAACCACCTGTTGCCGCCGGGGAGATCACAGATGTATTATCATTATGCGGAATCTGTGCCAGATACTGGACTACAGTGTATCCTTCAGGTCGGAGTGAGTTGCCAAGATACTTCATCGGCTGTGCGATGAATGTTTTCCGAATAGTCTCGAGAAGTTTGGAGAATTCAAAAGCAATTTCATTTGGAATTTTATCGTTCTCCAGATCGGATAGAAATCCTTCAAAGTCACCATGAGAACGGTAGTATTGAACAATAGGGTCCATGCGCGTGCGAATAATGAGCTGCTTTCCAGTGCGCGGGAACGGTGATTCCCCATGCATCTGGGGAATAAATGATGAGTGAGCAAATAGGGGATAGTAATATATGAGCAACTTGCGCTGCAAAAGTGAGAAGGGATATGCGCACGTCCCGTTAAGGGTGATTTTATCCCCGTTAGACTCCTGAGCGATCTCAATGATTGCCCGCAGGAGAGCAAGTTTGTAGGTGGATTGGATTATATCTTTTTGAATGATAGCCCGTATTTCGTGGAGATATTTAGAGTCCATTCTTCTTAAGCGTCCATTCAACCTACATACTTATAAAAGGCTTTGATTTGCAGTTTCAACCATCATGCTGAATCCCTGCAACATATTCGGCTCCGTCAACACAAAGAAGTCCGACCGCATCCCCGACCCCTCGCTCCTCGGCCTCGCGGCCCCGGGAAGCGGCTGGCAGGACCGGGCCTTTACGCACCTCGCCGAGAAGTGCGCCTACTTAATCGACGTCCGGGGGTACGCGGCATGGACCCCCTGACCTGCCCGTTCTGCAACCCTCTAAACGAGGAGATCGTGCTCGCAAACGACCTCTGCTACGCTCGCTACGATAGATACCCGGTCAGCCCCGGCCACCTCCTCCTCATCCCCTTCCGCCACGTCGCCGGCCTCTTCGACGCGACCGACATGGAGCAGGCCGCCCTCCTCGCCCTCGTCCGGGAGGCAAAAGACTTCCTCGACGGCCGGTTCCACCCCGACGGCTACAACGTCGGCGTGAACGTCGGAAAGATCGCCGGCCAGACGGTGATGCACCTGCACGTCCACGTCATCCCCCGGTATGCCGGGGATATGGAGGACCCCCGGGGCGGGGTGCGGGGCGTGATCCCGGAGAAGAGGGTGTATTGAAGGATATCCGCAACAGATCCAGAACAGCGCATGCGGACGATCTGGCCGATGAAGTCTACCGGGGCGACGCGGGGACCCCCCTCGTCTTCTCCTCAGGGAAGGTAATCCTCACCGGGTTCAAAGACCCGGGCTCGATGGAAGCGTTTGCGTCCAGATTGAGAAATTGCGAGACGATCGTTGATCCGGAAGTACGATACGGTGAAGAAGCCGGCACCTCCCCGGCCAGGGGCATTCTCGGACGAAATATTCAGGCAAGCCGGCGGGATTGGCACGGACTATGATGAATGGCCGGATCGCAAACAATCAAGGTTAATACCCGGTCGCACCATCGAATAATTGTATGAAGGAGCTCCGGCATATCGCCAGTTTTCCTGTTTCCGACGGGTTCACGGCGGTCCGTGAGGAGGCGGCATGACCGTCCAACCCTGCGTCCCGGAGCCGCTGCCCCCGGCAGGCATCGACTGGGAGACCCATATCCCCCGGATTGCGTCGGCGAACCGCGCCCTCGCCCGGTACGACGGCATCCTCCAGGCGATCCCAAACCCCCGGCTCCTGCTCTCCCCGCTCCTGACGCAGGAGGCGGTGCTCTCCTCAAGGATCGAGGGAACCCAGGCGTCGCTTGAGGACGTCCTGCGGTTCGAGGCGAACCCGAAGGCGCCGATCGGCGATGCGGCCCTCGCCGACATCCAGGAGATCATCAACTACCGGGAGGCCCTGAATACTGCGGTGGAAGCCCTCAAGACCCGGCGGCTGGATCTGGCCCTCGTCTGCGACCTGCACCGGATCCTGCTCGCCGGCAGCCGGGGCATGGACCGGGAGCCGGGGTGCATCCGCACGATCCAGAACTTCATCGGGCGGGACGCTCACATCGAGCACGCGATCTATGTCCCGCCGGCGCCGGAGGATGTCACCGGGGCGCTCGCGGACTGGGAGGCCTACCTGCAGCGGGAGGAGAAGGACGTCCTCGTCCAGCTCTCGGTCCTGAAAGCGCAGTTCGAGCTCATCCACCCGTTCTGCGACGGTAACGGGCGTATCGGGCGGATGCTCGTGCCCCTCATCCTCTACGAGAAAGGGCTGATCGGGAGCCCGATGTTCTACATCAGCGCCTACCTCGAGCGGAACCGGCCGGTCTACTACGAACGGCTGCTCGGGGTCTCACGGGACGGGGACTGGAACGGCTGGATCGCGTTCTTCCTCCACGCCGTCGAGGAGCAGGCGGGGGCGAACGGCCGGAAGGCAACGGCGATCCTCGACCTTTATACCGAGATGAAGCGGACGGTGCCGGAGGTGACCCGGTCGCAGTACGCGATCGCCGCGATCGACGCGCTCTTTAAAACGCCGGTCTTCGTCCCATCCGAGTTTTACGAGCAGACCGGGATACCAAAGAAGACGGCAAACCGGCTCCTCCAGCAACTTCGGGAACAGGATATTATTACCGCCCTTACGGAGGGCGGGGGACGGCGCGCCACGACCTACGTTTTCTCGCGCCTGATCGCCATCACCGAGGGGGACCGGTTGTGAGTATTCTGGTACCAGCAAACAAATTTGTGCGTATCAAAACTCCGATCCGATATCCACAAACCCTATTCCAGGAAGCATTTGTGGGTCATCTACGATCCACAACAGAATTTGTGGGTCACAAAGCGCAATATATGACCCACAAAAATGTTTGTGGGACATGGGTGACCCACAACGATCGGACCCGGCCAGGAGCTCAACGTCATTGCCGCGAGGACCGCGGTGAACGATTTGCATGACCGCATCAAAAAGCGCATCATTGAACGGAGAGGCCGATCGCGGCGCGATACCCACTATATTCTCCCCTCCCGGAGAGGAGTCGACATGATCAGGAGTGATGATGCGTGATATCTGCGTGATGATGCGTGATACATGCGTGATTCCGATCATCTCTTTTTAACCTCGCGAGGAGGATGCGATGCTCCGGGAGGAATGACTGCCCGCAGGGTGCGACGTTCCAGTGGAATGCGACGGGTCGAAGGGCTGGAGCAGGAGCACCGTAGGTGCGAACGGAGCTTGAGCACCCAGAGGGTGGGAGCAGGAGTTTGAGCATCGCCAGGTGCGAGAAGCGGAGCGTGAGAAGACCGGAGGTGCGAGTGGGGAAGGCTCTCGACCCACTTCTTCTGGAGGCATTCCTCCCCGGAGATGAACCCCCCGAAGTGCTCAAAGACCGTGCAGAGGTCGCGACAGATGAAGAACAGGCCACCCTCGTCCGGGAGGCAAAAGACTACCTCGACAATCGCTGCCACCCCGGCGGCTACAACATCGGCGTCAACGTCGGAAAGATCGCCGGCCAGACGGTGATGCACCTGCACGTCCACATGATCCCGCGCTACACCGGGGACGTGGAAGACCCCCGGGGCGGGGTGCGGGGCGTGATCCCGGAGAAGAGGAGATACTAAAGAAGGTTTCTCCGCCCCCCGCTCACCACCATATTTATCGGTTCTCCCTCCCATCCCTTACATATCAGGTGAAGCCTATGGCCGATGTTACCATTACCGTCCCTCAGGACATCGTACAGGCGCTTCGGCTTCCCCCGGATGCCGTTGCCGCCGAACTGCAGCGGGAGCTTGCCGTGGCGCTCTACCAGCGGGGCATCCTCTCTTCCGGGAAGGCGGCGGCGCTGGCGGAGATGAGCCGGTGGGAATGGGAGGAACTGCTCGGGGCACGGAAGATTCCCCGGCACTATGCCGATGAGGACCTCGACCAGGACACCGCTTATGCCGCTCGCAGTTAGCAATTCTTCACCCCTGATCCACCTTTCATTGATCGGCCGCATCGACCCGGCTCTCGTCGTTTTTCGTCTCTATATATCCCTCCCGCAGTCTGGCAGGAGGTCGTAGAACAGGGCGGCAGCCGGCCGGGGGTAACCGAGATCCGGGATGCCCGCGAATCAGGATGGCTGCGCGTGGCCGAGCCCTCGAACAGCGCCCTGGTCCGCCTGTTGAAACAGGAACTCCACCCCGGCGAAGCGGAGAGCATCGTCCTTGCCATCGAGGTCCGGCCCGACGTGCTGCTCCTTGACGAGGCCGAGGCCCGCCGCGTAGCGGGGCTCTACGATCTCCCGGTCACCGGCATCATCGGCCTCCTGATCCAGGCAAAGCATGAAGGGCTGGTCTCATCACTTGCAGAGGAGATGGATCGGCTGCGGGAGCAGGGGAATTTCTGGATCCACGATACCCTCTACAGACGTGTTCTCGAAGAGGAGAAGGAAGGATAAACCGGGGATCGGATGCCTCATCGGCGCAGACGAAGGCCCCGTCCCGCACGGCAAAAAAAGCCCCCTGTTCGTATCAGGGCGTTCCCGCGTCCAGGTACGCCATCTTCAGCCTGAGGATCCGCCCGCAGGACTCGTCGATCCGCTCCTCCGGGATCTCCCCGGCTTCGACGAGGTCCTTCACGATGCCGACGGCCTTCTCCGCGATTCTCTCATCGTAGACCAGGTTGTTCGCAAAGAGGAAGATGTCGCACCCGGCGTTGATCGAGAGTTTCAGCGACTCGTTCAGGTCGTAGTTGTCGTGGATGGCGCCCATGTCCATCGCGTCCGTGACGACCACGCCCGAATAACCGAGCCGGTCGCGGAGGATGCCGGTGACCGTCGGTTCCGAGAGCGTCGCCGGGTAGTCGGGGTCCAGGTTGGCGTTGTAGACGTGGGCGGTCATCACCATGTCGGGGAGACCCCGGGCGATGAGGTCACGGTAGGGCAGGAGTTCCTCCTCGGTCCACGTCCCCGTGACGTCGGTGAACCCTTCGTGCGTATCGGTCATGGCGCTCCCGTGGCCGGGGAAGTGCTTGATCGCCGTCATCACGCCGAGGTTGTGGTGCTCCTCGATGACCCACCGTGCGTTTTCGGCGACCACGGTGGCGTTCTCAGAGAAGCTCCGGTTGAGCCGCCCGATCGCGGGGGAGTCGGGGTTGACGGCGAGGTCGACGACCGGTCCAAAGTTCAGGTTGAACCCGTTCTGCCCGACCATCGCCGCAAGCGCCCGCCCGGCTTCCCGGGTGGCGGTCTCGTTCTCCTGCGCCCCAAGCGATCGAGCCGAGACCGTCGGGGGGAACCCGTAAGCCTCCTTCAGACGGCAGACCGCCCCGCCCTCCTGGTCGACCGCGACAAAGATCGGGATCGCTCCGGCGTAGCCCTGGAGCGAGGCGGTCAGGGCCCGGACCTGGGCGGGGTCTCTGATATTCCGCTCGCTGGTGCCGAGCGCCACGTCCCGGTCGAAGAGGATCACCCCGCCGACACGCCCGGCCGCGATGTCGCGGGCGATCTGCGAATCCGGGTCGACCGAGTAGCCGCGGAACCCGACGAGAAGCATCTGCCCGATCTTCTCCTCGAGGGAGAGCGAGTCGAGGGTCCGGTTGACGGCGTCCGCAGTCCCCGGCGGGGCGGAGGTGCAGCCCGCGATACAGACCGCGAGGATGACGACGAGGAGGGCGGCGAGGGAGCGGTTGAGCATACTATTGGATGAAATCTGCCGGAATAAATGCGTGCCTGACGGGGTGGGCTTGCCGTCGTTACCTCTCCAGAGCCGGTCGCAATGCTGCCGGATGCCGGCCACGGACCCCGGTCCCCGACCGGGCGCCCACGAGGCCGGGAGAGAACCGCCGGATCGTGAATCAGGAGGCGCCCGGACCCGCTGCCCCCGGGCGTGCAGAACGCACCGGACTATCGGCCACCCATCCCCGCCAGGTTCCACATGCCGCCGGTCAATCCCTCTTTTCGCCGGGCTCCCGTACGACAGCCGCCCCTGCGCGTCGAACGGGTTTTCCCCTGTCGATCCCGGGGTCCGGGTAACGCCCGCGTACTCGCGTTCCCCGCTGCCGTTGCCCCGAAACCGGAGGCTATGCCGGGCACAATAGATATATTTATATAAGGTAGAAGGAAGTTTCCTTCCGAAACAAATAAATATCTGCATGCAGACATTTCAGGTGGCAACGGAAGAGGAAAACAGCATGAGACAAGTTGCAATCTATGGAAAAGGCGGTATCGGCAAGTCGACGACAACGCAGAACACGGTGGCGGCGCTCGCGGAGGCCGGTAAGCATGTGATGGTGGTAGGGTGCGACCCGAAGGCCGACGCTACCCGGCTCCTGCTCCACGGATTGTGCCAGAAGACGGTTCTCGACACCCTCAGGGACGAAGGCGACGACATCGATCTCGATGAGATCCTCAAAACCGGATTCGGGAACATCCGCTGTGTCGAATCGGGCGGTCCCGAACCCGGGGTCGGCTGCGCCGGCAGGGGGATCATCACGGCCATCAACCTCCTCGAATCTCTCGGAGCATACACCCCCGACCTTGACTATGTCTTCTACGACGTGCTCGGCGACGTCGTCTGCGGCGGTTTCGCGATGCCGATCCGGGAAGGGAAGGCACAGGAGATCTACATCGTTGCATCGGGCGAACTGATGGCCCTGTATGCCGCGAACAACATCACCAAAGGCATTTACAAGTATGCCCTGAACGGCAAAGTCAGGCTCGGCGGCATCATCGGCAACAGCCGGAACGTGGACAACGAGCTCGAACTCCTGCAGGCGTTCGCCACAGAACTCGGGTCCCAGTTGATCTACTTCGTCCCGCGCGACAACCTGGTGCAGCGGGCCGAGATCCACAAGAAGACGGTCGTTGACTTCGATCCCGAGGCCAACCAGGCGAACGAGTACCGGAACCTCGCAGAGGCCATCGATGGCAACAAGATGTTCGTTATCCCCAAACCCATGGCTCAGAATCGTCTGGAAGAACTGATGATGGAGCACGGGTTCCTGGGCCTGTAGACAGGACGTGAAGCAGATGCAGTTTGTACGAGCGATAGTCAGGCCTGAAAAGAAGGACGAAGTCCTTGAAAACCTGTCGGCAGGGGGATTCAACGCCGCGACGGTTGTCGACGTCGTGGGTCGCGGCAAACAGAAGGGCATCAGGATGGGGGACGTCTACTACGACGAGATCCCCAAAACCCTCATCCTCGTTGCGATAGAGGACGAGGACAAAGACAGGATCGTGGATATCATCCTCAGGACCGCCAGGACCGGCCCGAGCGGCAACTTCGGCGACGGGAAGATCTTCATCAGTCCCGTGGAAGAGGCGTACACCGTCTCAAAGGGTGCAAAAGGTCTCTGAACCGGCGGTGGTGAAATGAAGGAGATTATGGCCATCGTGCGAATGAAAAAGACCGGTGCGACGAAACGTGCCCTGATCGAGGCGGGCGTCGCCGGTTTTACCGTCGTCAAAGCGATGGGCAGAGGAAAACTGCTGCCGCATGACGAAATAAACGTCCCCTGCAAGGAAAAACTCATGGGGATGGTCGCTACCGACGTCATCGACAGGGAGGAATCCGAAGAGCAGGTCGTCGCGTTCCTCGACGACAAAACGATGTTTCCACGGCGGTTGTTCACCATCCTCGCCTACGACGAGGATGTGCCGCGGATCGTGGAGGCGATCGTCAGGGCCAACCGCACGGAGCGCGGTGCAGGCGACGGAAAGATCTTCGTGACGCCTGTGGCCGATGCAGTCCGTGTCCGCACGGGCGAATCCGGTGACGCTGCAATCTGGTAAGAACTACAGGAGACACGACACATGACGATGACGGATGTAAACGTCGACGAGTTGCTGGCACCGATGCCGGATAAAGTAAAAAAGAACAGGAGAAAGCACATCGTCAAAAAGGATGTATCCGCCGGTTCCTGCCCGCAGATCGAGGCAAACACCAGGACGGTCCCCGGGATCATAACGCAGCGGGGATGCTGCTATGCCGGGTGCAAGGGCGTGGTCGTCGGACCGATCAAAGATATGCTCACGATCACCCACGGCCCGATCGGATGCGCATACTACAGCTGGGGAACACGGCGGAACAAGGCACGGGTCGACGACAGAACCCCTCCGGAGCAGATCTACTCGGCGATGTGCTTCTCGACCGACATGCAGGAGAGCGACATCGTCTTTGGGGGCGAGAAGAAACTCGCGAAGATGATCGACGAGGTCGTGGCGATCTTCCACCCGAGGGCCATCAACCTCTGTGCGACATGCCCGATCGGACTTATCGGCGACGATCTTTCCGCCGTTGCAAAAGAGGCGGAGGAGAGGCACGGGATTCCGGTGATCCATTACAACTGCGAGGGCTATAAAGGAGTCAGCCAGTCGGCCGGCCACCATATCGCCAACAACCAGATCATGGAACGCATCATCGGGACCGGCACCGAGAAGGTGGACGGGAAATACGTCCTCAACATCCTCGGCGAGTACAATATCGGCGGCGACGCCTGGGAGAACGAGAGACTCCTTGAAGAGATCGGGTACACGATAGGCTCGACGCTTACCGGCGATTCTGCCTACGTAACCATCAGAAACATGCATAAGGCTCACCTGAACCTCGTCCAGTGCCACCGTTCGATCAACTACATCGCCGAGATGATGGAGACGAAGTACGGCACCCCCTGGCTGAAGGTGAACTTCATCGGTATCGATGCGACGATCGATACGCTCCGCGAGATTGCACGGTGTTTCGGCGACGAAGAACTGATAGCAAGGACCGAACTCGTCATAGAGCGCGAACTTGCCGCGGTCACGCCGGAGATCGAGAGATACCGGAAGATCCTCAAGGGCAAGACCGCCTTTGTCTTCGTCGGCGGATCGCGCAGCCACCACTACCAGTTCCTGCTCAGGAATCTCGGCATGGAGGTCATGGTTGCGGGGTACGAGTTCGCCCACCGTGACGACTACGAGGGGCGCGAGGTCATACCGACCATCAAGAGCGATGCGGACTCAAAGAACATCCCCGAGCTCCATCTCGAACCGGACCCCGGGATGTACAGGCCGCCCCACCTGCACCTGAAGATGTCGAAGGAGAAGTACGACGAACTGGTCGCATCCGGCGTCCTCAACGACTACAAGGGGATGTACCCGGACATGGTAAACGGCGGCATCATGATCGACGACGCCAACCACTTCGAGACCGAAGAACTGGTCGAGATCTTCAAGCCCGACCTGATCTTCACCGGCATAAAGGACAAGTACGTCACGCACAAGATGGGCCTCCCCTCGAAACAGATGCACTCGTACGACTACAGCGGCCCGTACACGTGCTTTAGGGGTGCGGTGACCTTTGCAAAGGATGTAGCGCATTCGCTCTCCACGCCCGCATGGAAGATGATCACCCCGCCCTGGGAGCAGAGCAAGACCGAACAGAGGTGAACCAACGATGCTCGACTGCACACCAAAAGAGCCTCTCCCTCAAGATGCACGTACAACAGGAAAGATCAACCCGATAAAGACATGCCAGCCGGTCGGTGCGATGTATGCAGCCCTCGGCATTCACGGCTGTCTCCCGCACAGCCACGGGTCGCAGGGGTGCTGTTCCTACCACCGGATGGCGTTGTCCAGGCACTTCCACGAGCCCGCGATGGCCTCGACGAGTTCCTTCACGGAAGGAGCATCCGTATTCGGCGGCGCTGCAAACTTAAAGACCGCGATCAAGAACGTATTCGCGATCTACAACCCGGAGATCATCGCAGTCCACACCACGTGCCTCAGCGAGACCATCGGGGACGACATCCCGACCATCATCAAGCAGTCGGAGATCCCCGAAGGCAGGTACGTCATCCACGCCAACACGCCGAGTTACCACGGCTCGCACATCACCGGGTTTTCGAACATGTGCAAGGGGATCGTATCCTACCTTGCAGAGTCGAACGGCAGCCCGAAGAAGGAACAGGCGAACATACTCCCGGGGTTCGTAAACCCCGGGGATATGAGGGAGATCAAACGGATCGTAACCGAGATGGGCGTTCCCTCGATCATGTATCCCGACACCACGGGCGTGATGGACTCGCCGCTGCGGGACACCTACGAGATGTACCCCCTGGGCGGTGCGGCAATCGAGGACATAAAAGACTCGGGCAACTCGAAGATGACCCTCTCGCTCGGCGCATGGTCGTCGGATGAGGCGGCGGCGACTCTCCAGGCGAAGTGCGGAGTGCCCGGCGTCCCGCTCAGGATCCCAATCGGGGTCAAAGCGACCGACGACCTGATCATGGCAGTGAAGGAAGGGTTCGGGGTAGACGTGCCCGAATCCCTCGAAGTCGAGAGAGGGCAGGTCATCGACACCCTGATCGACACCCACTTCCAGTACGAAGGGAAGAAGGTGGCGGTATTCGGGGACCCGGACATCATGGTCCCGCTCGCGGAGTTCCTCATCACCATGGGCATGATCCCGAAGTACGTCGTTACCGGAACGCCGGGCAAGAAGTTCGAGAAGACCGTCAACGGGATGTTCGAAGACGCGGGGATAGAAGGAAGCAGGGTCAGGGCCGAGGGAGACCTCTTCGACCTCCACCAGTGGATCAAGGAAGAATCGGTCGACCTCCTCATCGGCAACACGCACGGCAAGTACATCGCACGGGCCGAGGACATCCCCCTGGTCAGGGTCGGGTTCCCGGTATTCGACCGGGCCGTACACCCGCTGATGCCGATCGTCGGCTACCGGGGGTGCCTCCGGCTGATCGAGATGATCAGCAACGCACTGCTCGAGCGGCGCGACCGCGACTCTCTGGACGAAGATTACGAACTGATCCTGTAAGATTGGTGAAAGATACATGGAGAACGAATGTTTGGTGCCCACCGAGCCTACGGCATGCATCGATGAGAGGCAGTTCTCCATCATGACCACGGGAAAAAACAAAAGCCGCATTCACTGCGCTGATGACAGTCTGGCCGGGGCCGTGAGCCAGCGTGCCTGCGTGTATTCCGGGGCGAGGGTGGTCTTAAATCCGGTGACGGATGCGGTCCACCTCGTCCACGGCCCCATCGGGTGTGCGGCGTACACATGGGATATCCGCGGCAGTCTGTCCAGCGGCTCGGAGATGTTTCGGCAGAGTTTTTCCACCGACTTAAAAGAGAGGGACGTGGTCTTTGGTGGAGAGAAGAAACTGGTCGCCTGTATCGACGAAGTCGTCGAGAAGTATCGCCCCCCGGTGATATTCGTCTACGCAACCTGCGTCGTCGGGTTGATCGGCGACGACATCGTCGCCGTCTGCAAGGAGGCGTCAGAGAGACACGGCATCGACGTGATCCCGGTGGAGTCCAGTGGCTTCCTCTCGGGAAACAAGATCGTCGGCTACCGGGCGGCAGGAGAAGCCCTGCTGAAGCTGATCCGCCCGGAGGGCGGGGAGACCGTCGAAAAAACGCGGAAACTCAATTTCCTCGGCGAATACAACCTGGGCGGCGAGAAGTGGCTCGTCGAGCGCTACCTCCGGGAGATGGGCGTCGAGATCAACGTGGCCTTCACCGGGGACTCGACCGTCGCAGCCCTGAAGAAAGCACCCGGAGCATGCCTGAACCTGGTGCAGTGCAGCGGTTCCATGCACTGGGTGGCGATGAGCCTGGAGACGGAGTACGGCATCCCGTACATCGACGTAAACTTCTTCGGCGCCGAGAACACCGCGGAAAGCCTGCGCAAGATCGCCCGTTTCTACGGGGACGAGGAGATCGTGCGCCGGACGGAGGCGCTCATCGAACGCGAGATGGAGAGAGTCAGGCCGGTCATCGAGATGTACCGGGAAAAACTGGCAGGAAAGAGGGCGGCGATCTACGTGGGCGGCGCCTTCAAGGCGCTCGCCATCATCCGCCAGTTGCAGGAGCTCGGCATGGAGGTCATGTTCACCGGTACGCAGACCGGCAAGCCTGAAGATTACGAGCAGATCGGCGCCATCGTCAGCGAGGGGACGGTCGTGATCGACGACGCCAACCCCGCCGAGATCGAGAGGTTCCTGCTGGAAAAAGAGGTCGACATGATGGCCGGCGGCGTCAAAGAGCGGTTCCTTGCGCACAAACTGGGCGTCGGCTTCGTCGACCACAACCACGACCGCAAAGACGGTCTTGCCGGGTTCGACGGAGCGATCCGGTTCGCCCGCGAGGTGTACGCCACCACCTGCTCCCCGGTCTGGGAACGGGTGAAGAGAAACCCCTTCGAGGAGGCAGAGGGATGATCGAGGTCACGTCACGGGCAAAGCAGGTCAACGAGAACCAGTGCCACATGTGCATGCCTCTCGGCGGGGTCATCGCCCTCCGGGGCGTCGAAGACTCCATCGCACTGGTGCACGGTTCACAGGGGTGCAGCACCTACATGCGTCTTGCGAACGTCGAGCACTTCAACGAACCGATCGACATCGCCTCCTCGTCCTTAAACGAGAAGCAGGCGATCTTCGGAGGGGAGGCGAGCCTGAGAAAGGCGCTGGACAACGTGATCCGGGTCTATCGGCCGAAAGTCATCGGCATCCTGACGAGCTGCCTCGCCGAGACCATGGGCGACGATATCGCGAGGTTCGTCGAGACCTACCGAACGGACAGGGAGATCAGGGGGGTCGAGATCATCCCCGTCTCCACGCCGAGTTACAGCGGCACGCACACCGAGGGGTTCTGGGCGACGACGCGGGCGGTCATCGCCCACTATGCCCGGCCGACCGAACGCCACCGGGGGATCAACGTCATCGTCCCCAATATCAGTCCGGCCGACATCAGGGAGATAAAACGCCTCCTCGACCTCATGGGGCTGGAGTACACGCTGCTGCCCGACTACTCCCTGACGCTGGATCGCCCCTTCGGGGGACGCTACAAAAAGATCGCGCCGGGCGGCACGCCGACCACCGCAATCGCACGCATGAGCGGAGCACGGGCCACCATCCAGTTCGGCCTCACCTGCCCGGACAGCCTCTCCCCCGGCCTCTTCCTGGAAGAGCGGTTCGGCGTCCCGCTGATCAACCTCCCGCTCCCCATCGGCCTCGACGGCACGGACCTCTTCGTCGGGACCTTGAAGGAGATCGGCGGGCAGCCCGTGCCCGCGAGCCTCATGCTGGAACGGGGATGGCTCTGCGACGCGATGGCCGACGCCCATAAGATCAACGCGGCGGCGCGGCCGGTCATCTACGGCGAACCCGAACTGGTCTATGCCCTGGCAAAACTCTGTCTGGAGAACGGTTCGGTTCCTGCCGTCATCGCCGGCGGAACGCGCAACAGCGGCCTTACCGCGCTGCTGCAGCCCCTGCTCGACGACGCGCTGGAAGAGCCGATCGTCCTCGAAGAAGCGGACTTCGTGACGATCGAGGACGCGGCGGTGCGGACGTCGGCGAACCTCGCCGTCGGCCACTCGGGCGGCAGGTACCTGACCGAACGGCAGGGGATCCCCGGACTCAGGGTGGGCTACCCCATCCACGACCGGGTCGGCGGACAGAGAATCCTGTCGGTCGGGTACACGGGCACCCTCGCCCTCCTGGACCGGTTCACCAACACCCTGCTGGAAGTGAAGTACGGTTCCTACCGCAGACGACGGAAAGAAGAGTTGCTCAACGAAAAAGGTGTATCCGATGCAAAAGCCTGAACGTCACATTTTCATCTGCACGAGTTCACGCGTAAACGGTCAGCAGAAAGGGTTCTGCCACTCCAAGGACGGCGTGGCCGTCATGATGAAGTTCATGGAAGAGATTAAAGATCGCGAACTCGGCGGCGAGGTGTTCATCAACAACACCGGCTGTTTCGGCATCTGCGAGAAGGGGCCGATCGTTGTGGTCTACCCGGACAACGTCTGGTACGGGTCCGTTACGCCCGAAGACGTCGAGGAGATCCTTAATAAGCATATCGAAGGCGGCAACGCCGTGGAACGGCTGGTGATTTAGGACATGTGCAAAAGATGTGAAGATCACGGCAGCGTCGGGGAGGTTGCAGTACTCCTCGATGCAGACGGTTTTTCCGGCAGGTTCTCCGAACCCGGAAAGATTGTCGTGTACAGAAAGTGCGGACCCTCCTTTACGGCCGAGCGCGAGATGGAGTTTGCTCTCGACCCGGACGAGGGGCTCGCGGAACTGCGCTCCAGAATGGACGAACTTCTACAGTTCCTCGGTCCATGCAGGATCTTCGTCGCGAAGTCGGCGAGCGGCGCCGTCTACTTCGAGCTCGAGAAGGCGGGGTGCAGCGTGTGGGAGGTCTCCGGCAGACCGGACGAGTTTCTCGACAGCGTGCTGAAGGGCGAGGAGGAGGCGGAGAGCGCAGCGGCACCGGCCGTCGAGATCCCCGTGCCCGTCGAGGTCTCGCCCGGAAACTACTTCATCTCGATAAAGGAGGTCCAGGGAAAGGCGCCCTTCGTCAGCAGCAAGCAGGTCCTCCAGGAGTTCATATGCCGGGCCGGTTTCGATGCGCTGGAGGTGGTCTGCGATCACGTGCCCCCCTGGATCGAGATGGAAGCGGAACGGAGAGGATATGCCATGGAGACCGAGCCGCACGGGAAGAACGAGGTTCACGTGAGGCTTGCGAGGGGTACGGCCGCTCGATGAGAGGCCGTCTCCTGCAATCGATCAGGACAACTCCGGCTACACCTACCCACGGCTTTGTTGAAACCACACCTGTTTGTCCCAGATGGCCGCAATCAGTGGTACTCAGGGGCACGGCTTTCCACCGGGTATCGCCATGACTGCCCCCGCCCCCT
>WOYI010044952.1_pt1 | contig 25912 bp, 24 predicted proteins | sample 6423411 | NCBI WGS metagenome assembly WOYI01 (sample SAMN13441803, study PRJNA592873) | oil field metagenome | biome: oil field; feature: oil-well bore; material: oil-contaminated soil; isolation source: oil-contaminated soil from oil-well borehole | place: Germany: Wietze | collected 2016-10-18 ... | reverse complement strand
GCCCATGCGTCGCCGCCGATGTTGTAGTCGCCGATGATGGTCACGTCGTAAGGTGTGGACTCGAACGCGCTGGTGTCGCGGTTGCCCAGCACCCAGTCACGGATCGCATCGTTGGCGATGTGGTGACCCAGCGATTGCGACACGCCACGGAAACCTTCACAGCGCACGGGGATGACCGGCTTGTTGATCTCTTTGGCAGACTTCTTCGACACCGCTTCGATGTCGTCGCCGATCAGACCGATCGGGCACTCGGACTGCACCGAGATACCTTTGTGCAGCGGGAACAGGCCTTCGATCTCGGTGATCAGCTTGGCGAGCTTCTTGTCGCCGCCGAACACGATGTCCTTCTCCTGGAAATCTGAAGTGAAGTTCATGGTGCCGAAAGCGTTCACGCCGGTGGTGCCGACGTAGTAGTTACGGCGACCGGCGCGGGAATACTGGCCGCAGCCGACCGGGCCGTGTGAAATATGGATCATGTCCTTGATCGGGCCCCACACCACACCCTTGGAACCGGCGTAGGCGCAGCCGCGAATGGTCATCACGCCAGGCAACGATTTGCGGTTCGAGGTGATGCACTTCTTGGACTGTTCGATGGATTGATCGTTGACCGCCAAGTGCTTCTCGCGATCTTTCTTTGCTTTCTCTGGATAGACCTCGAGCACCTCCTGAATGAGGGCTTCCGTCTCTTCTCTGGTCATTGCTGTCATTTCATTCTCCTTATGGCCCACCAATCTGTGGAGCCCAGTGTTAGAGAGAGCGGCGGGCCGGATGACCCGCCGTTACAACATCACATTAGGCTGCAGCAGCAGTCTTGCCGATGATGGAAGCGTCTTCCACTTCCATGATGCCGAATTCCATCAGCAGCTCTTCCAGCTCGTCCATGGTGATCGGGGTCGGGATCACGAACTTCTTGTTCTCCAGAACCTTCTTCGCCAATGTGCGGTACTCGTCAGCCTGCTTGGCCTTCGGATCGTATTCGATCACTGTCATACGACGGATCTCGGCGTGTTGCACAGCGTTGTCGCGAGGAACGAAGTGGATCATCTGTGTGCCCAGCTTTGCTGCCAGCGCCATGATCAGTTCATCTTCGCGGTCGGTTTGACGGCTGTTGCAGATCAGGCCGGCCAGACGCACGCCACCGGAGTTCGCATACTTCACGATGCCCTTGGCGATGTTGTTGGCGGCGTACATGGCCATCATCTCGCCGGAACAGACGATGTAGATCTCCTGCGCCTTGTTCTCGCGGATCGGCATCGCGAAGCCGCCGCACACCACGTCGCCCAGCACGTCGTAGAACACGAAGTCGAGGTCTTCGTCGTACGCACCTTCTTCTTCCAGGAAGTTGATCGCGGTGATCACGCCGCGACCGGCGCAGCCCACGCCAGGCTCGGGACCACCGGACTCGACACACTTCACACCGCCGTAACCCACCGACAGCACGTCTTCCAGTTCCAGATCCTCGACAGAGCCGGCTTCAGCAGCCAGTTCCATCACGGAGTTCTGCGCCTTGGAGTGCAGGATCAAACGCGTAGAATCAGCCTTGGGGTCGCAGCCGACGATCATCACTTTCTTGCCGGCTTCGGCCAGAGCCGCTACCAGATTCTGGGTGGTCGTCGATTTACCGATACCGCCCTTCCCGTAAATTGCGCATTGACGCAGTGCCATGTTAGTCTCCTTGAGAGGTTGCAAAATTTAAGTCGCGATTGAAGTTCTCTCGCTCGCACCCTTTACATCGCAAGCTCTGTGCCACCCCTCCGATAAAACCCCAAGCGACTGAAATGAAACGCAATTCAACTCAAGCGCAAACCCACAAAGGGGATGGGGAACACAACAAGGGCGTGCGCTTTGTAGGAGTAGCGACAAGCCTGCCGCGCTACGCCCGCCTGCCCATCAACCGCTGCAACCTGCCCGCCGACATCCTCGGCGGACTCACCTTCCAGCGCGCGCCCGTGCCGCTCGAACTCGACGGCGTCGCGCAGTTCCACCACGGATTGTTTGAGTTGCTGGACACGCTGGACGACGCACACGAACGCGCGCGCGCATTCGGCATCCATATGAATGCCTGCTTCTATCTCGACCAACCGGAACAAGCGGGCTACACGGAAAGCACCCTGCACAAACGGCAAAAGGCCGACTACCTGCGCATGATGCGCGGCTGGAGTTTCGATTCGGATGGCGCGGAAGGCGCGGCATTGAAAGGCTGGGTCGAATCCAGATTCGGATTGCTACCCAGACACCACGGCGGACATATCCGCGACTTCTCCGGCGAGGCATACAGAAGCTATCTGGAGATGCGCGCCACCGCGCTGTACGGCACCAACGCACTCGAAGCCCAATTCGATTTGCTCTACACCTACTGCCAATACGAACTCGCCAGACAACATCCCAACGAGACGCACCTCACCCTGTATCGCGGCGTGAACCGCATGGACGAGCACGAAACCCTCTCCACACTTGAGAACAAAAATCGCATCGTCCTGCTCAACAACCTCAACTCCTTCACTTCCGACCGAGAACGCGCCGACGAATTCGGCGACTTCCTGCTCACCGCGCAAGTGCCGCTGGCGAAAGTGTTCTGCTATTCGAAATTGCTGCCGGGGATGTTGCAGGGGGAGGACGAGTACACGGTGGTGGGCGGGGTGTATGAAGCGGCGACGGCGGCGTATTGATGCATCATGGTTGGCGCACCGCGCGAGGGCGGTCGCTTGATGTTGTACTCACGCACAGGGCTGCCATGACCCGCGCATAGCCCGGAACATTGGGATCATTTCTTTTCCGTCCTGCAAGCCCGCAGGTTTCTTCCATGCCCCTTATCCGAGCTTTGGATATGCCCCGGCATCCGGTCTTTGTCGGTTTGTATTATCGGCATCCTGAATGACCGTTAAACTCAATTGATAACCAAGCGCGCCAGTTTCTGGTGTTGCACGCGCCGATGCCATGGATACCGACCAGATGCACCTCATCCAGCCTGCGTCGGCTTCGGCTTGAGCTCGTCCCGATTACTGGCTATCCTGCGCGCGTTGCTTAACCACCGCATGCCAATACATTGACTACCGACATCCGCCCCAGCTTGCTCATCGTCGATGACGACCCGCTCATACGCGATTCGCTGCATCTGGCGCTCTCGGACGAATTCAACATCCTGCTGGCCGAGGACCGGTCGCAAGCTGTGCGCCTGGTGCGCGACCTGACCGAGCCGCCGCAACTGGCGCTGGTCGATCTGGGACTGCCGCCCACCCCGCACCGCCCGCAGGAAGGCTTCCGCCTGATCGCCGAACTGCTGGCCCATGCGCCGGACATCAAGATCATCACGCTTTCCGGACAGAGTGACGAAGGCAATGCCCGGCATGCGCGCGCACTGGGCGCTTTCGAATTCGTCGCCAAACCCAGTAAGCCGGAAGCATTGCGCGCCGAGTTGCGCGCCGCCCTCATTGCGCAACACAGCGAACGCAGGAGCGCCGCTTACAACGAACAGCAACTCGGCATCATCGGCGACAGTCTGCCTATCCGCACCATGCGCGACCAGATCAGACTGTACGCGAACACCCCTTATCCGGTGTTGATCCAGGGCGAATCCGGCAGCGGCAAGGAGCTGGTGGCTGCCGCACTGCAGCGCCTGAGCCGCGACCCGGGCGCGCCCTTCATCGCCATCAACTGCGCCGCCATCGCCCCCAACCTGCTCGAATCCACCTTGTTCGGTCATGCCAAAGGCGCGTTCACCGGCGCGACGACCGCCCAAGTCGGCTTCTTTGAAAAAGCGGCAGACGGCACCCTGTTCCTGGATGAAATCGGCGAACTACCGCAGGAACTGCAGGCCAAACTGCTGCGCGTGCTGGAGAACGGGGAATACCAGCGCGTGGGCGAGACCGCCACCCGCAAAAGCAATGCGCGCATCGTGGCGGCGACCAATCTGGTGCTGGCCCAGGCGGTGCGCAACAATGATTTCCGCAGCGACCTGTTCCATCGTCTCAGCGTATTTACCATCAACGTGCCTTCGCTGCGCACGCTGGGCGAAGACAAAATGTTGCTGCTCGACCATTTCCGTCGCCTTTATGCCCAGCAGATGCAAAGCACCCCTTTCACCCTGGACGAGTCGGCCGAGGCCAGCTGGAAGCGTTATAGCTTCCCCGGCAATACGCGCGAACTGCGCAACATCGTAATCCGCCTGGTCACCAAGCATCCCGGCGCACAACTCACGGCCAGACAGCTGGAAAGCGAGTTCGACCTGTACCCCGAATTGTCCGATGGACTGTCCGCATCGCCGAAAGCCGACGTTCATGTGCGCCTGCAACAAGGCGACTTCAATCTTGACGATCTGCTGATGGGCTATACTCAAACGTACATCGATGCCGCCATGGAGCTGGCGCATGGCAATGTGAGCGAAGCCGCCAAACTGCTCGGCATCGCGCGCACCACCCTGTACAGCCGCATGGAAGCATTGCAAAAACACAGATCGCAGCAACGCAACCAATAGGGGGAAAAAGATGTATCTGGAGCACTTCGGGCTCGATGAGCCCCCGTTCAAGATCACACCGGTCACAGATTTCTTCTTCTCGGGTGCCAATCGCGGTGAGATCCTCGACGCACTGGTCTACGCCATCACTGACGGCGAAGGCATCATCAAGATCAGCGGCGAAGTCGGCAGTGGCAAGACCATGTTGTGCCGCATGCTGCTGGACAAACTGCCCACCAACATCAAAGCGATCTACCTCGCCAACCCCAGCATGTCGCGCGACGAGTTGCTGTATGCCATCGCCGACCGCCTGCAACTCGACCTGGAAGGCAAGCGCGTCAACGTCATCCTGCAGACGCTGCAAAACCATCTGGAAGCAATGTACGAACGCGGCGAACGTGTCGTGGTACTGGTGGACGAAGCCCATGCCATGCCGCTGGAAACGCTGGAAGAACTGCGTTTGCTCTACAACCTGCAGGTCGGCAAACACAAACTGCTGCAGATCGTATTGTTCGGCCAGCCCGAACTGGACGAGAAACTGGCGCAGACCAATATGCGCCAGTTGAAGGATCGCATCGTCCACCACTTCACCATCCTGCCCCTTTCGCCCAAGATCGTGCACGCCTATCTGATGTTCCGCATGCGGGCCGCGGGCTACAAAGGGCCGGACATTTTTTCGGAAAACGCGGAAAAACAGATCGGCAAGGCTTCGCAAGGCCTGATGCGCAGGGTCAACATTCTGGCCGACAAAGCGTTGCTGGCCGCCTTTGTCGAGAATACGCACAAGATCGAGGAGCGCCACGTGCAGGCCGCCTTGCGCGACAGCGAAATGACCCCGATGCGCAATTGGAACGGTCGCCGCTATATCGCCGCAGTGGGCGGATTGCTGCTGTTCACGACCATACTTGCCGGTGCCGCCCGGTTCTTGAATCAGGAGCGCATGCCAGAAGCCCGGCAAGCCGCCAAGCAAGTTGCCTTCACGCCTGTCGTTGAAGCACCTCCCGCAGAAGTCGTTGCGCAAGCCGCTTCAGCAGTAGTCGAAACAACAACCCCCGCGACAGAGACGGTTGCCGCCGCCGGTGCTGTCGTCGCGCCTGCGGCAGCACCCACCGTCACTGCGGTGCCCCAAGCGCATATCAAACTCAAACGACTGTCCGGCATCTCGCCGCGCAGCCTGCTGCAGCAAAGACTGGACGCCACCGAGGCCATGCTGAATGCCGCACCACAGGGCAGCGCCAGCATCCAGTTATTCTATACCGAAAGCGTTCAGCCCGACCGCATGGAAGGATTCCTGCGCAGGGCCCGCAAACTGGGCAAGCTGGAAGATATCTTCGTCATACCTATCGAGCTGAAAGGCCAAGACGCTTTCCGCGTGCTGTATGGCAGCTTCCCCAACAGCAGCACGGCTCGCGCAGCCATTTCCGAACTCCCCGAACGTTACCTGGAAGCTTTTGCGCCGACTCTGCACTTGCTGGAAAACTATCAAAATCTCCCTTAAGCTGATGAAATACAAAAATATATAGGCCGTCAGGGTTGTTGCGAGCTCCGGTGTTTTAGGTTACCTTGCGCCCAAACGTAAGGGGGAAAAGGGAATGAGGTCCAGTCACGCACTACTTTGCGCTACCGGTGTATTGCTAGCCGCCTGTAGTACGAAACCGCTCAAGCAGTCCGACATGCACATCCAGCAAACGCCGGACACCATCGCCCGCAGCAGCGGCACCATCCCCCAACCGAGCAAACAAGCCGTCGTACTCCCACCTCCTAAAACGGCTGCCAAAGTAGAAACATACAGCGTCGTCGTCACCAATCTCCCCGCCCGCGAGATACTGTTCGCGCTGGCGCGCGATGCCAAGATCAACATCGACATCCATGGCGGTATCGATGGCGTGGTCACACTCAACGCCATCAACCAGACGCTGCCCCAGATACTGGAACGTATCTCGACGCAAGTCGACATGCGTTATGAACTGAAGGACGGCCTGCTGGTCGTGATGCCGGACTCTCCATTCTTGAAGAGCTACAAGATCGATTATGTGAATATGGCCCGCGATGCCGAAGGCGGTATCGCCAATTCGACTCAGGTCGGAGCCGGGGCGACCGGCGGTGCCAGTACGGCATCGGCCGGCAACAATTCACAACTCTCCATCAAGAACTCATCCAAAAATCACTTCTGGGACACGCTAGTCAAAAACATCACCGACATTCTGCACGAGACCGACAAGATCCTGCCGCAAGGCTCCAGTGAAGTGGTCGTACAGCAACAGAACTCCCAGAGTCAAAAAGGCGACGCCGCCACGGCGAATGCAGACAACGCGGCCATTATTGAAGGCGAAGGCACCACCGTCACCCGACGCAGCACATTCCGCGAAGCAGCCTCTGTCATTCCAAACCCCGAGGCCAGCATCATCACCGTGCGCGCCACCGGAAAACAGCACGAGAAGATCCAGGAATTCATCACCCAGGTGATGCGCAGCGCGCGTCGCCAAGTACTGATCGAAGCGACCATCGCCGAAGTGCGCCTGAGCAGCAACTATCAACAAGGCATCGACTGGTCACGTCTACGCTTGGGCGCAAAGGGTTTCGGATTGAAACAGGTCGGCACTCCGGGCTTGGGGTCCACCAACACCGGCAGCATGATGGTGCTCGACTATCTGAACCCGACCTCAAAGCTGGGCAACCTCAGCGCGTCGGTTTCACTGCTGGATTCGTTCGGCGACGTCAAAGTGCTGTCCAGCCCGAAACTGAGCGTGATGAACAACCAGACCGCGATGCTGCGCGTGGTCGACAATCTGGTGTACTTCACCATCAAGGCCGACACCACGACCAACCAGACCACCTCCACCACCACCTACACAACTACTCCGGTCACCGTGCCAACCGGCTTCACCATGAGCGTGACGCCGCAGATCAACGACAGCGATACCGTGCTGCTCAACCTGCGCCCGTCCATCACCCGCCTACTGGGCTATGTGAACGATCCCAACCCGGCCCTCGCTGCCGCAGGCGTCACCAGCCGCATCCCGCAATTGCAAACGCGCGAGATGGAATCCATGTTGAAGATCGAGAACAACCAGATCGCCATCCTCGGCGGACTGATGCAGGATGAGATCAACAACCTGACCGACGGCGTACCGTTGCTGGACGAGATCCCCTTCGCCGGCAATGCCTTCCGCAATCGCAACGACACCAAGACCAAAACCGAGCTGGTGATCTTCCTGCGACCGGTGGTGATCAAGGACGGCAGCCTTGACGGCGACTACGCCGCTTTCCGTGACGCGCTGCCGAATAGTGATTTCCTCAAGCCGGAAAGCGAAAAGGAAACGCGATGAGCCTGCTACTCGACGCGATGAAGAAGTCTGGCGAACAAGGCAAAGGCACCGGCCTGACGCTGGAGGAACATCCCCATCAGTCGACAGCAAATGCTTCGCCCGAACCTGCATCGCTCGGAGCTTCGCGCGCCGCAGGTCAAACCCTGTTTGCAGCAAAAAAGAAAAAAGAGACTCCTCGCCGTCGTTGGAAGCTGGGCCTGGTTCCTACCACCTTTCTGATTTGCAGCACGATAGGCGCCTTCTATGGCTATTACGTCTGGACTGAGCTAAATCCGCCCATCCGGCGTCCTGTTGCACGCCCGCTTCCAGTCGCGGCGGCGCCGATCACACCGCCCCCCGCCGCACCGCGTTTGGTGGCATCCATCGCGCCGGAGCCGGTTCCCGTGCAGCCGGCGGAACCTGTCCCGGCCATGACGCCGCCCGTAACCGAGACGGCAGAAGCGACACCGGCCCCAGTTGTCTCGCAACGCACGACAAAACGCGCGCCCCGGCGCGTGACCATCACGCGTCAGCCCAAGGCGGACACCGTCACCCCGGCATTGCAGGATGCCTGGCAGTCGTATCAGCGCGGCGAATATCTGGCGGCCGCGCAGGGCTACCACACTGTGCTCGCCCAGGATGCCCGCAACCGCGATGCCTTGCTTGGCTTGGGCGCTGTGGCGCAACAGCAGGGACAGGACCAGACTGCGCAACACTATTACCGTCAGGTGCTGTTGCTCGATCCCCGCGATCCGGTCGCTTTGGGTGCGATGTCATCCTACGGCACGGACGAGGCCGATACCGAGGTGCGCCTGAAACAGATGCTGTCCGTACAACCGCAAGCCGCCGCCCTGCATTACGCGCTGGGCAATAACTATGCGGACCAGTCGCGCTGGGCAGAAGCCCAGCAGGCCTATTTCAGCGCGCGCGCGCTGGAGCCGGGCAATGCATTGTTCACCTTCAATCTGGCCGTCAGTCTTGACCATCTCGGTCAAAGCAGGCTGGCTGCGGACCATTACCGCCAGGCACTGGAACTGGACAGCAACAACAGCGCAGGCTTCGATCATGTACAGGCACTTCGTCGTCTGAATGAACTGACCTCTACCCGCTAGGAACAACGATGGCCGTACCGCAACAACAGTTCCAGCAGCCGATCGGACAATTGCTCATCGCCAAAGGCGTCATCAGCGAAGACCAGTTGCGCATCGCCGCCCAGGAGCAGAGCAAATCCCCGCAACCGCTGGGGCGCTTGCTGGTGCGTCTCGGCTTCCTGTCCGAAGCGACCATCCGCGATGTACTGTCCGAAAACCTTGGACAGGAGAGCGTCGATCTGGCCAATGTGATCGTCGATTCCGCCGCCGTAACGATGATCCCCAAGGAAGTTGCGCGGCGCTATCAACTGGTGCCGATCTCGGTCGATTCGGGCAACAAGAACCTGACGCTCGCCATCGCCGACCCGGACAACATCATCGCGCTGGACCAGGTGCGCGCGCTGCTGAAAGACGAGTACCGGCTGATCACACTGCTGGCCAGCGAATCGGACATCCTGCGCGCGATCGACCAGTATTACGGTTTCGAACTTTCCATCGACGGCATCCTGCACGAGATCGAGCCGGGCGAACTGGAACACCAGAATCTGCAGCAGGGCGTCAACGAATTCAGCCAGCCGGTGGTGCGCCTGATCGACGCGCTGCTGACCGAAGCGGTACAGCAGAACGCGTCCGACATCCACTTCGAGCCCGAGAACAGCTTCCTGCGCATCCGCTATCGCGTGGATGGCGTGCTGCGCCAGGTGCGCAGTCTGCACAAGAGCTTCTGGCCCGCCATGGTGGTGCGCCTGAAGGTGATGAGCGGCATGAACATCGCCGAAACGCGCGCGCCGCAGGACGGACGCATCTCGCTGCGACTGTCCGGCCGCCCCATTGATTTCCGCGTCGCTTCGCACCCCACCCAGTATGGCGAGAATCTGGTACTGCGCATTCTGGACCGCCAGAAAGGCATCGTGCCGATCAACCAGCTCGGACTGGATGACAGCGCGCTTTCGACGCTGCTTTCCATCATCTCCAAACCGGAAGGCATCGTGCTGGTCACCGGCCCGACCGGCTCCGGCAAGACCACGACGCTTTATTCCATCCTTAATCATGTGAACACCGAATCGGTGAACATCATGACGCTGGAAGACCCCGTGGAATATCCGATCCCGCTGATCCGCCAAAGCTCGGTGAACGAGGCCGCCAAACTCGATTTCGTGAACGGCATCCGCTCCCTGATGCGCCAGGACCCGGACATCATTCTGGTGGGCGAGGTGCGCGACCATCCGACTGCCGAGATGGCGTTCCGCGCCGCGATGACCGGCCACCAGGTGTATTCGACGCTGCACACCAACTCTGCCGTGGGTGCCATCCCGCGCCTGTTGGACATCGGCATCCTGCCCGACATCCTGGCCGGCAACATCATCGGTATCGTGGCACAGCGCCTGATCCGTATCCTGTGCCTGCATTGCAAATATCCGTATCAGCCCGACCTGGCCGAACGCAAGCTGCTCGGCCTGCACCACAACGAGGAAGTCACACTGTACCGCGCCGCCGGTTGCGATATCTGCCATCACCAGGGCTACACCGGACGCCAAGCCATCATGGAAATCCTCAAGATGGATTCCGACATGGACGATCTGGTCGCCCGACGCGCCAGCATCCGCGACATCAAGCATGCCGCGCTGGAAGCCGGTTTCCGCCCGCTGGCGCAGGACGGCATCCGGCGCATCCTGCAGGGTATCACGTCCGTGGCCGAAGTCTCGCGTGTGGTCGACCTTACGGATCGGCGCTAGCATCCCATGGCCCTCTATCTCTACAAAGCGATCGACAGCGACGGCAAGCGCGCCAAAGGGCTGCAGGATGCCGCCAACCTGATCGACCTGGAGATGCGTCTCAAACGCGGCGGGCTGGATCTGATCAGTGCCAAGGAGGAAGACCACGCCGCCTCCTTTGGCGCAACAAAGATCAAGCGCACCGATCTCATCACTTTCTTTTTTAACCTTGAACAACTTTCCCGCGCCGGCGTACCGCTGCTGGAATGTCTGGCCGATCTGCGCGACACCATGGAAGAACCCACTTTCCGCGAGATCATCGCCAGCATGGTGGAATCCATCGAGAACGGCAAGAAACTGTCGCAGGCGATGGCCGAGCACCCCAACGCGTTCGACAAAATCACCGCCAACCTGACCAAGGCCGGCGAGGACAGCGGCAGGCTGGTGGATGTGTTCAAGCACCTCATGGAATCGCTGAAGTGGCAGGACGAGATGGCCTCGCAAACCAAGACCATGATGATCTACCCGGCCTTCGTCGGTACCATCGTGCTGGCCATCACCTTCTTCCTGATGATCTATCTGGTACCGCAACTGGTCGGATTCATAAAAGGCATGGGGCAGGAGATCCCCATCCAGACGCGCATCCTGCTGGCCACCTCCGATATCTTCGTCAACTATTGGTATGTGATCCTGCTCACCCCGTTCTTGCTGTTCGGTGGCTACAAGCTGGCATTGATGCTCAATCCGAAGCTGCAGTACCACGTGGACAATTTGAAACTGAACATCTGGCCGACCGGCCCCATTCTGCGCAAGATCATTCTGGCCCGCTTCGCCAACACCTTCGCAATGATGTACAGCTCCGGCATCACCATCCTCGACTGCATCGCCAACTCGCGCGATCTGGTGGACAATCAGGTCATCGCGCAGAGCCTGCAGAACGTTATGAGCGAGATCGAGGCCGGCAAGAATCTGACCCAGAGCTTCCAGAAGACCGGCATCTTCCCGCCGCTGGTGGTGCGCATGCTGAAAGTGGGCGAGGCCACCGGCCAACTCGACCAGGCGCTGCTCAACGTCAGTTATTTTTATGATCGCGATGTGAAGGATGCGATCAAAAAGGTACAGGCCATGATCGAACCGGCAATGACGCTGATCCTTGGTGCAATACTCGGCTGGGTGATGCTATCCGTCCTCTCGCCCATCTACGACCTCATCGGCAAAGTACAGTTCTGACCATGGCACGCACCCTGTTATTCCTTAGCGCAGAAAACTTCCAGGCCTACCTGTGGAACGGCAAGGGGCTGAGCTTCGCGCAAGCGTTCAGCAACGATGCCGACGGTCGCGAACAATTTTCCCTCTTCCTCGAACAGCATCGCCACCCGACCTACCTGCTGGTCGACATCATCGAGGAAGACTTCCACCTTGAGACCATCCCGCACCTGATCGGGCCCAACCGCAAAGCGCTTATCGGCCGCAAGTTCGAGCAGTACTACCGCAGCACGCCATTCCGCCAGGCGACACTGCTCAAGCGGCAGGCCGAAGGACGGCGCGACGACGAGTATCTGTTCTCGGCCCTGACCAATCCGCAGCGCATCACCCCCTGGCTGGAAGCCTTGCTCGCGAATCACATCCCGCTGGCGGGCATCTATTCCATCCCCAATATCAGTGCGCCGCTGCTCAAAGACATCCACTCCGAACACATCCTGCTGCTGACCTGGGAACGCGACGCGGGTTTGCGCCAGACTTATTTCCACAACAAGCGGCTGCATTTCTCCCGCCTGATCCCGATCAACGAGAGCGGCACGCTGATCAACGCGGTCATTTCGGAAACGCCCCGCACGCAACAATATCTGAAGAGCCTCTCGCTGCCGCCGCCGGGTGAAATGCTGGAAGTGTATATCCTGTGTCATGCAAACGAGATCGCGCAGTTGCGCACGCAGCTCGCCAGCAGCGGAGATCTGCATTACAACTATCTGGACATCGCCGAATTCGCGCGCCAGCACAAGTGCAAACAAGAGATCGAAGATTCGGACAGCACGCCGCTGTTCCTCAACCTGCTCGCCGACAAACCGCCGCGCGCCCACTACGCCAGCTCGCACCACACCCACTTCCACATGTTGTGGCAATTGCGCTTCGTGCTATTCGGGCTCGCGCTCGTCATCCTGCTGCTGGGCCTGCTGTGGAGCGGCATGGCTTTCTGGCAAAGCCAGCAGTTCTCCTCGGAGACCGATCCGCTACGGCAGCAAACGGCGCGCCTGCAAACTCAGGCACAAGACATACAGCGCCACTTCGCCAATACCTCCGTGCCCGCCGCCGATATGAAAACAGCGGTATTGCTGACGCGCAGCCTGAACCACTATTCGCATCCGCCACAGGCAATACTCTATGAACTGAGCGCGGTGCTGGAATCATTTCCGCGCGTCACCCTGAACGAGCTCGCTTGGAAGACCAGTCCGGAAGATGCGCCCCCTTCACCCTACCCCGCCCAGGTCATCACCTTCGACGGCACCCTGAGCGGATTCGGCAGCGACCATCGCGACGCATTGGCTTATCTGGAGAAGTTCGAACAAGCCCTGATCCACCATGGCTATACCGTCAGTGCCACGGCCCTGCCGCTGGATATCTCATCCAAAGGCAGCATCAGCGGCCAGGACACCGACGCCTCGCACGGCCAGTTCACCCTCAGGATCGTATGGAGGACAGCGCCATGAGCTTCTCAGCAGACGACCTCGGCGAGATCAAATGGAGTTTGCTGGCCTGCCTGCTCAGCGTCGGCATCGCAGTGGGGCTGATCAATTACAGCGCCGGCATCCAACAGCAATCCCTGAAAGAACTGCAACAGGCACAACGCCAGCTCAATGCAGCGCGCGACCAACTCCTTACCGCACAGAGCGACCAGGAGAACATGGCCTCGTACCAGATGGAATATGACGCATTGGTCACGCAAAAAGTCATAGGCAGCGAGCAGCGGCTGGATTGGCTAGAAGGCTTGGAAAAGTTGCGCAGACAGAACCTGACGCCCGACTTCAAATATTCGATCTCCCCGCAAAGTGCTTACACCCCCAACCCGCCTCTGAATGCAGGCAACTTCGCGCTCAGCATCAGCCCCATGTCCATGGAACTTGACCTGCTGCATGAAGGCCAACTCCTGAGTTTTTTTGAAGCACTGAATCGCCAGATGCCCGGCTGGTTCCTGCTCGACAAGTGCGCACTCTCCCGTGTCGACAGCACACAAAACGCAGGCGTGATGCTGAAAGCAGCATGCGCAGGAGGCTGGTTCACCATGAAGAACCGGAACGCGCCATGAGAATCCAATTAGCCATCGCTCTGATAACGCTTACCACAACCGCGCAAGCGGCCGAGTTGGGCCGTCTGTTCTTTACCCAGAACGAGAGAGTACAACTGGAACGGCAGCATGTCCTCAGCGCCGACGAGGCCGGCAACGACAGCCGCTCTCTCATCGTCAACGGCGTGATCCAGCGCGACGGCGGCAAGCGCATCATCTGGATCAACGGCAAACAACAACCTGCCAGCCCTGCCGATGCCCGCACGCCAGCCAGCGTGCCGGTCATCCTGCCGGGGCAGACCGAATCAGTGAAGGTAAAGGTCGGACAGCGGCTGATGCTGGACAGCCCGACTCAATCCGAATCTAAACAATCTCCTGACGACGATTAAGTCATGTCGTACCTGCGTCTCGATCTCGCCCCCGGTCACCATAACCAAAGTGGCGCTGCATTCATCGTGATGCTGGTCATTTTGGTGCTTGGTGTCACTACCTTCCTCGTCACTTCGCTCAACAGTGCTGGTGCCAAGATACAACGGGACGTCAAAACCACGGAAGCACTGGCATTTGCCAAAGATGCCCTGATCAGTGAGGCCTCGACTGAGGTCGATTTTCCCAATCACCATTATCCCGGCAGCTTGCCGTGCCCCGACACCGATGACGATGGCTCCGCTGACTCTGGAGGCAATGGCTTTGACTGTTCTCAATACATCGGCAGACTGCCTTGGAAAACGCTAGGCCTACCCGACCTGCGTGATGCGTCCGGCGAACGGCTGTGGTACACCCTGTCACGCAACGTGCGCCGCTATGATTCGGTCCGTCCGCTCAACAGCGACACTGCGGGCACCTCCACAGTCGGCACATTGGCCGTTTCCGGCTCATCTTCCGAGACCGACCTGCTGGCAATCGTTTTCGCTCCGGGAGATAACGTCAGCGGCCAGAGTCGTTCCGACAATACCGCAGCCTGCGCAACGACAAGCACATCGATTAAGGAAAACCGCTGTGCAGCCAACTATCTGGAAGGCAGCAATGACGATCCAAGCAACCACCTTGCCCAGAATTGGAGCTATGAGAACGCGAACACGGCGGCACTGCTCAACGACCGCCTCGCCACTGTCACTCGCGACCAGTTGATGGAAAGGACAGAGAAGCGCGTGGGCGGACAGATTCGCAACGCCCTCAAGAAATACTATGAAGCCTGGGGGGCATTCCCGTTTCCTGCAGCGTTCGTGGATCCTTCCACCTCATCTTTCACCGGCCAGGTTGGCAACTATAAAGGCCTGCTGCCCATTGGCGATAACGTCAAACCAACTTGGGATAATGACCCAGCTATTTCCTTTAGTGGCAGCGGCAGTGCGGATTCCTGCTATCGTGATGACAGTGGCGGCATCAATAATGTTCGCTGGAAATGTGATGATGTTGTCATTTCAACCGGCGAAACCGTAACCATCACCGGAAAGTTGAATAATGTCGGACGTGGTCTGTGGAGACCGCATAATGTCAATAATATTTGCGAAGTGCGAGCCAAGAACTCCTCTGGAACCAGTAAGCTCGCAACCGATGTGTTAGATAACGTCGTCATTACCAACTCCTTGAATACCGATGGCAGCGCAACCATCGTGTTTCAGGCGAAAGGAAAAGCGGGGTTCGGAAATCTGGATCGCATCGAACTCAGAGGCCTCCTCGATTACACCACGGCGATAATAAGCAACTCCAATACGTCGTCCTGCCCGCCTACCTCTACCAATGCCTTAATTCCAGCCTGGCTCTCCAACGATGCCACAGATGGTAACCACTGGCACAAGGTTGCCTACTATGCAGTCGCCGAGGAATATGTGCCAGGAGGCGACCACACTTGCACGCCTACGCCCTGCCTGACAGTCAATGGACAGAATGTTGGCAACGACATAGCCGCAGTTGTCGTCATGACAGGTCGAGACATCACAGGCAACCGCTTGACCGTCCCATCCAACCTGACCAACTATCTGGAGAGTGAAAACTCAGACCTTGATAACACATACGAGAATCAGACACGCTCATCCACATTCAACGACCAAGTAATCCCAGTCCCAGTCACGCCATGATCATGCCTCATTCAAGCAGATTCCAATCTCGTCTACTCGGCTTCTCTCTGGTCGAGATGGCAATCGTATTAGCCATCGTCGGTCTGCTCATGGCCGGCCTGATGCCGGCCCTCTCCGGGCAGATTGAACAGAGCCGCAGGAAGGAAACGCGCAAGTTACTGGAAGAGATACAGCAGGCACTCATCGGTTATGCGATCATCAACAGCAAGTTGCCTTGCCCCACCACGCAGACCGACCCTGCACACGCAAAGTACGGCTTAGCTGATGATAGCTGCGCCAGCCCAGCAACCGAAGGTTACCTACCGTGGAAGACGCTCGGAATTGCCGAGACTGATGCATGGGGTTCGCCGCGCTCCAGCAGCGGCGATCAGTGGCTGGGATACTGGCGTTACCGCGTCGAACCGAGCTTTGCCAGCACCTTCACTCTGGACACCACATCGAACATGACCCTCAAGTTGCAGGTCAAGGACAGTTCAGGCAACGCGCTGACCAATACCAGCGACAACAAATCACCACCCATCGCAATTGTGTATTCGACCGGCCCCAACCTCACTGCGGACGGCGAAAACGCTAGCTACGAACAGACCACTGACGCAACTTACCAGAGCGACACGCCAGCTTCGAATTTCGACGACATCACAATCTGGATTAGTAGGCCCGTGCTGTTCAGCCGCATGGTGCAGGCTGGCAAACTTCCCTAAGCCCTGCGCCAGCTAGTCCCCTGCGCAGTATCTTCCAGCACGATCCCCGCTTCCAGCAACGCTTTCCGGATACGGTCCGCCTCGGCAAAATCCTTGGCTTTTTTGGCGGCGATGCGGGCTTCGATCTGCGCATTGATCGCTGCATCGTCCAATCCTCCTGCCGTCGCGCTGCCTTGCAGGAATTCTTGCGCATCCCTTTGCAGCAGGCCGAGTACGCCAGCCAGCGCCTTGAGCTGTGCTGCCGCTTCTGCGGACTGGCTGCGGTTCGCTTCGTTGGCGAGATCGAACAGCACGGCGACGGCTTCCGGGGTGTTGAAGTCGTCGTCCATGGCGGCTTTGAAGCGCTGGGCGTAGGGTTCGTTCCAATCAACAGAACCCTCTCCCCCAGCCCCTCTGATGGAACTACTAGCCATTCGACTAGGCGGCAAAGCCGCCAAGTCGCTGGTTATCCCGCTGGCGGGCGAGGGGAGTTTTAGCGCCGTATAAAGTCTGGTCAGCGCACCTTTCGCATCGTCCAGATGATGATCGGAATAATTCAATGGGCTGCGGTAGTGGGCGCGCAGGATGAAGAAGCGCACCACTTCGGCGTCGTATTTTTTGAGCACTTCGCGGATGGTGAAGAAGTTGCCCAGGCTCTTGGACATCTTCTCGTTGTCCACGCGCACGAAGCCGTTGTGCATCCAGTAGTTCACATATTGGCAACCATGCGCGCCTTCGCTTTGCGCGATCTCGTTCTCGTGATGCGGGAACTGCAGGTCGGCGCCGCCGCCGTGGATGTCGAAGTGGTTGCCGAGTAATTCAGAACCCATCGCGGAACATTCCAGATGCCAGCCGGGGCGGCCTTTGCCCCACTTGGACTCCCACTGCACCTCTTCTGCCTCGCCTGCCTTGGCATGCTTCCACAAAACGAAATCAAGCGGATCGTTCTTGTCCGAAGCGACTTCTACGCGCTCACCGGCACGCAGGTCTTCCAGTGACTTGCCGGATAGTTTTCCGTAACCGTCGAATTTGCGCACCGCGTAGTTCACATCGCCGTCCGCCGCTTTGTAAGCCAGACCGTTCTGCTCCAGCTGCTCGACCATCTGCAACATCTGCGGGATAAACTGCGTGGCGCGCGGCTCGTGATCCGGACGTTGCACGCCGAGCGCATCGGCATCTTCATGCATCGCATCGATGAAGCGCTGGGTCAGGGTATGGATGGATTCCTTGTTCTCCGCCGCGCGTTTGATGATCTTGTCGTCGATATCGGTGATGTTGCGCACATAGGTCACGTCATAACCAGAGGATTTGAGCCAGCGATAGACCATGTCGAACACAACCATCACGCGCGCATGACCCAGGTGGCAGTAGTCGTACACAGTCATGCCGCATACGTACATGCGCACCTTGTTCGCTTCGATAGGTTTGAATTCCTGTTTGTCGCGGGCGAGGGTGTTGTGGATTTTTAGCATTTTTATTCCTGTGCCGTCATTCCGGCGCAGGCCGGAATCCAGCGGGGTTATTCAATATGCAGTTAGTTTTGTCCGTGCGTTGCACGGGCTAGTTTTATGACTGGATACCGGCCTTCGCCGGTATAACGACACACTACCTGTAGGCGGCTAGCATATCGACCCGTACAAATCCTCCCAGTCGGGATTATTCTCTTCGATCAACTTCAGCTTCCACTCTCTCTGCCATTCCTTGAGCACCTTCTCGCGCTGAATGGCAGACTCCATGGTTTCGTGCACCTCATACCAGACCAGTTGATCCACGCCATATTGTTTGGTGAAACCATCGACAACGTGGTTCTTGTGCTCCCAGATCCTTTTGACCAGATCAGAGGTGACTCCGACATACAAGGTGCCGTTGCGTTTACTTGCTAGCAGGTAAACGCACGGCAATTTGCTCATCAAGTCACCTCTGGATTTTCGTCATACCGGCGCAGGCCGGTATCCAGTTTGCAAAACTCCCGTGCAACGCGCGGACAAAACCAACAGCATGTTTGATCAAAAGCACTGGATACCGGCCTACGCCGGTATGACGGCTATTTCTGTTCTTTCGCCCAGGAGTCTTTCAGCGTGACCGTACGATTGAACACCAGCTTACCGCCCGCTTGATGATCGCGTCGATCAGTGCAGAAATAGCCTAGGCGTTCGAACTGGTAGCGCGTTTCAGGCGGAGCATCATTCACACTCGCTTCAACCCAGCCCTGCACGACAGTAAGTGATTCGGGATTCAGATAGCTATGGAAATCAACATCCTTGTCGGCATCCGGCTCTGACACGCTGAATAGTCGGTCATACAAACGAATCTCAGCAGGCAAGGCGTGTTCGCGCGACAGGAAGTGGATCACGCCTTTGACCTTGCGACCCTCCGGGTTCTTGCCCAACGTGTCGTGGTCGATGCTGCATTTGAGTTCGATCACCTTGCCGGATGCGTCCTTCACCGCTTCGTCGCAACGCATCACATAGCTATGACGCAGACGGATCTCGCCGCCCAGAGTAAGGCGCTTCCAGCCGGCGGGCGGGACTTCGGCGAAGTCGTAGGCTTCGATGAACAATTCTTTGCTGAACGGCACTTCACGCTTGCCCAGTTCCGGCACGTTGGGATGGAAATCCGCTTCGCGCGTCAGTGCGCCCTCGGCGTTGGTGATGGTCACTTTCAACGGGTTGATGATGGCCATCACGCGCGGCGCGCGCAGTTCCAGGTCTTCGCGGATCGCGCCTTCCATGATCGCCATATCGACGCTGTTCTCGCTCTTGGAGACGCCGATGCGCTTGGCGAATTCGCGGATGCCTTCCGGCGTGTAACCGCGACGGCGCATGCCGCTGATGGTGGGCATGCGCGGGTCGTCCCAGCCGCTCACCTTCTTTTCGTTCACCAGTTGCAGCAGCTTGCGCTTGCTGGTGATGGTGTAGTGCAGTTCCAGGCGCGAGAACTCGTATTGGCGCGGATGGCAGGGGATGGTGATGTTGTCCAGCACCCAGTCGTACAGCGGACGGTGGTCTTCGAATTCCAGCGTGCAGATGGAATGCGTGATGCCTTCCAGCGCGTCGGAGATGCAATGGGTGTAGTCGTACATCGGGTAGATGCACCACTTGTCGCCAGTGCGGATGTGGTGCGCGCGCTTGATGCGGTAGATGACCGGATCGCGCATGTTGATGTTGGGCGAGGCCATGTCGATCTTGGCGCGCAGCACCATCGCGCCGTCGGCGAATTCGCCGGCTTTCATGCGCGCGAACAGGTCGAGGTTATCGGCCGCACTGCGCTCGCGGTTGGGGCTGTTCTTGCCCGGCTGGGTCAGCGTGCCGCGGTATTCGCGCATCTGCTCCGGCGTCAGATCGTCCACATAGGCCAAACCTTTGTTGATCAGCTCTACCGCAAAGTCGTGCAATGCATCGAAGTAATCCGACGCCCAGCGCACTTCGCCGTTCCACTGGAAGCCCAGCCAGCGCACGTCTTCCTGAATGGACAGCGCGTATTCCTCGCTCTCCTTCTCCGGATTGGTATCGTCGAAACGCAGGTTGCACAGGCCGTTGTAATCCTTGGCCAGGCCGAAATTCAGGCAAATGGACTTGGCGTGGCCGACATGCAGATAGCCGTTCGGCTCGGGCGGAAAACGCGTGACGATGCGCGCGTGTTTGCCGCTGGCGAGGTCGGCATCGATGATCGTGCGGATGAAGTTGGAAACGGGTGTCGGGGCGGGGGGGTTGCTGCTCATGTCTGTGCCGATAGTGCATTAATTAAGGATGCGTGATTCTACCCGAAACCGGCTAGCGCCCGCCCTCGCACTTCCTCAAACAGGCAATCTGTGTATGCAAGGCGCTTCTTTGGTAGAATCGCGTGCGTTTGGCACACCCAGCTCGCCGCATAACCCACTCAAGAAAAAGACCAAAAAATGGAAATATTGAAAAAATTCGCCACAGGTGCAGCACTTTGCATGCTGCTGACCTTCGCCATCGGCAGCCATGCCGACGAGATTCAGGATGCCAACAAGCTCTTCAAACAGGGGCAGCTTGCACAGGCACTGGACAAGGTGAACGGCTATCTGGCGAACAAACCCAAGGATGCGCAAGCGCGCTTTCTCAAAGGCCTCATCGTGAATGAGCAGGGTGACGCGATGGGTGCCATCGCCATTTTCACCGAATTGACCAACGATTATCCCGAACTGCCTGAGCCTTATAACAACCTTGCCGTGCTGTATGCCGGACAAGGGCAATACGAAAAAGCCAAAGTTGCGCTGGAGATGGCGATCCGCACCCATCCGAGCTATGCCACCGCGCACGAGAATCTGGGCGACATCTACGCCAAGATGGCCAGCCAGGCCTACGACCGTGCTCTGCAGCTGGACAAGAACAACACCGGCACCAAAACCAAACTGGCGCTGATTCGCGACCTGTTCGGCAAAGGTGCCAACGCCAAACCGGCCCCCCCAGCGCTGGCTGAATCCGCCCCCGCACAAGCAGCCGCGCCCGCCAAACCAGTGGTTGCCGCTGCGCCTGCACAACCCGAAGCCGCGCCGATGCAAGCCAAGGCAGCACCAGTCGCAGCGCCGGTTGAAAAACCCGCTGTTGCCGTGACCGCCCCGGTTGTGGCCGTCGCCCCTGTCGCCAAGGTTGAGCCTGCCGCAAAGCCCGTTGCCGCGCCCGCACCTGACGCAAGCGCCGAGATCATGCGCGCGACTCGCGAATGGGCTGCCGCATGGGCCGCCAAGAACGTGAAGCGCTACCTTGCCTTCTACGCTCCCGAGTTCAGGACCCCCGATGGTGAAGCGCGCAGCGCATGGGAAAAGATGCGCCATGATCGCATCAGCAAGCCCAAGTCCATCAAGGTCGGCATCGACAATGCCAAAGTCGAGATCATTGACGATACCCACGCCCGTATCAGCTTCCGCCAAAACTACAACGCCAGCCACTTCAAGAGTGTGAACAACAAGACGCTGAGCTGGGTCAAGACCGCTGCCGGCTGGCAGATCGCGGAAGAACATAGCGACAACTGATAAATGAAGTGTCGGCTTATACCCCTTCTGTTGCTGCCGCCGTTCTTCGGCCTGCCCGCGCATGCCGAGCCGGATTCGCGCGACATGGAGCAACTGCTGGCCAGAAGTTTGCAGGCCGTCAGCGATAACCGGCTCGATGTTGCACTGAACGAAGTCGATTCTCTGCTCAAGCTCAATCCCAACTTCAAGCTCGCACAGTTGGTAAAAGGCGACCTGCTACTGGCGCGCTCCCGCTCCATCAACGGATTTGGCGACGCGCCCAACGCCCCGCAAGATCTGGTGCAGGACCTGCGCGAAGAGGCGCAGGTACGTTTGCAGCGCGCGCAGCAACAACAGCCCGTTGCCGTGCCCCGCTATCTTTGGCGGCTCAATCCCAAGCAGCGTCACGTTGTGGTCGTGGACACCAGCAAATCCACGCTCTACCTGTATGAGAACGTAAACGGCGAACCGCGCTATGTCGCCGACTTCTACATCAGCATGGGAAAAAAGGGGGCCGACAAAGTCGTCGAGGGCGACCAAAAGACGCCGCTCGGTGTCTATTTCGTGGACAGTTACATCCCGCAAGCGAAACTGGCCGACCTGTACGGCTCGGGCGCTTACCCGATCAGCTATCCGAACGAATGGGATAAGCGCCAAGGCCGTAACGGCCACGGCATCTGGCTGCACGGCACCCCGTCGGATACTTATAGCCGCCCGCCGCGCGCCAGCAACGGTTGCGTTGTCCTTTCCAACACCGACTTGCGCCGCCTTGGGCGCAATATCGAGGTAGGCACCACCCCGGTCATCATCACCAACGGCATTGACTGGCTGAGCAATGCCGACAACACCGAACGCGACGCCCTGCTGCAATCCATTGAACAATGGCGCATCGATTGGGAAAGCCGCGATACGGAACGCTACCTGAATCACTACGCCCGGGACTTCAGCACAGGCAATGCCCAGCGCAGCGCTTTTGCCGAACAGAAACGCCTAGTCAACTCGGGAAAATCCTGGATCAAGGTCAAGATCGAGAACCTGAGCCTCTTCTCATACCCGACACAGCCGGACTTGGTCGTGGTCGATTTCGAACAAGATTACGACAGCAACAACCTGAGTAACCGCATGCACAAACGCCAGTACTGGCAAAAGCACGACGGTCAATGGCAGATCGTTTATGAAGGAGCCGCATAACATGAAATTCATTCGCATCATCCTCGCAATACTGCTGGTGGGACTCTGCATCCTGCCCGCGCAAGCCGCATCTACAACCAAAGGAAAAATGAAAATGGTCAAACTCGAAACCAACCACGGCACCATCACCCTGCAACTGGACGCTGAAAAAGCGCCGATCACCACACAGAACTTCCTCGACTATGTGAACAGCGGCTACTACAGCAATGTCATCTTCCATCGCGTCATTCCCAACTTCATGATCCAGGGCGGCGGCTTCGAGCCCGGCATGAAACAAAAGAAAACCAACGATCCGATCAAAAACGAAGCCGCCAACGGCCTGAAGAACGACAAATACACCATCGCCATGGCGCGCACCGGCGACCCGCACTCCGCCAGTTCCCAGTTCTTCATCAACACCAAGAACAACAGCTTCCTCGACTATCCCGGCCAGGACGGCTGGGGCTACTGCGTGTTCGGCAAAGTGGTCGAAGGCATGGATGTGGTCGACGCGATCGGCAAGGTCAAGACCGGCAACAGCGGTTTCCATCAAGACGTACCCAAAGAGGACGTCATCATCATCAAGGCTGAAGTCGTTCAGTAAGGAATCGGGATACAGGATTCTGGATTCTGGCATACCGCGCCTCGTCCAGAATCCTGATTCCTGAATCCCCGCATGCCCCACACCCTTTTCATTTCCGATCTACACCTGAGCGAATCACATCCGCGCACGACGGAACAGTTCCTGCGATTCATTCAAGATGTCGCCCCCAAGGCGGAAGCTCTTTACATACTCGGCGACCTGTTCGAATACTGGGCGGGCGACGACGACCTGGACACACCGTTTCATTGCCATATCTGCAACGCCCTATCCAGTCTTGCCGAAAGCGGCACACGGCTATTCATCATGCATGGCAACCGCGATTTCCTGATGGACGAATCGCTGGCTAAAGCGTGCAAGGCCAGCCTGCTTCCCGATCCAACGCTGATCGACCTTTACGGTACGCCAACGCTACTGACGCACGGCGATTTACTGTGCACGGAAGATAGCGCTTACCAACAATTCCGTGCTACCGTGCGCAGCCCGGATTGGCGATCACAATTCCTTGCTCAACCGCTAAGCCAACGCAAAGCCGTGATTGAGCAGTTGCGCGAGCAAAGCGAACAATCAAAGCGCAGCAAGAAAATGGACATCATGGATGTGGCGAATGCGGCAGTCCTTGATCTGTTGCGACGATATAATTTCCCCCGCCTCATCCACGGCCACACCCACCGCCCGGCCAAACATCTGCATCACGTAGATGGTCACAGCTGCGAACGCTGGGTGCTGGGTGATTGGGATACGCAGGCCAATGCCCTGCAAGTTGATGCCAGCGGCATCATGTATCGACAGCTCAGCTAACCCCTTTCCCGCACATTCATCATTCGCCCGATTCCCGCACAAAAAAACAGGGGAGACCGAAGTCTCCCCTGTTTCAAATCAATCAATCGGGCAATCAAAAGAATGATTTCAGCAACAGTACGGCGATTCCACATAGCGACAAGCCAACCATCCATTTCGCAAAACGAACTCCTGCCAATATGGGAGCAAACTCTTTGCGCAAGGCGGATTGGATGTTATTGGCACTCAAAACAAAATGCGCGGATTAAAAGAATGCTTTCATGATGAGTGCGATGATTCCGCCCATCACCACACCGAGCATCACCTTGATAGAGGCAAGCTCGACTTGCAAATCTTTTTTCGTTACCAACTCCTGATCATTTGAAGCATCCCGGTAAGCTGCGGCAATGGCCTCTGCCTGCTTGGAATCAATGCCGCTCGCTTCAAGCGTCTTTACAAACTTCAGCGTATCAAAGGTAACCGCGCTCATCATATTCTCCTGCTTATTCAACTGGCGAAAGTATAACTGGATTCTCGCCAGCGCGGGATAACCAGCGACTTTCCAGCAAGCTGGGTGAGTCGAATGGCTTGTAGTTTCATCAAAGACAGAAAAAACAAGGGAGACTGAAGTCTCCCCTGTTTCATTGTGCTTGTGCTTGGCCAGGATCGCAGAGAAGACTCCCGCGATGCTCAACCTTGCTCGATTTAACGCAACACCCACTGCCCATGTTGCTTGATCTCTCTGTACATCGCATCCGGGGCAATATCAATATCACCTGGCCATGACACAACGCCTGCATCCAAAAAGGCCTGACAAAACACTACCGGATCCTTTAACGATTCAAACACCCCAAAGAGATGGCTTTGTTCAAACCTGACTTTTCCCTGAGTACCATCGGCAAAACGCACCTGCATACTCAGATCGGCTTGGGGTACGACTTCAACCACATCCCATTCCATAATTAACTCCTCTATTGCAAAGGTGGAATTGGTTTGGGCTGTTGTTTGGCCGCGCACAAATTCCAATCATCCAACAATTCCTGTTGATGCAACTCTGCCCAGTCCAAAAAAATGCCCTAGCAACGCCTTCCGCCTGCATTCGTGCAAATCCACCGCCTTCAAGCGTTTTGACAAATCTGAACGTACAAATGATATAGCACTCACTTTTACCCCTTTACCACCTGCGTAAAGTCAGACCACTGCTCAATGCGGAACGCGCGAATATCACGCACTGATTTTGGAAACCAAGATTGCGAACGTAACGACTGCACAACCAAAAATAGATTCGCCATATCCTCATTCTCGGTCACATAAAGACTGCCCTGTACACGACGAAACCCATATTGATTGAGAATTGAACCTATATCCGAATATGCCTGCGCAACTCCCTTCGGGTGTTGCTGCTCAGTATCTGCAACCACCAAATCGAAAGCGATTGCGTACATTTAGCGCGCCTCTGGATCATTCATTAAATGAGAATAACGGTATTCCGCCTCCTCACCCGTTTCCACCAACTTGATGCGCACCATCCAGTCTCCATCAACTAGTTGCCGCAAAACGTTGCAAACTTCATATTTTGGTCCGAATACCCCAAACGACTTCACTTTCCCCTGCGCTAATTCCTGCGGCATTTCGAGAACGGTAGGCATTTCAAACTCCTTTCAACTTCAACAAGATGGCGCATTTTCACTGATTGCCGCATTGAATGCAAAGCAAAAAAACAGGGGAGACCGAAGTCTCCCCTGTTTCATTGCTGCTTGTGCTTTGGTTTG
>WOYI010987419.1_pt1 | contig 25922 bp, 21 predicted proteins | sample 6423411 | NCBI WGS metagenome assembly WOYI01 (sample SAMN13441803, study PRJNA592873) | oil field metagenome | biome: oil field; feature: oil-well bore; material: oil-contaminated soil; isolation source: oil-contaminated soil from oil-well borehole | place: Germany: Wietze | collected 2016-10-18 ... | reverse complement strand
TTCTCATTTTTACCCGTAAAAGCGCCATTTTTGAAGAGGGGTGGGAAACTCAGGTGAGGTTTACTTGGTGGAACTTGAATGGTTTGTGAATTATTCATAATTTCATTTCTTCTGATTTGGACATTCCTTCTAATTATAATAGAGGTAAAAGCGAATTCGAGAACCTTCCTTAATTAAAAACTCGGGCAGCAAATTCCCGATCTAGTTTGAATTAATTTAGAGAATTTTCAGAAAGATAAATTATCCGTTTATTCTTAAGATATCCACCCTTTTTGTACTGATGACTTTCACCATTAACTAAGAGTATTGCTAACCATCATTTTGCAAGAGCGCAGGACAATGATCTTCTTTAAAATCCTCCAACAATCCACGCCAGAAATGACCCAATAACGTTAAAATTCCGCAGAGAGCCGCTGCCAGCTGCCAAAATTGCCCGTTCCCATTCTTAACCTATTGATATTTTATGGCTTGAAAGTTCAGTCTTTCAGGTTCACGGCCCTTATGACCCATCAAATAATAAACGTAACCCTTCTTCCCACCCTGCAATGGCAAGAGAAAATACTTTCTGAATTTTATCCACGTTCAACAGCGAGATCATGGGCCTCTTTGCAGGCGTGGGGAAATCAAGACTCCTGGCGGGCAGTATTTCTTTTAAACTCTGCTTCTGTCTAGAAGGGTCCAGTTCCAAAATCGCCTTCGCCCATTCATACCGGCTGCAGGAGCCGCCGCCCGCCAGGTGATATACCCCGCGCTTCTCCCGGAGATACGCCACAGGCTCCCCCCGGCCCTGCGCAATCACCTGCGCGGTGGCCTCGGCCAAAGTGCGCGCCCAGGTGGGGCTGCTGATCTGGTCATCCACAATCCGCAGCGTCTCCTGCTCCCGCGCCCACTTCAACACCTTGGTGACGAAGCATGGCCGCCGGAGTGAATAGACCCAGCTGGTGCGGAAAATCAGATAAGCGCCACCCACATCCTGCACCGCCCGTTCGCCAGCGAGCTTGGTCTCGCCATAGACGTTGATGGGGTTCGGCTCATCTTCTTCGGTGTAAGGTGCCCCTTTCGTGCCGTCAAAGACGTAATCGGTGGAATAATGGATCAGAGCGGCGTCCAGGCGTTTCGCCTCTTCCGCCAGAATGCCAGGGCCGGTGCCGTTGATGGCCATCGCCAGGTCCGGCTCCGATTCGGCCTTGTCCACGTCCGTATAAGCTGTGGCATTGATGATAAGGTTGGGTTTCACACGCCTGACAACCCCTCGAATGCTCTCAGCGCTTGCAAGATCGATTTCAGGGTAATCGAGCGCAACCAGATCGCCCAAAGTCAGCAAAGTGCGGTTGAGTTCCCACCCCACTTGCCCAGTCTTTCCAAGAAGCAATATTTTCATTGCCACTACCTAATTCCTTTGTTCGCCAACTGCCTCAGGTAATCGCCATAGCGGTTACCGTTGAATTGACCCGCCAATTGGGCCAGCTTTTCCTCGTCAATAAAGCCCATCCGATAAGCAATTTCTTCGGGACAGGAGATCATCATACCCTGGCGTTCCTGAACGGCCTGGACGAAATTGGAAGCCTGAAGTAGAGAGGGGTGCGTGCCAGCATCCAGCCAGGCAATCCCTCTCCCGAGTGTGATCACTTGAAGGTCGTCCAGTGCCATATAGGTCTTATTGAGATCCGTGATCTCTAGCTCCCCTCGGGGTGAAGGTTTCAAATTCTTTGCAAATTCAACCACTCGATCGTCATAAAAGTAGACTCCCGGGACAGCATAGCTGGTCTTGGGGTTTTCCGGTTTTTCTTCAATGCTCAGCGCTTTTCCAAAATCATCAAACTCAACCACACCATAGCGTTCGGGATTATGAACATGATAGGCAAAAATGACCGCGCCCTGCTCAACCTTGGCAGCATTTCGCAGGGTGCTGGGCAGCCCGTGGCCGTAGAAAATGTTATCGCCCAAAATTAAAGCCACGGATGAGCCGCCAATAAAATCCTCACCCACAATAAAAGCATCCGCCAGCCCTCTGGGGGAGTCCTGAATCGCAAACGAGAACTGCATTCCCCATTGCGTCCCATCGCCAAGCAGCCGCCGATAAAGTTCAGCGTCCTCCGGGGTCGTGATGATCAAAACCTCCCGAATGTTGGCAAGCATCAACATCGACAGCGGGTAATAAATCATTGGCTTATCATAAACGGGCAGAAGCTGCTTGCTCACGCCCAAGGTCAATGGATATAGCCGGGTCCCCTTGCCACCTGCCAGGATAATGCCCTTCATTCAGCCCCTCCCAAAGTTTTCTCTCGAGCCTCATAATTCAACTGGACCCAGTCTTGAAAATTCTTCTCTTTACTAATGGCCTGAAGCCAGTCTTCATTTGATAAATACCATTCGATCGTTGAACGGAGGCCTTCCTCCAATTGCAGCTTTGGCTCCCAACCCAACTCATTGCGGATTTTGGTGATATTCATGGCATATCGCCGGTCGTGCCCCGGCCGATCTGCCACATAAGTGATCAGATCCTCATGCGGTAACCCAGACTCCCTAGGAGCCTTTTCATCCAGGATCTTGCAGATCGTCCTCACAATTTCCAGGTTCGAGGGTTGGTTTTCACCGCCAATATTGTAGCTTTCTCCGACCTCACCCCTTTGGAGGATGATCCAAATCGCATCACAATGATCCTCGACATAAAGCCAATCCCGGATCTGGAGACCATCACCATAAATGGGTAAGGGTTTTTCATGGAGCGCGTTTAGGATCATCAATGGGATCAATTTCTCAGGAAATTGATAGGGACCATAGTTATTCGAGCAGTTGGAAATCGTGATCGGCAATCCAAATGATTTGGCATAGGACCTTACCAGATGGTCGCTGCCGGCTTTTGAGGCGGCATAAGGTGAATTCGGCGCATAAGGCGTATCCTCATGGAAAGCCGGATCGCCGGGCGCCAGCGTGCCAAAAACCTCATCGGTGGAAACATGGTGGAAGCGGACTTTATCCATATCAATCAGGCCCTTTTGCAGCCAAACCTTCCGGGCGGCTTCCAGCATGGAGAAAGTACCCACAAGATTCGTTTGGATAAACGCGGCCGGGCCTTGAAGGGAGCGATCAACATGGGACTCGGCCGCAAAATGGACGACCGTGTCAATCTGCCGATCTTCAATAAGCTGTTCCATCAACGGCTGATCACAAACATTGCCATGGATGAATTCCATTTTCTCTGGGTGGGGTAAGTCCTTTAAATTCTCAAGGCTGCCTGCGTAGGTCAGCAGATCAACGTTCGTGATTCGATAATCCCCAGCTTTGGAGAGAAGATAACGGATGAAATTCGAACCAATAAATCCTGCGCCGCCTGTGACTAAAATGTTTTTTGTCATAGATAGACCTCAGCGTCAGCCAAATTCGATCCCAGCGAATCCTTTTTTGAAACGATGGGCGCATCAGCCCCAGAAATCGGCCAGTCAATGCCAATCTCAGCGTCATCCCAACGGATACACCGTTCACCTTCCGGATAATAATAATCCGTCGCTTTATAAAAAACATCGGCCTGGTCGGAGAGTGTGTAAAATCCATGCCCAAATCCAGGCGGAATCCACAACTGCTTCTGATTTTCCGCTGAGAGGACCTCGCCAACCCATTTGCCGAAAAATGGGGATTTCTTGCGCAGATCAACTGCGACATCAAAGATTTCGCCCCTCAGGACCCGCACAAGCTTCCCCTGCGGCTTGCCAAGCTGATAGTGCAGCCCCCTCAAAGTGCCTTTGATCGAGGAAGATTGATTATCCTGGACAAATTCATAAGCGACGCCGTTGGAAAAATATCTCTCTTTTTGATAGGTTTCCATAAAATAACCCCGCTCATCGCGATGGACATCAGGGTGGATCAAAATGACTTCAGGGATATCAGTCTGCTGGAATTCCATAGCCAACCTTGTTATCTCTTCTATAGTTTAAGAATCGAATTTGATGATTCCAGGCTTTATCAAAGGATCAACCCTAAAATTATAATCGTACAAGTCACAAATCACTGCTGGATCGATCGCATGAATCTTACCATAAGCTGATCATAACATCTGCTGGCAAAGTGGCCAGAGCTTACCAGGGGTGAAATACTTACCAGCCCTGCAGTCCCTCATAAAATTAAAAACATCATCCCCTTAAGGGGTATCCCAGTTGACCTGAATATTGCCATTGATCTTTAACCTTTTCAAATATTGTATAATTTATAAGTTACGTTCACTTTATAACACCCGCATCAGGAGATTTTATGCAAGCCAAACCCAAAGGCGCGGATATCCGTCAGGATTTTATCGATTTCTTTATCGAACACAACCACACCTTCGTCCCTTCCTCATCGCTCGTTCCGGGCGGCGATTCCACCCTGCTCTTCACCAACGCCGGCATGGTCCAATTCAAGGATGTCTTCCTTGGCACGGACCAGCGCCCCTACACCCGCGCGGTCAACTCACAAAAGTGCCTGCGGGTCTCCGGCAAACACAACGACCTCGATGAAGTCGGCCGCGACAACACCCATCACACCTTCTTTGAAATGCTGGGAAACTGGTCCTTTGGCGACTACTACAAGAAAGAAGCCATCTCCTGGGCCTGGCAGCTGCTGACGGAGGTCTGGAAGCTCCCCAAAGAAAATCTCTGGGCCACTTATTTTAAAGATGAATTGGGCGAAATTCCTGAGGACCGAGAAGCGGCCGATATCTGGCTCACCCAGCCCGGCTTTGACCCCCACCACTTGTTGCCCTTCGGGCGCAAGGATAACTTCTGGGAAATGGCCGAGACCGGCCCCTGCGGCCCCGACACCGAGATCCACTATGACCGCGGGCCCGAATTCTGCAATATGCAGGACGTCCCCGGACATGTCTGCGGCGTCAACGGCGAGTGCGAACGCTTCCTCGAGATCTGGAACAACGTTTTCATCCAATATAACCGGCTTTCGCCCAAAGAACTGATCCCCCTGGAGAAAAAGCACGTCGACACCGGGATGGGCTTCGAGCGGATCGTCTCGATCCTGCAGGGCGCATCGTCCAATTACAAGACGGACCTCTTCCTGCCGCTGATCCAGCGGGTGCAGGAACTGACCGGCCACTCGGACGCTGAGCGCGAGGCCAACCTGACCCCCTACCGCGTGATCGCGGACCATGCCCGCGCCACCACCTTCCTGATCGCCGATGGCGTCGTCCCCGGCAATATCGGCCGGAACTATGTCTGCCGGATGCTCGTCCGCCGGGCGGCCCGCTTCGGCATGAAACTGGACCTCAACGAACCCTTTTTGGCGAAGGTGGCCGAGGTGGTGATCGACGAATACGGCGATTTCTACCCCGAACTCAAGCGCAATGCGGGGACCATCCTGGATAACCTCACCCGTGAGGAAAAGCAATTCCAAAAGACGGTCCGCGCCGGGCTGGAACATCTTGACGACCTTCTGAGCGACCTCCAATCGAACGGCCAGACTGTGCTGGATGGCGGCGTGGCTTTTGATCTCTACGCCACCCTCGGCCTGCCCCTCGAAATCACCAAGGACATCGCCCAGGAGCAGGGCTTGGATGTGGACACCCAGGGGTTCCAGGAAGCGATGGAAGCGCACCGTCTGGCCTCCGGCGCCGGCAAGGAATTCGGCGAGATGGGCGGCGAGGACGTGGAAGTCTACACCAATCTGCTCTCCGACCTGATTCAGGCGGGCAAGCTGAGCAATACGGGCGTGGAGTATGACCCCTACCATGAATTTGAAAGCCCGGTGGAAATCCTGGGTCTGATCCGAGAAGGCGAGCCTGTTACCAGCGCTCAGGTTGGTGATGCGGTGGAGGTGCTGCTGCCAAAGACCGGTTTCTATGTCGAATCCGGCGGGCAGGTCTCCGACACCGGCCGGATTACCTCTGCGCACGGGCAGGACTGGACCATCGAGATCACCGGCATGCGCAAACCGGCCGCGGGCGTGATCGTCCATCAGGGCCAAGTCACCGCCGGCGCGCCCAAGGTCGGCGACAGCGCCCTCGCCAAAGTGGACCGGGAGCGGCGGCGCGAGATCATGCGCAACCACACCGCCACCCACCTGCTCCATGCCGCCCTGCATCAGGTGCTGGGCACCCATGCGCAGCAGGCCGGCTCATTGGTCGCGCCGGACCGGTTGCGGTTCGACTTCAACCATCCTCAGCCGATGACCCGGGAAGAGATCCTCGAAGTGGAAGCCATCGTCAACCGCGAAGTGCTGGCCAACCATCCACTCAACATCAAAGAGAAACCGCTCCAGGAAGCGATCAACGAAGGCGCGATGGCGCTCTTCGGCGAGAAGTATGGCGCCGTGGTCCGCACGATCACCATCGGCGCTGAAGAGCGGGTGTCCTACGAACTCTGTGGCGGCACGCACGTGGACGAGACCGGCGACATCGGCCTCTTCCTGATCACCTACGAAGGCAGCATTGCCGCGGGCGTCCGGCGGATCGAAGCCGTCACCGGTTGGCGGGCCTACCAGCTTGCCCGGCAGCGGATGAATATTTTAGATGAAATCAACCACTTCCTCGGCACCGCGCCCAATGAGACCTTGCAAAAAGTGAAGTCCCTCTCCGAGTCCCTTGCCTCAGCCGAAAAGGAAGCCGAGAAACTGCGGACTCAGCTGGTCGCCGGGGCCTTTGATGAACAGTTGGATAATGTCGTTGAAATCGCGGGCATCCCGGTTCTCAAGGCCCTGCTGCCGAATGCGGATCTGGACGCCCTGCGGGAAATGGCCGACAAATTCCGCCAGAAATATGACTCCGGTGTGGTCGTGCTGGCCTCAGATCTGGATGATAAGCCGATTCTGATCGCCGCGGTCACGGATGACCTGGTCAAGCGCGGCCTGCATGCTGGGAAGCTCGTCCAGCAGGTCGCCAAAGTGGTCGGCGGGGGGGGCGGCGGCCGACCAACCATGGCCCAGGCCGGGGGCAAGGACGCCAGCAAGCTCTCCGAAGCGCTGGATCAGGTGGCCGTTTTCATCAAAGAAAATTTGAAATAGCCCCCACAATCTAAATATTTTAAGGTGAGTAATGGTCTGATTGCTCACCTTTATTCATCATCTACCTTTAGAATCGTTTTATGAGCCAAACCACGCCACTCCGCCAGCAATACCTCGATATCAAAAAAGAGTATCCCAACGCGATTGTATTCTTCCGCCTGGGCGACTTTTACGAAACCTTTGACGAGGATGCCAAGACCACATCCAGGGAGCTAGATATCGTCCTGACCTCCCGCCCCGTCTCCAAAGGGATGCGGGTGCCGATGGCCGGCATCCCTTACCACGCCGTCGAAACCTACCTCTCCCGGCTGATTGACAAGGGCTACCACGTCGCCATCTGCGAACAGGTCGGCGATATACCCGAGAAAGGCCTGGTGCAAAGAGAAGTTGTCCGGGTGGTGACGCCCGGGACGGTGGTGGAGCCTGGCCTCTTGCAGCGTCACCAGAACAACTACCTCGCCTCGGTTTACCTTAACGAAAACCAGGCCGGCTTGGCCTATGTCGATATTTCCACCGGGGAATTCGCAGCTACAGCCCTGGAAGGCCAGGACCTGCTGCACCAAGTGCGCTCTGAACTGCACCGCCTGCAGCCCACCGAAGTCCTCTGGCCCGATACCCTGCCGGAGCCTGAGGGCCTGCCGGGCTTCCTCACATCTTATGAGACCTGGCACTTTGAACTGGGCCGCTGCACTGAGAACCTCAAAGCCCATTTCGAGGTCGCCACGCTGGACGGCTTCGGTCTGCGCGGCAAACCGATGGCGATCCGGGCCGCCGGTGCGATCCTCTCCTATCTGGAAGACACCCAGCGTCAATCGCTCAAACTGCTCACCGATCTCAGCGCCTACACCCTGGATGAGTTCATGGTGCTCGATGCCGAAACCCGCCGTAATCTGGAACTGACCGAGACCATCCGCTCCGGCAAAGTGCAGGGGTCGCTCCTGAGCATTTTGGACCTGACCAAGACCCCGATGGGCGGGCGGCTGATCCACCAATGGGTCAGCAAGCCCCTGCTGGATGTCACCCAGATTGATGCCCGGCTGGACGCGGTGAGTGCGTTCCATCAAAACGGGCTCCTGCGGGCGGAGCTGCGGGAAAAGCTCACCGACATTGACGATCTCGAGCGGCTCACCAATCGGGTCCGGTCCGGACATGCCATCCCGCGGGATTTGGTGGCCATGCGGGAGAACCTGCGCCGCCTGCCGGAGATCAAAGCCTTAGCCCCAGCCGATGCGCCGGCCCTCAAAGCCATTTTCAGTAAAATCCACCTCTGCGCCGACCAATTGGCCTTGCTGGACGCCGCCATCGAAGACGAACCCCCGGCAACCCTTGCCAACATCGGCATCATCCGTCCGGGCTTTTCCACCGAATTGGACCAGATCCTCGCTTCATCCAAAAACGCCCGGGAGTGGATCGGCTCGCTGGAAAAGAACGAGAAAGCCCGCACAGGGATCAAAACCCTCAAGGTCGGCTACAACAAGGTCCACGGCTATTACATCGAGGTCACCCATTCCAATACGTCCCAGGTGCCGGACGAGTACATCCGTAAGCAGACCCTGGTGAACGCGGAGCGCTACATCACGCCGGAACTCAAAGACTATGAAACCCTCGTGCTGAACGCCGAAGAGCAGATCCACCAGGTGGAAAACCAGGTCTTCGCCCAGGTCTGCGCTGAACTGGCCGGCGGCGCCAAGGACCTGTTGGAGACAGCCCGCGGGATCGCCGAACTGGACGTTTTTCTTTCGCTGGCGGAGACCGCGGCGATCAACGGCTACCACCGGCCGGAGCTGCTTGCGGAACGCTGCCTGGAGATCAGCGATGGGCGGCACCCCGTGGTGGAGAAGCTCCGGACCTCAGAGCGTTTCGTCCCCAATGATGCCGTCTTCGAGCCGGAGGAGATCGTCCGAATCATCACCGGCCCGAACATGAGCGGCAAGTCCACCTTCCTGCGGCAGGTCGCCCTGATCGTGCTGATGGCGCAGATGGGGTCCTTCGTCCCCGCTGAAAAAGCCCGGATCGGATTGGTGGACCGGATCTTTACCCGGATCGGCGCCCAGGATGAGATCCACGCCGGCCAGTCCACCTTCATGGTGGAGATGATCGAAGCGGCCAACATCCTGCATAACGCCACATCCCGCAGCCTGCTCATTCTGGATGAGATCGGCCGCGGCACCAGCACCTATGACGGCGTCTCGATCGCCTGGGCGATGATTGAATATATCCACAGCCACCCGGACCTCAAAGCCACCACCCTCTTCGCCACCCACTACCACGAGCTGACCCAGCTGGCCGACCTGCTGCCCGGCGTGCGGAACTACAACGTGGCTGTTTCGGAAGCGGATGGCAAGGTGGTCTTCCTGCATAAGATCATCCCCGGCGGCGCGGACCGCTCCTACGGCATCCACGTCGCTCAGATCGCCGGACTCCCCCGCCCCGTGATCCAGCGGGCCAACGAGATCCTCCAGCAGCTGGAAAAGACCTCGGGCAATACGCTTGAAACGACCTCAACCACCCGCCAGCAGCTGGCCCTGTTCCCGGAGAACAACCCGCTCCTGGAAGCGATCGAGGAACTGGACATCAACAGCCTGACGCCGATCGAAGCCTTGAACCTGCTTTATGAGTGGAAGCGGCGTTACCTGAAGGACGGGCACGAGGAATAGGCCAAGCAGTGGACATAAAAACGCCCCAAACCCTTCGGGGCATTTGCCATTTTACAAAAGCCGCATTTAAGGGTATGGATTAAGGACTGAACAGATCCCTAAAAAAGGAAAATCAAATGGCAGATCTACTGACGATGAAATGCGTACCCTGTGAGAGCGACGTCGCCCCCCTGACTGAAAACGAGATCGAAACCCTTCAAAGCCAGGTCCCGGAATGGGGTGTGATGGATGACGCCCAGGGCGTCCCGCGGCTGACCCGCACCTTCAAGTTCAAGAATTTCGCCGAAGCCCTGAGCTTCACGGACCAGGTTGGCGCGGCGGCTGAGGAAGTCGGTCACCATCCCTTGATTGAACTGACCTGGGGCCGGGCCACCGTGCAGTGGTGGACCCATAACATCAACGGACTGCACCAAAACGACTTCATCATGGCCGCCCGGACGGATGAAATCTACGCGAAGCAATAACCCTCAACACTGAGGTTAAATTTTGCGAATCGGGATCCAGCCAACGCGCGCGGCCTAATTGCTGTTTGCCCTATTCAACATCCAAATGGGTCATGTCGTTCATCCCCCAAACAACCCACCGGTGGTTTTCCGGTTCGTATTGCAAAGTTGAAAAAGCCGTATTACCAAACCGGAAATGGGCGCCCTGACCATTTGCCTGCGGCATGATCCCCAGAATGATGTTCATCGCCTGGTTCAGGATGCCCCCATGTGAGACGACCAGGTAACGCGCGGGCGGCATCTGCATGATCCGATGAACAGCCCGTCCCGCACGCAAAAAGAGGGCAAAATCCCCTTCCCCGGTCCCGGCAAGGCTGTCATAGGGTGTGAAAAAATCCGGTTTGGGGAATTGCTGATCGGCGACGTTGCGCTTGATGCCCGCCAGTTCGCCATTATCCCGTTCTTGCCAATCTGAGTCCATTTGCAGGGGCACACCCAGCGCTTTGGCGATCAGCTCTGCGGTCTCGCTGGCGCGCTTCAGCGGACTGGCAATCACCTGATCAAACTGTGTGCCGTCCGACTGCCAGCGTGAGATCAAGCGTTGAACCTGGTTCCTGCCCCGCTCCGTCAGGGGGAAGTCATACTGTCCCTGGTAATAACCCTCGGCGTTTCCCACCGATTCCCCATGCCGCAGCAGCGTCAGCGTATAGAAATTCATTTCACCGTCCCCACGATCGCCTTGTCGGCGATGGCATCCTGCCAGACAATCGCCGGGCAATAAGGTTTACCTGTCAGCCGATTCCACACGAGGGTCGTCTCGCGCTGGTTGGTGATCCCCACCGCAGCCAGATCTCCCCTGTCCAGGTTATGCTCATTCAGGACGTCCCGGCCAACAAACTGGGTGGACGGCCAGATTTTCAGGGGGTCGTGCTCCACCCCGCCGGGTTTGGGAAAGAACTGCTCAGGTTCCTTTTGTTTCACGCCGATCACTTCCCCGGCAGGGTTGAAGAGCATCGCCCGAATGCTGGCCGTCCCTTGGTCAATCGTCATCCCATATTCCGTCATCCTGCATTTCCTTCTGCTGAGAACCAATTTTTGGCACCCCGTAAAAAGGCCTCGCCTGAAACCCGGCTCTTACCGGCCAGCTGGACTTCTTCCAGAACCAGCAGGCCCTCGCCGGTCCCCCAGGCGGGCTGATCTTGATAGACATAGCGTTCCCCCGGCACAGCTCTGCCGTTGGCGACGGCTTTCGCGCGATGGACTTTAAGGTATTGGCCTTCGAAAGTTTGGAACGTGCCCGGCCAGGGGTTATAGGCCCGGACCAGGCGCGCCAAGGCTGGGGCGGGCAGGCCCAGGTCCAACTCCCCATCCGACTTTTCGATCTTGGGGGCATAGGTCGCCCGGTCCTCGTCCTGGGGCTGCGGCACGATTTCGCCGGACAGATAACCCGGCAGGGTCTCCACCAGCAGTTCCGCGCCCAATTGGGCCAATTGATCGAAAAGCTCTCCAGCCGTCATCTCCGGTGGGATGTCCAACGCCCGTTGCGAGAGGATCGGGCCGGTATCCAGTCCTTTGTCCATCTTCATGATCGTCACACCGGTAACATCATCATGCAGCACCGCCGCCTGCACGGGAGCAGCCCCCCGCCAGCGCGGCAGCAGCGAAGCGTGCAGGTTCACACAGCCGTAGGCCGGCAGATTGAGCACATTTTCCCGCAGGATCTGCCCAAAGGCAGCCACCACAATCACATCAGGGTTCCAGGCCGCCAACTGGGCGAAGGCCTCTGCGGATTTCAGGGTTTTCGGCTGGATCACGGGCAGGTCAAGGCTTTCCGCCAGCCCTTTCACCTCCGGCGGCCGCATTTCACGGCCGCGCCCGGCAGGCCGGTCTGGCTGGGTCACGACGCCAACAACGTCAAATGAATCATATAATGCCTGAAGGGTCGGCAAAGCGAAGTCAGGCGATCCCATAAAAACAATTCGAGGTTTCATACTCACCTATTTTAACACATCATTAAAAGGCCGATTTTCAGTTGATTTTGGATTACAAGTAGGTTATGATAGTGCTTAAGACGTTTTTCGAAGGTATGTTTTAAATTCATATAAATATTAAAAGTATCTTTTAAGGAGGCAAGTCGTGACAGAAGAAAAAGTAGTAGATCCCAATATCAGCAGTGATGATAAGACTTGGGCGCTTCTAGCGTACATTTTAACTCCCATCGTTCCCGTTATCCTGCTCTTGATGGAAGATAAAAAGAACCGCCCCTTCCTCAAAGCGCATTATCCGCAGGCTCTGGCTTGGGGTATTGTCGTCTGGGTTTTGACCATTCCCTTATCCTTTGTATTCGTAGGTTTCTGTGTGGGCATTTTCGGCGTGGTCATGAGCATCATCTGGGGCATCAAAGCTTTCAATGGTGAATATGTGGAGATCCCTGTGATCACGAATTTCGTTCGGAAACAAGGTTGGGCCTAAATCTCAAATTTCCAGAATCCCCTACCTGCTCTTTCACAAGAGCAGGTTTTTTATTGGCAGGACGCAACTTTTTGAGCAAATCTGCGTAGATCATATTGAAAGCGCAGAAAAACAAATAATAAAATCCAACTTCTTCAACCCAGGAGAAATGATGACCACAAAAGATCAAAAACAACCTGAGGAACTTCAGGCGCTCAAACCCGAAACCAGTGAAACGCCCAACCCGCCCCTCGCCAAGCGCCAACCCAAACCGGTGACGCCCAATGAAGAGCGGACCTGGGCTATGCTGGCGCATCTGAGCGTCCTGCTGAACCTGGTCACCGGCTTTCTGGGCGGCATTGCAGCCATTGTGATCTATTTCATCTACAAGGATCGGTCGCGGCTGGTCGCCTACCATGCGATGCAGGCCTTCATCTTCCAGGCCATCACCTGGCTGGGGGCGGGTTTGGTCGCCGGATTCCTGATCACGGTCGGCGCCGCGCTCAGTTTTCTGATCATCCCTCTGCTCTGCCTGGTCCCCGGGTTCCTCGTCCTGCTGTTGATCCCGCTCTCCTTGATCTACGGCATCATTGGCGGGGTCAAAGTGAACAACGGCGAAGATTTCCGCTATTGGCTGGTCGGCGATTGGGTCCGGAGCATCCTTGAACACAAAGCCCCTGTCGCTTAGATCCATCAGAACCGCTCAGAGTTGAGCGGTTCTCTTTTGGCTATGGTAAAATCATTCCAGATAGCAGCAAAGAGCAAACAAGGTGGCTCATGGATAAGATCAAAATTTATGGCACAACGTGGTGCGGCACCTCCCGCAGGGTGGTGAGGACCTTTGATGAATATCAGATCGATTATGACTTCATTAACATCGATCAGGACCCCGAGGCTGAAAAACTCGTCATCGAGACCAACAAGGGCTTCCGGAGCGTCCCGACGATCTTTTTCCCGGATGGCTCCATCCTCGTTGAACCTCGCAACCAGGCATTGATTGACAAGCTGGAATCATTATCCTGAACTCCCAAACCAATTAAGAAAAAAAACCGCTCAAATTTGAGCGGTTTATGATTAAAAAATTTGCGTTAAACTTTCTCGGTTCCGTTGACCAGACCCCGCCCAATCAGAAAAACGGCCAGTCCAACGGTCAGACCCAGGGCAACCGACAGCAGTGATACCGCCAGCCGCTGTTTTTTCTGATAAGCCGGGGAATCCTCCAGGCGCCGCCTCAGGCTCCCGATGAATTGCTCATTGGGTTCAATCGGCGCTAATTTCGCTCTGAGCGACTTCTCTAATTGATCCAACTGATTTTCAGCAAGCATTTTTTCTGCCATTTTCGGGCCCTCCCCTCAAACCTTCCTTCGCAACGTTAAAGTTTTTTCTTCCATTTCTGTTTTCATCTTTTGCTTCAATGCTCCGCATTGGAGGAATCCTCCTCCATTTTCTCACGCAGTTCCAGCAGCGTGCGGTGATAAAGGCTCTTGATCGCGCCCTCGCTTTTGCGCATGATCTGCCCGATCTCCGCATTGGAGAGCTGATCGACAAATTTCAGGATCAGCAGTTCCTGCCGGTTGGGCGCCAGATCTCGGATCTGAGCCAGGAGCGCATCCACTTCCTGACTGCGCACAGCCCGGGTCTCGGGATGCTGCTCGCTCTTGGGCATGATCTGCCCGGGCAGGTCATCCAGCGATAGCTCCTGCTTACGAGACCTGTCCCGGTGATAGTTTGCGACCAGATTGTGGGCAATCCGGTAGAGCCAGGCGGAAAAAGGCAGTCCCATGTGCTTATAGCTCTGGATATGGCTCATCGCCTTGAAGAACACTTTTCCGGTCAGGTCCTCGGCATCGCCAACGCTTCCGGTGCGGTAATAAATATAGTTATAAATGCGATCGACATAGCGGCGGTAAAGCTCACCAAACGCCGCCGGGTCTGTTTTCGCCCGATCGATCAGCTCTTTTTCTTCTTGTTTTTCGTCCAATGGATCAACCTTTTATCCATTTATTGTGATTAACAATAAAAATGAAAATAAGTTTTTCTCAACGGTATTGATCATACCCCATATTCCCCAGGCCATCCTCGCCTAGCGCTTGAGGGAAAGACCGCATCTCCAGGCGGCCGTTTTCCCGGCGCACCGGCAACGCAAAGCCGAAGCGGTCCACCTGGAGGCAGAGGCCAAGATCCTCTTTGAGCAGATAACCCAGCGAGCCGCCGGCAAAATCCCGACCGACCGTCGAGGTCAGCACCCGAGCCAGATACGGCGCCGGGTCAGGGCGCTCCCCTTTTATCAGGCCAGCGATATATTCAGCACAGGCCAGGTCCTCATCGCCATCCCGCCCCTCGGAAATTCCCGTGATGACGAAGGACACGCGCTCCGGCTGAGCGCGGGCCACAGCCTGAGCCGTCGCCCGGGCCACCACAAACGAAGCCGCAAACAGTGACTCAGCCCGGACGGCCTTCACCAATCCTCCCTGGGTGCCCGCGCTGGTCCGCTGGATCAATACCTGCCCGGTCAGGTCCTGTTCCAGCAGAGCGCCAGGTGAGTTGCTAAAATCAAAGGCCTCCGGTTGATACCCGTTGACCTCCCCCATGATGCCGGAGCCGGGCAGGGCCTCCGCCAGCGTGACAGCTTCTTCCACCGTCGAGACTGGCAGGATCAGACGCGCACCACAATCAAAGGCAAAGGCTGCCGTGGTGAAGGCCCGAAGCACATCAATCACGATGACCGTGCCGCTGGCCTGCTCGGCCTCGGAGAGGGGGTAGGATTGAATTTTGACCATTGCCATCTTCGATCGACTTTCCAGAGATAGTTTTTTCGCTTAGAACCCCAAACTTCACTAGAGCAGAAGTATTGTATAATGTCAGAGGTTTCCACAAACCTCATTATAAAGGAAGTCACCGGGAGGAGCTAAACGATGATGCAAAGTGGGACATTCAATTTCGAGACCAAAGACGGGCTGACCCTGCTGGGTCGGGTGTGGCAGACCAAAGAGAAGCCCAAGGGCGTGGTCAATCTGGTGCACGGCCTCGGCGAGCATTCCGGCCGCTATGCCCATGTCGCTGAGGCGCTGACCCAGGCAGGCTATCACTTCATCGGCTTTGACCTGCGCGGCCACGGCCTCTCGGAAGGGAAACGCGGCCACACGCCCAACTATGACGACCTCATGGATGACGTTGCCCTGTTCCTTGAGAAATCTCACGGGTTCTTTGGCGGCGACCAACCGCACTTCCTCTACGGCCACAGCCTGGGTGGCTCGATCGTGCTGAACTATGCCCTCCGGCGCAAACCGGAACTGGCCGGCATGATCGCCACAGACCCCGCCTTGGCGCTTTCTTTTGAACCGCCCAAAGCCAAAGTGACGCTGGGCCGCATGTTGGCGAACCTCGTCCCGGCCTTCACCATGAACAACACCCTGGACGTGAACGCCCTTTCGCGTGACGCGGCTATCATCAAAGCCTATCAGGATGATGTTCTGGTGCATGAGCGCCTCTCTGCCAAACTTTCAATGGAACTTTTGGATAGCGGCCAATATGCCCTGGACCATGCCGCAGAGTGGCAGCTGCCCTTATTGCTGATGCACGGCACGGAAGATCGCATCACGTCCTATAAGGCCAGCGAAGCGTTCGCCAGCCAGGCCGGCGAACCGGTCACCCTCAAATTGTGGGAGGGCTACTTCCACGAAATCCACAATGACCTTGGCAAGGAAGAAGTGATCGCGGCCATGATCGATTGGTTAAACGAAAAGAGTTGACAGGAGCAACTGAGACGCCTTGACCGCCTTTGTCAGCAGGAATAAAATTAGGTAAGATAAAAATTCATAAGCGACCTCACCAATCTCTTAAAAGGAGAGACTGAATGCCCGAATTTCAATATCAAAAAGACCTGGAATCACTGGATCCAGGCCTTTTTACGTTAATTGATCTGGAAGAAGAACGTCAGGCTCGCCGCCTGGTCATGATCCCCAGTGAAAGCATCGCACCGCTGGCGGTCCGGCAGGCCCTGGGTTCTTCATTCACCAACCTCTATGCGGAGGGTTATCCCCGGCCCGAGACGGTCGGCTTCACCGAGGAAGAGATCTTCGATTACACAAAGATGCTCGGGACCTACCGCCGCTATGGCGACCCGCGCTACTACAAGGGCGTGGAATATGTGGACGTGGTCGAAGCCCTGGCCCGCCGCCGCTGCGCCGAAGCCTTCGACGCCAACGGCGTCTCAGCCGACCAGCTCTACGCCAATGTCCAGCCCCTCTCCGGCGCGCCCGCCAACAACGCCGTCTACACCGCCTTCCTCCAGCCGGGCGACACTCTCCTCGGGATGAGCCTGCTGGTTGGCGGCCACCTTTCGCATGGCTCTTCGGTCAACCGCTCCGGCATCTGGTACAACGCCCAGCACTACAATGTGGACTCCGAAACCGAACTCCTCAACTACGACCTGATCCTGGCAAAAGCCGAAGAAGTCCAACCCAAGATCATCGTCGCCGGTTATTCCAGCTACCCCTATATCCCGGACTGGCAGAAATTCCGCGAGATTGCGGACAAGGTCGGCGCAATCCTGATGACCGACATCTCCCACATTGCCGGGCTGATCGCCGCCGGTCAGGTGCCCTCGCCGGTGGGTTATGCCCAGGTGATCACCTTCACCACCCACAAGACCCTTCTCGGCCCCCGCGGCGCCGTCATCCTCACCGATAACGCCTCCTACGCCAAGAAGATCGACAAAGCCGTCTTCCCCGGCGAACAGGGCGGCCCCCACATCAACAACATGGCGGCCCTCGCGGTCACCCTCAAGATCGCCCAGTCGGAAGAATTCAAAGCTGTGCAGAGCCAGATCATCAAAAACGCCAAAGCCTTCGCTGACCAGTTGATGGCCCGCGGCTTGCGGGTGCCCTATGGCGGCACGGACAGCCACATGGCGCTGCTGGACAGCAAATCCGTGAGCGCCGCGCCGGATGTCTACCTTTCCGGCGACATGGCCGCCCGCATCCTGGATGTGGCCGGAATCGTTGCTAACTGCAATACCATCCCGGGCGATCGCTCCGCTTTCTCAGCCACCGGCGTCCGGTTTGGCTCGCCCTGGCTCACCCAGCGGGGCTTCAAAGAAGCGGAGTTCCGCCAGATTGCCGACATCATCGCGGACCTCTTCGCTGGCATCACGCCCTACAATATGCCCGGCGGCAAATCCGTCCAACGCCGCGCCAAAGTGGACTTCAACGTCCTGGAAGACGCCAAACTGCGGGTCGCGGCCCTGGCCGAAAAAGCCGAGAACGTCACTCAGACGCCCTTTGTGCATGGCTATCCCCATTTCTTTGATATCAACGACAACCAGGAAACTGCCTGGGCCTCCTTCAAGCTGACCGGCGAGCAGATCCGGCACTTTATGACCTATGCCTTCGCCAGCGATGTTGAAAGTCTCAATCCAGGCGAAACCCAGCCCACTTTGCTGCACACGGGCAAGGGCGATGTCAAAGGCTTCCTGCATTGCGAACCCCCCTTCACCTTCGTTCTGACCGTCCCCGGCGCGTCCGCCGGCCTGGCCAGCGCCTGGCTGAGGGACCTTTCGGATGCCTACATCCGGTTTGATGACGATCTGTCCCTGCGCCTCCCCGGCCCAATGGCAATTGAAGACGTGGAGGCTCTGCCGCCCCAAAACGCGCAGGGTGAACCCGTTGCGAAAGCCAAGCCCTATTTCATTGGGATCGCCGGGGACGGTCAGGCTTCAGACCCGCTGCCAACATTCAACTGGCAGGAACCGGATGAGCAAGACCTCCGCACCACTCCCCTCAACGCCACCCATCGGGCCTTAGGCGCCAAGATGGTGCCCTTCGCTGGCTGGGATATGCCCGTCTGGTATTCTTCCGTGGTGGAAGAGCACCTGGCCGTCCGAAAAGCGGCCGGCCTTTTTGACGTGACCCACATGGGCGTCTATCAGGCCGAAGGGCCGGATGCCGCCCTCTTCCTGGATTCGGTCTGCGGCAATGACATCGGTAGTCTGGAAGTGGGCGAATCTTGCTATACCCACTTTTTAGATCAGGACGCCAACGTTCTGGACGACCTGCTGGTTTACCGCCGCGGGGTCGAAAAATTCCTGGTGGTGGTCAATGCCGCCAACGACGACAAAGACTGGGCCTGGCTGAATGCCGTCCGGGAAGGCAAAGTCCTTGTGGACCCTGAACACTCCCAGGCAGTCGCCTTTGGCCGCCGCGTCACGCTTTCAAACCTTCGCGACCCCCAGACCGGCAGGGAAATGCGGCTGGATATTGCTCTGCAGGGGCCGAAATCGCGGGACGTCCTGCTGGCCCTGGAAGTCAGCCCTGCGGACCGCCGGGCCATCCTGGGCTTGAAATGGGCGCAGCTTTGCGAAGCCACCCTCAACGGCATCCCGCTGGTTGTTTCACGCACCGGGTACACCGGTGAACGGATGGGCTTTGAACTCTTCGTCCATCCCGACCAGGCCGTCCAACTCTGGGACGTCCTTTTAGAGGCCGGCGAACCCTTCGGCATCAAACCCTGCGGCCTGGGCGCCCGGGACTCCCTGCGGACCGAAGCCGGACTGCCGCTCTATGGCCATGAGATGGGCGGGATGCTCAACCTCGGCGTGGGCCAGGCGGGTTTTGGCAAGTTCGTCAAGACCTACAAACCCTGGTTTATCGGCCGCCAGGCCTTTCTAAAACAGGAAGAAGACCGGGACGGGATCGTTGTCCGCTTCCGGTTTGATGAAAAACGAACCCGGATGGCCCATCTCGGCGATCCGGTGGTGGATGACCGCGGCAAGGTAATCGGTACGGTCACCAGCTGCGCGGTTGACTCTGATGGCTCTCTCACCGGCCAGGCTTATGTTTCAGAGAAAAACGCAGCAGAAGGCACCGGGCTTTACATCTACCAGGGTTCACCAGACAAGGCTGGCAAAGCACCAGCCGACTTATCCATCGGCGACCGGGTGACCTTACCCGCCCGGGCGACCGTTATCAGCAGATTTCCTAAATAAGGAGAGAATATTATATGCACACGTTATGGGACGAAAGATACGCTCTGAGAACGGACAATATCGGCAGCTCAGCCATCCGTGAATTGCTGAAGTTCACATCCCAACCTGATGTGATCTCCTTCGCGGGCGGCATGCCGGCGCCTGAAGTTTTCCCCATTGAAGCTTTCAAGAAAGCTTGTGAAGTAGTCCTCTCAGAAATGGGCGAGCAAGCCTTGCAGTACGGCACCACTGAGGGCTATCAGCCTTTGCGAGAGCTGATCGCACGCAACGCTTCCAAATATGGCATTCAAATCTCGGCAGATAACGTCCTGATCACGACCGGTTCTCAGCAAGCGCTCGATCTCCTCGGCCGGATCTTCATCAACCGGGGGGACCGGATCCTGGTGGAGTCACCCACCTATTTAGGTGCCATCCAGGCCTGGAACGCCTACGGCGTGAAATATGTGACCATCCCCTCAGATGAAAACGGGATGGTGACCGAAATGCTGGAATCCCGCTTGCGGACCGGCATCAAATTCATTTACGTCCTGCCCAATTTCCAGAACCCAACCGGGGTCACCCTTTCCCGCGAACGGCGCAAGCAGCTGGTTGAGATGGCGGATGCCTACGGCGTCCCGATCGTTGAGGATGACCCTTACGGTCAGCTGCGCTTCGAGGGCGAACATCAAACCCCGGTCGTTGTGATCGATGATGAGATGCGCGCCAAGGAAGTGCCGATCTATAGCGGGAACGTGATCTATACCTCCACTTTTTCAAAGATCCTCGCGCCCGGCCTGCGCCTGGCCTGGGTGGTCGCGCCCACCGAGGTTATCAAGAAAATGGTCCAGGCCAAACAGGGCTGCGACCTGCACACCGCAACCTTCAACCAATACATCGCCTACGAACTGGCAAGTTCCCCCTCGATGAAGGAGCACATCCACCTGATCCGCAAGGTTTACACGGAGCGCAGGGATACCATGCTCCAGGCTTTGAAAGACTATATGCCGGAAGGCGTCCTCTGGACAAAACCCAAAGGTGGGCTTTTCCTTTGGGTCACCCTGCCGGATTGCATTGATACGAGCAAGATCTTCAATGAAGCCGTCGACCAAAAGGTGGCGTTCGTGCCGGGCGGCCCCTTCCACCCCCTTGGCGGCGGGGAAAACACCATGCGCCTGAACTTCTCCAATTCCAAGCCGGAGATGATCCAGGAAGGCATCAAGCGCCTGGCAAAGGTGATCAAAAACAACCTCTGCTAGTGATCCATTAAGGAGAAAAACCGCATTCCAACATTTCGGAATGCGGTTTTTTTGATTCATCCGCCAGGGGACTTAATATTTAATATGCTGCCCGTGGTGCCAGATCTTGAAATCGGTCAGGATGGACCCGCCGAGGAACTCCCTCAAAATCGAGTTATCCGGGATCATGTCCTGCTCAATCGGCAGGAACCATTGGAGGAACTTGAACAGCCGTTTGGCTTCGATATATTCCGGGGTCCCGTAAGGCACCTGGCGCAGCAGGGGTTCCACCAGAGGCTTCAGGGCGGTCAGTTCATAGGCCAGAGCGGAGTTGAACATCACATCGGCGTTTTCCTGGTAGGGAAAGATATGCCGCTTCTCACCCCGGCGCACGTTTTCCCAGTTGGCAATCGTCTGCTGGGCGGTGTAACCCCGGTCGCGGGCATCCCGCAGAATCCGGCGCAGTTCACGGGTATCCGTGGTCGAGATCCGGTTCTGCCGATCCAGGTTGAGCTGGGTCAGGCAGGAAACATAGATCCGAAAAGTTTCCTCAGGGGGAATATCGCCAAGTAAGGCGGGGTTCAGGCCGTGAATCCCTTCCAGAATGATCATCTGCCCCGGCGCCAGCTGGACTTCTTCGCCGGGTTGGTTTTTCCCTTTCCAGAAGTCATAGTGTCTGAGCTGCACCTTCTCGCCGCGCACCAGGCGCTCCACATGGTCCTGCAGGAGGCCCCGGTTCAGCGCGTCAATGTTCTCAAAGTCGTATTGACCGTTCTCATCCAGAGGCGTATCCGCCCGGTCCACAAAATAGTTATCCATCTCTAGGGCAAAGGGTGAAATCCCCTCAGAAAGCAGCTGAATGGTCAGACGCTTGGAGAAGGTCGTCTTACCGGAGGAACTCGGCCCGGCGATCAGGATCACCCTGATCTCATCCTTCCGCTCGCGGATCGAACCGGCAATTCGGGAGATCTGCTGCTCATGCAGAGCTTCGGAGACCAGGATCACTTCATTGATCCGCCCTTCGCTGATGGCGTCATCCAGCGCCCCCACGCTCTGGATGCCCAGAGTTTCCAGCCATTCGCCATACTGCCTGAAGGTGGCCAGCAGGGTCGGGTAGCTGGGCATGGGCGATAATTTATCGGGGGCATGCCGGCGGGGGAAGCGCAGGACAAAGCCGTCCCCGATCAACCTTAGATCGAAAAGCTTCAGGTAACCGGAAGACGGCACCATGTAACCGTGGTGGTAATCCCGGTGGCCGCGCAGCGTGTAGAGTACCAGATCATCCGCCTGGCGGTACTTCAACAACTGCAATTTATCCAGCTGGCCGTGCGTCTGGAAGAATCTTTTGGCTTCTTCAAGGCTGACCTTGTTGCGAACAAGGGGTTCATCCGCGGCCACGATCTCGTGCATTTTCGCTTCGAGCTGGGCCAGGGACTCTTGCGTAAAAGGCTCCTGCTCAGGCACATGGCAGTAGTACGCGCCCGAAGAGACGGAATGGTCGATCGTCAGCGACCACTTGGGGAACAGTTCCATAAAAGCCACTTCCAGCAGGAAGGTCAGCGACCGACGATAAATCCGCGCCCCGTCCGGGTCCGACATGTTCACAGGGGTCACTTCAGCGTCCATTGAAATTGGAAAAGTCAATTCCCTGAGGTCGTGGTTGACGACCGCACCAACGATCTTCGGCTTCGCCGGGTCCTGATAGGCCCGCATAAATTCACCCAAAGACGTATGCCGCGGGCCATCCATGATCGTGCCATCCGGCAGGACAATTTCAACGGTTTCCCTTAATTGTTTCTTGATGCTGATCCTTGATCCCATAGCGATGTCTTTCCAGATCCCGCAAGCGGCATCTTTTTGGTGAGTTCCCTATTTTACCTCGTTTGCACAACTCAGGGCACCAGGATCGGGATCTGAGCAAAATCATCAGCCGTCATATCATCCACCGAGCCGTTGATCGATTCGTAATCAGAAAGCCAGTCCTCCTGAGTGGGGGTCTGCCCTTCCGGCAGGATCAGATCAATGATGCGGGTGTGGTTGCTGTCGCCCGAAGCGCCGCCAAAGATATACTGCGCGGGGAAAAGCGAGACATTGCGCACCCGCCAGACGCCCTCGGTCGGATAACCTTCCTGGCCCAGGACGGCCGCCGCATAACCCCACTCAGCGGGATCGCCCGCGGGCAGGAAGCTCAGAGGAACTCGCACAACAACCTCACTCCGAGCCGAGTCAACCGCGATGGTCATCCCGCCGGTCGCCTCCGAATATTCCTTGGGTTCGAGGGTCTCCGGGTCCACCTGGACCACCTGCGGCGTCCAGCCCTCTGCCCAGATGGCATATTCCCAGCCATTGCCCTCCGTCAGGGCCGCATTCCGGCCGGGCATCAAGAGCCTGGCCCCCGTCCCCGCGCCCGGATCGATATCGATATAGACATCCAATGTCTGGACGGATAAGCCGTTGGGCGAATTCCAGACGTTCTCCACCGGGCCGACGAAATCAAAAGTCAGCACGAGGTTCTGCGAGTCATAACCCACTGAGAAATATTGAACATCAAAGACCGATTCGGGGAAGACCACATCGGTGGGATATTCATAGGTGCCAGGCCCGTCGTCATCCCCCACCGGGTCCTGCACTTCTAAGATCAGCGCCGTATCGCCGAGGTCCGGGATCTGCACCTGGGCTGGGCCGCCCAGAGGGAAGAGATCTTCCTGAGGATCAACCACAATGGCCAGTTTGATCGAAGCGCCGGCGGAGACGGCGCCCAGCGCGCTCAACGGGATGGCCATTTCCACTACCCCACCCTCAACAACGACCTGTCCGGCCCCAGAGTGCACCAAGTCCCAGCCCTCCGCCTCGGCAGCTAAAATGTCCGGCCTTTCGGCTGAACCATCCCACTGCACTAGACGATTGGCAAAGAAGCTCAGGACAAGCTCTGAATCCTTCACAAAAGCCGACTTGCCCCCTGCCGCATTGGGAACAGAGAGATAGATCCCGAGTGGCTGATCCATCAATGCGCTGCCGCTATCCACACGCAGGTAGAGGTTTTCCTGATCCAGTGCGACCGCGAAACCGGTCACAGCCGATTCGCCAGCCACGGGATAATAAGCCGCCGCTTCCCAAGCTGGGTCATCCGCCGCGCCGGTCATCGCCGGCGTGGAGAGACCGGTGAGAGGCGTCGCTGGCTGGACGGCCTGGGTCTGCACGATCGGCACACTCACAAAGCGGGGCACATCCACGCCCAGCGAGTCATAGACGCCCGCCAGCAGCGCGCGATAGCCTTCATCAAAGTAACTGTCCTGCCCGGAATCCTGATCTGCGCCGTACCACCAGAACCAGTCTGATCCCTCGGCAAGGTACATGAAATCAAAGGCCTGGGTCAGGTTTTCCTCTGCGGTGTATTCTGCCCCACTCTCAAAAGCCGCCAGGTCTTCGCGGGTGTTGGCCAGGTAATCCCAGGCGACCGCTTCCTCTTCTTCGCCGATCCAGGTGTCATAATTGGCGCTGAACCAGGCGCCGGGGAAGAGATAATCAAGCGTTTCCTGCTCCGGGAACATTTCCAGATATTCAGAAGGCGTAACAGTCTGCAAAACCTCACTCTCGGAGAGCTTTTGGTAAAGGGCGTTGAAGAAGTCATTGCCATCATTGGCATAATTCTCCCAGGCGTTCTCGCCATCCAGAATGATGCTCACGATATGCGGGCCGGCTTCGCCGCTTTCAACGAAATCCGCCTGGACCTTTTCCAAATGGCCCACCAGATCTTCCGCCGCGGCCTCCCCGCTCATCTGGGAATAGTCAAAGCCGATCCTGTCGGAGAGGGTCCAGTCCCGGAAGAAGATCGCCACCTGCTTGCCCGCGCCGTCGCTGACGTAATAGGGCCGGTAAAGCTGGTCCGCTTCCTGAACGTACCCCCCCGAGTCACGCGTAAACGAGTCGATCCCCAGCGATTTCGCCAGCACAGGCTCGCCGGTCTGCATGAACTGATAACCGGCGCCGGCCACCAAGGGCAAGATTTCCCCAGCCACCGCGCCTTCGCCCGGCCAAAGCCCCCGCACGCTCCGCCCAAAGTTCTCCTCATACATCTGCACGCTCCGGTCCAGGTGCGCTTCCGCATCCTGGGGATAGGCAAAGGTTTTTTCCGGCATCCCCGCGCTCGGATTGCCGATCAGGGCCAGTTGGCTATCGTAGATCAGGGGCAGGATGGGATGGGCATAAGGCGTGGTCGTGACTTCGATCTGCCCTGTTCTTTGCAGTTCCGCATGATAAGGGATCACTTCCTGAACGACCTGCAAAGCCTGGTCAAAAACGATCTGCTTATCAGCCTGGTCGAAGTTCTCCCCTTTTTCCACCAGCGCCAGCAGCGGCTCCTCGGCCAGATAAGTGGGGTCAAACCAGGCCAGGTTGAACCAGACCTGCAAATCTAAGAAATCCTGATCCGTAAAGCTGGTCAGGGCCGCGTCAATGGATTGCGCATCCGTCCCGCCACGCTGATCCAAAAGCGCCTGGTAGCGGGGGTAACGGGCGATGATATTGTCCCAGTTGGCGTCGAAGAAGCGCTCCAGGATGAAACGCTTTTCCGCCGTCGTCAATTCGCTGACCTCTTTCTCGCCCAGGACCCAATAGATATCCTTGGCCCCCGCGGCCAGTTCATTCAGCTGGCGGATGAGAGAGGGCGTGAAATTAAAGGTCACATGGACATCCGGGTATTGGGCGACTTTCTCGGCCATATCCAGATAATCCTTGGTGGCGTGCACCCTGACCCAGGGACGGGTGTAGACCCCATCTTCATCCTGATAATAAATCGGCTGGTGCTGGTGCCAAGTGATATTCACATACAGCACCTCGTTGTTCAGCGGCTCCGCCTCCGTGGGGGCGGCCGTTGGAACGACAGTCGGCGCCTCATTTGTTGCAATCGGTGTCTGCGGCTGGCAGGCTGCCAGCATGGACATGAGCAGGGACAATGAAAGTGTCAAAGTCAAAAGCTTGAAAGGTTTGTTCATCTTTTTTCTCCATCCTGATAAGATGAGGTGAATACCATCCCAATAACTGGATTTTACACTTAACCCATCGGGTTGACCACTATGTCAGGCAAACCCCGGCGGAGTCCAGTCTGAACAGTGGTTCGCTCAGACTGATCCGCCTGTCATTCGCGAGTAATTATGTCATAAGATTCGACAAATAAAAATGTCAGTAT
>WOYI011232425.1_pt1 | contig 25931 bp, 20 predicted proteins | sample 6423411 | NCBI WGS metagenome assembly WOYI01 (sample SAMN13441803, study PRJNA592873) | oil field metagenome | biome: oil field; feature: oil-well bore; material: oil-contaminated soil; isolation source: oil-contaminated soil from oil-well borehole | place: Germany: Wietze | collected 2016-10-18 ... | reverse complement strand
TGTAGGAAAAACTAAAAAATCACAAAGTAAAAAAAACGTTAGAGCCTTCACTCAGTAGTGGATAGCGTACGAAGAGAAGTTCTTAGGCTTGCTGTTCCAGCGATGGGATCAAATGTTTTGAGGCTTCTGGTTACAACCGTAGACATGATAATGGTTGGAAGGCTCGGGCCCATAGAGATAGGAGCTGTAGGCACAAGCAACATCCTTGTCTTTCTATTTCAAGCTATAATGATAGCAGTATCAAACGGCTCTATGGTTGTTGTAGCCTATTTCTATGGTAAAAGGGAGTATAGCGAAGCAAATGAAGCTTTTTCGGAGAGTGCGATAGTTTCAATCCTGCTTGGGGTAGCTATGGGCTCTATCGGGTTCTTTTTTGGGAAAAGCATGCTCTCCTTTATGACGGATAGCGAAGCGGTTCTATCGAATGCAGAGAGCTACATAAATGTGCTCATGCCTTGTTTGCCATTCATGTTCTTCGGATTTCTCTGTTCCCATGTTTTCAAAGCATCTGGAGATGCTATAACCCCTCTCTATCTGGATGGTATAGCCAATGTTATCAACATCATACTGGACTATATTTTCATATTTGGACTGGGATCTTTTCCTTCTATGGGGGTCGCAGGTGCAGCACTTGCAAGCTCTGTTGCCTTTGTGATAAACGCGCTCCTGTACTTTATCTTGTTTCTGTCAAAGAACCGCAGGTTGGGGATATTCTTTCCGACAAGGATTGCCTATTTAAGGGATGTATTTTATTATGGATTCCCGACAGGAATAGAACAGATAGCTGCGCAGATATCAAATTTTATCTACACGGCAATGGTGGGCTCGCTGGGGGAAATAGCTCTCGCTGCACATGTTGTGGGAACAAGAGCAGAGGCATTCTCATTCATGCCTGGTTTTGGATATTACACAAGCTCATCGGTTCTTGTTGGTCAGGGGTTGGGTGCTGGAGATGTGAAAAAGGCAAGGAGGGGGGCAATGGAATCTCTCTCCCAGGGCGTCCTGCTGACAGGTGTTTTAGGCCTTCTTCTGGTAATTTTCCCCAGGGAGTTGTCGATGATATTTACCAGCGAGCCTGAGGTAATAGAGCTCAGCAGAATCTATCTAATACTGATGGGTGTGTCACAGGTCACTTTAGCGATGGATTTTGCTATGCGGGGCGCTTTGAGAGCCTCCGGAAATACGACATATCCCATGTGGATCACCATCATAGGCAGGTTTGTGGTGAGACTTGGTGTTGCCTATTTGCTCGGCTTTGTACTCGAGATGGGGCTCTTTGGCATCTGGCTCGGGATGATGGCGGACATGTTTTTTAAGGGCATACTTGAATATGTGAAGTTCATCAGAACAGATCTCACAAAAGCAAAGATATCTTCAAGAGAGAGAGAAAAACTTTAGCTGCTTTTAGCCTTGATGGAGCGTCATAGTTCCTTATCACAGGTTTCCAGAATGTTTGGATGATCTATAAATATCAGAACTGTAATGAGGACTTATGGATTTTTGGGGCTTAATAGATCTGGTAGACTCCTTTATATGGGGACCCTATTTTGGCATACCTCTGCTTCTTGGCACAGGGGTAATGCTTCTTTTTCTGCTTCGTGGTGTTCAGTTCCGATGGTTTGGACGTGCATGGAGATACACCTTAGGCAGAGGAGTTGAAGGTGAAGGGGACATAACTCCATTTCAAGCGCTCTCCGCGGCTATGGCAGCTACAATAGGCGTTGGAAACATGGCTGGTGTTGCTACAGCAATAGCTATGGGTGGAATGGGCTCTCTCTTCTGGATGTGGGTTGCAGCCATACTCGGCATGGGAACAAAGTACGCAGAGGTTACCCTTGGCACCCGTTACAGAAAGGATCTGCCAGATGGTACAAAGCTTGGTGGTCCTTTTGCAGCGCTGGAGCATACAAAGCTTCCATGGCTGGGCCTTGTTTTCTCAATACTCACAGTCATAGCTTCACTTGGCATAGGCAACATGAACCAGGCAAACTCATTAGCTGTCGGATTTGAGGATGCTTTTGGTCTGCCAAGGTGGATCTCCGGGGTAATATGCTCAATTTTCATAACTCTGATACTTGTAGGAGGGATAAAGAGGCTTGGAGAGACTGCGGCGTTGATTATTCCCTTCATGTCTCTCTTATATATGGCAGGAGGAATAGGAGTGCTCGTTGCTTTCAGCGAGAACATAGTTCCTACCCTTCATATGATATTTCATGATGCTTTCACCGGTAGCGCTGCGGCAGGTGGTTTTGCGGGATCTACCATCGCGATGGCCCTGCAGTATGGTGTTGCAAGAGGAATATTCTCAAATGAAGCTGGTCTCGGTAGCGCACCTATGGCGCATTCTGCTGCTAAAACAGATGCTGTGCATCAGGGAACCGTATCTATATTAGAACCTTTTATAGATACAATAATCGTTTGCTCAATAACGGGTTTAGCGATAGGTGTGACAGGAGCATGGAGCACAGGTATGACAAGCACTGCTCTAACACAGGAAGCTTTCAGGAGAGCATATGGGCCTGCTGGTGGAATGTTTGTTGCTATTGTGTTGATACTCTTTGCCTTCACAACGATACTATCATGGAACTTCTACTCAAGGCAGAATATGCTGAACATAGTTCAGCACATTGTAAAGAAACCTGAACGCTTTGAAAAACTTTATCCTGTGCTCTCAAACTCATGGATAGCACTCTGGGCTGTGCTGCTCATAATAGGCACAACTATAGAGGTGGAGCTTCTCTGGAGCATATCAGACATATTTAATGGGCTTATGATGGTCCCTAATCTGATAGGCATATGGCTTCTTGCTGGAGAGCTTAGAAGGCTAACTAAAGGGTAAGGATTACCGCTTTCAGCGGTGGCATCTTTATAACGCCCTCAAAGCTCTCTGAGCTACCAACAGCGCTCCATCTTCCTTTCGGCAGAGTAAAGTTCTGTGATGTGTATCCATTGTTCGCTATCACAAGAATGTTTTCTCCTCTAAAGAATGAGATTATATTTTCTTCATATCTGTACAGTGAAATAGAGTTGCTCTGCAGCTGAGGACCTCTTATACTGGATAATTTTTTGAAGTATGAAAAAACCTCTTCGTTGCTCTCATCCCATTGCACAGGATACCTTTGAGAGTCATGGTACTCCTTCTGTCCTGTTATACCTCTTTCATCACCCTGGAATATGACCGGTGTTCCTGGCATGGAGAATAGGAGAGTCTCCAAAAGCTCAAGCCTTAGTACCCCTATTGCCTTTGCTTCTTCGCTGAAGTTTCCACCACCGAGTTCCGTTAGCACCCTGCTAGTGTCATGGGTGCTTACCACATTGAAGCCCATGCCATAAACATTCTCTCCATAGGCGGAAAAATACTCGCCAAGAGCAAAAAAAGCATTCTCAGCACTCATAGTTCCGTTTGCAAATGGTAAGAGTATATTCCTTCCCAAAGCGTAGTTCATCAGGGAGTCAAACTGATCACCCTGGAGCCATGAAGGATCCAAGCTCCATATCTCTCCCACAATATAAGCGTCAGGATGCCCATCCTTAACCCTTGCTCTGAGCTCTGCGAAGAATGTATGTGCGTCTATGACTTCGTTCGGGACATCTATGCGCAGGCCATCAAAGCCAAAGTCTAGCCAGTGATCCACCACATCATAGAGATGTTCTTTTACCTCCGGGTTTGTGTGGTTCAGCTTTGGTAAACTTGGTACCCCCCACCAGCACTCGTAGGCATCAGCATCTCCTGGCTCAAAGGGGTATCCCTTTATGAAATACCAGTCCCAATATGGGCTCTCTTTCCCTCTCTCAATGATATCCTGGAAGGCGAAGAAACCTATGCCCGTATGGTTTGGAACAAAATCAAATAGAACTTTCATGCCTCTTTCATGCGCCTCGTCTAAAAGTGCCTTCAACGTTTCATTACTTCCAAACTTTTTTGAGGGGGACATGTAATCATAAGTGTCATATCCGTGCGCACTTCCACTCTCAAATAACGGATTTATATACAATAGATTTACTCCCAAGGATTGAAGATAATCGAGCTTTTCTATTATTCCTTCCATATCCCCACCGAAGTATTGATGGCAGCACAGGAGTGGGGTTGGTGCATCACTCCAGTTGCTCAATACTGGCTCTACACCAATACCATAGCTATATTCATCGCATGCTAGCGCGGAAACATCGTTGCTCTCGTTACCATTGAAAAAGCGTTCCGGGAATATCTGGTATGTGATGCCATCATCAACCCATTGCAGCTCCTTGAATGAGAGATCATCCATGCTTCCATTCAGCATTGTCTCTCCGCTATTGCGCTCTATACGTATTGTATAGTTCCTGTTTTCTAATGGTGTTGGTATTGTTGGTATAGAAGCTCTCCACATCTCTGAAACCTGGTTCCACAGCTGTTTCTCCATGGGAAATGTCTCATTGTGTATAATAACCTCAGCTTCTACTACAGAATCTCTGGGCACCTTTACCCTCACTATAGCCCTTCCTTCAGAAACACAGAGGTATGCGGGATCCTTATCATTGTGTACAGCATAAAATCCTCCCTGCTCAATTATGCGATAAGCATTTTTTCCACCAAAGCCATCATCTTCATAACCCTCCGCTTCTAGATCAAACGGCTTTCCGTTATGCCCTGTGGACATATCATTCGGCCACTCCCCATTTATATAATACTTGTAAAGATGCTTCCCCGGCTCAAGGTGGACAGTTATGCTCCATATGCCATTATATTCTTCCATTGGCCATTCATCCCAGTTATTGAAGGATCCCCTGATGCTGACTGAGGTTACAACCTCGCCAGGATCAGGGATGAAGGTGAAGGTTACTTCCACTTTTCCTTCCTCACACTGAACTGGAACTGTGAGCAGCAGAGCTAGCAAAATCGCTTTAGCTTTCATTCTTTTAAGCCCCCTAAAGTAAGACCGCTTCTTATGTATCTCTGAGCAAACATGAACATTAACGCTGGCGGAATAGCGAATAGGAGCGCTATCGCTGCGAAGCTGTTCCATGGAACGCTCCGCATGTTCTGGAGGGTGACATAGAGATAAACGGATAAAGGCGAGTTAGCACCACTCAGGAAAAGGTTGGCAAGGACTAACTCGGTCCAGCCAGCCATAAATGCGAATATGGCGACTGTTGCTATACCGGGCAGAGCCATAGGTAATATAACGTATCTCAGTGTCTGCAGGTAGCTTGCTCCGTCAACAAAGGCAGCCTCATCGAATTCAAAGGATATAGAATCAAGATAGGTTTTCATGAGCCATGTGTTGTAAGGCACAGAACCGGCGCTGTAGACCAGAGCCATTGCCGCTAGATTGTTCATAAAATTTAGCTTTATCAACAGGCCATAGAGAGCAATCAGTCCTGCTATGCCTAAACCCCCAGAAACCTGGGTGAACATAAGGTAGAAATAGAGCACATGCCCCTTTCCTGCGAATTTTAACCTTGAAAAGGAATATGCTCCGGGTATGACCAGGATGAGGCTGAAGACCACTGTGAGCACAGCCAGTATAAGGCTATTTTTCATGTATAACCATACATCACCACCAACCTTTGTTATTCTTACGGATCTGAAGTTATCCATCTCAACCTCTGCATTTTCTGCCTCAACCATCACATTGTTTAATTCAGGCTTTGCATCTACATTCTCAGCGCTGTAGTCAATTATGCTAACACTCATTGTGGTGCTAACCTCAGGGCTCCTCATCTTTATATGATCTCCATAGACTATGGAATCCCCTCTATCCTCTCCTCCGGTGCGCTCTATGATCTCCGGGTCCAGAAGATTTAAGGTTGCGCCTTCTATGGTTATTGTGCAGTTCTCTAAGATCGTTGAGAGCGTTCCTTTTCTTATAACAGCTTTATCTGCCTTTATTGTAGCTTCCTCACCTCTGGCAGTGCCCTCCTTGTGCCCTATCAATACTTCTTTATAATTATCCAGCGTAGGATCATCAGGTATAAGCTCTATCTCTGTTGTCGCAAGAGTCCCCTGAGGTTTTAGAGAGATCTCAAACATATAGTACACAGGGAAAAGAATGGCGAATAAAAGCAGCACTGCAAGAAGGGTAAATACGATCTTTTTCCACCTCACCTGCTCCCCTCCTGTATCTTTGTTATTCTCATCGCTATGTACATAAATATAGCTAAGAATATTATAGATATGACCATTGCTGCTGCAGCCCTCCCATAGTGCGGTATTGATGAAGCAAAGCCCTTTCTATACCCATAGAGAAGGAGAAAACGATCTTCAAAGAGGGCTGAATTGTATATGAAGGGAACCATAAAGAATTGAAAGCTGGCAGCGCTTGTCAATATCGTTGCAAAAGCTATCGGTTTACCCGCTATAGGCAGGATTACCCTGAAAAGTCTCTGAAAGTAGCCTGCACCATCAATTATCGAAGCCTCAATATGGCTCTGTGACACAGATTGGAGAGCGGATGTTATCACGGTCATCATGAACGGATAAGCGAGCCATGTCTCAATAACTATCATGGCAAAGAATGCAGGATTTGCCTCTATTGTCCATGCTGCTGAAAAACCTATGCTCTCAAGCATTATATTGACAGGCCCAAAGACGGGATCGAACATAAATCGCCAGACGGAGACAGAGAAAAGAATAGGGAGAGCCCAGGGGATCATGAGCAACCCTCTATAAACAGGCTTTCCGACAACCCATTTTGAATTATAGACTAAAGAGAGAATTATGCCAAAGAGGAGTTTTGTTGCAATGCTTATGGCAACAAATATCCATGTCCACATGAAAGCGCTCTTGAAGCCGGGATCGTTCATTATCCATGCATAGTTATCTATGCCTGTAACCTCAAGCTCACTGGTAACTTCTAAGGGAAAGTTTCCCATCTGTGCATTTGTGAATGAGAGGTATATGGAGTAAGCTATAGGATAGAGATTGAAAAAGAGGAATACCCCTATACCCGGGAGTATGAGAAGAATGGCAGCAAGAGTTGTTCTCTTCATGTGCTCATTATCTCTTGGTGTGCTCTCTTCAGAGCTTCTTCAACCCCGAGCTTTCCGCTCATTATATCCAAGGCAGCACCGCGTACAGGATCCCACACTGCGCCCATCTCAGGACTCTTTGGCATGGGCATGGCATAATCCAGCGCTTGCGCAAACCCGTAGAGAACAGGATTATTTTTGATCTGAGGATCCTCCACAACATCTTTCAGCACTGGAATATAACCATTTCTCAGCGCCAGGGTTTTTGCCACATCTGTGCTGGTAGAGAACCACTCCATAAATCTCCATGCTGTATCCTTATCTCTTACATTCCTTGTCAAATAAATGCCTTTTACACCACTATAGGGCATGGGATAATACTTTTTTCCGCCCATGTTTATATAGGGTATTGGGATAACACCCACGTCTATTCCTGCAGCCGTTGTGTCTGGTATGGACCAGGGTCCATCGATGAGGAATGGAGCCCTACCATCCCTGAAGACAGAGATCTGTGCGTTGTAATCATCCGTCTTTGCCATATATGGATAGATCCTTTCATAGAAGAACTTCGTCCCATCGACTGTTGCTTTAAGTGTTAGGCCGTCCTTTTTTGTGTTATCATCAAACATGTAGCCTCCAAAAGCATGCATCCATGCAGAGAGGTAATATGGCTCTATTGGATTCGTTGCTATTCCATACATGCCTTTGCTCCTGTACTCTTTCGTCACCTTCTCCATTTCGTCAAAGCTCTCAGGTGCTTTGTTAACCAGCTTTTTGTTGTATATCAGAGCGGTTGTCTCCGCAGCGTATGGCACACCATAGTAGTGTCCCCCATAGCTGAAAGCATCTTTAGCAGCTTCTGTGAATTTATCAAGATAACTCTGGTTTATAAATTCATCTATAGACATTAGAAGGCCACTTTCAGCCATCTTGCCAGTCCAGTCATGTGCCCAGAAGAACAGGTCTGGACCGGTGTTTGAAGGTATTGCCACCTTTAAAACATTCTCCATATCCGCCCTCTGTTCTAGAACTATGTCTATATCTGGATTGTCTATCATAAACTCCTCTATGAGATCTTCAAATGGCAAAAGCTCATTCGGACCTATAGAGTGCCATATCGTTAGCGTAGTTTTTGCTTCAGCCCCCTCAAAGTATAGAGCGCTCACCAGGAGGAGAAGCCCTATCGTCAAAACCTTACCCCTCATGGTATTGAAATATCATTATCCTATATAAGGCTTATGAAATAGGAATAACTCTCATTTGTGCTTGAGAGAGTTTTACTGTTCATTGGCCACTCTACACTTTCATTGAAATCGGAATTGGAATAGTTTATGCCCACCAGAATCTGCTCTTTTTTATAGGCGCGCTTATAAACAATCTTTTTTCCCTTGAAGATGAGAGGCTCAAAGCTTCCGAGTTGAAGAGCTCTACTTTTTTTGCGGAGAGCTATGAGCTCTTTTGTTGTGTTCAGTATCTTTTTATCCCATCTGTTTTCATCCCATACCATCTGCTCCCTCTGCTCCTCATCTCTCCATTTCCTCTTTTTCAGACCGATCTCATCGCCATAGAACAGAGATGGCAGGCCTTTATATGTGAAAAGAAAGACAAGGGCGCAGAGGTATTTCCTTCTCCCCTTAACAAGCCCCAGGAATCTGCTGGTATCATGATTATCCAGAAAATTGTACATAGTGTACTCTTTTTCATTGTACCTTGCGCTTATCCCCTGCAGATCTTTGAGAAAAGACTCAGCACTTTTGCCATTGACGAAAAAATCCAGAATGGCTTCATAAAGGCAATAGTTCATAACACCATCAAAACCGCTCAAATAAGCCCTTGCATCGTCCATAACCTCCCCCATCATATATGTTTCGGGCATGTCTCTTTTGAGCTTCTCCCAGAAAACTGGCGGCACTCCATGGGCAACATCCATGCGCCATGCTGCGGCTCCCTTTTCCGTCCAGTGCTTAACAACATCTCTAACAAAGTTGTATACCTCATTGTTATCATGGTTCAGCCTTGGCATGCTCTTGACATTAAAAAATGTTTCATATCCCTTGGAGGAAAGAGCTCTGTAGAATCCTGCATAACCACTTTTGTCTCCTTTTTCAAGGAAATCTCTGAAGAACGGATGAGCATGGCTTGTATGGTGAAAAACTCCATCAAGCATTATCCTTATCTCTTTATTTTGTGCCAGCGTCTCAAAGTCCTTTTCATTTCCTAACTCAGGATCTATCTTATAATAGTCATTTATATCATATCCGTGGTAGGTATCAGAGGAGAATATTGGTGTTAAATAGAGAGCATTGACGCCAAGATCTCTTATGTGCCCTATCTTATCCAGCAGCCCTTTCAGTGTTCCGCTATTCAGTTCTTTGCCTGTAAACCTGCACGTCATGATCTGATAGAATATTGTTTTATAGACCCAAGTTTTGTTATTATTTTTGTTCTCATTTTCAAATTCAAAATCTCCGTATCTTTTTCCATCGATCCCAAAATGGTATCTAAACTTATTTTTAAGTGGAATGAGTGCTCTGTGGTATTCAAATAAACCATCACATGCAAATCTCTCCATTCTAACTTTATTTTTAGCATAGAGGAGATAAGCATCTGTTGACTTTACAGTTCTCACTCTGATCTCCAGCTTATCACCTACAGGAAAAATCATAGAAGGGCAGTGAAATGGGCTCTCATAGCCTTCACCCAGAGCTATGCACACATTTGTTTCCTTTGAGAAATTATAGCACTTTCTGTTGAATGCTTCTCTTTTTCCGTCATCAAGCACATATTTACCACCAATAGAATACGCATAGTGCCATATACCCTCAGGGAGCTCTGTTTTTATTCTCCACGTGCCATTTTTATTCTCCATTCTGAAGCTCCCCTCATTGAATGCATTGAAATCGCCAAGCAGGTAGGCGTACTCCCCTTTTGCTCTTATGGAGAATTCCGTTATAACACATCTCCCACTGCTCTTTTCTTTTAAGTCTATAATATGATACACAAAACATAAGCTCATTTGATGATTTAATGATTTACACTCCTGTGTTAGGTGGATAGACTGACGGTGATGCAAACGATAGAGTAGGGAGCAGGCAGTTCTTTTATGTGCTTTTCAAACTGGAGAAAAGTGAGATCTATGAGCTCTGGCAAACCCTGCGGGCATTTTATCATCTTTATCATATTCCTCAATATTCGCGCCCATAGTAAATCAAAAAGTATAATAACTCTCAACTCCGCTTCCCCATGTGAATGACTTTAAAGAGGATGCCAGAGGAGCACTGATAATCGCAAAAAGGGAGCTTTATTATCACATAAAATCTCTCAGACTCATTCTCTTTGGAGCTGTGCTAGCTCTTATAATATCTGTCTTTGCGCTTTTAGTAAGTTCACAACCAGAAGAGCTACTGCAGGGAACAAACTATTATGCGCCTGATGCAATCCTCTTCAGTGTAAATTTTATCTTTGGTATGCTTTCAGCATTTCTTGCCGTTATATTGGCATATGATGACATAACTAGAGAAAGAGCGACACATTCTCTAGAGCTTTTACTTGTTAAACCTGTAAGCTATAATTCTATAGTTGTTGGCAAATTTTTTGGAACATTCTTTGCTATGGCTCTTCCAATAACGGTTGTTACCCTGTGTTCTGTTGTAATAATCTCTTTAACCTCCGGTCAAAGCCCAACAGCCGCAGGTACTTTAGGTTTCATCTTCTGTCTTCTTACCACTGTGGCAATATGCATACTGATGCAGCAGGTTCTCTCCATGATATTCAAAACCTCTACAACCTCACTTCTTGTAGGGATAATAATCATAGTTTTTTTTATGGTAATATATTCTGTTGTTGTTCAGTACATTTCAACACTCATAGGTCTCAATCCATCCCTTATGAACATACCTGAGAACTTCCTTGGAGAGAGCCAGATCGCATTAAAGAGTAGAACAGAAGCATTTATGGAGTGGATAGCGCTATTGAATCCTTTTCCCGGTCCTTTGTCTGTCTTCACAAGCTCAATGGGAGCATTTCTAATGCCTGAAGAGGGTTTTATTACAATGCCTCTATGGCTACCACCTGTTGTTCTTTTCTTATGGTGTATTTTCTTCTTCATCATAGCAATGGTTGTGTTTAAAAGAATGGTCAGGAAGCTTTGATTATGTTTGTGCTGGTGCCTATCCTCGTTGCTCCAGCTTTTATGAGCTCTATTGCCTGCTCCCTTGTTTTTATGCCCCCGCTCGCTTTAACCCCCATATCCTTGCCCACAGTTTGTCGCATAATCCTTACATCATACGTTGTTGCTCCATGATAGCCAAACCCCGTAGATGTTTTAACAAAAGAGGCTTTTGCCTTCTTTGCAGCCATACAGGCGGCTTTTTTCTCATTATCGCTCAAAGCTCCTGTCTCTATTATTGCCTTTACTATATGTCCCTGAGCAGCGTCTACCACGGCTTCTATGTCCTCCCTCACCTGATCAAGGAAACCGCTCTTTAGATAACCTATATTTATGACCATATCTAGCTCATCAGCTCCCAGCTCGATAGCTCTCTTAGCCTCAAACGCTTTCATCTCTTTCTCTATAGCACCAAGGGGAAAGCCTATAACTGTGCATATCTTAACCTCAGAGCCTTTAAGCTCCTCCTTGCAGAGCTGTATATGGCATGGATTCACACAAACGCTATAAAACCCATATTCAATTGCTTCCTTGCACATGTCTCTTATGCTCTTTACTGTGGCATCAGGCTTCAGCAGCGTGTAATCTATCAGCTTTTCCAGTTCCATATAAGCCATAGCAATTCTGTGTTATAATCTTTATCTATGGTCTATAAAATAATTGCGTTCATTGCTTCATGTATGCATAGCTTTGTGCCACCATACCCCAGGAAGAAAACAATATTGCAAGAATAACGAAAGGTATCATAAGTATCGAGAGCACGTAATATAGCTCTACCCCAAAGTATATTGGCAGGTAAATTAACAGAACCATAGATAGAAGAGCAAGTATTGAAAGAGTTATTACTATTGCAAGGGTTGAAACGAAATTGTTTCTTCCAACGCTCACGGCCTTTGAAAAGCCCTGCAATGCTTTGAGATCATCCAGGATTATAGCTGGAGGGATATAATAAAAGAAAGGCATGATCAAAAATATAATGACAAACATAACAGCTTCCCCAGCAATAATCCCAACCATACCAGAACTGCTCAGAGCCACGACAAGTAAGGAAGTCACCATGGAGAGAGTCAGGTATATAAGTATAACGAGTGCAAAAGCTCCAAGCAGTGACCAGAATTTATGGTACGCCTTAGATAGAGCTCCTGAGAGCTCTATTTCGCTGCCGTTCATTGCATCTGTTGCTATTGAGGGATACATCCCCTGGATCAGCATATCTACAAGGATCATAAATATGCTATACAGAAAGAGTGCTATACTATGAACAGAGTTTAGCGCTTCAGGTGTGGACATTATATAAAAACTCCAGATGAGCATCGGTAAAGAAAGCAACATGATATAAAAGATCGGTATCATAGCCCTTGGCTTTTCAGAAACCGCATGCAGAGAATCTAAAAGAATTTCTTTAGCATCCATAAGTATAAGTCTTGTTTTATTATATAAATGTTAGTATACCATATATTATATATCTATATATAGTTCAGCGCTTCCCAATAAGATTTAATAAAAACATTTTTATGGAAGAAAAACTATACACTGAAGGTGGAAGAGGATACACAAAAGGAAGAGTATCTTGATAGGCTGCTCAGACTTCAAGCAGAATATGACAATTACAGAAAGAGCGTAGAAAAAAGGTTTGAAGAGGAGAGAAAATTAGCAAGCGAAAGGCTTGTGCTTAAATTACTGGACGTTGTGGACGATTTCGAGAGAATGATGAAAAACATCAGAGATGATAAAGTAAGAGAAGGCATGGAGATGATATACAAAAACATGATGAAGGCTCTAGAGAGCGAGGGTTTAGAGCGAATAGAGTGTGCTGGGAAGCCATTCAACCCTTTAGAGCAGGAGGCAATAGAGGTATCATATGATGAATGTGGTGATGAAACTTATGATACTGTGATTGAGGAACTTAGAGCAGGATATAAAATGAATGGAAAAGTTATAAGAGCGGCTTTAGTAAAAGTGAAAGGAGGTAAAAAATGAGCAAAATAATAGGAATAGATCTGGGAACAAGTAATTCGGCTGCAGCTGTTGTGATGGGAGGAAGACCTGTTATGATACCAGCAGCTGAAGGAACTACGGTTGGAGGCAAGGCTTTCCCGAGTTATGTTGCTTTCACAAAAGGTGGGGAGCTTCTTGTTGGGGAGCCTGCTAAAAGACAGGCTGTAAACAATCCAGAGGGCACAGTTACGGGCTTTAAGAGAAAGATGGGAACGGATTATAAGTATAGAATGTACGGAAAGGAATACACCCCACAGCAATTGTCTTCATTCATCCTGCAAAAGATAAAGAGGGATGCAGAAGCCTTTCTGGGGGAACCGGTAGAAAAGGCTGTGATAACGGTTCCTGCATACTTTAACGATAATCAGAGACAGGCAACAAAGGATGCTGGAGCTATTGCAGGTTTGGATGTTGTGCGCATAATAAATGAGCCGACAGCTGCATCTCTGGCCTATGGGCTGGATAGGTCTGATAAAGAGTTGAAGATCCTTGTCTTTGACTTTGGTGGGGGTACGCTTGATGTAACTATCCTTGAGCTTGGCCAGGGAGTGTTTGAGGTCAAAAGCACCAGCGGTGACACGCAGCTGGGAGGCACAGATATGGATAATGCTCTTGTAGACTACATTATAAATGAGTATAGAACAAAAGAGAACATAGATCTCAGGAATGACAGGGTCGCAATGCAGCGCATAAGAGAGGCTGCTGAAAAGGCAAAGATAGAGCTCTCCACAGTTCTTAGCACGGATATAAACCTGCCATATGTAACTGTGTCAAATGAGGGACCAAAGCACCTCAACATGACAATAACAAGAGCAAAGTTGGAACAGCTTGTAGAGCCCATAGTGGAGAGGTGCAGGGCACCCCTAGATAGAGCTCTGTCAGATGCTCATCTGAGTGCAGGCGACATCGGCCATATTATTCTTGTTGGAGGACCAACAAGAATGCCTATAGTTCAGAGCTTCATTGAAAAAGTGCTGGGAAAGAAGCCTGAGAGGGGAATAGACCCTATGGAGTGCGTTGCTCAGGGAGCTGCAATCCAGGGTGCTGTGCTGGCTGGAGAGATAAAGGACATTCTCTTGCTGGACGTTACGCCCCTCTCTCTTGGTGTTGAGACCGTTGGAGGGGTTTTCACAAAGATAATAGAGAGAAACACAACGATACCAACGAAGCGCACGCAGGTGTTCACCACAGCCTCAGACTATCAGACAGCAGTCACAATCCATGTGCTTCAGGGTGAGAGACCTTTAGCTAAGGATAACATCTCTCTGGGTATGTTCAACCTGGAGGGCATACCACCAGCACCCAGAGGTGTCCCTCAGATCGAAGTAACATTTGATATAGATGCAAATGGTATCCTGCATGTTTCTGCGAAGGATAGAGCCACAGGAAAAGAGCAAACAATAACGATAGAGAACCCGACCAAGCTATCGCAGGAAGAGATAGAAAGAGCAATGAAGGAAGCAAAGGAGTATGAAGAGCAGGACAAAAAGAAGCTTGAAGAGATAGAGCTGAGAAATAACGCTGATGGACTGGTGTACCAAACGGAGAAAAATCTATCAGAGCTTGGTGATAAGTATGCAACCGAAGATAAAGAGAGGCTGCAAAGCGCTCTAAACGCTCTCAAAGAGGCTTTGAGAGGGAGTGACATAGCTGATATCAAAAGGCTGTATGACGAACTGACAAAGATCGTTGGAGAGGTGAATGTTAAGCTGTATCAGAGCACAGCAGGAACCGGAACAGGGGCAGAGGCGGAAGCAGATACAGCTACAGGCAGCGAGAATGTATGGAAAGGAAAACCTGTCGATGTGGATCACAAAGATGAAGATAAGAAATGAGCGATAAGGACTACTATAAGACTCTTGGCGTGCCGAAAAATGCTTCAGCGGAAGAGATAAAAAAGGCATACAGAGAGCTGGCAAAAAAGTATCATCCTGATGTCAACAAGAGCCCTGATGCAGAAGAGAGATTTAAAGAGATAAGTGAAGCATACGCTGTCCTGAGCGACCCCCAGAAGAGAGAGGTCTATGATCAATATGGAAGTGCTGGTGTAGAGGGGAGATATAGCTACGAAGACATATTCAACGAAGATCTCTTCAGAGATATATTCAACGGCTTCGGAGGGTTTGAAGACATATTCGATGTCTTCTTTGGCGGAAGGAGAAGAAGACAGGAGAGAAAGTTTAATCCCAGAGATGTAAGCGCTTCCGTAATGATAGACCTCAAAGAGGCTTTTAATGGCGCTGAGAAAATAATAGAGATAAACAGAAAAACATTATGCCAGAAGTGCAATGGTTCAGGTGCTGAGTCTAATCGCGATATAAAAACATGCCCCCAGTGCAACGGGAGTGGGAGAGTTAGAGTTACACAGAACTCGCTCTTCGGCAGATTCACAACAGTAACAACATGCAACAAATGTGGTGGAGCCGGAAAAATCATTGAGAAGCCCTGTTCCATGTGTAGGGGTAAGGGTTACACAGATGAAAAGAAAAAGATAGTTGTAGACATACCTCCCGGTGTTGATGAAGGTACTTTGCTCAGAGTTGCAGGTGAAGGTGAATTTGGGGGGGATCTCTACATAAACGTTCACCTTACAAAGAATCCAGCGCTAAAAAGGAGTGGAAATGATCTCATAGCGGAGGCTGAGATAAGTTTTCCTGAGGCAGCACTAGGAACAGAGATAGAGATAGAGTCTATAGATGGCAAGATAACAATTGAAGTGCCTCCAGGAACGCAGAGCGGGGAGACGATAAAGGTAAAGGGAAGGGGCATGCCTTCTTTAGAGACAAAAAAGCGCGGCGATCTTCTGGTAAAGATAAATGTAAGAACTCCAACAAGGCTTACAAGAGAGGAGAGAGAGCTTATGGAGAAGCTTCTAGAGCTTGAAGGGAACAAAAGCTCCAGGCTCTTCGGAAGGATCTTCAGATAGATCAACCAAGACCCATCTTCATGAGCTGTCTCATAACCTTGCGGTTTTTCATCCCTTTCATCATGTTCTTTGACATGTTGTAGTAGCGTAGAAGCTCTTTTACATCTTTTGTTTCAACCCCCGCACCTCTAGCTATTCTCGCCATTCTGGTGCCTTTTATGATCTGAGGAGACTCCAATTCCTCCTCAGTCATGGAGTCCATTATTACCTTAAACTTTGAAAAGAGTCTCTGACTATCCTCCATCTTATCTTTATCAATTCTTGCTCCGGGCAAAGGAACGAGCTCCATTATTTTGTCAAGGGTCCCCATCTTTGTCACGTTCTTTAGTTCATCATAGAACTCCTTGAGCGTGAACTTTCCGCTCATAACTTTTTTCGTAAGCTCCTCCGCCTCTTTCTCATCAATTGTTTCTTTAGCCCTTTCAAGCAGTGTCTGAAGGTCTCCCATGCCTAGAAGTCTGGAGATAAAGCGCTCGCTATCAAAAAGCTCAAAGTCCTCTATCTTTTCTCCTGTGCCGATAAACATTATGGGTGCTCCCACTTCTGCAACAGCGCTGAGCGCTCCGCCTCCCTTAGCGCTTCCATCCATCTTTGTAAGTATAACCCCTGTTATTCCAACATTCTCATGAAAAGCCCTTGCCTGTTCTTTAGCCTGTTGTCCAGTGGTTGCATCTATGACCAATATTCTCTCTTCTGGCTTTACTCTATCGTTTATCTCCTTTAACTCCTTCATAAGCTCTTCATCAAGCTTGTGCCTGCCAGCTGTATCTATTATTATGACATCACAATCTGAGAGCTCTTTTAACCCTCTATCAACCACATCTATGGCGCTTTTAGCATGTATATCCCCATAAAACTTTGAATTAACTTTTTCTGAAAGTTGCTTTAGCTGGTCGTATGCTGCTGGCCTGTGAATGTCTGCGGCTACCATACCAACACTCAATCCTTTTTTTTGCAGATATCTTGCGAGCTTTGCGCAGCTCGTTGTTTTACCCTGCCCATATATGCCCAGCATCAATATCTTTTGCTTCTTCAGCTCTATGCTCCTTCCTTTTCCCAGAAGGTTTGAGAGCTCCTCATACATGATATGCACAACATGCTCTCCGGAGCCCATTCCTGCAGCAGGCTTTTCTGTGAGCGCTCTCTTCTCTATCCTCTTTGTCAGATCCAGCACCTGCTTTACATTGACGTCAGCCTGAAGAAGAGCTCTCTGAATATCTTTACAGACCTCTCTAATCAGATTGCTGTCTATGTGTGGAGCATTCATCACTCTCTTTATGCTGTTTCTCAAAGCGTTTCCTAAACTCTCAAGAACCATAAAAAGAAAAGTGTTTTATCACTTATATCTTTATTTCTGATCTACATTACAATGTCTTCTAACTGAAAACACTGCAAGAAAATTACCACTCTGTTTGTTGAGCAATCAAAAGTTTAATCAGAATATTATGCAATTACTCCTATGCCGAGATACATTATTGTGACTGGAGGAGTGGTTTCCGGCCTTGGAAAAGGGGTCACAACCGCCTCAATTGGAAGGCTTATTCTGGGTGCAGGTTACAGTGTCACAGCTCTAAAGATAGATCCCTATCTCAATTGTGATGCCGGAACTATGAACCCTATTGAGCATGGTGAGGTCTTTGTGCTTGATGACGGTGGTGAGATAGATCTTGACCTTGGTAACTATGAGCGCTTTCTTGATATCGATTTAACCAAAGATCACAATCTAACAACAGGAGCGGTGTACAGGGAAGTGATATCAAAGGAGCGTAAAGGTGAGTATCTGGGACACACAGTACAGATAATACCCCATATAACAGATCACATAAAAAACCACATCAAGAGAGTGGTTGGGGAAAAAGATATACTATTAGTAGAGATGGGTGGAACTGTAGGGGATATTGAATCAATGCCTTTTTTAGAAGCTGCTAGAGAGCTAAGAAATGAAGTTGGTAAAAGCAATTGCCTCTTTGTCCATGTTACCTATGTACCGATTCTAAAAGCTGTTGGTGAGCAGAAAACAAAGCCGACCCAGCACTCTGTAAAAGAGCTGAGATCCCTGGGCATAGCACCAGACATTATTGTCGCAAGGGGGGCTGAAGAATTGAGGATGGAAACGAAAAGGAAGATCTCACTCTTCTGCGATGTGCCCGCGAACAACGTCATAAGCGCGCCAGACATCGAAAATATATATGAACTGTCAATACTCTTTGAAAAACAAAACCTGCTCAAAGTTATTCTTAACCACTTTGAGCTCACAGAAAAAAGAGAGGATCTCAAAGAATGGAGAGAGCTATGCGAAAGAATAGATAAAAGAAAGGTGGAGAGAACATTAGGCATAGTAGGTAAGTATACTGTATTAGCAGATAGTTATAGAAGCATCCTTGAGGCTTTGGTGCATGCAGGTACTATCTATGGCTGCAAAGTCTGTGTAAAATGGATAGAGGCAGAGGATCTTGAGAAGAATGGAGAGGAAAACGAGCTAAAGGGTTTGGATGGAATACTTGTTCCAGGTGGATTTGGCTCAAGAGGGGCAGAGGGAAAGATAAAAGCAATAAAGTATGCCAGAGAGAATGATGTTCCATTTCTTGGCATATGCTTTGGCTTTCAATTGGCTACAATTGAAATAGCGAGAGATTTAGCGGGACTAAGAAATGCAAACTCAACTGAAATAGAGCCTGATACAGAGGATCCTGTGATAACCCTGCTGCCGGAGCAGAGAAGTGTAAAAGAGCTCGGTGGAACAATGAGGCTTGGAGGTTACGATATAGATATAGTTGAAAACACACAGGCCTACAGGCTATACGGATCTAAAAAGGCAAGAGAAAGACACAGGCATAGATATGAGTTCAATCCATTGTATAAAGAGAGGATAGAGAGCACGGGGGCGGTCTTTTCAGGATACTGTAAAGAAAGAGCTGAGATAATAGAGCTGCCTGAAAAAAGGTATTTTATGGCAAGCCAGTTCCATCCGGAGTTCAAGTCAAGGCCAAACAGGCCAGTTCCTCTATTCTTAGGGCTTGTAGAGGCCATGATGAATAAAGGATCTATGGAAAAATGAACAGGATAGCCTCTCTGGATCTGGATGGCACAATAGTGAAACAGGAGTGGATAGACTACATATGAAACGATGCTATACCAGAGCTTTATGCAGAGCAGGAGGGCATAGATCTAGAGGAAGCGAAACTTGCATTTTTCAAAGCTTATGATGAAGTGGGTAAGGGGATATAAGATGGTACCAGATACCCTACTGGTTTGACAGGTTTAAGATAAAAAAAGATCCCAAAGAGTTCATAGCAGAGAGAGCAGACAGAATAGAACTCTATGAAGATGCTCTGGATGCTCTGCGATCCTTGAAGGGGGCGGTAATATCCACAAATGCGCCAAGAGCACTTGCAGACAAAGAGGTAGAAGTTATTAACAGACAGGTGAGTAACAGGATCATAGGGGTATACTCAGCGGTCTCTGACTCTGGTATGCTGAAGAAAGATCCCGCATTCTATAAAGAAGTCTATGAGGATCTGATGCAGAGAGGTTTCTCCAGAGTTGTGCACCTGGGTGATGATTACCTGAATGATTATATCGCTCCACTGAGAGCTGGATTGGGTGCTTATTATTTAGAGCGCAATAAAATAAATCTTTATGATCTCATGAAGATTGTCAGGATCCTGTAAGATGAGCCTTCAGAGGGGATTAGCTAGGCCTCTCCTGCATCAACTTCTCAAGTGAGAGAAAGGTATGTCTCCACCACCCCTGTTAAATCTGAAATCAACCACAAGCCCTTCTCTATCATACTCTTCAAGAAAATCTCTGTGAAACTCAGCATAGCCCCCACAGGGAGTCAGGCGCATGCACGTATCCTGCTTTCCCTTCTAGACTCTAGGCACAAACTCTCTATGCCCTTCAATCCATTCCCTGCATCTAAGAGGTTTTCATTCTGCCGTCATCGAGTAAAATCTTAACCACTACAAAAAATACAGATAGAGAAAGAGAAAAGAAGAGATACACAGTATATGGTAGAGCTGACATTTCTGGATTTTATATTTCTATTTATATGAATTCTACTCTTTGTGGGTTTGATGGCTGCGCCATTACCAATTGTTACGCTGAAACCTGACTGAGAGATAGGGATGTTTACCTCTGCCTGCTGCTCTTCAAGCATAGCATTAGCAGAGCAATCATAATAGCGCTCTTCTTTATTTTCATCACCTCTCAACAACAATTTCAGAGATTTTTCCAGCGTTTATGGTCAATTCCATCTTCTCATCAGAGTAATCCCAATCCTCCAAGGCTTTACCATCAACCTTAACGGATTGTGGTCTTTCTATTCCTTTCATGACCACTCTGCATCCTCTCTCTGAGATCTCATTTTCATATTCCCCTATTTTTTCTCCCAGATGGAGTGAAATCCTATTATCCTGAACCTCTACACTCATGGGCGTAATTGCAAAGGAACCATTTTTGTAGTCTAAGGATATCCCGTCATCCTCATATAGATTAAATGTCCCATTGCTCTGAGGATAGACCCATAGAGTAAGAGGGTCCAGTGGTTTCTCATCTGTATAGTTCATTACAGGTCCTGCTGGAATTATGCTCCCACCCCTTACAAATAATGGAAGAATTTCCAGCGGCGCCGGATAATTGATCTCCACAGGGCCCTCATATATCTGATTGCTCCAGAAATCTATCCATGTTCCTTCTGGGAGATAGACGGTCCTTTCCCTTGCTCCCTCTTCGCACACTGGAGCAACGAGGAATGCAGGTCCAAACATGTATTCACTATCCTGATTGTAGCACTTTTCATCATGAGGGAAATCAAGCACCAGTGCTCTCATCATCGGCAGACCTGTTTGTGTGGATTCATAAGCACATGAATAGATATAGGGAATCAATTGATATCTCAGTTTATCATAAAATCTGAATATCTCCTGTGCAGTTTCATTAAACTGCCAGGGCTCCCTTCCACCAATGCGTGAAAACTCCATCCACAATCCAGTACCATGTGCACGCATCATGGGAGAGAATGCTCCAAACTGCGCAGTCCATCTTATCTGAAGCTCATCAGAAGGCTTACCTATGAGCCCTCTAGGATTTAATAAAGCTCTAAGATTCTGCATGTTCAAATTCAGGGTCCCCCCATAAAGAAGTGCTCCAACCACCTCTCCCCAGAACCCTCCAAGATCATTGCTCCAGAATGGAATGCCTGAGAGACCCATTGTCTGCCCTGCAACTATCTGCTCTTTCATTGCTGTGAAAGAGCAGTCTATATCTCCGCTCCAAACCCAGGGGTATCTCTGGCCGCCTGCCCATGTGCTCCTTGTTATTATTACCCCCCTCTCACCCTCGTTTTCCATACCCTCAAAGATGTTTCTATTGTATAGATTGGAATAAAGGTTATGAGCCTCGGAGGGCAGCATACCATCATAGAGTGGCTCCATAAGATTTTCATCAAGCCTGTCCAGCTCATCTATCCAGAATCCATCTATGCCCTCGTTCATTAAAGGAGTGTGCAGGTTCCGGTACCATTGAAGGGCGTACGGATTAGTGATATCAAGTATACTTATGTCATAAACTGGAAGAGGAATCCCATAATAACAGGGATAAAAGGAATAGTCATAGCCATAAGCTAAAAGATTTCCTACGTGATAAAGGTAGTCCTGTGGTATTTTATCCTGGTATACTTTGGTGGTTGCAGTATCTTCATGTAAGATGATTTTATACCCTTTCTCTGTTAGCTCCTCGATCATCTGCTGGTGCTCTGGAAAACGTCTTTCATCCCATTCCAATCCCCCATTATCCCTCCAGAAAAAATCTAAAGCTAAACCATCGCACGGAAAATCCATCTCTCTCATAGTCCTTGCAACACCTTCAAATTCTGCTCTGTTGCTATAGCCATATTTTGATTGGATATAACCAAACGTCCATCTGGGTGGCAAAGAAGGTTTTCCGGTTATATTTGTATACTCCTGCAGAATTGAGCTGAAATTATCGCCTTTGATATAGAAAAGTCTCAGATTGTCATCATCTGTGAGAATTGAATAGCTATCTGCGTTCTGGAAATCGAATATTGTTCTGTATGTAGTATCAACAAATATACCATAACCCTGAGTGCTCATAAAAAATGGAACGCCTGAGAGACTTGAATTATCCTTATTTCCATATTCTATCTGCTGCAAGGCAATCTTCCCCTTCTGATCCACACTGCTGAACCTCTGTCCCAATCCAAAGAAATGCTCCTCATCATCTGACTCAAATACGCATCTGGAGACATTTGTTGAATTTGATAATTGCGCAAAGGATATGTCGTGTAGCGTCTTTCCATTTAAAGATAGGGCAAACGGGTCTTTAACTATCTTTACCTCATTTTCTCCCGACAGTATATGAATCTCATTACCCTTCTCGCTTACCTTCAAGGGCACGTTATCTCCTTCTTCAAGGAAGCCATATTTTTCAAGGGCTGATAGTTTAAATACGCCATCCTTTGAGAACTCTATTTTTATTGTCTTCTCAGAAAATGGCTTGATCCTTAGATAATAGTCCCTGCTATCTATTTCTATTGTAAAATATTCCCCCTCCGTTCCAGTTTCTGTCCCTCCTAAATAACCAAGCGGTATCATCCCTGCAATTGCAATAGCCAATATTATTGTTGACGCTCTCATGCATGCTTATTTTTATTGTGGTATTTAGATTTATCTTACGAAACGTTGGGAATATTTAGATGGAAATTTAAATAAATATGGGAATGATAACAAAGCTGAGCAAAGAAGTATTCAACATAGTATTACCGGGAGAGAATGAGAGCTCTCTTAGACTTTTGCGAAGGATGTCTAAATCATCAGAGCTTTAATGGCAAATAATTTATAGAATCTTGGGGGATATTGGGTATGAAAGAGTTTGTTGATAGAGCACAGAGCTTCAGCTCTGATAATGTTTTGAAAAGCATTTTTGATATAACGAAATATAACAGGATACAGGGATCAAAAGGTCTTGTTGATGCTGCCAGATATGTGTATGAAAGGGTTAAAGCTCTGGGGGTTGATGCCAAGCTCATAGAAGAGGTTTATGATGGCGAACAATGGTACCTTACGCTGCAAACTCCTGTGGCCTGGGAGCTTGTTGAAGGATCCATAGAATTCGGAGATAAAAGGTTGACAACAGCCTGTAGTCCTCTGCTTGTCCTACCACACTCCCCATCAGGAGACGTAGAAGGGGAGGTAGTTCATATCGATAGCCCTTTTGATGGCAAGATAGTTCTGGCAGGAAAGAACTGGAGAGAGGCCTATAAGAAGGCGTGCAAGGGTGGTGCAAAGGGCTTTATAGCATATAGAGCTGGCACAGATGAAGCTTTTCCATACATAGGCTTATTCCTGAGAAAAAAGGATCTGGAGTATGCAAAGATACCTGCAGTTGCTGTTCCGGAGAGCACGGCAAGAGAGATAGAGAATAAGAGAGTGAAGATCTCTGTAAAAACCGAGATTAAAGCTAAAGAGGTAATGCCAATAGTGTATGCAGAGATGGGAAAACCTCCATTCATACTCTTCTCCGCGCACATGTGCCATCCGCAACCAGGCGCTAACGATAATGCAAGCGGGAGCGCTATGCTGATAGAGCTCGCAAGGGCGCTTACCTACGATCCTTCCTTCCGCTTTGGTTTCGCCTTTCTGTGGGTGCCAGAGCATTACGGCACTCAGGCATTCATAGAAAAGCATGCTGATGTTAGCAGATATTATGCGTGTATAAACCTCGATATGGTCGGCGGAAGCTGTGATAGGTCAGGCTCGCACATAATGGTTGTCAGAACCCCTCTCTCAAGGTTCTCTATCCTCTCTGGCCTTCTGGAGTACTATCTAGATGCAATAGACGTTCGTTCTGAAAAATTCTCCAATGTAGCGCTGCAGGATCTGCAGTTCAAAACTTATCCATACGTGATAGGAAGCGATCATGACATATTCAACTTCTTTGGCGTGCCCTCAGCTATGCTCATAACATGGCCAGATAGGTATTATCATTCCAGTGGTGATAGAGTTGAAAATCTCAGCAGCAGGACGATTGAGATCATAGGAAAGAGCGCTCTTGCTACGGCACTGGCGCTCGCAAAGAGTGATGATCTCCAGAGATTTGCTAAAGCATACGCTATGAAGTATATAGGTGAGAACAGCATGGGTAAAAGGACAGAGGTGACAGAGAAGCTTGTGAATATGGGCTTGAACAGGGATCTTCTTATAGAAGCGCATAAAAGTGATGGATGGCTCAGCTGGAAAAGGAAAGGGCTTATATCCGAGGATCTCATAAAAGATGAGAGATTCAGAGAGCTGGCAGATAAAAACTTAGCCAGCCTCTACGAACTTTTGATGCTAGGAGAGCTTCTGCCTGAGAAAGAGAGCTTCAAAGCTCTCCGTGAAGAGTTCGGAGAGATCGATGAGGAGGGTTTAAGAGAGCTGTTGCGCATGATCGTTAAAGCTGATATCGTTGAAATCACAGGATAATTGTGGGAGAGCATTCTATTCTTATCTCATGCCCTACCGAAAGCCTCCGGCAAAAGCTCGCTTATCCTCTTTATCTCTATTTTTATTCCACTCTCGCTCTCAAATACAACCTTTATATCTCTACCACATCGCATAGAGGCTTCGTATATAAATTGTCTGCAGGCGCCGCATGGTGTTATAGCACCCTTATCACTCACTACAGCTATTGCCTCTATATCTGTTGCTCCTGCCATATTTGCATTTATTATGGCACTTCTCTCAGCGCATATGCTTAAGCCATAGCTTACACACTCATAGTTTGCTCCAAGAAATGTTTTACCATTGGCAAGAAGGGCAGCCCCTACCCTTAAATTAGAGTAAGGAGCATAGCTGAATTTCAGAGCTTCCCTGGCTTTTTCCAATAATTGCCTATAATCCATTCTATTAGACTCCCAGCATCTCCTTCATTTTTATCCTGTTAACAGTCTCGCTCCTCTCCATCTCATCGATCTTCATCTCAATGTAATTTATGTTTGCCCTGAGCTCAGGTATGAGGACGTGCTCCAGAGCATTGACCCTCCTCTTTGTTTTCTCTATCTCCATTGCTAGAAGCTCACACCTTGCTTCAAGCTCAGCAAGCTCAAATAGATCTTTTAAGAGATTTTCAAAGGATTCTATTGCTTCCTGCGCATAAGCTGGCAGGGTTGAAACGCTATAGTGCCTCTCCTGCTCTATCCTGAACTCTATCCTTGGAACTAATATGCCGAAAAGGTTCTCTCTACTTACCTTGGGCTCAACCCTTGCATATGGAAAGGTTCCTTTTAGCTCCTTCTCCCCCATTCTCGCTTTTGCTATCGTAATAAGTCTGTACGCCTCTGACAGCTTTTTTTCCACAGCTTCTCTCTTTTCCCTTTCCTTCTCTAGCAACGGGAGCAGGTCAGCCATAAGCTTATCTCTTTTATCTTTGAGTAGCTTATACCCTCTATCAGCAAGTTTGAGCCTTCTTCTGTAATTGAGAAGCTCCATCCGGGTAGCTCTTATGTTAGCACTTACCACATGAGATAAATGATAAGCTCCTATTTAAAATATTTCCATAAAGAATCCTGGAGCTTTTATAGTTCTAAATAGTGCATAGGCTGTTAAGCACCTGATGGCTATTTCTGAGCTTTTGATGATCAGGGACTATCTCCCTGTACTATAATAAAAGAGAAAAAGATCAGGCGGGAACCATGTACGTATCCGCTATCTTATCGTGCCATCCCTGCTCATCTTTATCGATCACGATCCAAAGGTAGCCTATACCTATCACCAAACCTGAAATCATCATTCCCACCCATCTTAAAAATCCTTGTGTGTATCCTATTGGATAGGTGCCGTCCGTTCTTATGAGTTTTATCTTCATCGCCATCATACCCAATGTCTGTCCTCT
>WOYI010088439.1_pt1 | contig 25946 bp, 23 predicted proteins | sample 6423411 | NCBI WGS metagenome assembly WOYI01 (sample SAMN13441803, study PRJNA592873) | oil field metagenome | biome: oil field; feature: oil-well bore; material: oil-contaminated soil; isolation source: oil-contaminated soil from oil-well borehole | place: Germany: Wietze | collected 2016-10-18 ... | reverse complement strand
AGCCAATCGCCTTCTTTGTCGGGGTGAAGAAGTTCAGGCGCAGTGACACCAGCCCCCAGAGCCGGTTGAGCAGCTCGAGCTCTTGGCCGGTGTCATAGCGCCAGTAGAACGCGTGTTTGCGCACCCACACGTGCTCCAGCAGTGCCCGGGCGTCGTCGTTGAACCGCCGCGCACGCAGCGTACGACCATCGACCTGCGCTGCCGGGTCCGCCAGCCTCGGGCCGGTCAGCATCCGCCGAGCTGTCGAACGGCCCATCCCCGTGGTGGCCACCACCCGATCCAGGATCTTGCTCTTATCCGCCTTCGACGCCCTGCCGTACTGCGTTCGCAGCTTGTTCGTCACCTGCCGTCTCGCGGCCATATCGACCTTGCCCTCCACACTGGGCAAGCCTTCCGAGCCACGCGCTCAAACTAGGTGCGGCACCACCACCCGCTACGCGCTCAAAATTGGTGAGGCACGCCGCCCAAGAACCGCGTTTTGACCTGGGCGGATGGCGACCGGTAAGCTCCTCCGTTGGCGTGTGCTGCCCTCCGGGGCATACGGGTCCCGGGTCAACGTCGGTCGCCGGGAAACCTCAAATCGCACCCGCCTGACCGGCAACCTAGCGGGGATAACCCGAAACGAGAGAGGTAAGCGCTGTGCCAACATACGCGCCCAAGGCGGGTGACACCACGCATTCGTGGTACGTCATCGACGCCCAGGACGTGGTGCTCGGCCGGCTCGCCGTCGAAGCAGCAAAGCTGCTGCGCGGCAAGCACAAGCCGACATTCACGCCCAATGTTGACGGTGGCGACTTCGTCATCGTCATCAACGCCGAGAAGATCGCCGTCAGCGGCGACAAGCTCACCAACAAGTTCGCTTACAGCCACTCGGGTTACCCCGGCGGTCTGCGCAAGCGCACCATCGGCGAGCTGCTGGAGAAGCACCCCACCCGTGTCGTGGAGAACGCGATTGTCGGGATGCTGCCGCACAACAAGCTGAGCCGCCAGGTTCAGAAGAAGCTGAAGGTGTACGCGGGCCCCGAGCATCCGCACGCCGCGCAGCAGCCGATTCCGTTCGAGATCAAGCAGGTGGCGCAATGACCGAACTGAACGAACTGAACGAGACCGAGCTTGTCGAGGTGGAAGTGGCCGAAGACGCCGCCGAGGCGCCTGAGGCGACCGAAACCGCCGACGAGACCGTCGTCGAGGAAGGTGCCGTCGCGGAAGCCGCTCCGCGTGAGCCGATCTACATCGACCGCCCGATCCAGACCGTCGGCCGCCGTAAGGAAGCCGTTGTCCGGGTGCGCCTGGTGCCCGGCACCGGCAAGTTCCTGCTCGACGGACGCTCCTTGGAGGCGTACTTCCCGAACAAGGTGCACCAGCAGCTGATCAAGGCTCCGCTGGTGACCGTCGATCGGGTCGACAGCTTCGACATCTTCGCCCATCTCGATGGTGGCGGCCCGTCCGGGCAGGCCGGCGCGCTGCGCCTGGCCATTGCGCGTGCACTGATCATCGTGCAGCCCGAGGACCGTCCGGCCCTGAAGAAGGCCGGCTTCCTCACGCGTGACCCGCGTGCCATCGAGCGCAAGAAGTACGGCCTGAAGAAGGCCCGTAAGGCGCCGCAGTACAGCAAGCGCTGATCTGTTCTGCTTTGCGCCGCCGGGTGTGGATTCAATCCACACCCGGCGGTTCCTTTGTCCGGTGACGAGCAAGTGTCCGGTGACGAGCAAGTCGAGGGCCTGCGGGCACCCCACCGCCCGTGCCCACCAGGGTGCGGGCGGTGGTCCGTTCGGGGCAACGGTTGGATATCGAGATGGCGCCGACACGGCGACGGGGGTTGTCAGTTCGCTCTTTGGGCGTTGTTTGTGAGAAATTTGTGGACATGGCTCGACTGTTCGGCACCGACGGAGTGCGCGGAGTTGCCAATTGCGATCTGACCGCCGAGTTGGCGCTGGCTCTGGGTTCGGCCGCCGCCCGGCGGCTGGGCTCGTCTGGCACGGCGCGGCGCAGGGTGGCCGTGGTGGGCCGCGACCCGCGCGCCAGTGGCGAGATGCTGGAGGCGGCGGTGATCGCCGGTCTGACCAGCGAGGGCATCGACGCGTTGCGCGTCGGCGTGCTCCCCACACCCGCGGTGGCGTACCTGACCAGCGCGTACGACGCGGATTTCGGCATCATGATCTCCGCCTCGCACAACCCGATGCCCGATAACGGCATCAAGATCTTCGGCCCGGGCGGCCACAAGCTCGACGATGCGACCGAGGACCGCATCGAGGAGCTGCTGAGTTCCGGCCCCGGTGCGCGTCCGGTCGGCGCCGGTATCGGCCGGGTGGTCGACGCCGAGGACGCCCGGGACCGCTACCTGCGCCATGTCGCGAAGGCCGTCACCACCAGGCTGGACGGCATCAAGGTGGTGGTGGACTGCGCACATGGCGCCGCGTCTGCCGCCGCACCGCTTGCCTACCGCGCGGCGGGCGCCGACGTCATCACGCTGCACGCCGAGCCCAATGGACTCAACATCAACGACGGCTGCGGATCGACACACATGGCGGTGCTGCAGCAGGCCGTCGTGGCACACGGCGCCGACATCGGGCTGGCGCACGACGGCGACGCCGACCGGTGCCTTGCCGTCGACGCCCGCGGCGAACTCATCGACGGTGACGCCATCATGGTGATGATGGCGCTGGCCATGCAGGAATCCGGGGAACTGGCCTCCAACACCCTGGTCGCCACCGTGATGAGCAACCTGGGCCTGCATCTGGCTATGCGAGCCGCCGGTATCGAGGTGCGCACCACCGCGGTCGGCGACCGGTACGTCCTGGAGGAACTGCGGGCCGGGGAGTTCTCCCTGGGCGGCGAACAGTCCGGTCACATCGTGCTGCCGACCTTCGGCACCACCGGCGACGGGATCGTCACCGGACTACGGCTGATGTCGCGAATGGCCCAGACCCGAGCGACCCTCGCTCAATTGTGCGAGCCGATGCATACGCTGCCGCAGGTGCTGATCAACGTCGCAGTCGCCGACAAGACGACCGTCGCCGAAGCCGCATCGGTGCGCACCGCCGTCGCCGCCGCCGAGGCTGAACTCGGCGATACCGGCCGTATCCTGTTGCGACCGTCGGGAACCGAGCAGCTGGTCCGGGTGATGGTGGAGGCCGCAGACGAAGACACCGCCCGCCAGCTTGCGGTGCGCGTCGCAGCATCGGTCAGCGAACAGAACTGACACGAGCAATCTCTTCGGTCCGGTAGGGAACCGATCCGGGTGCTGCTGCGTCCAATTCGGGTATGGGACTCATCGACTCCGCCCGGGTGGATGTCGCCGCGGTACTCGACGCCGCGCACCGCCATGACATTGCGGCCGGGCTACTGGACAGTGCACTGCAACGCTGCCTGGGCGCACTGACGTTCAGCGGTGCGCGAGCAGGCCGGGAATACGCCGACGGCGGTGACGAGGTGCGGCGGGCGGTCGAGAACGCCGTGAACGCTGTGCGCGCCTGGTCGCGCAATGGCCACGAAATAGCTTCGGAGCTGAGGACTTCCGCTGCCGACTACGTTCGGGTCGACGACGACGCCGCGCGACGGATCGGGTGAGCCGATGAACGATACCGCCGGCGGGATGCTCGAAGCGGGTCTGCCGTCTGTCGAGGTGATGACCGAATACGTGCGGGCCTGCCGCCAGCTCGGACACCCCACGCCCGAGCCGACACAGTTGCTCGCCGCCTACACCGCGGAGCAGGGCATGGATCTGCAGGCGCTGGACGACGACGGGCGAGCGTTGTCGGCGGCCGTGGCTGTGGCTGAGGAGGCACTGGCGCTGCAGGAGCATGCTCGACGCACGCTGGACGCGGCCTGGCGGGGCGCAGGAGCCGAGGCCGCAGCCGATCACCTGCTCAGCCACGCCGATGCCGCGCATGCCACCGTCGACGGTCTGCGCAGTGCGGCCAGCGCGCTCGGTGAATTGCGGAACCGACTGTGGCAGTTGATCGATGCGAAGGTCGGCACGACTCTCGATGTGGAGTCGCGGGGGTTGAGAACGGAATGGCTGAGCGCGGCCCGCACGGTGACGACCGGTGCCGGGGACCGGGCCGGCGCCAGTGAACTGGTGGATATGCAGGTGGCGCCGTTTGTGGCCGACGACATCGGCGGAGACTGGGTGACGTCGATGCGCAACACCGAGTCCGCGATCCGGCAGGCGTACAGCGCCGCGGCGTCCGCGATGACCGGAGGCGCGTCGGTGGTGTTCGACAGCCCGGGTGCGCTGGGACCCATCCGTGCGCCGAGTTCGGTTCCTGTTGCCGCGGAACAGGTTTACCTCCCGTGCCCAGCAACGGCGGATACCATTCCTGCCGGATACGCGCCGCCGATATCGGGGCCGGATCCGGCGCCGGCCCCGGCGTCTCCGGGCGCAACCGCTGCAGGCGTGCCCGCTGCGAGCGCACCGGCTGTGACCACACCGTCGGCGGCTGCGCCGCCGGTGCCGGCTCCACTGCCGCCGCCGGTGCCGGCTCCACTGCCGGAGCCGGTGGCCGCTCCGCCGACGTCATCGCTGGGCGGGTTCGGCGGTGGGATGTCGCCGCTGGGCTCGGGGTTGTCGGGGTTGTCCGGCGCGGGCCAGTCCATTGCCGACATCCTGGGCGGTCTGCTGGGTGCCGGGGGAGACCCGTTGGGGGAGGGACTCAGCGGCGCCGACGATCTGGACCCGCTACCGGAGGACGAGCCGGCGGACACGGAACTCGAGGATGTCGATGAGGATGAGGATGAGGATGAGGATGAGGATGAGGACGAGGATGAGGCGTCAGCGGATGACAAACCAGAGGACGCAGAGGTTGTCGTCGATGACCCGGCCGAAGAAGCGGCCGCTCCGTCGGCTGCCGAACCCGGCGTACCTGCTGAACCCGGCTTGACTGAGCCGGTCCCGACACCGGTTCCCGAACCCCTGGCCGACCCCGCTGTGGCCGACCCCGCTGTGGCCGATCCGGCTGTGGAGAAGCCAGCCGAACCGGCGCCCGCCGACACCCCGTGTGAGATCGCCGCCGACGAACTGCCGCAGGCGGGTCCGTGAGTCGCCGTGCTACGGGCTGGTGTGGCTGGTCGCCAGGTTCCAGCCGTCTGCCGGATTCCCGCCGATCACGGCGTAACGGATGTTGGCGGCTAGCGCGAACCGGTGCGTGCGGTTCCCGAGCCGCTGCGGCGCGGCCGACCGCGTCCGCCATTGCCGCCGGCAGTGTTTCCGCTGGGTCGCGGCGGATTACGGCGACGACCGGCATGTTGCTGCTGGCGGGGCGGGGACTGCTCCGGGGCGTCCTGCACGAGTCCGCCGCTGAACGAGCGCTCGCCGGGGGCGATCTCCTGCAGCACCGGGTGCGATGCGCCGCTGAACTTGGTGATCGTCGGCTTGACGCCGGCCTTGCGGGTCAGCACGCGCACATCGGCAACCTGATCATCGACCATGAGGGTCACCACGGTGCCGTCGTTGCCGGCGCGGGCGGTGCGCCCGGACCGGTGCAGGTAGGCCTTGTGCTCGACCGGCGGATCGGCGTGCACCACCAGGTTGACATCGTCGACGTGGATACCGCGCGCGGCGATATCGGTGGCGACCAGCACCGAGGCGGAACCGTCCGAGAACGCGCCCAGATTGCGGGTGCGGGCATTCTGAGAGAGGTTGCCGTGCAGTTCGACTGCCGACACGCCGCGTGAATTCAGCTTGCGGGCAAGGCCTTTGGCGCCGTGCTTGGTGCGGGCGAACACGATGGTGCGTCCCGGCGATGCAGCCAGGTCGGCCAGCACGTCGAAACGTGCTGCGCCTTCGACGTGCAGGACGTGGTGCACCAGGGTGGAGACCGGTGAGTTCTCGGAGTCGACGCTGTGCACGATCGGGTCGCGCAGGTAGCGCTGGACCAGGACGTCGACGCCACCGTCGAGCGTGGCCGAGAACAGCAGTCGCTGGCAGTCGCGCGGGGTGCGGTCCAGAAGACGCTTCACCGGCGGCAGGAAGCCGAGGTCGGCCATGTGGTCGGCCTCGTCGAGCACGGTGATCTGCACTGCGGACAGGTCGGCGTGACCGGACTTGACGTGGTCCTCCAGTCTGCCGGGACAGGCGATGACGATATCGACACCGTCGCGCAGCTTCTGGATCTGCGGCCCGGCGCTGACGCCACCGAAGACGGTCACCGAACGCAGGTTCGTGGCCTTGGCCAACGGTGCGAGCGAGGCGTCGATCTGGGTGGCCAGTTCGCGAGTCGGCGCGAGGATCAGCGCACGCGGCCGCCCGGAACGCCGGGGTGTGGCAGAGGCTGCCAGGCGAGTGACGACCGGAAGCAGGAAGGCGTAGGTCTTACCGGATCCGGTGCGACCCCGGCCGAGCACATCGCGGCCGGCCAGTGAATCGGGAAGTGTCGCGGACTGAATGGGGAAGGGGGACTCGATGCCGGCGGCAGTGAGTGCAGTGACAACGGCTTCGGGCAGGCCGAAGTCGGCAAACGTAGACAAGAATGCTCCATGGATAGGAATGGTCGTCCTGCCCGGCGCGGATGGTTCCCGCGGCGCTCGGTGTGACGATCGAGCAGAGCTCAAGAAACGGCCCTGGCGAAGCGGCAAAAGGCAGAACAGACGATGCCGCTGTCACCCAGGATACCCAAGGAAGCCGAATGCCGGTAACTATGAGGCGAGCGTCACCAATTCCTCGGTGAATCGCACGGCCTCGGCGTCGTCGGTGGCCAGCGGATTTACCAGCATGGTGGTGACGCCGGCCTCGGCATAGGCGGCGAGGCGTTCCTTCACGAATCCGCGCGGGCCGACCAGGGACACCTGGCGCACCAGCTCGTCGGGAACCGCGGCGATCGCCTCGTCCTTCTTGCCCGCCAGGTACAGATCCTGGATGTGATCGGCGACGTCACCGAAACCGTAGCGGGTGACCAGATTGTGATAGAAGTTCTTGCCCTTGGCCCCCATGCCGCCGATATATAGCGCCAGTTGGGGTTTCGCCCATGCCAGCCGGTCCTCCACGTCCTCGCCGATGGCGAGGCTGGCGCTGACCATGATGTCCAGCGGCCCCAGAGCCGGGTCCCGCTTCGCCTTGCCGGCCCGCAGCGCTTCGCCCCAGACGTCGTCGGCCTTCTCCGGGTAGAAGAATATCGGTTGCCAGCCCTCGGCGATCTCTGCGGTCAGCTCAACGTTTTTCGGGCCGAGTGCGGCGATGGTGATCGGGATGTTCTCCCGCACAGGGTGATTGATGAGGCGGAGCGGTTTGCCGAGTCCGGTGCCACGATCCGCGGGCAGCGGGATCTGGTAGTGCTTGCCGTCGTGGATGACCTTCTCGCGGCGCCACACCTGCCGGCAGATCTCGACGACCTCGCGGGTGCGGCCCATCGGGGCGTCGAACGGGACACCGTGGAAGCCCTCCATGACCTGCGGGCCCGAGGCGCCGATGCCGAGACGGAACCGGCCGTCGGAGACGTAGTCGAGGCCTGCCGCGGTCATGGCGAGCAGGGTGGGCGTGCGCACGTAGATCGGCACGATGCCGGAGCCCAGTTCGATGGTCGAGGTCTTCGCGGCCAGATAGCCGAGCTGGCTGATGGCGTCGTAGGTGTAGGCCTCGGCCACCAGGGCGATGTCGACACCGACCTTCTCCAGTTCGATGACCTGGTCGACGGCCTGCTTGAAGCCGCCCGCGTAGCTGAGGAAGATGCCTGTGCGCATGGGTTGTTTATATCACCAACCGGTTGGTTGGGGAGTAATGTCCGCTCAGCGCTTCAGCAGAGCGACGACCTTGTCCGCCAGCGTCGGTTGCACGGCGTGGGGATCGGGACCGGCGGTCTTGGGCAGCACAACTTCCGGATCGGCGAAATCCCGGTACGCCTTGTCGCCGGTCAGCACGTGCAGCAGGTAGCCCGTCAGCAGTGCCCGGGTGGCCTTCTGGGTGCTGCGGTCGGCTCCCGGCATCCCGACCGCCTTGGCCAGCCGGCGTCCCTCGATCAAGCCACCGGCCTCGGCCCTGCTCACGGTCCGCAGGATCGCGGCGGGCCAGGCGTGTGCCAATGCGTCGGCATTGGATTTGATGGCCGTGGTGTCGGCCGGTGCCCGCAGGATCAGTCCGGGGCACTTCAGCGTTGCCGCGGGTTGTTCGGCGGGCGGGCTGGTGACCGCGGGAAACAGCGCCGCGACCGCCTTCACCCGCGATCCCAGGCCGGCGGCGGTGAATACCGCGGCCGATCCGCCGAAGCCGTGACCGACCACCCCGAGCCTGCCCGGGTGCACGCTGATCTTGCCGGGCCCCAGCCGTACCCCGGCGATGATGTCCAGGGTGGTGCCGAGGTCGACGGCGAGGTTCAGCGCGGACGGGGCGAATGACTTCTCGGTGTCCGGCGCTCCCGCGACGATGCCCCAGGATGCGAGATGCTCCAAGGTTCCCGTATAGCGGTTCGCCGCGGCCAGCCAGTCATGACCGAACGCCACGCCGGGCAGGCTCAGGCCCGACTCCGGGGTGTAGACGATGCCGGGCTGGCCGGCGAAAGCAAGGTCTCCGCGCAGGACACGGTGCGGTCCGCGCCGGGTCAGCGCAGCGAAGAGTTTCTTCGTCTTGGCCACGCATAGACCCTAGTCGACCGGCACCGCGCGGTGCCGGGACACATGCTCACCGGTGAGCACCGTCTCCCGCTGCACTACCCTGGGTGCCTATGTGTGGAATCGTCGGCTATGTCGGGCAGCGCCCTGCCTGCGAGATCGTCGTCGATGCGCTACGGCGGATGGAATACCGCGGCTACGACTCGTCGGGGGTAGCCCTGCTCGACGGCGCTGGTGGACTCACCGTGCAACGGCGGGCGGGCCGGTTGGCGAATCTGGAAGAAGCTCTCAAGAACGTCGGCGCGGACAGCCTCGGTGGGACCGCCGGGATGGGGCATACCCGCTGGGCCACCCATGGCAGGCCCACCGACCGCAATGCTCACCCGCACCGCGATAGCAGCGGCAAGTTCGCCGTCGTGCACAACGGCATCATCGAGAACTTCGCGGCACTGCGCACCGAGTTGGAGACCGCGGGTGTCGAGTTCGCCAGCGACACCGATTCCGAGGTGGCCGTGCACCTGGTCGCGCGGGCCTACCGAAACGGGGACACCGCAGGCGATTTCGTCGGCTCCGTGTTGTCGGTGCTGCGCCGGCTCGAGGGCCATTTCACGCTGGTGTTCGCCTTCGCCGACGAGCCCGGCACCATCGTCGCCGCACGCCGCTCCACTCCGTTGGTGGTCGGCGTCGGGGACGGCGAGATGTTCGTCGGTTCCGATGTCGCGGCGTTCATCGAATATACCCGTGAGGCAGTCGAACTCGGTCAGGACCAGGCCGTGGTCATCACGGCCGACGGGTACAAGGTGACCGACTTCGCCGGCGCGGACGCCCCGGCGCGGGAATTTCACATCGACTGGGATCTGTCGGCCGCCGAGAAGGGCGGCTACGAGTACTTCATGCTCAAGGAGATCGCCGAGCAGCCCGCCGCGGTCTCGGACACCCTGCTCGGGCATTTCGTCGACGGCCGCATCGTGCTCGATGAGCAGCGGCTCTCCGATCAGGAACTGCGTGAGGTCGACAAGGTCTTCATCGTCGCCTGCGGCACCGCCTACCACTCCGGCATGCTGGCCAAATACGCCATCGAACACTGGACACGGCTGCCCGTCGAAGTGGAGCTCGCCAGCGAATTCCGTTACCGCGACCCGGTTCTGGACCGCAGCACGCTGGTGATCGCGATCTCGCAGTCCGGTGAGACCGCCGACACCCTCGAAGCGGTGCGCCACGCCAAGGAACAAAAGGCCAAGGTGCTGGCCATCTGCAACACCAACGGCAGCCAGATCCCGCGCGAGGCCGACGCGGTGCTCTACACCCGGGCGGGCCCGGAGATCGGTGTGGCATCGACCAAGACGTTCCTGGCTCAGCTGACGGCGAACTACCTGGTCGGGCTGGCGCTGGCGCAGGCCCGCGGCACCAAGTACGCCGACGAGGTGGCGCGCGAGTATCACGACCTGGAGGCCATGGCCGACCAGGTCGCGCGGGTGTTGACCTGCATGGAGCCGGTGACGGCGCTGGCGCAGCGGTTTGCTCAGGCATCTGCGGTGCTGTTCTTGGGCCGCCATGTCGGCTATCCGGTGGCACTGGAGGGCGCGCTCAAGCTCAAGGAGCTGGCGTACATGCACGCCGAGGGCTTCGCCGCCGGCGAGCTCAAGCACGGCCCGATCGCGCTGATCGAGGATGGCCTGCCGGTCATCGTGGTGATGCCGTCACCCAAGAGCGCTGCCACGCTGCACGCCAAGCTGCTGAGCAACATCCGTGAGATCCAGGCCCGTGGGGCGATCACCATCGTCATCGCCGAGGAGGGCGATGACACGGTGGCCCCGTACGCGGATCACCTGATCGAGATACCCGCAGTGTCAACGCTTTTCCAGCCGCTGCTGTCGACGATCCCGATGCAGGTGTTCGCCGCCGGGGTGGCGCAGGCCCGCGGCTACGACGTGGACAAGCCACGCAACCTGGCGAAGTCGGTCACCGTCGAGTAGCGAACGCTCAGTCGGGCTGACGCACCCATTCGGTCGGGCAGACGCCGTACTGGCGGCGGAACGCCCGGTTGAAGGTGCTGGCCTCGGTCAATGGCCACGCGCGCCCCGGGAATGCGCGTAACCTGTTGGCGCGCGCGCACGTCGAGTGAGAACGGGAGCTGATGCGGCACTACTATTCCGCGGACGTCATCCGCGCCGCCGAAGCCCCGCTGCTGGCGTCACAGCCCGAAGGCGCGCTGATGCGCCGGGCCGCCTACGGGCTGGCCAGGGTGATCGCCGATGAACTTCGGCAACGTACGGGTGGCGTCAATGGCCGCCAGGTCTGCGCCGTGGTGGGCTCTGGCGACAACGGTGGTGACGCGTTGTGGGCGGCGACCTTCCTGCGCGGGCGCGGAGTGCAGGCCACCGCGGTGCTGCTCGAACCCGAACGCGCCCACGTCGCGGCGCTGACTGCGTTCGTTCGCGCCGGTGGCCGGGTGCAGCAGAACATCCCGGCGACAACGGATCTGGTGATCGACGGTGTCATCGGCATCTCGGGCCGGGGTGCGCTTCGGCCCGACGCCGCGGCCGTGTTCGAGGCTTCCGCTGCGCCCGTCATCGCCGTCGACATTCCCAGTGGGATCGACACACACACCGGCGCAGCCGACGGGCCTCATGTGGATGCCGCCGTCACCGTCACCTTCGGTGGACTGAAACCTGTACACGCGCTGGCCGATTGCGGCCGGGTCGAGCTCATCGAGATCGGGCTTGACCTGCCGCCCGCCGAGGTGGTGAGTCTTGAGGCCGACGATGTCGCGTCGCGCTGGCCCATCCCCGGCCGCCACGACGACAAGTACACCCAGGGCGTCACCGGGCTGCTGGCCGGATCGGCGACCTATCCCGGTGCCGCGATCCTCAGCACCGGAGCAGCGGTCGCCGCCACCTCGGGCATGGTCCGCTACGCAGGCAGCGCGTCACACGAGGTGGTGACCCACTGGCCGGAGATCGTCGCCGCGCCCGATATCGAGTCGGTGGGCCGGGTGCAGGCCTGGGTCGTCGGACCCGGGCTCGGTACCGACGAAAGTGCTGCCACGGCGCTGCGCTTCGCGCTGTCCTCGGATCTCCCGGTCGTCGTGGACGCCGATGGTCTCACCCTGCTGGCTGCTGCTCCGGCACTGGTGGCCGACCGGACGGCGCCCACGGTGCTCACCCCGCACGCGGGGGAGTACCGGCGGCTGGCGGGGGCAGACGTCGGGTCCGACCGGGTCGGCGCGGCCCGAACCCTGGCCGAAACCCTCGGGGTCACTGTGCTGCTCAAGGGCAATGTCACCGTCATCGCGTCACCTGGGGCGAGCGAAGCGACGGGAAATCTGCCGAGGGTCACCTACCTGAGCCCCGCCGGACAATCCTGGGCAGCGACCGCCGGATCCGGGGACATCTTGTCCGGGGTCATCGGAGCTGTGCTGGCCGCGGGCATCCCGGCCGCCGAGGCCGCCGCCATGGCCGCCTTCGTGCACGCGCGCGCGGCCGGACTCGCCGCCGCCGACCCCGGCCCGCACACCGCACCCACCTCAGCGGGGGGCATCCTCGCCCACCTGCGCGCCGCCATCGCATCGCTGTATCGAAAGGGGCTCGACACATGACCTCCAGGCACCGCCGGCGTCCGCCGCACATCGCCCCCGCCTACACCGGCCGGCTGTCGACCGACCCGGTGCCGGCGCTGCGGCTGCCGGGCGAATCGATGGATCCGCAGGCGGCCTACCGCTACATCCACGACGAGCTGATGCTCGACGGCAGCTCACGGCTGAACCTGGCGACGTTCGTGACGACCTGGATGGACCCCGAGGCCGAGAAGCTGATGGCCGAGACGTTCGACAAGAACATGATCGACAAGGACGAATACCCCGCCACCGCGGCCATCGAAGCGCGCTGCGTGGCCATGGTGGCCGACCTTTTCCACGCCGAGAATCTGCTCGACGATGACGCCGCCACCGCGATCGGGGTGTCCACCATCGGGTCCAGCGAGGCCGTGATGCTGGCCGGGCTGGCCCTGAAATGGCGGTGGCGTGACAAGGCCAGGGCGGACTGGAAGAAACGCACGCCGAACCTCGTGATGGGCTCCAACGTGCAGGTGGTGTGGGAGAAGTTCTGCCGCTACTTCGACGTCGAGCCGCGCTATCTGCCGATGGCCGAGGGCCGTTACGTGATCACCCCGGAGCAGGTGCTCGACGCCGTGGACGAGAACACCATCGGGGTGGTCGGCATCCTGGGCACCACCTTCACCGGGGAACTGGAGCCGATCGCCGAGATCTGCGCCGCCCTGGACACACTCGCGGCCGATGGCGGCGTGGATGTCCCGGTGCACGTGGACGCGGCCAGCGGCGGTTTCGTCGTCCCATTCCTGCATCCCGACCTGCAGTGGGATTTCCGGCTGCCCCGGGTGGTGTCGATCAACGTCAGTGGCCACAAGTACGGACTGACCTACCCGGGCATCGGCTTCGTCGTATGGCGCAGCGCCGAGCATCTGCCCGAGGACCTGGTGTTCCGGGTCAACTACCTGGGCGGGGACATGCCGACCTTCACGCTGAACTTCTCCCGGCCCGGGAACCAGGTGATCGGGCAGTACTACAACTTCCTGCGGCTGGGCCGGGCGGGATATTCGCAGGTCATGCACTGCCTGTCCGATACTGCGCGATGGTTTGGCAATCAGCTGCGTGACAGCGAGCAGTTCGAGCTGATCTCCGACGGCTCGGCCATCCCGGTGGTCAGCTTCCGGCTCAAGGGTGATCCGGGCTATACAGAATTCGACGTCTCCCAGGCTCTACGCACGTCGGGCTGGCAGGTACCCGCGTACACCATGCCTGAGGGCGCCGAGGACGTCACGGTGCTGCGGGTCGTGGTCCGGGAGGGTTTCTCGGCCGATCTGGCCCGGGCGTTGCACGATGACACCATCACCGCGCTGGAGCACCTTGACCAGCTCAAACCCGGTGGACATTTCGACACGGTGCAGCCGTTCGCGCACTGATCCGGAGTCGTCGGGACCGGTGCGCACCGGCGGCATGACAAAATCGGGTCAATGCATCCCACCGACCTGACCACCTCGACCGGCGCCACGGGCGCTCAGGTCGTGGTCGATCTCGACGCCATCGCGCACAACGTGCGGGTTCTGCGGGAACATGCAGGCCAGGCCGTGGTCATGGCCGTGGTCAAGGCCGACGGTTACGGTCACGGCGCCACCCCGGTCGCGCGGACGGCGCTGGCCGCCGGCGCCACCGAACTGGGCGTGGCCACCGTCGACGAGGCACTTGTGTTGCGCAGCGATGGCATCACCGCACCGGTGCTGGCGTGGCTGCACGCGCCGGGCACCGATTTCGCGCCGGCGCTGGCCGCCGATGTGCAGATCGCGGTGTCCTCGCTGGAGCAGCTCAACGACCTCGTCGACGCGGCGCGGCGCACCGGTGTCACCGCGGTGACCACACTCAAGGTCGACACCGGGATGAGTCGTAACGGGGTGGCGGCCGTCGATCTGCCGAAGGTGCTGACGGCGCTGCTGCACGCGGTGACCGAGGGCACGGTGCGGACGCGCGGCATCATGAGCCACCTGGCCAACAGCGACGACCCGGCCGACCCGGCCGCCACCGATCTGCAGGCGCAGCGCTTCGATGCCATGCGTGCCCAGGCGGTCGCCGCGGGTGTGCGGTTCGAGATCGCCCACCTGTGCAGCTCCCCTGGTGCGATGACCCGCCCCGATCTGGTTTACGACATGATCCGCCCGGGCATTGCGATATACGGTCAGACCCCGATTCCGGCGCTGGGGAACATGGGGCTGCGCCCGGCGATGACGCTGAAGTGTCCCGTGGCCATGGTGCGGTCGGTGCAGGCCGGCGACGGGGTGTCTTACGGGCACACCTGGATCGCCCCGCGTGACACCACGCTCGCACTGTTGCCGCTCGGCTACGCGGACGGCGTTTTCCGCACGTTGAGTGGGCGGCTGGAGGTGTCCATCAACGGCCGCCGCCGGCCCACTGTGGGCCGTGTCTGCATGGATCAGTTCGTGGTCGACCTGGGACCCGGTCCGGTCGATGTCAGCATCGGAGACGAGGCAATCCTGTTCGGCCCCGGCGATTCCGGCGAACCCACCACCGCAGACTGGGCCGACCTGATCGGCACGATCAACTACGAGGTGGTCACCAGCCCGCGGGGCAGGGTTACCCGCGTCTACCGCGGCGAGATGGGCTGAAACCGTTGGCAGACGATGATGCTCGCCAGCGTGAGCGACGCGGCGGGGGAATCGAGAGCTGGTCGGTGGCTCGCTGGCTGGCCGGTGCGGCCGGCCTGACCGTGGTCGGCTCGGTGGCCGGGGTCACGGTGGCACGTTCGTTGGCGCGGCGGGTCAGCGCCGACGACCCTTACGCGGGTGAGGATTTCGAGCTGTTGCATGACGACCGCAGCGTGGTGGTCACCGCCAACGATGGTGTGCCGCTGGCGGTTCGCGAATGCGGACCGGAGAACGCGCCGTTGACAGTGGTGTTCGCGCATGGATTCTGCCTGCGGATGGGTGCCTTCCACTTTCAGCGCGACCGGCTGGCGCAGCAGTGGGGCGATCAGGTCCGGATGGTGTTCTACGACCAGCGGGGTCACGGGCTGTCCGGGGACGCGTCACCGGACACCTTCACCGTGCCTCAACTCGGGCAGGACCTGGAATCGGTGCTCGCGGTGATGGCGCCGCGCGGTCCGGTAGTGCTTGTCGGGCACTCCATGGGCGGGATGACCGTGCTGTCGCATGCCCGCCAGTATCCGCAGCGCTATCCCTCCCGCATCGTCGGCGCTGCCCTGATCGCCTCGGCCGCCGAAGGTGTTTCACGCTCTCCACTCGGAGAGATCCTGCGTAATCCGGCATTGGAGGCGGCCCGGTTCATCGTCCGGTGCGCACCGGGACTGGTGCACCGTGGTCGCGGCGTGGCGCGTTCCATCATCGGGCCGGTGCTGCGCGCGGCGTCCTACGGTGACGAGAGCATCAGCCCCAGTGTGGTCGCCTTCAGTGAGCGCATGATGCACGACACCCCGGTGCACACCCTGGTCGGATTCCTGCACGCGCTGGAAGTGCACGACGAAACCGAGGGCTTGCAGACTCTGGCGAAAATCCCGACGCTGATCGCCTGTGGTGACCGCGACCTGCTCACACCCAAGGAGTATTCACAGGAGATGGCGGCGGCACTTCCGAAGTCCGAGTTGGTGATTGCCGAGGGTGCCGGGCATCTGATTCAGCTGGAGCAACCCGAGCTGATCGACGACGCGCTGGTGCGTCTGGTGGAACGGGCGACCCCATCCAAGCTGGTAGCACTCACCCGCCGGCTGAAGGAACGGGCGCTCCACGATGGCTGAGCGCGCCGCAGGCAGTGCCACGCTACCCACGCCGACCGACACCGTCGCGCTCGGAGAGCGACTGGGCGCGGAGTTGCGCGCCGGTGACGTCGTGGTGCTGTCCGGGCCGCTGGGTGCGGGAAAAACCATACTCACCAAGGGAATCGCTGCAGGAATGGACGTCGACGGGCCGGTGACCTCGCCGACCTATGTGCTGGCGCGAGTGCATCCCGGCCGCCGAGTCGGGGCACCCGCCCTGGTTCATGTCGACATCTACCGGTTGCTCGACCACGGTGGCGACCTGCTCGGTGAGCTCGACTCGCTGGACCTCGACACCGATCTCGACGATGCAGTGGTCGTCGTGGAATGGGGCGAGGGGCTGGCCGAGCGGCTCTCGGAGAACCACCTCGACATCCATCTCGACCGGGACGCCGACTCCGAGATCCGTACCGCGACCTGGCAATGGAGCACAGTATGAATTCCGGTCGCTTCATGAATTCCCGTCACTTCGCTCGCCCCGGCATGATCGTTCTTGCCATCGATACCGCGACACCCGCGGTGACCGCAGGCATTGTCACGGTGGGGGAGACGATCGCGACACTGGCCGAGCGGACCATCGTCGACGCCCGCGCACATGCCGAACGATTGACACCGAATGTGGTCGCCGTACTGGCCGACTGCGCGACATCGATGCAAGAGCTGAGCGCCGTGGTGGTGGGATGCGGGCCCGGTCCGTTCACCGGCCTGCGGGTCGGCATGGCCACTGCCGCCGCTTATGGTCAGGCGCTGGGGATCCCGGTCTACGGCGTCTGCACGCTCGACGCGGTCGGCGGGGCGACCCGCGGCGATGTCCTGGTCGTCACCGACGCGCGCCGTCGCGAGGTGTACTGGGCCCGTTACCGCGATGGTGTGCGGATCGCCGGGCCCGACGTCGATGCCCCCGCCAATGTGAACGCCGACGGTGTGCAGTCGGTGGCCGGGTCACCCACGCATGCGGCATTGTTCGGCCTGCCCGTCACCGGTCCGCAGTACCCCTCGTCCGCCGAACTCGTTGCCGCCGTGACCGATTGGTCAATCGAGCCAGAGCCGCCGGTGCCGCTCTATCTGCGCCGGCCCGATGCCAAGACATTGGCTGAGCGTGGCCTGGCATGACGGAGTCTCACCTGACGATCGACGCGCTGACCCGCGCCGATGCCACTCGCTGCGCCGAGTTGGAGGCGCAGCTGTTCGCCGGGGACGACCCGTGGCCGCCGGCGGCGTTCCTGCACGCTCTGGACGGCAAGCACAACCACTATGTGGCGGCCCGTGATGCGGACCGACTGGTCGGCTATGCGGGTATCTCGCGGCTTGGCCGGATCCCGCCGTTCGAGTACGAGGTGCACACCATCGGTGTCGACCCGGCCTATCAGGGCCACGGGATCGGTCGCCGGTTGCTCGATGATCTGCTGAGCTTCGCCAAGCGCGGTGAGGTGTTTCTGGAGGTCCGCACCGACAACAACACGGCGATCACCTTGTATCAGAGCGTCGGTTTCGCCACGGTGGGCGTGCGCAAGCGGTACTACAAGGTCAGTGGCGCGGATGCCTACACCATGAAGCGGGACGCGAAATGATTGTGCTGGCGATCGAAACTTCTTGTGACGAAACCGGAGTCGGTATCGCACGTCTCGACGAGGATGGCACAGTCACCCTGCTTGCCGATGAGGTTGCCTCCAGCGTCGACGAGCACTCCCGCTTCGGCGGGGTGGTGCCCGAGATCGCGTCCCGCGCGCACCTGGAGGCACTCGGCCCGACCATGCGGCGAGCCCTGGACACCGCTGGTGTCAGCCGTCCCGATGTCGTGGCCGCCACCATCGGCCCCGGACTGGCCGGCGCGCTGTTGGTGGGAGTCGCTGCCGCCAAAGCATATTCGGCCGCGTGGCAGGTGCCGTTCTACGCCGTCAACCACCTCGGCGGTCACCTGGCGGCCGATGTCTACGACCACGGACCGCTGCCCGAATGCGTGGGCCTGCTGGTCTCGGGTGGTCACACCAACCTGCTGCATGTGCGCTCCCTCGGTGAGCCGATCACCGAGCTCGGCAGCACCGTGGATGACGCGGCAGGGGAGGCCTACGACAAGGTGGCCCGCCTGCTGGGTCTGGGCTATCCCGGCGGCAAGCCCCTCGATGATCTCGCCCGTACCGGCAACCCCGACGCGGTTGTCTTCCCGCGCGGGATGACCGGCCCCCGTGACGATCCGTACGTCTTCAGCTTCTCCGGGCTCAAAACCGCGGTGGCGCGGCACATGGAGCGCCATCCCGATGCGGCGCCCGCCGACGTGGCCGCCGGATTCCAGGAAGCAGTGGCCGATGTGCTGACCGCCAAGGCAGTGCGCGCCGCGACCGAACTGGGTGTTTCGACGCTGCTGATCGCCGGCGGGGTGGCGGCCAATTCGCGGGTGCGTGAACTCGCCGAGGAGCGGTGCGCGGCGGTCGGCCTGACGCTGCGGGTGCCACGGCTCCGGCTGTGCACCGACAATGGCGCGATGATCGCGTCTTTCGCGGCGCATCTGATCGCCGCGGGTGCCCCACCCTCGGGGCTGGACGCGGCGAGCAACCCCGGCCTGCCGGTGGTCCAGGGCCAGGTCGCGTAGAACGTAGGCACAACCCACCCTTGAGTGCTAGCACTCGCGTGTATAGAGTGCTAGGTAGCACGCGGCCAACCCCCAGCGCCGGCTCCCGCGACGACGGAGCGAAGGTACGGACGCATGCCGAACATCTGAAAACCATGAGGACCCGGAGCCAATCCGGACTCCTATCCCCAACAAAGTGGAGGGCTCCCATCGTGGCAGTCAACATCAAGCCACTCGAGGACAAGATCCTCGTACAGGCCAACGAGGCCGAGACCACGACCGCTTCCGGTCTGGTCATCCCCGACACCGCCAAGGAAAAGCCGCAGGAAGGCACCGTCGTCGCAGTTGGCCCCGGCCGCTGGGACGAGGATGGCGAGAAGCGGATCCCCTTGGACGTCGCTGAGGGTGACACCGTCATCTACAGCAAGTACGGCGGCACCGAGATCAAGTACGGCGGCGAGGAGTACCTGATCCTCTCCGCGCGTGACGTGCTGGCTGTCGTCAACAAGTAAGCACACGTGTACCGCCCCGGAAGTCCCCGCGCGTAGCGGATGACGTCCGGGGCGGTATGCATTTGCCCCCGGTGCGGGGGAATAGCCACATCAAAGGACATTTATGAGCAAGCAGATCGAATTCAATGAAACTGCGCGCCGCGCCCTGGAGGCCGGCGTAGACAAGCTCGCCGACGCCGTCCGTATCACGCTCGGCCCGCGCGGCCGCAACGTGGTCCTGGCCAAGGCGTTCGGCGGACCGGTGGTGACCAATGACGGTGTCACCATCGCCCGTGAGATCGACCTGGAGGACCCGTTCGAGAACCTGGGTGCCCAGCTGGTCAAGTCGGTGGCCACCAAGACCAACGACGTTGCCGGTGACGGCACCACCACCGCCACCGTGCTCGCTCAGGCCATCGTGAAGGCCGGCCTGCGCAACGTAGCGGCCGGTGCCAACCCCATCGAGTTAGGTCTTGGTATCGCCAAGGCTGCCGACGCGGTGTCCGAGGCACTGCTGGCGGTCGCCACGCCGATCAAGGACCAGAACGGCATCGCGCAGGTCGCCACCGTATCCTCGCGCGACGAGGTGATCGGTGAACTGGTCGGCGAGGCCATGACCAAGGTCGGCACCGATGGCGTGGTCACCGTCGAGGAGTCCTCGACGCTGACCACCGAGCTCGAGATCACCGAGGGCGTCGGATTCGACAAGGGCTTCGTCTCGGCCTACTTCATCACCGACTTCGACTCGCAGGAAGCGGTCCTCGAGGATGCGTTGGTGCTGCTGCACCGCGACAAGGTCAGCTCCCTGCCGGACCTGCTGCCCCTGCTGGAGAAGGTCGCCGAGTCGGGCAAGCCGCTGCTGATCATCGCCGAGGACATCGAGGGCGAGGCGCTGTCCACTCTCGTGGTCAACGCCATCCGCAAGACGCTCAAGGCCGTCGCCGTGAAGGCGCCGTTCTTCGGTGATCGTCGCAAGGCGTTCCTCGACGACCTCGCGGTCGTCACGGGGGCACAGGTCGTCAACCCCGACGTGGGTCTGCTGCTGCGTGAGGCCGGTCTCGAGGTGCTGGGCTCGGCTCGGCGCGTGGTGGTGTCCAAGGACAGCACCGTCATCGTCGACGGCGCGGGCACCCAGGACGCCATCGAGGGTCGCAAGTCTCAGCTGCGTTCGGAGATCGAGGCCACCGATTCGGATTGGGACCGCGAGAAGCTCGAAGAGCGCCTCGCCAAGCTGTCCGGCGGTGTCGCGGTGATCAAGGTCGGCGCGGTCACCGAGACCGACCTGAAGAAGCGCAAGGAAGCCGTCGAGGACGCCGTGTCGGCGGCCAAGGCTGCCGTGGAAGAGGGCATCGTCACCGGTGGCGGTTCTGCTCTCGTCCAGGCTCGTGCCGCGCTGGATGGTCTGCGTGGTGAGCTCACCGGCGATGCGCTGCTCGGCCTCGAGGTGTTCTCCTCGGCGCTGTCGGCTCCGCTGTACTGGATCGCCACCAACGCCGGGCTGGACGGCTCGGTCGTGGTGAACAAGGTCAGCGAGCTACCCGTCGGGCAGGGCTTCAACGCCGCCACGCTGACCTATGGTGATCTGCTGGCCGACGGCATCGTCGACCCGGCCAAGGTGACCCGTTCGGCAGTGCTCAACGCCGCGTCGGTCGCCCGGATGATTCTCACCACCGAGACGGCTATCGTCGAGAAGCCGGCCGAGTCCGAGGATCACGGCCATCACGGACACGCGCACTAAGTAGCTCCACCGAAACACCCCCGGTCCTTGGCCGGGGGTGTTTTCGTTGATGAGGATGTCAATCAGCTCAGCGAGCAGAGCTCCCCCCGGAGAACATCGAGTCGTGGCAAGGTAGGGGTCCTTCGCTGTAGGAGGTCAGCAATCAATCCACGCGCGCAGGACGATCGACTGTGGCGGCGGCCACATGCGAAATCCACTACGCATCAATTGTCTTCGACGGCGTACGGCAAATTCTCAGTACCGCCTCAGCGATGAAAGTCAAGATGTTCTAAGCAACAGTGCTATTTGATGGTTCAGGAAGCGAACAAACGTAATGACGAATTCTCCGCGGCAACCCGATCGGCATCTGGATCCCCGGTCATACCCGAATTCCATTAGGGGACAGCTATACCCGAGGGTAGCCACGGATGGATCGCATCGCAGTCCCTATGACTGGCGCTATGCGCAGCAAGCCTCAGCGCCGTCGTACGGTCCGTACAGCGCGCCGTCGTACGGTCCGTACAGCGCGCCGTCGTACGGTCCGTACAGCGCGCCGTCGTACGGTCCGTACAGCACTGTGCATCAACCTATTCCGACACCGTCCTCGGTGCGTGAGAAGAGGCGGTCTCGCCGCGCGGCCGCAATGTTCACCGGCGCCGTGGCGGTCGCCCTCGCGGGTGGCGGTATCGGCGCCTATGCGGCAGTCGGTCAGCGGCCGGATCATTCGGCTGCACTGGAAGCTGCCGTTGCCGAAGCTCCCCGGGCACAGCAAGCGGCTGACCTGCCGAGCGGCTCGGTGGAGCAGGTTGCCGCCAAGGTGATGCCCAGTGTGGTCCAGTTGCGCATCGAAACGGGCAGTTCGGGCGGCGAGGGGTCTGGAATCGTGCTCTCATCCGATGGCCTGATCCTGACGAACAACCACGTCGTCGCTGTCGCCGCCGGAGCCGAGGCTGCCCCCGCGAACTTCTCGGGCGACGCCGGTGTGAGCTCCACGGTGACCTTCGCCGACGGCCAGACGGCGCCGTTCACGGTGGTGGGTACCGATCCGTCCGGTGACATCGCCGTCGTTCGGGCCCAGGGTGTTTCGGGACTTACGCCCATCGCGATGGGATCGTCCGCCGATGTGAAGGTCGGCCAGGACGTCGTGGCCATCGGCTCGCCGTTGGGTCTACAGGGGACGGTCACCACCGGCATCGTCAGTGCCCTGGACCGTCCAGTTGCCGCCGGCGGCGAACCCGGTGGCCAGAACTCGGTGCTCGACGCCATCCAGACTGATGCCGCCATCAACCCCGGTAATTCCGGTGGGGCACTGGTGAACATGAACGGCGAGCTGATCGGCGTCAACTCAGCGATCGCGACGTTGGGTGGTGGCGAAGCGAATTCGCCTGCGGCGCAGAGTGGCTCCATCGGTCTGGGCTTCGCGATTCCGGTCGATCAGGCGAAGCGCATCGCCGAGGAATTGGTGTCCACCGGGACCGCCACCCATGGATCGCTCGGTGTGCAGCTCAGTGATGACGCCGCCGTACCCGGGGCCGCCATCGCCGCGGTCGTGAGCGGTGGACCTGCTGACGAAGCAGGATTGCCCAGCGGCGCGGTGGTCACCAAAGTCAACGACAGGGTGATCGACGGAGCAGAAGCGTTGGTGGCCGCGGTCCGTTCGAAAGCACCAGGTGACACAGTCACTCTCAGCTACGTCGACCGGACGGGCGCGACCGAAACGACGCAGGTCACCCTCGGCCAGGCGTAGATCGTCGGCCACCCAACGAACATGCCCGCTTGCGCTTTCTCGGTTCGCGCGAAGTCGGCGTCGCTGGCTAGCCTAGTCTTTAGGGCTGTCGCCGCCTTGATCGTCGGTCGATTCCCGTGAGCCGCGGTGCCTCGCGCTTGCGAGGTAACCGCAAAGGGCCCCTCAAAGCAAAGGGCCCCTCAAAGCAAAGGGCCCCTCAAAGCAAAGGGCCCCTCAAAGCAAAGGGCCCTCAAAACGCCGTGTGTTTTGAGGGCCCTTGGCGTCTACTCGCGCAGAAAAGGTCAGGCGGTGCGTCGCATGCCGCGCTTGAGCAGCAGCTCACGCTCGGACTCGGACAGCCCGCCCCAGATGCCGTAGGGCTCGCCGACGGCGAGGGCATGTGAGCGGCACTGTGTGATCACCGGGCAGGCCCGGCACAGTTCCTTTGCGCGCATTTCCCGCTGAGCGCGGGCACGGCCGCGCTCCCCGTCGGGATGGAAGAAAATCGAGGAATCGACTCCCCGGCAATGACCCGCCATTTGCCAATCCCAGATGTCGGCGTTGGGTCCGGGCAGTTGCTGCGGCTGTGGCATTTGAAAACCCCTCTCTTCACACACATTTCGCGAAGACGCGTGAGTGCGTGAGTCGCGGAACTGATCCGAGCACTTGTCGCCGATGACAACTCGTGCACACAACGTAGAAGGGCTACCGAAACAACGTCAATAGCCAACCCCACCGTGAAAGCGCACAACCGCAGCGTGCGAATTTACCTCACGTTCATCCCGTTCACCTGCGGGCAATGGAATGGGTGGTTCATGGCAGGTCGCGAGCCCCCGTGGAACGGTATTTTCCCTGTTCGCGTCGGTTTGGCGTTCTTGCCGCGCGAGGTTGCGTTCACCCATTGGTAACCTGTCGACCATAAATTGTTAACCATGGTCGAATTGGTCACTTTTTTCTGGGTACCACCCCGAGATTGATAGCGTCCGGGTCGATGGCCAGCCCGAAGATTACCGTGTCTGCCCGCCTGACCGAGGCCGCTTTCGGCGCTGACCCGCAACTATGGCCGCTGCCGGCAGCCTGCGACCCACACGACCGCTGGCTGCGCGCCGTCGCGGCGGGTGGTCAGGGTCACTACGGCAGCGCGTTGGCCGAACTCGACGAAATCGTGCGCACCGGTCAGCGCGGCCCGACGGTCTCGCTGGCCCACAGCACCCGCGCCTCGTTCCTGCGCCAACTCGGCGGGCACGATCTGGCGCGCGGATGGGACGGCCGGGCCTGGACGCTCGCCGGTACCGACTCCGAGGCCGGCGTCGACGCCCTGGTGGGTCTCGCCGCCGATGCCCTCGGGGTGGGCCGGCTGGCGGCATCGGCCCGGTTGCTGCAGCGGGCACGCGAACTGCTCGACCCGTCGGGTCCGGCCCGGCAGCCGGTCCGGCTGGGCTGGGTGTCGGCAGAGCTGGCCATGGCCGGTGGTGACGGAGCCGCCGCCGTCGCACACGCCGAACGTGCGGCCGGGCTGGCCGGCACGCTCGGCTCTACGCGCCATGCCGTCAAGTCTCAGGTGGTGCTGTCGGCGGCATTGTGCTGTGCCGGCCGGCTCGACGATGCGCGCCAGATCGCCGACGCGACGTTCGCTGCGACCGCCAGGTCCGGCCTGGTTCCGCTGCGCTGGGCGCTGGGCTGCCTGCTCGCCGATATCGGCAGTACCAGACATTCTGCCCAGCAGGTCGCCGCCATCCGGGACGCCGCCGCCGATACAGTGCGACGCGGGGGCGGCGTGTGGTCGCGTCGCTGAGCGGTTTCACCCCATCCGAATCGTTAGTGTTTATCTGACGCGAACGCCCGCGCGGCCCCATTAGTAAGAACGCCCCATCCGTAACGCTGGAGAGATCAACCACGATGACAATTTCGGGAGCACGTCTCGATGATGTCGTCGCTGATGCAGTGGCGGGGGACCGTGACGCTCTTCGGGTGGTCTTGGAGACCATCCGCCCGATCATCGTTCGGTACTGCCGGGCCCGGATCGGGTCAGCTGAACGAAGTGGTCTGTCCGCGGACGACATTGCGCAGGAGGTCTGCTTGGCCGCCATCACGGCGCTGCCGCGCTACAAGGATCAGGGACGTCCGTTCCTGGCCTTCGTGTATGGCATTGCTGCGCACAAGCTTGCCGACGCCCACCGGGCGTCGGCGCGCAATCGCGCCGAGCCCACCGACAATGTGCCGGAGCGGCTCTCCGGGGAGGCCGGCCCCGAACAGCTGGCCATCGACGCCGATGCGTCGGTCCGGATGGAACGACTGCTGTCGATCCTTCCGGACAAACAGCGCGAAATTCTCATCCTGCGCGTCGTCGTCGGGATGAGCGCAGAAGAAACGGCGGAAGCCGTCGGAAGCACACCTGGCGCGGTGCGGGTTGCCCAGCACCGGGCTCTGGCCCGGCTCAAGTCGGAGATCACCACGGGAGGTGGACATGCCTGATTTCGGTCGCTGGACCGCCAACGGCGGTGACACCTCCCTCAATGACATCAACCGCGCCGACAAGTTTCTGGACGCGTTGGCCTCCGAGCAGCCGGTATTCTCCACCGACCGTGGTGATGCCGATCTGGCCTTCCTGCTGTCGGGTTGGCGCGACGAGGTCCGCCAGGTCCCGATGGATCACGTGGTCACGCCCGCCGATGCGACCGCGGCCCTGGCCGATGCGACCTCCGGGCCGTCGCGGCGCAACCGGCTGTCGCTGGCGGTCGCCGGTTCGGCGGCCGCGGCGGTGCTCTGCCTCGGCGGCTTCGGCGCCGCGGTGTTCGCGGCCGGGCCCGGCGACGGCCTCTACGGCGTGCGCAGCGTGCTCTTCGGTGACCAGAAGGCCACCCGCGATGACGCGGTGGTACTGGCCGCGCAGACAGAGTTGGCCCAGGTGCAGCAACTGGTCGACCAGGGCAAGTGGGATCAGGCGGAGGACAAGCTCGCCGCACTGTCGGCGACGGTGCAGAGTGTCGATCAGGTCGAGGAGAAGCAGAACCTCATCCAGCAGTGGAATGCGTTGACCTACAAGGTCGTCGAGCAGAATCCGGCCGCGACGCTGCCTCCGCCGGGGGAGCCGCTGCCAGAGCTGCCCGCGTCACCGCTGACGCTGCTGCCGGTGCCGGTGATCGAAGATACCCCGACGACGGTCACCACGACCGAAGTGACCGAGGTGCCGGTGACCACGTCGACCGGTTCCGAGGTGCTGTCGACGACGGGACCGTCGGAGACCACCACCTCGGTCAGTCCCGCCACCGAGACCTCGACGTCCGAGACCGCGACGTCCGAGACCTCGACGTCCGAGACCGCGACGTCCACGCAACCGTCGACCACGCAACCGACGACCAGCACGACGGCACCGACGACATCCACCGCACCGACCACGACGACGGCACCCTCCACGACGGTGACGACGACCACAGTGACCACCACCAGCGCGGCACCGCGGACGGCCACGACCACGACGGTGGTGACGCAGTCGACCAGTGTGGCTGTGCCACCGCAGGCCAGTGTGGCTGTGCCACCGCAG
>WOYI011214237.1_pt1 | contig 26050 bp, 20 predicted proteins | sample 6423411 | NCBI WGS metagenome assembly WOYI01 (sample SAMN13441803, study PRJNA592873) | oil field metagenome | biome: oil field; feature: oil-well bore; material: oil-contaminated soil; isolation source: oil-contaminated soil from oil-well borehole | place: Germany: Wietze | collected 2016-10-18 ... | reverse complement strand
GAATGCAACTTTTTTCTTTCCTGCTGCAAATATAGGCTTTTATTCCATTTTAAGCTGTTTTTCACCCAAAATTTATAAAAAAATCAAAATAACCGGATCAAAAGGGTTAAAGGAGACAGCTGCCTACGCCAGGCATGCATTCAACCACAGGAATGAAAAAGAGACAGCCAAAAGCCGTCTCTTTTCGATATGTAGTGTTGGATGTTACAAATTCGGATTCACCGTGTTCCACTGATCAACAGCAGGAATGAGCCCCATGGCGATCACCTCGTCGCGCATTTTCACCAGGTGGCCGTAGCTCTGCTTCAATTCGGCGATCTCGGCGTCGGTGCCTCTCACTTCGCCGAATGAGACACCATCCTTGTTGAGTGTAGTCTCCATCGCCATCATGATGTGCCCGAACTCGGCGTTGTTCACGTAACAACCTGAAGGCCAGCGGAAAGCATCACCACCCATGACCGCACGGATCATTTCCACCGAAACGTATGCGGGGCTCTGAAAAGATGAACGTCCGCGTAGCTTGATGATGTTGGCACCACCCTTGGTAACACGCACTTTCAATGCAGCCCACTCTTCATTGGTCAACTTATCCGTACCAATCAGGTCGGTCAGCGGCTTACCATCCACTTTCGCGGTAGATGCAAATACCGCCATCTGCTCGCCATGACCCCCATAGGTGCGGGCACCGGTCACCTTGCTCTGCTCCACACCGAAGTGTTTCGCCAGCTCACTCTGCAGACGGGTGCTGTCGAGTGCTGCCAGGGTGGTCACCTGTGACGGCTTCAGACCTGAATAGATCAGCGCCACCAGCCCGGTGATGTCGGCCGGATTGAAGATAACGGTCAGGTGTTTCAGATCGGGACAGTAGGCCTTGATATCCTTGCCCAGCTGTGCAGCGATCTCAGCGTTCCCTTTCAGCAGATCCTCGCGGGTCATGCCATCCTTGCGGGGTGCACCACCAGATGAGATCATGTACTTGCTGCCGGTGAAAGCCTCTTCCACGTTGGTTGAATAGGTGAAGTTAACCCCTTCAAAGCTGCAGTGGCGCATCTCTTCCACCACTCCCTCGAGTCCCTGTGCAAAGGGATCATAGAGACAGATGTTGGGGGTTAAACGCATCATGGCAGCGGTCTGCGCCATGTTGGAACCGATCATGCCGGCAGCTCCTACAATTGTTAGTTTGTCGTTCGTTAAAAAGCTCATAAGTTTTGTTGTATTTTGATGATTGATAACTTTCCACAACGGGTGATTTTTTCAGGCATCAAATATACAAAAAAAATCGGAACGGCAACACAGTGCATATGATAATAATCACTAAACAAGCTCTTTCTTACAGGAGGCTCCAGGCTACCGTCAGGCCCGCCATCACGATGGAGACCATGCTCATCAGCTTGATCAGGATGTTGAGCGAGGGTCCGGAGGTATCCTTGAAAGGATCACCCACCGTATCGCCCACCACCGTGGCCTTATGCGCTTCACTCCCCTTGCCACCCAGGTGCCCCTCTTCGATATATTTCTTGGCATTGTCCCAGGCACCACCCGAGTTAGCCATGAAGATGGCCAGCACAAAACCGCTTCCCAGACCACCTGCCAGCAATCCCAGCACACCCGGCACACCCAGCAGCAGACCAATCAGGATGGGCACGGCGATAGCCAACAGCGAGGGGAGCAGCATCTCCCGCTGGGCCCCTTTGGTGGAGATCTCCACACACAACGCATAGTCGGGGGTAGCCTCACCGGTTAAAATCCCTTTGATTTCCCGGAACTGACGACGCACCTCCTCCACCATCTTCTGTGCTGCCCGGCCCACGGCATTCATGGTCAGTCCACAGAAGAGAAATGCCATCATCGAGCCGATAAAAATGCCGGACAACACCTTGGGATTCATCAGCGTCACCTGGTAGTAGTTCATGAAATCGACGAGGGTGGCCTTGGCGACCTCTACCGTCGCACCGTCGGCAAACTCCAGCAGGGTATGCCCGAGCCGAATCATGCCGATGCGGATCTCCTCCATGTAGGAGGCCATCAATGCCAGAGCTGTCAGCGCCGCCGAGCCAATGGCAAACCCCTTGCCGGTAGCGGCAGTGGTGTTGCCCAGCGCATCCAGCGCATCGGTACGGCTGCGCACCTCGGGTCCGAGGCCGCTCATTTCAGCGTTCCCCCCCGCATTGTCGGCAATGGGACCATAGGCATCGGTGGCCAGCGTGATCCCCAGCGTGGAGAGCATCCCCACCGCCGCGATGGCAACACCATAAAGTCCCAGGCTCAGGTTCGCGGCACTCATCATATTCGCCACATCGAAGCGGATGGCCGACAGGTAAGAGATCAGAATGGCAGCCACAATGGTGACCACCGGGATCACCGTGGAGATGAAACCGTTACCCATGCCGGCAATAATCACCGTGGCGGGACCGGTCCGCGCACTCTCGGCGATCGCCTTCGTGGGACGATAGGAGTGAGAAGTGAAGTACTCGGTTCCCTTACCGATGATGATCCCCGCCAGCAGGCCGGAGAACACGGAGAAGGAGAGACCCACCCAGTTGCTGAAGCCCAGCAGGTAGAGGATGCCAAAGGTGGCAGCGGCTATCAGCAGGGCACTCACGTTCACCCCCCTGTTGAGCGAAGCCATCAGCTGCTTCACGGAAGCTTTCTCGCCGGTACGCACCAGGAAGATGCCGAGGATTGAGAGAAAGACACCGATGGCAGCAATGATCATCGGCGCAAAGACAGCTTTCTGCTGCATCTCCGGGTTGAGCACATAGGCAGAGGCACCCAGCGCCGCCGTGGAGAGAATGGAGCCGCAATAAGACTCATAGAGGTCGGCACCCATACCGGCTACATCACCCACGTTGTCACCCACATTGTCGGCAATGGTAGCCGGATTGCGGGGATCATCCTCGGGGATGCCCGCCTCCACCTTTCCCACCAGGTCGGCACCCACATCGGCCGCCTTGGTGTAGATACCGCCCCCCACACGGGCAAAGAGGGCCTGTGTGGAAGCACCCATACCGAAGGTGAGCATCGTGGTGGTGATGATCACCAGCTTGTGCCCGCTGCCCGCATCCTCAATGAAATGATCGAGCACCAGATACCATAGCGATATGTCGAGCAGGGCCAGCCCCACCACCACCAGTCCCATCACGGCACCGGAGCGGAAGGCAATCTGCAGGCCGCTGTTGAGCGACCGCTGCACGGCATTGGCTGTACGGGCAGATGCATAGGTGGCCGTTTTCATGCCGAAGAAACCGGCCAATCCGGAGAAAAAGCCGCCGGTGAGAAAGGCAAATGGTACCCAGCTGTTCTGCAGACCAAAATAGGCCATCACTGCAAACAGAATGGCCAACACAATAAAGACTCTTGTCACCACACGGTATTGCTGTGACAGGTATGACATCGCCCCTTCTCTTACATACCGGGCAATGGTAACCATCTTTTCCGTTCCCTCACTTTCACGCATCATTCGTTTGAAAAAGTAAAGGGCAAATAACAAGGCAACCACGGAGGCTGCAGGTACAAGATAAAAGTAATTCACAGTGTAATTATTTTAAAAAGTTAATGGTTTCATGATGATGAAGCCAACATGTAGCGCTATCTCATCCACAAAGATCTGGAAATAATTTAAAAATATGAAAAAAAATGAGCGAAAATCATCAATTATCTCTTATTTCACAAACTGTACTTAATTTCTTTCGATAATTCAAAATAAATCGTAATTTTGTAACCTTGTGATTCACATGAATTTCAAAAACTGATAACTTGATCAATATGAAACAGACACCTTTACTCACGGCACCTCATCCGGGAATACCATATATCTCAAAACAGGCATTCTATGAAACGAGCATGAAATAGAGAAATGAAATTCTATTATTCACAATCAGTTGAAACATGGTAAAAAATCACTTTTTCAAAAACGACAAAAGCCCGAAAAACATCCAGATAAAAAAGGAGATCATTTCCCATTTTATCAATGCGGGTAACGACACAATCGCGGAACTGGCAAAGGAACTTGATCTGAGTGTACCCACCGTCACCAAGTTCATCGTCGAACTGATTGACCAGGGAATGATTGCAGAGTTTGGGAAGATACAAACACCCGGTGGCCGACATCCTATTGTCTATGGCTTGAATCCTTCTTCTGCCTATTTCGTGGGTGCCGATATGAGTCGTCACCATCTCCACATCGCCCTGATGGATTTCACCGGCAGGCTCGTGGAAAACGAGATGGGAATCTCATATACCTACGAAAACAGCACCGAATCATTCGATCTGCTTTGCGGACACATTCAAAATTTCATCGACAGAACAGGCGAGATAAAGAAGAAGATCTACCACATCAACCTGAATATCTCCGGCAGGGTAAACCCCGAGAGCGGGTATAGCTATAGCAGCTTCTATTTCAGCGAGGAACCGATCAGCGAGATCCTCTCCGCCAGGCTCCACTACCCGGTCAGCATCGACAACGACACCCGCGCCATGGCCTATGGCGAGTACATGAAAGGAGTGGTTGAGAACGAAAAAAACGTGATCTTCGTCAATGTGAGCTGGGGACTCGGGATCGGCATCATCATCGACGGCAAGCCCTATTACGGCAAATCGGGTTTCTCGGGTGAGTTCGGACATTTCCCCATCTTTGACAACGAGATCATCTGCCATTGTGGCAAGAAGGGATGTCTTGAAACGGAAGCCTCCGGTCTCGCCATTCACCGGATGGTGATCGAGCGTATCAAACAGGGCGAGAGCAGCATCCTCACACAAAAAGTGAAAGATATGGATCAGCTCACACTCACCCATATCATTGAGGCGACCAACAACGAGGATCCCCTCTGTATTGAGATTGTAGAGGAGGTGGGATACAAATTGGGCCGATACATTGCGGGACTGATCAACATCTTCAACCCGGAGCTGGTGGTGATTGGAGGACAGGTGGCTGAGACCGAGGGGTTCATCATGCTTCCCATCCGCAGCTCGGTGAAGAAACATTCACTGAACCTGGTGAACAAGGACACAAAGATTGTCACCTCCAAATTAAAAAATAAAGCTGGCATTATCGGCGCCTGTATGATTGCCCGAAGCAGGCTGTTTGCTGAATAAATGTTAATTTATCACATATAGAGGCACCTTTTTGTCATTTTCTCATTTTCTCCCCTTATTTTTGCACAGCATTCATATTAATTTTGGATTAGAATGAGAAAAGGACATTTTGAAACTTTACAGCTTCATGCTGGACAGGAACCCGACCCGGTAACCGGTGCAAGAGCAGTTCCCATTTATCAGACCACAGCATATACATTTAAAAGCGCTGAGCATGGCGCCAACCTGTTTGGATTGAAAGAGTTCGGGAATATCTATACCCGATTGCAAAACCCGACCACCGACGTGTTCGAAAAGCGAATGGCCGCCCTCGAAGGAGGTGTGGCAGCTGTGGCCACCTCCTCGGGACAGGCCGCGCAATTCCTGGCGATCCATAACCTGGCCCAGGCAGGCGACAACATTGTCTCCACCTCTTTCCTCTATGGTGGCACCTACAACCAATTCAAGGTCGCATTTAAGCGAATGGGCATCGATGTGCGCTTTGCCGACGGCGACAAGGCGGAGAGCATCGCCTCCCTGATTGATGACAAGACCAAAGCCATCTACCTGGAGACCATAGGCAATCCGGAATATAACATCCCCGATTTTGAGGCCATTGCAGCCATCGCACAGGCAAACGAAATACCACTGATCGTGGACAACACCTTCGGACAGGGAGGATACCTCTTCAATCCCATTGAATGGGGTGCCAATATCGTACTCCATTCAGCTACCAAGTGGATTGGCGGACATGGAACCTCCATGGGAGGGGTGGTGATCGATGGGGGTAACTTCAACTGGGGCAACGGCAAGTTCCCCATGTTCAGTGAGCCCTCTGAAGGTTACCATGGACTCAACTTCTGGGAGACGTTTGGCGATCACTCCCCCTTTGGGAATATCGCTTTCGCCATCCGTTGCCGCGTGGAGGGCCTGCGGGATATGGGACCGGTGAACAGTCCCTTTAACACATTCCTGCTGTTACAGGGCATTGAAACACTCTCCCTGCGTGCCGAACGCATCAATGCCAACGCCCTGGAGCTGGCACGCTGGCTGGAAAAACATCCCAAAGTGGAGAAAGTGAGCTATCCCGGACTGGAAAGCAATAAGTATCACACCCTGGCAAAGAAATACCTCAAAAACGGAGGTTTCGGCGGAGTGCTCTCATTTTTCGTTAAAGGGGATGTGGAACAAACTGCCCGCATCATCGACAACCTCTCTATGATCAGTCACCTGGCAAATGTGGGTGATGCCAAGACACTCATCATTCACCCGGCAAGCACCACGCATCAGCAACTACCCGAAGAGGCACAATTGGCTGCAGGGGTTTACCCCAACATGCTACGGCTCTCGGTGGGATATGAACATATCGACGACATCAAGGCTGACCTGGAGACAGCATTGCAGAAACTGTAAAGATGAAAATAGACTTTAGGGAACGAACACCGCAGCTGATTGCCATCATCGGGGTGCTGGTTATTGTGCTCGCGGTCGTTATCGGCTTCCTGGTAAACAAAAATGCAGAAATCGAGGAGATACAGCAGCAGTTTATAATCAACAAGCAGGAGCTGGAGGATGAGTATGAGGCGATCTCTCTTCAGTATGAGGGGTTTAAGTTTAGCGTACAGAACGACTCACTGCTATACAAGCTGGAGAACGAGCGGGCAAAGGTGTTGCGCCTGCAGGAGGAGTTGCGCATGACCAAAGCTTCAGACCAGGCAGAGATCAAACGGCTCAAGGATGAGCTCTCCACGCTTCGCAAGGTGCTTCGCTCCTACATTCACCAGATCGACTCACTCCACCGGTTGAACGAGGAGCTGCGGGCTGAAAACCAGCAAATCACCCGCCAGTATAACGAAACCAGTCGCACCCTCACGCAGGTCTCGCAGGAGAAAGAGGAGTTGTCGGAAAAAGTGTCACTGGCGGCACAGTTGGTTGCAACCAATATCGCGGTGAAAGCAGTCAACAACCGTGGAAGGGAACAATCGAGATTGAGCCGTAGCAGCCAGTTTGTGGTCTCTTTCACCATCGCCCGAAACATCACTGCCGAGCCGGGTGAACGCACCATCTACGTGCGACTGATGGCACCCGACGGCAGGGTACTCTCTAAAAGTCCCTCCCACACGTTCCCTTACGAGAACAGGGAGATCCTCTATTCGATGCGACGCATTGTGGAGTATGGGGGTGAGGAGCTGCCGGTTACCCTCTACTGGGACATCGAGGAGTACCTGATGCCCGGCACTTTCAAGGCAGATATCTTCGCTGACGGGCACCACATCGGCACACGTAGTTTCACGATGGAGGAGTAGGCAGAACGCCTGCCGCTAGCGGAGCATCGAAAGAAAAGTCTGCTCATCGATCACTTTCACCCCCAGCTTCTTCGCTTTCTCCAGCTTGGCCGGTCCCATATTCTCTCCAGCCAGAATATAATCGGTCTTTTTCGATACCGACCCGCTGTTCTTACCACCATGCTGCAGGATCATCGCCTTGTACTCGTCACGTGAATGCAGTGCAAATGTCCCGCTGATCACGATGGTAAGCCCTTTCAGCTTCTCTGACCTGCCGGCCAGTGTCTCCTCGCTCAGGGAGAACTGCAACCCCGCCGCGCGAAGACGCTCAACGAACGCGCGGTTCGCCGGGTTTGCAAAATAGGCCGTCACGCTTCGCGCTATGCGACCACCGATCTCCTCCACGGCGGTCAGTTCATCCTCTGTCGCCTCCATAAGCCTGTCGATCTGCGGGAATGCATGCGCCAGCCTGCGTGCCACCGTCTCCCCCACGTAACGGATACCCAGCGCGTAAAGGACCCGTTCATAGGGCACCGATTTCGATCGTTCAATGCTCTGCAGCAGGTTGCGGGCACTGGTCTCACCCCATCGTTCCAGTCCCGCCAGATCCTCAAAACGAAGGGTGTAAAGATCGGCAGCATCGCGAATCAGTCCCTTGTCGTAGAGCAGGGAGATGCTCTCCGGGCCGATGGTGATGTCCATTGCCTTGCGGGTCACGAAATGCTCGATACGTCCCTTGATTTGCGGAGGGCACCCTTCACTGTTGGGGCAGTAGTGAACCGCCTCATCCTCATTCCGCACCAGCGGGGTGCCACAGTCGGGACAGTTAGGTGTAAAGAGCACCCGGCTACCCGACAGGGAGCGTGCCTCTTTATCCACCCCGGTGATCTTGGGGATGATCTCTCCTCCTTTCTCTACATAGACCTTGTCGCCGATGTGCAGGTCCAGTGCTTCAATGGCATCCTCGTTGTAGAGTGATGCCCGCTTCACGGTGGTGCCGGAGAGCAGCACCGGCTCCAGGTTCGCCACCGGCGTCACCGCGCCGGTGCGTCCTACCTGCCAGGAGACCGACTTCAGGGTGGTCACCGCCCGCTCCGGGTTGAACTTGAAGGCGATGGCCCAGCGGGGGAACTTGGAGGTGTTACCCAGGTTACGCTGCTGCACCAGTGAATCGACCTTGATCACCACCCCGTCGGTGGTAACCGGCAGATTCCTTCGCTCCCGTTCCCAATAATGCAGGTAATCAAACACCTCCTCCAGGGTATGGCAACGTTTCATGGCAGCAGAGACGTTGAGTCCCCAGCCGCGAGCCAGGGTCATGTTCTCAAAATGGCTCTCCGTGGGGAGCGATTCACCAAGCATGTAGTAAACATAGGACTCCAGACGGCGTGAAGCCACCAGGCGGGAGTCCTGTAATTTCAGTGTGCCGGAGGCCGCATTGCGGGGGTTGGCAAAGAGCGGCTCCTCCTGGGCAGCCCGTTCCCGGTTCAGCTCATCGAAAGCGCTCCAGGGCAGCAGGATCTCACCCCGAACCTCTATATATGGGGGAATCTGCTCACCCCTGAGGATCAGCGGCACATTGCGAATGGTACGCACGTTGGCGGTCACATCATCTCCCTTCTGTCCGTCGCCGCGGGTGACGGCACGCGTAAGGCGCCCCTCTTCATAGATGAGTGAAATGGAGGTGCCATCGTACTTCAGCTCACAGACAACATCAAAATCTTCGTTCAGGCTTCTCTTCACCCTGTTATAGAACTCGGTCACCTCCCCCTCTGAATAGGTGTTCTGCAGTGACAGCATCGGGTAGCGGTGAGGCACCTGGGTGAAGCTCTTGCTGATATCACTCCCTACGCGCACCGAGGGAGAGTTGGGGTCGGCATATTCGGGGTATTGCTTCTCCAGGCTGATCAGTTCGGCCATCATCCGGTCGAACTCCTGGTCGGAGATCACCGGTTGCGACAGCACGTAGTAGTTGTAGTTATGCTCATGTAGCTGACGGCGTAGCGCTTCGATTTGTTCCCTGATCTGATCCATGGTAGTGATGATTATTGAAAAAGGCGCATCCAGGGATACTCCCTGCTGCGTTCATGCCGTGAGGGGAGGGTCCCCACTGCCACCGAGAGAGCCAGTGTCTGCTGGAAGAGCATCTCACCATCGCTGAAATGCAGGTTGCAGTTGAGTCGCAGCCTGGTCCGATCGGAGTCGATGAGACGGATATACCACCTGCTTTGCAGGTAAAAGCTACCCTGCAGAAAGGGGTTACCCCGGTAGAGCTCACTCCCGTACTCCGGAAAAAGCCGCATACGGTGGTCACCGGCATAGAGGTTGTTCTCGGTGCCGAACCCCATGTACTCGCCATGGAGCCGGGCAGTGAAGCCCAGCGGGCGGTATGCGACATCTGCCTTACGGTCCCGCTCTACACCGGCAAAGAGACCAGCCGAAGCCATCAACCAAAACCGGTTGCCCTTCTCATAGGTAATCCCTGCCGAGCCGATTCCCTGGATCACTTCGCTCACCCCGTATTGCCCGTCATTGGGATAGGTACCGGCAAGGTGAAAAAGATCGGACTGGAAATCGACAAAAAAGAGCCCCCTGCTCGCTTTTCCGGAGATGCCGAGGAAGAAGCTCTCACGCCTCTCGGCGGTGGAGTAGCCGGTCCAGTCCATCCAGGCGTTGAAGAAATTCTCCTCTTTGCCCAGCTGCCAGAAGATGCCCTGCATCAGCGGCATGAACTGATTGACCGAATCTCTGAAAAAGAAATCTGAATAGTTGGTGAGCACCTCCTGGCGTGGGAAAGCGCCGGCACGAAAGTGAACCTTGTCGTTCTCATACTTGTAGTAGAGGGTTACCTCCACCTTGTCGACCGCCTGCTGCATCCCCGGCATCTTCAGCAGGTTCACCCCTGCCACCAGCGTATGGGTACTGTCCCAGGCCGCCCCACCCAACGCGTTGAGCCAGATGCCCTGCAGGGTGCGGGCATCGGCATAGGGGGAGGCCTTGTACTCCATATTGTCGAAGAAATAGTCCATCCCCGCGCTCCAGCGCAGCTCCTGTGCAGATGAGGGTATGGCCGAGAGAAGTAAAAAAATGATGTACAATATCCTTGATCTCATATCCGGTAGCTTATCAGGGGATAAAGATAGTAAAAGATAGTAAAAAAAAGGTCAGATCATCCGGTCTTTCCACTTACTGCTGCGGAGATAATAGTAAGAGAGGGATATCAGGAAGATCCAATAGACATGCTCGGTGGTCCAGGCAACAGCCACCGACAGGCGCAGGAAGATGATCACCAGCCACATATAGGCCATGTAAAAGATCAGGGTGAAGATTTCGAACCGGAGTGCCGTGCGGGTGTTACCGGTACCGGAGACGGCGCTGAAGAGCACCGAGCCCACACTGTACAACGGAAGTGAGGAGATCAGCACATATAGCGGCACTACCGTATCAGCGATCAGTGAGGGATCATCGGTATAGATGCGAATCATGAGCCGGGGGAACAGCGAAACAGCCAGGATGACAATCAGCATCACCCCCAGGCTGAGGAGTGAGATCCGCTTCACCAGCTGCAACACTTCGCTGTTCCTCCCTGCACCGATGGTGTTGCTTACCAGTGTGCTGGTGGAGGCTCCCAGGGCATTGGAGGGGATGGTGAAGATGGTGTAGAAGCTACGTACAATGTTGGTGACCGCCAGCGACCGCTCACCCATGTAGTTCTCTATAAAGAGGAAGAAAAGCAGCCAGGTGCCTACCGAAAAGAGGTATTGCACCATCATGAAGATGGAGATGTTCAGGATCATTTTGATCACCCGCCACTCAAAACGGATGGTGGTGAACCCATATTTACGCGTATCGACTGTCTTGCGGGTATAGATGATGAAGAAGAGGGTAGATGCAATCTCCGAAATTACCGAGGCTATGGCCGCTCCGGCGATACCCATCGCCGGCATACCCAGGTTGCCGAAGATCAGTCCGTAGTCGAACAGCACGTTGACCAATGCCATCACCACCGCGTTGATCGTCAGCACCTTTGTACGGGCTATACCGATATAAAATGCACGGAACATCACATTGGTGAAAGAAAACAGAAGACCGAAAACACGCCACTCCAGATAGTCAGAGACAGCACCCGCTACCGCCTCAGAAGAGAACATGGAAGGAAGCCACTCCACTGAGGCAAATCGCAGCAACGGGATCAACAGCAATGCCGGAATCAGCAGGAAGAGAATCCCCTGAATCACGATCTCGCCGATCTTGTGGTAGTTGCCCTCGCCGTTGCGCCTGCCGATGAGGATCTGGCTCCCCATGCTGAAGCCGAAGCCGAGGGTGTAGATGGCGATGTAGATGATCCCCGCCAGGGCAGAGGCACCCAGCTCCACCTCCCCCACGCGACCGAGGAAAGCGGTATCAATCACCTGGATGATGTTCTGCGCCAGCAGACTCAGCAGGATAGGAGAACTGACCTTTAGGATCTGTTTATTGCTGTACACATTATGATGTTAAGCAGTAACCGTCGGGTGGTTGATATAAACGACGGCAGGTTTAAGGCTTGAAGATCTTACCGGCGGATGCGATTGCTTCCCGGCTCCAGGTTAATCACCTTGGGTACAAGAGCTTTGGCTTCATCCAATGGCAGCAGGGCAAAACTCATGATGATGATGACATCCCCCACCTGTACCTTACGGGCAGCTGCACCATTCAGACAGATGGTGCCCGATCCGCGTTCACCGCGGATGATATAGGTCTCGAACCGTTCACCATTGTTGTTGTTCACCACCGCCACTTTCTCATTCACAAACATTCCGGCGGCATCGACCAGATCCTCGTCGATGGTGATACTCCCCTCGTAATTGAGGTTGGCGTCGGTAACTGTTGCCATGTGTATCTTTGATTTTAATGTCTCTACCCACATAACTTTTTATCTGTAACGAATGTTGTCAATCAAACGCACCTCACCGCAATAGACGGCAACGCATCCCACCGGCCATTCACTCTCATCCCATGAGGAGAGTGGTTGCAGCGAATATCCATCGACAATCTCATAATATTCAACACGCAGATCAGGTATATTGTTTATCTCATCTGCAACCCTGGCTGCCAACTCCTGCGGCGTAAAATCTCCCTGATGGAGCAGACTGTTTTGCAGCACACGCCATATCTGCGAAGCGTTCTCCCGTTGCCGGGGTGTCAAACGCAGGTTGCGGCTGCTCATGGCCAGACCCGACGGCTCCCTGACGGTGGGCACCGCCACAATCTCTACCGGTATCTGCAAACGGTGTGTCATCTCCCGTACGATGGCCAGTTGCTGAAAATCTTTCTCACCGAAATAAGCTTTATCGGGCTGTACAAAACTGAACAGGCGGCTCACCACCTGGGCTACGCCATTGAAATGACCGGGCCGGTAAGCCCCCTCCATCACCTTGTCGAGCAACCCGAAGTCAAACTGCCGGCGATCCGGCTCGGGATAGACCTCCTCAACCGAGGGGGCAAACAGCAGATCCACGCCCAGTTGCTCCAGCAGATGCTGATCCTCCTCCGGTGTACGGGGATAAAGCTGCAGATCCTGCTGATTGTTAAACTGAGTGGGATTGACAAAAAGGCTCACCACCGTACAACGATTCTCATCCATGCTCTTCCGGATGAGTGAGGCATGACCTTCATGCAGCGCACCCATGGTGGGCACAAGCCCAATTGAATCGCCGTTGCTACGGATTGGCTGCAGTGCCACATTGAGAGCAGAAACAGTACGAATGATTTTCATTGATTTGTTGTTTCAGAGTGCAAAGCAACAAAATATTTGCCAGATAGAAAAAAGAAATGAGATCATTGAGTTGAAAATTAGCTTTATTTCACGGATAATCAGGTGTCCCGAAAAGCATGCAACAATTGGCTTTGAGGTGAACGCCACAAGCTGAAAAGAAGCTATGCCGCTAAATATCTGATAATTAAAAAATAGAGGCCATTATATTTTGTAATAATGTGGATTTTTTTTATTATCTTTGTACTCAAATTTAGAGAATTAGCTCCATGTCCCAGAAAAAAATATTGTACATCACGCAGGAAATCTACCCCTATCTCGATGAATCTCCCATTTCGAATACTTCGCGCTTCTTGCCACAAGCTATCCAGGAAAAAGGAAAAGAGATCCGTGCATTCATGCCCAAGTACGGGACGATTAATGAACGCCGTAATCAGCTCCATGAGGTGATCCGCCTCTCAGGAATGAACCTGATCATTGACGATGCCGACCACTCCCTGATCATCAAGGTGGCATCGATCCAGTCGGCACGGATGCAGGTTTACTTCATCGACAACGAAGACTATTTCCAGAACAGGGAGCTCCTGACAGACAAGGATGGAGCGGAATATGTGGACAACGACGAAAGGAGCATCTTCTTTATTCGTGGGGTGATGGAGACCATCAAGAAACTCAGATGGGTTCCCGATGTGATTCACTGTCATGGATGGTTCTCAGCGCTGGCACCCCTCTACATCAAGAAAGGGTATGCCGATGACCCCTGTTTCAGAAACAGCAAGGTGGTCTGCTCGCTCTATGATGAGACCTTTCAAAGACCCTTCCAGCAGGATTTTGCCAATAAGTTGCGATATGACGGTATCGGCGACAAAGAGGTAGCGGCAGTGGAAGCACTGGGTACAATCGATTACACCAAGCTTATGAAGCTGGCCATTGATTATTCCGATGGCATCATCATTGGCAGTGAGACGGTAGATCCGGAGCTCATCCGTTATGTCTCAGAGAAAGGAATCGAACCGTTGCCTTTCCAGGCCGACTTCAACCAGTATGCCGAGGAGATCAATCGCTTCTATGATCAGATCGATGCCTCGTTCTCTTAAAATCCTTAATGAATCACTTTTTTTGCCTCTTCGATTGACAATTATCATTAAAAAAATGCAGAAAGCTTTTCATCAGCTTTTATCCAAAACTTTTTTTTCTGATATTTGCGCCATTGAAAAAAATAATTGGACCCAATGAAACCCAAATCTTTATACAAAGCGCTGTTCGTTGCCTTTCTCTCCATTTTAACACTCTCCTGCAACGACACGCTCGATCAGGTAGGATTCTCCATCCAACCGGGAATGGATAGCCTCACCGTGGGTATCGACACGCTGCAATTGCAGTCACGCACCATCCAGCTCGACTCGATCTACGCCAGGACGACCAACCCGGTATTGGGTGAATATCTGGATCCGGTATTCGGGTCAATCAAATCGGGGTACATGGGTGAATTCTACCTGCCAAAAGATGCCGGATTTAAGCCGGGGGCTACCGTTGACTCGGTGAGGGTTGTTATCTCCTACACCACCCAGATGGGTGACTCATTGGCGCCCATGGAGCTATCGGTATATGAGCTGAACCAATCACTCAAGGGTATCAGTAACTACACACACATCAATCCGGAGGAATATGCCAACATGACAGAACCACTCGGTAAGAAGGTCTTCACTGGTAAAAATAATACCTACCACACCGAGTACTACACTTCAGGCTACACCACACAATCATACAAAGTATATGACATCCATGTCGATCTGCCAATGACCATCGGCGACCGTTTTCTCGATGAATACAACAAACCGGCACATGGGATGATGAGCGATCTGGACCAATTCAGGCAGTTCTTCCCCGGCCTCTACTTCACCACCAGCTTCGGGAAAAGCACCATCATCAATGTCAGTTTCACCTCCCTCAACGTACACTATCACTATACCGAAGCGGGGGGTTCTTCTACCGGTGAGGATACCGTTCGGACCGATGCCCTGCGGCTCTATATCACACCGGATGTGACACAGATCAACACCATCCGCAGCAGCAACCAGCAACTGTTGGAAGAGAATGACTCCCACACCTACGTGAAAAGCCCCGCAGGCGTGGTGACCGAGATCACTTTCCCTTTCAGCGAGATTCATCAGGAATTGAAATCAAGAGCACTCAATCTGGCCAACTTCACCCTCTACGCCCTGCCCGATGCAATGGAAAACCCGCTGGTGAAAATCTCACCTCCCGATTATCTGCTGCTGGTGAACCGTGACTCCCTGGCGGGTTTCTTTGAAAAAGGCAAGCTGCCGGACAACGTCACCAGTTTTCTCTCCAACCAGTTTGACGCCACAACCTACTCCTACGACTTCAACAACATCTCATCGATGATGAACTACTACAACCGGACGATGGGAGAGAACCCTGAAGACCTGGTTTACTATCTGATCCCGGTGGATGCAACCTTCTCCACCGTACAGCAGAGCTACTACTCGAGTGGAAGCCAGACGCTGACCGATCTGAACAACCAGATGTGGCCCACCGCAACCATGCTCGACAAGAGAGAAGGAAACCTGAAGATTGAGCTGATATTCAGCAACTATTGAGAAAAGCAGGCGCTACTTGCCCGCGGCTCAGAAAAGCGTTCCCTGCTCTCCCCTCCTCGACCGCCCCAGGTGAAGATAAGCCAGTTCTGTCACTTCACGTCCACGTGGTGTACGCTTGATGAACCCCTCCTTAATCAGAAACGGTTCGTACACCTCTTCGATGGTACCGGCATCATCACCCACCGCGGTGGCAATGGTGGTGATCCCTACAGGACCCCCGTTGAACTTATCGATGATGGTAAGCAGTATCTTGTTGTCCACCTCATCCAGCCCATACTTGTCAATGTTGAGTGCTTCCAGCGCATAGGTGGCGATGGCACGGTCGATGCGGCCATTCCCTTTCACCTGCGCAAAGTCACGCACACGTCTGAGCAGGGCGTTGGCCACCCGTGGCGTACCGCGACTGCGGGAAGCAATCTCCCCGGCCGCGTCGCGGTCGCACGCGATCTGCAGGATATCAGCCGAACGCATCACGATGCCGGTGAGTGTTTCCATGTCGTAATACTCCAGGTGCATGTTGATGCCAAAACGGGCACGCAGGGGACTGGTGAGCAGGCCGCTCCGGGTGGTGGCACCCACCAGTGTAAAAGGATTGAGATCGATCTGAATGGAGCGGGCGCTGGGTCCCTTGTCGATCACAATGTCGATGCGAAAATCCTCCATCGCGCTGTAGAGGTACTCCTCCACCACTGGCGAGAGACGGTGTATCTCATCGATGAAGAGCACATCGTTGGGTTCCAGCGAGGTGAGGATGCCTGCCAGGTCGCCCGGCTTGTCGAGCACCGGCCCCGAGGAGACACGGAAGCCTACCCCCAGCTCATTGGCGATGATGCTGGACAGGGTGGTCTTCCCCAGTCCGGGGGGACCATGCAGCAGCACATGATCGAGCGACTCGCCCCTCATGCGGGCGGCGCTGACGAAGATCTTCAGGTTCTCCACGATCTTCTCCTGGCCGCTGAAGCCATTGAAGGAGAGTGGACGCAGTGTGTTCTCCACCTCCCGCTCGCTCTCGGGCAAGATGCTTCTGCCCCGGATGTCAAATGATTCTTCTGTTGTCATTGTTCTGCTGCAAAGTGCAAATGTAGCTATTTCCCGCGACTTTTGGAAATAGCCTCCGCGTTGCGTTTCAATCCTTCAAATTTAGCCCTTTTAACGGCAGAGTGACGGAAAACATCTCGCCATCGCTCCTCATCCATCTCCAGCAGCTGCTCCAGGTCGAGCGACAGAAAATCGGCCGAAGGCATCAGTTCCGGGGTGCCATGCGGAGCGGCGTCACGGTTCCAGGGACAGACCTTCTGACAGATATCGCAGCCGTAAACGTTGTTTCTCAGGTTGGGAACAATATCGGGAGCAATCTCCCCCCTGTTCTCGATGGTCTGGTAGGAGATACACCTGGCACCGTTCAAACGGTAGGGTTTTTCGATGGCACCGGTGGGACAGGAGCGAAGACAGCGGGTACAGTCGCCGCAATTTTCAGCGACTGGTGTATCATGATCAAGCTCCATATTGATGATCAACTCCCCCAGGAAGAAATAGGAGCCCCTGCCGGGGATGATCAGCAGGGTATTCTTCCCGATGAAACCCAGCCCTGCCTGTGCCGCCCAGAAACGCTCCAGCACCGGTGCCGAATCGGTGAAGTACCGCCCCTTCACAGCAGGATCACGCTCCCGTATCCAGTCGTACAACGCGCGCAGTTTCTCACGCACCACATCGTGGTAATCCTTTCCATAAGCGTAATAGGCAAATTGCGGCACCTTGCCTGGGAGCTTCTGCGGAGGATAATAGTTGAGCGCCACGGAGATGATGGAACGTGCCCCCTCCACCAGCAACCGCGGATCCAGACGCTTGTCGATATTGCGTTCCAGGTAACCCATCGAGCCCTGGCAGTGATCACGCAGCCACTCCATGTAGCGCTCCTCCTCGCCGCTGTCGGTAGCACGGCAGATGCCGCAGGCATCAAAACCGAGATCCAAAGCCTGTTGTTTGATCTCTTCCGAAAAGCTCATCCTTTGCTCAATTTGCACCAAACGTACAAAAAAAAATGTTTTAAAAAAAGGGGATGCCAACCAATGTGTGCATCCAGCAACCAATCAGTTGGCCCAAAGAGTCAAAATCTGAAGAATGTTGCCTATTTTTGCAACAGCAACGTGCAACAGCAACCGCAACAGTACCCCATGACGGAACCAACCCTGAAGCATAAAACAACCGTTTCGCTTTTCTGGAGCTTTCTGGATAAGTTCGGACAGCAGCTCATCTACCTGGGCAGCAGCATCGTGCTGATGCGCATCCTGGACCCCTCGGAATATGGTCTGATCGGTGCGCTGGCGGTCTTTATCGCTTTCTCCACGCTACTGATAGACAGCGGCTTCACGCGTGCCTTGCTCAACAGGAAACAGATCTCCCCGGAAGAATACAGCACCGTGTTTTATTTCAACCTGGTCTTCAGCGGCATACTTTATCTGCTTCTCTTTGCAACGGCACCCTTCCTCGCGCAGTTGTTCCACGAGCCCCGCATAGCGCCGATTGCACGTATCCTTTTTCTTTCGCTGATACTCAACGCCGGAGGCATGATTCAGCAGACACTGCTCACCAAAAAGGCAGATTTCAGGGGACTCACCCGCCTGAATATCGGGGCACAGCTGATTGCCGTGACAGCCTCCATCGTGATGGCGGTAAATGGCTACGGCGTCTGGTCGCTGGTGACACAAACGGTGCTCTATGCCCTCTTCCGCACCCTTTTTCTATGGCTCTACTCCCGCTGGGTGCCGCTGCGGCAGTTCAGCCTGAAGCTGCTTCGTTCCTTTACAGGGCTAAGCAGCAAGCTGTTGCTCACCTCCCTGATCAGTGCTGTCTTCAACAATATCTACCCGGCCATCATCGCCTTCTTCTACCCCAACGCGATGCGGCAGGTGGGCTATTACAGTCAGGCGCTCAAATACCAGGAGATCCCCTACACCATTCTCTCAAACACCTTCCGCACGGTATCGATGCTGATCCTGCCCGAGATCAACGAGCAGACGGAGCGACTGCACCGCGTGGTGAGCAAGATGATGAAGTCACTCGCTTTCCTCTCTTTCCCGATTGGATTCCTGATGATTCTGATCGCTGAACCTACCTTTGTTTTTCTGTTCAAAGATAAATGGTTGCCGGCTGTTCCCTATTTTCAGGTGTTGTGCCTTGCCGGAATGGTCTCACCCTTTGCTTTCGTACTGAATGAGCTGTTTATAGCGCGGGAAAAAGCAAACTACTTTCTCGGTGTGGAAATAATCCGGCGGGGAATACTGGTTTTGCTGATCGCCCTGCTTTTCCGCTATGGCATCATGGGCCTGGCAGCAAGCTGGGTCATCTACACATGGATCACCCTGATCATCTCTCTTGTTTTAACCCGTAAGCTCATCAGTTATACGCTGACCGACTTTGTAAAGGATGCCTTTCCTTACGCGATACTGGCCTTTGTGAGCGTGACAGCCGGCTATTTCATCACCCGGGATATTGAGGAGAATTTGCCCTTTATGCTGGTAAATGTAATTGTGTCGGGGTTGCTTTATTTGCTGTTATGCGGCATGTTCAAGCTGGAGATGACCCGGGAGATCGGGCAATGGTTATCTACAAAAAAAGAGAAATGATGATATGAGAAAAATAATCGGTACGCTGCACTACAAAATCCGTTCCCGGTGGATCACCTTCACCCACCAAAAGAAGCAGCAAAGGGTACGGCAGATGATCCTGTCGTATTACGCACAGCATCCGCCCCGGGAGAAGGAAATTCAGGAGGCGGTCACTTATCTTTCGGGGCATACACTCACTACCTTCTACGGGACCTTTCAGGAAAAGTATCACGCCGATGAGGTATCCGTATGCACCGACGCTGCAATCGGGTTGCCCTATGTGATGGTGGAGGGGAAAAAGCTTTTTTTCAAACGCTCGCATAACAAACGAACGGTACAGCTGCTTTACAATGCCTTACGCATAGAGCAGGACAAGGATGCCCCACACTGTTATATCGATCCTGCATTCCGGATCCATCATGAGGAGGTACTGGCAGATGTGGGGTGTGCAGAGGGATACTTTTCACTGCTGCATATGGAAGATCTGAAGCATGTATATCTTTTTGAACAGGACCCGGAGTGGGTCGAAGCGCTGGAGGCTACCTTTGCTCCCTGGAAAGATAAAGTGTCCATCATCCCCGCTTTTGTTTCTGACCAGAACGGCAATGGCCATATCAGCCTCGATCACTACTTTGTGCAGCATCCGGAAAAGCCCGATTTTTATAAAATAGATGTGGAGGGTGCCGAAGGTGCGGTGTTGCAGGGAATGAAAAGGCTACTGCTTGAGAAACCGGTGAAGATTGCCCTTTGCACCTATCATCATCAGGAAGATTTTGAGATTTTCAGCCGCTTCTTTACGCAAAACGGATTCAGTCATCGTCCCAATCCGGGCGTGATGATTTATCAGAATGATCTGGATCATATCGCTCCTCCTTTTTTTCGCAAATGCCTGATCAAAGCCACGAGTAACCATGTCTGAATCATCCCGGCCCCTTCCTTCCGTTTGCATCATCATTGTCTCCTATAACTTTGAGCCATGGATTCACCGCTGTCTGCCCTCCGTGGAGGCATCTCTCCTGCCGGCAACCGTCCTGGTGATTGACAATGGCTCCGGCGATGCCACCTGCCAAATCATCCGGGACAAATACCCGGGTGTGGAGCTGATTGAAACCCATGAAAACCTGGGATTCGGGAGGGCCAACAACATCGGCATACAACGCGCCATGGAAAGAGGATTCGATTATCTGTTCCTGCTCAACCAGGATGCATGGATAGAGCCCGACACGTTGGGCAAGCTGGTAGATGCAGCCGAAAAGAACAAAGCGTACGGAATATTGTCGCCGGTACATCTGAATGGAAAGGGCGATGCCACCGACTTCGGTTTTTCCCAATACACCGGATTAAAAAACAGGGAAGAAGCGGAGCAGCTTACCGAAGAGGTGACACCCTACCCTTTTATCAACGCAGCCATGTGGCTGATTCCGGTCTCCGTGATCAAGGAAACAGGTAGTTTCGCGCCGCTGTTCACACATTACGGTGAAGACCGCAACCTGGTACAGCGAATAGAAAAGAGGGGGTACCGGTTAGGTCTGGTAAAATCGGCATTCGGTTATCACGACAGGGAAGCTCGACCGGTGAGCCGCGAACAATATTTCGAGGCCGAGTATGTATATTTTTTAACTGAGGCAGTCAACCCGTTTTACTCCCCGCTGAAGGCGATAGCCTACAGCCTGCTGGCCGCACTGAAGAAAGCGTGGAAAGCGCTGCTCTCGGGCAACGGCAGCGATTGTATCGCCTATCTCGTTGTGGCATTCCGTCTTGCAGGCAAAGGCAGATCCATTCATCGCACCCGCGTGGAAACCAACGTTACGCGAAGATGAAATCAAGCTGTTTCCTGTCCAGATTTGCCCGTGCCACCTGAATGGAAACGGGTTGTCCCAGGCGATATTCCCGCTTTTTACGTCGTCCGATCAACCGGTAGTTTTTTTCGTCCAGCTCATAAAAGTCGTCATCCAGTTCCCGGATAGGGATCATTCCTTCACACTTGTTTTCGTTGATCTCCACATAAACGCCCCACTCGGTGATGCCGGAGATCACCCCGTCATACACCTTGCCAATCTTATCGGACATGAACTCCACCTGTTTATACTTGATGGAGTCACGCTCGGCTTTGGAAGCTACCTGCTCCATCTGCGAACTGTGCTTACACGCCTCCTCCAGCTCTGCCTGATTCACGCTCTTGCCTCCTGCCTGGTAATGCTCCAGCAGACGGTGTACCATCATGTCGGGGTAGCGGCGAATGGGTGAAGTGAAGTGCGTGTAGTAATCGAATGCCAATCCGTAGTGCCCCACATTCTTGGTGGAGTAGATCGCCTTCGTCATGGTGCGGATGGCAATGGTCTCCACCAGGTTCTCCTCAGGACGTCCCTGCACCTTGTCGAGCAGCGCATTGATGCTCTTGGCCACCTCGATCCGGGATCCTTCCGGTTTGATTTTATGGCCGAAGCGAAGGATAAAATTGTTGAGCGTATCCAGCTTCTCCGGATCGGGGATGTCATGTATCCGGTAAACAAATGTAGGGGCTTTCCTTCCCCTGGGAGCTTTACCAATTGCCTCTGCCACGGTCTTGTTGGCCAGCAGCATAAACTCCTCGATCAGGTGGTTGGCCTCTTTCGACTCCTTGAAATAGACACCCAGCGGTTTCCCCTTTTCGTCGAGGTTAAACTTCACCTCATATCGTTCAAAGTTGATCGCCCCCGCGGCAAAGCGGCGCTCGCGCAGCTGGGTGGCCAGGTCGTTGAGCCGGAGGATCTCCGTGGAGAAATCGCCTTTACCGGTCTCGATCACCGCCTGTGCATCTTCGTAGGTGAGACGGCTGTCCGACTTAATCACAGTGCGGACAATGCGCGATCCTTTTACCTCCGCCTTGTCGTTGAGGGTGAAGATCACCGAGAAGCAGAGCTTCTCCTCCTGTGGTCGCAATGAGCAGAGTTCATTACTGAGTCGCTCCGGCAACATGGGGATGGTGCGGTCGACCAGATAGATGGAGGTGGCACGGTTCACCGCCTCCCGGTCCACCGGGTCACCCGGCTTCACATAGTGCGTCACATCTGCGATATGGACACCCACCTCCCACTCCCTGGGTGATAGCTGCCGCAAGGAGAGCGCATCATCAAAATCCTTCGCATCCTTCGGATCGATGGTGATGGTGAACACATCCCGGAAATCCTCCCTCCTGGAGATCTCCTCCCTGCTGATCTTGTCGGGAATCTGCGCTGCATACTTTTCTACCTCTTCCGGGTACTTATAGGGCAAATCATACTGCGCCAGGATGGCATGCATCTCGGTGTCGTTCTGTCCCGGCTTACCCAGGATATCGATTACCTTACCCACCGGGTTATTGGCCTTTTCCGGCCACTCCACGATCTCTACCAGCACCTTGTCACCATTGCCGGCACCGTTGAGATCCTCATTTGGGATAAAGATGTCGTTGGAGAGGTACTTGCTGTCCATCACCAGGAAAGCGAAATGTTTCTGCACCTCCAACACCCCCACGAAACGACTCTGGGTGTGCTCCAGGATCTCCACCACCGTACCCTCGGTATCGGCTCGCTTGCGCTTGGCCAGCAACTGCACACGCACGCGATCGCCGTTCATGGCATGCTTGCTGTTCCGCTCGGGGATATAGATGATGTTCCCGTCATCATCGGGCACGAAGAAGTTCTTGCCGTTGCTTCGTCGCTCGAAGCGTCCCTCCAGCATCAGACCACGGTTGTTGATGCGGTACCTGCCGCGGGAGGACTCCAGCAGAACATCATCGTCGCGTAACTTATCCAGCACTTTGAGCAACTGACGCCGCCCCTCTTCACCACTCACGTTCAGTGCCGCGGCGATCTGTTTGTAGTTATATTGCTTGTCGTTATTCTCAGAAAGAAATCGTGTAACGGATGTGATCAGTTCCTTCTTCCGCGGTTTGTTCTCTACGTAAGAAGATGTTTTTCTACTCATAATAAATCTCTGTTGTTTTTTATTTAGAACAATTGAACCCATTTTTAGTTAACGCAAGGTAACAAAAAAAATGATTAAAAGCGGGCAGATGGGGTATTTTCATGAAGATATCGCTATTTTTGCAGAAGAGATGCAGAAAGCAATGAACAATCAAAGAATCCTCATCACCGGTGCCAGTGGTTTCATTGGCAGCACCATCACCGATCAGGCACTTGAACTGGGATATGAAACCTGGGCCGGTATCCGTTCCGGCAGCAGTCGCCGTTATCTGCAGGATAAACGACTCCGGCTGATTGAACTCCGGTACGATGACCCGATGAAACTCACCCAACAATTTCGTGAGTTGGTGAATCAGTCGGGTTCATTTGATGCCGTGATCCATGTGGCAGGTCTCACCAAGGCAAAACGCCTGGATGATTTCGACAGGGTGAACTACCTGTACACCCGACAACTGGCAGAGGCTCTGCAGGCAACCGGCGCACTCACAGGCACGTTCGTGCTGCTCAGTTCATTGAGCGTGATGGGACCGGGAGATGAAAAGGGGTACACCCCTTTCAGCATGGAGAGTGAGCCCCGTCCCAATACCGCCTATGGAAGAAGCAAGCTTAAAGCAGAGCAATTTCTGGTCAGCCAGCAAAGCTTTCCCTGGTTGATCATCCGTCCCACCGGGGTCTATGGACCGCGCGACAGAGATTATCTGATCCTGATGAAAGCGGTGAAAAACGGTCTGGATGTGGGTGCAGGCTTCCGTAAGCAACTTCTCACCTTTATTCATAGTCAGGACCTGGCAGCGGTGATCTTCACGCTCCTGGCGAAGGGGATCAAAAACAAATGTTATTTCGTTGCCGATGGCGACAGCTATACAGACAGTGAATTCAATGCCATCGTAAAGGAGGCGCTGGGGAAGAAGAGCGTGATCCGGCTGAAGCTCCCTCTCTGGCTGGTAAAGCCGGCCGCCTTTGTGAGCGGTCGTCTGTCGGCACTGATGGGCAGGACAACTACGTTCAACAGCGACAAATACCACATCATGAAGCAGCGCAACTGGACCTGTGATGTGACACCCCTGCAGCAAGATATTGGTTTCACCCCACGTTGGAGGCTGAGAGAGGGTGTTAAGATGACCGTGGAGTGGTACCGCAAAGAGGGATGGCTCTGACCAGAGCCTTCATCTGCAAGTGAATTTAAGGATGGAGGTGCACGCGGTATCTATTTTATTTTGTACTTTTGTTGTTTACATGGCCGGTTGGTGGTCAGCAAAGTGTAATGAACGAAAACGATGAAGATAGCACTGATAGGATACGGGAAAATGGGGCATGAGATTGAACGCATCGCCCTGGAGAGAGGACATGAGATCGTCTGCAGGATTGATATTGGCGGAGAGGATAAGTTCACTTCACCCGAATTTGGGAGCGCAGAGGTGGCGATTGAGTTCACCTCACCACAGAGTGCAATACAGAACTACAGGAGAGCATTCGCGGCGGGTGTGCCGGTGGTATCCGGGACAACGGGATGGCTCGAACGGCTGGATGAGATCAGGGAGGAGTGCGAAAAAAATGGGAAGACCTTCTTCTACGCCTCAAATTTCAGCCTGGGTGTCAATATTTTCTTCGCACTGAACAGCTACCTGGCAAAGATCATGAACCGCTTCACCGATTATGAGGTGAGCATAGAGGAGACCCATCACATTCACAAGCAGGATGCCCCCAGTGGCACCGCCATCACCCTGGCCGAGGGGATCATTGAACAGCTGGATTACAAAGAGAAGTGGGTGCTGGGAGAAAAAACTGCTCCCGGCGAGCTTCCCATAAAAGCATTCCGCGAGGATGAAGTGCCCGGTATCCACACCGTTATCTATGAATCGGTAAGTGATGCCATCCGCATCACCCACGATGCGAAGAACCGCTCCGGATTTGCATTGGGAGCGGTATTGGCTGCGGAGTTCACCAGAGGCAGGAAAGGGTTCCTCGGCATGAAAGATATGCTGGGCGCACTATAATCAGATATTACAAGCATTGACCACTATGACATTCAATCAACGTGTTTCATCGGCAACCCGCCATCAATGGTTCTGGTTTACCGTCTGGGTTGTCGTAACCCTGCTCTTCTCGGTATGGGCCGGATCACCCTGGATACTGCTTTTCATTCTCCTCTTCTTTGATAGTTACATCACCAAGTTCATCCCCTGGTCATTCTGGAAGAAATCGAAGAACAACACTTTCCGCAAGACCATGGAGTGGGTAGATGCCATCCTCTTCGCGCTGATAGCAGTTTACTTCATCAACACTTTCTTCTTCCAGAACTACCAGATCCCCAGCTCCTCGCTTGAGAAGTCGCTCCTGGTAGGTGATTTCCTGGCGGTAAGCAAACTGAGTTACGGTCCCCGTGCACCCATCACCCCCCTCTCTTTCCCCTTGGCACAGCATACCATGCCGGTGGTGGGCGGCAAGTCTTACATCGAAAAACCCCAATGGAAGTACAAACGGCTGAAGGGGTTCGGAAAGGTGGAGCGAAACGATATCGTGGTCTTTAACTTCCCCACCGGCGACACCGTGGCACTCAACATGCAGGGGGTCGATTTCTATACCCTCTCAAAGCTCAATGCCAACGGCAGCGCGGGGGTGAGATCGGACCGGCGTACCTATGGAGAAATTGTCTATCGCCCGGTGGACCGGCGTGAAAACTATGTGAAACGATGTATCGGTCTTCCCGGCGAGACCATCGCCCTGAGGAACGACAGTGTGTTTATTGACGGCACCT
>WOYI010867684.1_pt1 | contig 26053 bp, 22 predicted proteins | sample 6423411 | NCBI WGS metagenome assembly WOYI01 (sample SAMN13441803, study PRJNA592873) | oil field metagenome | biome: oil field; feature: oil-well bore; material: oil-contaminated soil; isolation source: oil-contaminated soil from oil-well borehole | place: Germany: Wietze | collected 2016-10-18 ... | reverse complement strand
ATCCATCCACGGTTTGCCATTGACGATCAATGTCACTGCCTGCTCAAGGGGTATCTGACTTGTTTGTGGCTGCCATTTGCCGTCAGAATATTGCAAAAAGGAGATTTCGCTGCTTTTCATATCTTCACCTTCCGTCTGCCCGGATAATGCCGCCTCCGAGCACCTTTTCGCCATCGTAGAAAACCGCGCTCTGCCCGGGAGTAATATCCCGCAGGCGTTGATCGGTCTCTACCATCACGCTGCCGTCATAAGCAGCGGATACTGTTGCGTTCACTGGATTTGCCCGATACCTGATCTTCACATCGCAAGTTATGGGCAGAGTGGGTGCTGCACCGCTGATCCAATTTACAGGACGAACAAGAAACTTACGGCTCCCCAACTGGCTGGCTGTACCGACGATCAGCGTGTTACTTTCAGATTTCTTTTCCAGGACGTACAGGGCTTCGCTATAGGCAGGCAGGCCTTTTCTTTGCCCGATGGTATAAAAAGCCAACCCCTGGTGCTGGCCGAGCAGCAGCCCGTTGGTGGTCCGGATCTCTCCGGGTTGGGACGCGGCAGGGGCGTAATCGCGCAGAAATTGTGGGTAATCTTCATGGTCAACGAAACACAAGTCCTGGCTATCGGGTGTGTCCGACACGGTCAAACCAAGGCTTTGCGCGATAGCCCGCACTTCCGGTTTTCGCAGTTCACTGAGGGGAAAGATCGACCTCTGCAGCTCACGCTGAGTCAGGTTGCTGAGCACATAAGATTGGTCTTTAGCCAGGTCACTGGCGCGCCAGAGTTCGAATTTACCATCAGGAGTCTGAATTATGCGCGCATAATGACCTGTTGCCACGTATTCAGCCCCATGTGCGTCAGCAAAGTTGATGAGCTGAGCCCACTTGACGGCACGGTTGCAGAGAACGCATGGATTGGGTGTTTCATTCGCCAGGTGGCTTGCGATGAACGCGCCCACGATCTCCCGTTGGAAGGATTCGCGAGCATCCACGACGTGGAAAGGGATTCCCAACTGAAACGCTACTTGCCTGGCTGACTCGAGTCCCTTTTGATTGTTTCGGTTGGCATGCCAAAGATGGAGGGTTAGCCCTTCCACGTTGTAACCTTGCTTGATCAACAAAGCTGCTGCTACTGCGCTGTCCACACCGCCACTCATGGCTACGATTACTTTTCTCATAGATTCTCCAAAGCTAATTATAGAGGATTTCAGGCTGCGATTTTGCCGGTGTTCGCTTTGCCAAGGATTTGCCCGGCTTCTTCAACGTACTGCAGCGATTGGTGGCGGAAATACGTGTTGTAGAGCTCTGCATAATGCCCCCCTTGCTCCAGTAAGCCCTGGTGGTTGCCTTCCTCGATGATCGTGCCATGGTCGAGAACGATGATGCGGTCTGCAGACCTCACGGTGGAAAGACGATGAGCGATCAGGATGCTGGTTGAGCGTTGGAGGATCAACCCGAGCGCTTGTTGGATCTGGTATTCTGTAAAAGGATCGATGCTGGCGGTGGCTTCGTCGAGGATGAAAATGGCGGGTTTATGCGCCAGGACGCGCATCAGAGCCACTAATTGGCGCTGCCCCATGGATATATGGGCGCCGCGCTCGCCAACCTGGGTGTCGAGTCCATTCGAGAAAGTTTCAAGCCACTCTCCGTTGCCGATTTGGTTTGCGAGGTGTGTGATCTCTTCCCGGCTGATGTTAGGCGCGGCAAAGCGGATATTTTCTTCAACTGTGCCATCGAACAAGAAGGGTACCTGGGTAACAATACCCATGTTTCGCCGCAGGGCAGGCAGATCGAACTTGCGGATATCCAGATCATCAATGAGCAGCTCCCCTTGTTGAAATTCGTAAAAGCGGGTGATCAGCCTGGCGATCGAGGACTTCCCGGCGCCGGTGTGACCTACGATCGCAATGTTTTCTCCGGGGGCAATGTGGAGATCAAAATTGTCGAGCACGTTTCCACCGGTCGGGTAGTTAAAACTAAGCTGGTTGAAATCAATTTTGCCGGTAAGACCGTCAACCTTAATATTGTCGCTCTGAATGACTGAATGTTTTGAATCGATCAGAGCAAAGATACGCTCTGCGGCAGAAAGACCAGTTTGAACCTGGGTCCAGTAGGAAGTGATACTCAAGATCGGATTTAGGAAGCGATCGCTTGCCAGCAGGAACATATACCAGGCGCCGGCGGTAATCAGTCCCTGGGTGACGCTGAGCGCACCGAAATAGACCAGAACCGCAATACTAATACCGCTGATGATACGCATCATTGGAAAAACGATCGAGAGCACAAGACCCCGCTGGACGTTAACTTTGAAGGAAGTGTTGTTGGAGTCCTTGAAATCCTGGTAGATTTTTTCTTCCTGGCGGTAATTTTTGGCTACAGAGATGCCGCTGATCGTTTCTTTGATGGTTGCGTTTACGTTTGCCATAGCGCGCATGCCCTGGGTGGTCACGCGCCGTGCAAGCTTGCGAAATTGAGAAACTACCAGCATCACAATGGGAACAAACGCCATCAAGATCAATGCGAGCCGCCATTCGGTGTTGAACAAGATGATCGCGGTGACAATAGATTGGACCATGCTGCCTGCTACATCCATTGTCAGGCGGATGAGCATGGAAAAATCGCTCGTGTCCGTGGTGATGCGGGAAACAATGCGCCCGGACGAGAAGCGGTCGTGAAAGGCGAGATCCTGCTCGATGGATGCGGCAAAGGCATCCACGGACAAATCACGATTCATGTCAGCAGTGATGCGCGTTAAAAGCCGTCTGATCACATAATAGAATACAAAATCCATGACTTGCAGGAAGATAACTCCCGCTACGAGGATGGTGAACGCGGTTTCGTTTGGTATGCCGGCAATACCCTCATCAAGGACCTTTGAGATCAGAAGGGGCGGCAGGGCAGCAAAAGTGCCCTGCAGAATGATGGCGATCATCATCCAGACAATAAACTTGCGATAATTTTTCGCGTAATCCCAGATGCGGCTGAGCAAGACTTTATTGCTGTATTGACGATCGTAGAGTTCAGCGGTAAGGCCTTGGTGGAAGCCCATTACTCTTTAGCCTCCGCGAAGATATTTCGGTAGGATTTCGAGGTTTCCATCAATTGATTATGCGTCCCGATGGCAGAGATACGCCCTTTACGCATAACGATGATCAAATCAGCCCAACGAATCTGAGAGAGTCGGTGGGTGATGATGAAGGTGGTTCTACCTTCCGAAGCCAATTTGATAGCGTGTTGAATCTCGTCTTCGGTTTTGCTGTCGATAGCGCTGGTTGAGTCGTCCAAAATCAGGATCTTGGGATCCGTCAGGAAAGCTCTTGCGAGCGCAAGTCGCTGGCGCTGACCGCCGGAAATGGTTGCCCCTCTTTCGCCGATGACCGTATCATAACCTTCGGGTAATTCCTCAATAAAGCCATCTGCCTGGGCTTTTTTTGCTGCCATGACGATCTCATCAAGCGTGGCATTTGGTTTGCCAAAAGCGATATTTTCGGCAACTGACTTTGAAAATAGAAAAATATCCTGTTCGATGATTGAGATCTGACCCCTCAGACTATCAAGTTTCCAATCCCGCAGATCAATCCCGTCAATTTTGACGCTGCCAGAAAGGGGATCATAGGTACGGTTGATCAGGCGCACGAGGCTGGTTTTACCGGAGCCGGTTTGCCCTACTATTGCCACAGTCTGCCCGGGATTGACTTGAAAAGTAATATCCTGCAGATTTAGGTTATGGCCATCATACGCAAAGCTGACGTTCTCAAAATTAACCTCGCCATTGATAACACCACTGTGTCCGGACTCGTTCTGGTCGAGATTGTTTTCGCTGTTCATGGTGGAAAGCAGTCTGCGCGCGCCGGCGAGACCCAGCGAAATCTGCGAATAGGAACGGATGGAGCTGTTGGTTGGAAAGCCAAGCATCGAGAGACCGCTGAAAAATGTAATCACACTGCTTAATGGAATCAACCCTTGCCTGTACAGTATCAGTGCGTGCAGCAGACCAAAGCCCATCGCCAAAGCTAATAGAAGCAGCGGGATAAAGCGGGCTTCGATATCTCCCTGTTTGACATTAGCATTGCGAAAGGCTTGCGAGTTGGCTTTGAACCGATCGATCTCCGCTTGTTCCTGGGAAGCCGCCTTGACCGTTTCAACGCCGTCGATATCTTCTGCCAGGCGGCTGTTGAGCGTGCCGAAGGTCGAGCGAACTTCGCGAGTGACAGGTTCAAGGATTTTCAGGAAATGAGCTATCGACAAAAAATAGAAAATGATGAACAAGACAGGCGTCAGCAGCAGGGCAGGGTGAATAGACACGGCAATGCCGAGGGGAATGAAAAGGAAGTTGATTGAACCCAGCACCGTGTTGAGTCCGGGACTGAAAATATAATTGACTTCCCGTATGTCGTTGGTGGCTCGCGCCATTAAATCGCCGACGGACTGCAAGGAATGGAAGGTCATGCTCTTTCCGAGCAGACTGATGTAAAACTCATCCCGCACATCGCGTTCAATGCGTTGGGCAGTGACTTCGAAACCAAAATTGCGTAAAAATTGCAGGAAACCACGGCTGACCTGAGAAATTCCGACTATTGCACCTGCTCGTAAAAAAACCGAAGGCGAGGGATTTCCGTTGGTTAAGTTTTCGAAAACGAGACCGTATTGAAGTGCTGGAACTGAAGCCAGGGCAGCGTTGCCGATCGCTCCAATAATACCCACCAGGAAGATATACCAGTGGCGTAAAGCATGGGATGCCACCCAGCTAACCGCATTGTTGCGTTTGGTTTTGTATCGAAATGGAATACTGAATTCACTAATTGCCATGGTTAATCCGATAACCTAAAAGTTATCAAACCGTTATTTTACCCGAAGCTTATCATTTAGGGGGTATTTTGATCTTTTTTCCGTTTCCAACTGGGAAATGGGGCTCCTCACAGCAATTGGAGAAAGTATTTTGCTTGACTAATTTGAAATCTGCATGTACAATCAAAGAGTAATTAATATTATTAATCGGATTAATATGGTTAACGAACTAAGTCCAGTTCTCAAGTATATCGCAGATGCCGCCCGTCAGGATGAGCCTATACCCAGTATATCAGAGCTAAGCGCGCAACTTGGCATCTCCAAAGCTAGTGTACGCGAGCAGCTTGAAGTCCCAAAGCAACTGGGTTTCGTCGAGGTGCGCACACGAACCGGTATTCAGAAACATGATTTCTGCCTCACCCGTCCCCTTACACTTTCAATGACCTACGGTTTGCAGATCGATCCTGAGCTTTTCCAGGAGTATGCATCTCTCCGGCGGAAGCTCGAAATTGCCTACTGGTATGAAGCCTGTGCTTTGCTTGAGAAAACTGATATCCAGGAGCTCCAAAGGCTCCAAGAGCGCGCCAATTGGAAAATTAATCAGCGCCCAGTTGTGATACCAGTCATGGAGCACCGAAGATTTCACTTGACGATCTATCGACCGTTGAATAATCGTGTTCTCAATAGTGTCCTTGAAACCTACTGGGACCTCTATGAGGCATCCCAAATCAATTATTATCGCGACCATGAATACCTTGAGAGTGTCTGGAGCTATCATCGCCAGATGCTTGAAGCCATCGCAAGTAAGGCTTATGAAAAAGGGTATGAAGCCTTGGTGACCCATTTTGATTTGATGAAAACATTCAAGAAAGCGGACCTTCGCCAAAGGTTCGAGTAAAAGGAGAAATTGTCGTAATGCTAGATACCACACAAGATTCCGTGCAGGGCAATGAGCAGATTGTCAACGAAGTATGTATGACCATCTGCACAGTCAACGGATCCGGCAGTGCCACGGCGAACAACATCTTATATCGAGCTTTGTTCCGCATGGGGATCCTGACCTCAGGGAAGAATATCTTCCCGTCTAATATCAAAGGCTTGCCAACCTGGTTTGTGATCCGTGCTTCCGCTCGTGGATACACCGGGCGGGTAGAGTACGATGACGTGGTCGTGGCGATAAACCCGGCTACCATCCAGAAGGATGTCTCTTACCTCCGAAATGGTGGGGTGCTGTTCTACGCTGACCACTTGGAAAAGCCCGAAATCACGGACAAAGAGGTTATTATCTATCCCATGCCCATCAAGACTCTGATGAAGCAAGTGGACGTGCCGCGAAATCTGCAAAGTTACATGGAGAACATGCTTTATGTTGGAATTGTAGGCCAGGTGCTTCGCATCCCCGAGGAGATCCTGAAAGCGACCATTGAGCACCAGTTTCGCAGTAAACCAGCTGTTGCTGAATCCAATTTTAATATCGTTAAACTTGGGTTCCAATACGCGCTTGAGAATATTGAGAAGAAGGACCGCTACTATCTGCAGCAGCTGCCAGAACTGAGTGATTACATTCTGACAGATGGCAATAATGCTGGTGCACTCGGATCGCTCTATGGTGGTCTGCAATTTTGCGCCTGGTATCCGATCACCCCGGCAACAAGTCTGGTTGAATCAGCGATCGACCAGGTAGGCAAGTTGCGCAAAGACCCGAAAACTGGAAAGAACACCTGTGTGATTTTGCAGGTCGAGGATGAGCTTGCTGCCGCTGGTGCCGCTTTGGGAGCTGGCTGGGCAGGGTTGCGGTCGATGACAGCGACTTCTGGTCCTGGTATCAGCCTGATGACAGAAAATATCGGTCTGGCTTACTTCACGGAAACCCCGATGGTCATTTGGGACGTGCAGCGCGTTGGGCCGAGCACCGGCTTACCCACCCGCACAGCCCAGGGCGATCTTTCCATGCTTTACACCCTCGGTCACGGAGACACAAAACACGTGATCCTCATCCCAGGAACAGTTACGGAGTGTTTCGAATTTGGCTGGCGCTCGCTTGACATCGCTGAAAAGTACCAAACCCCAATTTTTGTGCTTTCTGATCTTGATCTGGGCATGAACGCCTGGGTCACTAAGCGGTTTGAATATCCCAATCAGCCTATCGAGCGGGGCAAGATTATCTGGGAAGAACAACTTGAGCAAATCAAGGACTGGGGGCGGTATAAGGATCTTGATGGCGATGGCATTCCTTACCGTACCGTAGTTGGCAATATGAGTAAGAAAGCAGCATACTTTGCCCGCGGGACCGGGCACGATGAGTATGGTAATTACAGCGAGGACCCAAAAAATTGGTCCGATATGCTAAATCGCATCGGAGCGAAGCTGGAGGGTGTGGTCAAGGACTTGCCCGGACCAATAATCCGCAGGGCGAAGGCTGACGCTGATATCGGAATTATCGGCATGGGCTCCACCCATGATGCCATGATTGAAGCCCAGGACATCCTGGCTGAGATGGGCATCCAGGCGGATTATATGCGCGTTCGTTCCCTGCCTGCCAATACCGAAGTGAGGGAGTTTATCGCCAGCCATGCCCGCAACTACGTTGTGGAGCTCAACCGCGATGGGCAGCTGCGGCAGATCCTCTCGCTGGAGATTTCCGAATATTCTGAAAAATTGATTTCCATCTCGGAAATTGGCGGTTTGCCTCTCCCCGCAGCATGGACAGCGGAGAATATCTTCGCAAAGGAGAAACATAATGGAAAAAACTGTTGAGCTAAATCGATTAGGCCTTGCGCTAGCTGACTATAAAGGAAAACCTTCAACCCTTTGCCCGGGCTGTGGTCATAATGCCATTGCAAACCAGATCCAGGCAGCCATCTGGGAGCTCGGACTCGCCCCCGAAAAGGTGATGAAACTAAGCGGCATTGGCTGCTCGAGCAAAAGCCCAAACTACTTCCTCAACCGCTCTTTTGGTTTCAACGGATTGCATGGGCGTATGCCCACTCTGGCCACTGGTGCTAGTTTTGGTGATTCCTCGATCAAGATCCTTGGTATCTCCGGTGACGGAGACACAGCCAGTATCGGCATGGGGCATTTCAAACACGTTATCAGACGAAATGTGCCCATGGTTTACATCATTGAAAACAACGGCTGTTATGGCCTCACCAAGGGACAATTCTCTGCCACATCCGACCAGGGTCTGGTTCTGAAGCACCAGGGTGTCAATTTGCTTCCCCCGCTTGACCTTTGCATGGAAGCTCTCATCAGTGGCGCGTCTTTTGTGGCTCGCACCTTCTCTGGGGATGTTAAACAAATGAAAGAGTTGATCAAAGCTGCTATTTCTCAAACCGGCATCGCTGTGATCGACGTCATCAGCCCATGTGTTACTTTTAATAATCGCGATGACGCGCTGCAGTCTTACTCTTGGGGGCGTGAACATGAAGCGCCTATCCAGGGAATCACATTTTTTAGCAGCCGTGAAGATATGCAGCTTGAAAATTTTGAAGAAGGCACATATCGTGAAATCGAACTGCCGGATGGATCCTACATCGTTCTGAAGAAGATCGAAAAGGATTATGACCCTACTGATCTCAATGCTGCGCTTGACCTGCTGACTGAGTCCTACAAGTATCACTACTTTGCTACAGGGTTGATTTACTTCTCTGAGGTCCCACCTGCTATCCAGGAGCAGTACGATCTTCCTGCTGAACCGTTTAACCGCCTCACTCCAGATCGCTTGCGCCCGAGCCAAGAGTCTCTTGAGGCAATAAACGTCTCACTATTTTAGTACAATAGAATTTTACAGAACCGGTCTGAACAAGGCCGGTTTTTTTATTTCCAATTTTAGATTCGCGGGTTCTTCGGAATGACGGTTCTACGACTTAATACTACCCTTTAAGTGTATAAAGTAATGCAAGATTAGGGCTAGTAAATGCACCAACGGGAAAACCAGAGATGATGACAACCTGGTCGCCACCTTTAAGTGGAGTTGCAGCGGTCAGTGCAGTCTCAACATGCGTTACCATGGTTTCCAGAGTGTCGGCGTGCGGAACGCGGAAGGGCGTAATGCCCCAGCAAATTCCCAGCCATTGGTAGGTGCTGGCTTCGGGGGTGAATGCAAAAATTGGCACGTTTGGTTTGGTTTTACTGATCCAAAGGGCAGACATCCCGGAACGGGTGAAGACCACAATGGCGGATACGTTTTTATCTTGCGCCATGTCGCGGGCGGCATGGGAGATGACGACGGCATCATTGTTCAAGATGTCGGCTTGCAGAATGTTGTGGTGTCCCCAATCGGCTGAATGGCGTTCGGACTCCAAAATGATGTTTGCCATCATGCGGATACTCTGTACTGGATACTTGCCGGCAGCTGATTCAGCTGAGAGCATGACGGCATCGGTGCCATCGAAGATAGCATTCGCAACGTCGGCTGCTTCAGCGCGGGTGGGGCGGGGATTGTTGATCATCGACTCGAGCATTTGCGTGGCTGTGATCACAAATTTGCCGTAGTTATTTGCTTTTTTGATGATCTCCTTTTGCACAGTAGGCACCAGCGCGGGTGAAATCTCCACGCCCAGGTCGCCGCGGGCAACCATTACACCATCCGTCACTTTGATAATTTCTTCGAGGTTGGTGATGGCTTCAGGGCGCTCTAATTTGGCAATAATTGGGGGTAATCGCCGATTACCAATCAAATTGCGCATAGTATCTCGCGCCATTTCAATGTCCGATGCCTTCTTAACAAATGAAATGGCCACAAGGTCAATACCAGCTTCGAGTCCAAACTTCATGTCTTCGAGGTCTTTGGGAGTAAGAACAGGAATGTCGAGATTAGAACCGGGAAGGTTGACGCCTTTGTGGGATTTCAGGTTTCCACCAAGGATGACTTTGGCAAAAATGTTTTCGCCATCCAGGCGCAGGACCTCAAACTCGAGTTGACCATCATCCAGGAGGATGTGGTTGCCAGGAACAAGTGCTTCATGAAGTTTGGGGACGTCAAAAGGAATAAAAACCACTCCTTCAGGCAGGTTCTGTGGATCTTCGCGGGAACTCAATGCGACTTCTTGCCCTGACCGGAGCTTAATCCCTCCATCTGGTAGAACGCCGATGCGTAGTTTTGGACCCTGGAGGTCCATTAGGATGGACACAGGTTTGCCAAGATCTTTTGAGATTTTGCGGATCAGCTTGATCTTCTCGCCGTGGTCTTCGTGGGACCCATGTGAAAAATTCAAACGGCAGACATCCATGCCTGCCTTCACCATCTCTACCAGCACGGCTTCATCTGAGCTGCTGGGACCTAACGTGGCGACGATCTTGGCAAACCGGTACATAGTTTTATCCTTATCTTTTCAAGACATCCGCAATGATTTCGAGTGCCCAGTCGAGGGTTTCTTTCTCGATGATCAGAGGAGGGGCAAAGCGGATTACGTGGTCGTGTGTTTCTTTGGCGAGGATGCCAGCTTCCTGCAGCATTTCGCAGTAGCGGCGGGCGCCGCCAGCTTCGGGATAGAGTTCAACCCCAATCAGCAAACCGCGCCCGCGGATTTCCTTTACCATGGGCGCGTCGATTTCGCGCAGTTTCGCCATAAAATAATTGCCGAGTTCGTTTGCGCGTTCTGCAAGGTGTTCTTCGTCCAGAACCTCGAGGGCTGCCACAGCCACAGCCGCGGCGAGCGGGCTGCCGCCGAATGTGGAACCATGCTCGCCAGGCAGGAAAAGACCCAAAACTGGGTCATCTGCCAGTACTGCCGAGATGGGATACATACCACCGGAGAGGGCTTTGCCAATAATGGTGACATCAGGGCGAACGCCTTCATGCTGCGCAGCGAACCACTTGCCAGTTCGACAAAGACCAGTCTGGATCTCGTCAGCAATAAACAAAACGTTGTTTTCTTTACACAACTCAGCGACAGCTTTGAGGTAGCCATCAGGTGGAATAATGACGCCATTTTCGCCCTGAATAGGCTCGAGCATGACAGCAGCTGTATTGGGTGTGATGGCGGCTTTTATCTCTTCGATGTTGCCATAGGTGACAATCTTGAACCCTGGTGTAAAGGGTCCGAAAGCTTCTCTATAAAATTCTTCGCTAGAGAAGGACACAATCGTAACAGTACGTCCGTGGAAGTTTCCAGCAGCGACAATGATTTCGGCTTCATACTTCGGCACACCCTTGGTCACGTAAGCCCATTTGCGGGCAATCTTAATTGCTGACTCAACCGCTTCGGCGCCGCTGTTCATTGGCAGCACGCGCTCATAACCGGTGAGATCCACCAGTTTTTTGTAGAACAGACCGAGCTTGTCGTTACGGAATGCGCGCGAGGTCAAGGCAAGTTTTTGTGACTGTTCGAGCATCGCCTCGACGATGTGCGGATGGCAATGGCCCTGGTTGAGAGCAGAATAGGCACTCAGGCAGTCCAGGTATTTTTTACCTTCCACGTCCCAAACCCAAACGCCTTTACCCTCAGTAAGTACGACATCCAGCGGTTTGTAGTTATTTACGCCGTATTTGTCTTCGAGCTCAATGTAGTCTTTTGTATTCATTTATTTCTCTCCTAGTAGTGTTTGCAGAATAGCCTTTTGTGCATGCAGACGATTGTGTGCCTGCGGAAACAAGCGTGAGTGCGGTCCGTCGGCGACTTCGTCTGTAATTTCCTGGTTTCGGTGAGCGGGCAGACAGTGCATAACAATGACTTCCGGATTGGCTTCCGCGACCAACTGATCGTTCACCTGGTATGGAGGGAAGACCAATTCACGTTTAGCGCTTTCTTCTTCCTGGCCCATGCTGGTCCAGGTGTCCGTATAGATTACTTGAGCACCGTGAACCGCTTCGTGAGGATCGCGCAGGAAAGTCAGTTTGCTGCCGCTGGCAGCCGCAATCGGTTTGACAGTTTCGATTGCTTGTGCTGGCATGTCGTAATCCACGGGATTTGCGATCGTGAAATTCGCGCCCAGTTTGGCAGCGATCTGCATCAGCGAAACAGCCACGTTATTGCCATCGCCCACATAGGTGATATTTACATCTTTGATTTTGCCGAATTCTTCATAGACGGTCATGATATCTGCCATGGCCTGGCAGGGATGACTGTAATCACTCAGACCATTGATAACCGGAATGGATGCCCATTTCGCGAGCTCGAGCACGTGTTGGTGCTCAAAAACGCGCGCCATGATGCCGTGCACCATGCCTGAGAGTACCCTGGCGATGTCGGCAATGGATTCGCGTTTGCCCAAACCAATCTCATTTGGCGAGAGGTAAAGCGCGTCTCCACCGAGGTGGCGCATGCCCATGTCAAAACTGACACGGGTACGCAGTGAAGGCTTCTGAAAAATCATTGCCAACACTTTACCTTTCAGGGTAGGCTGATTGCCACCTTCCTGGTACTCCTTCTTCAGCTCAACGGCTAAATCGAGCAATGCGAGTAGCTCTTCGGGGGTGTAATCGATGATGTCCAAGAAATCTTTATGCATATATACTCCTACGGTCTCCTTTTTTATTTGGCAAGTTGAACAGAATCGCACGAAAATAAAGATCCGTGCGATCGCCTGGATGGATTGTACCAGACAAATTGCTTTCAGCTTGATCGAGGAAGGAAAACCTGTTAGCTGAGTGGGAAAAATGGGATTTTACAAACAAAAAAAACAAGAACTAAACGGGTTCGTGAATACTTTTATGAATCGGATTGTTCAACTCTTTAAGGATGGCATCCTGCAGGGCGGACATCTCTTCCCATTCGGAGCGCGAAGCATGATCCATACCTGCCAGGTGCAATATGCCATGTACCAGCAGCATTTCAATCTCCGCCATCATTTCTAATCCGCGGGCCTCTGCCTGTCTCCTTGCCGTTTCGTATGAGATCAGGATGTCACCAAGGTACGTTTCGCCGCTTTCAGGATCAATGAAAGCATTTTCGAAGGAAAGTACATCCGTGGCTTCGTCAATGCCACGATATTGGCGGTTGAATTCCCGAATGGTCCGATCATCCGTGAGCTGTAGGGTGATTTCTGGTTGGGGGTCAAACCCGAGCAGATTGCAGGCGGTGGAACCGGCTCTTTGTAATCGTTTTATATCTAATTCTTTTCGGATTGCCTGGCGTGATTTTATAGTGAGCATGCTATTTCTCAACAGGGGTTTGCGTCTGACTGGTTATGTGAACCGGTTCAGTCTTTCCGCGCCGGGTTTCAGGATATTTAATGCGAGGATGGTAGGAACGCTGAAGTGTGTGGAAGAACGAGTCTCGAATGGTGCTCAGGTCTTTGAGTGTCAGGTCGGTATTGTCAAGTTGACCAGCGTCCTTGCAGGCGTTTATAACCGAATTGATGACTTCCATTATCTCTTCATCTGTTCTGGCATTCTCAGCACGAGACCTGGCTTCGGTGCCATCAGCGAGCATCAGGATGGCAGTCTCTTTAGATCGGGGAGCTGGACCTGGGTACCGAAACAATGTTTGATCGACATCATCGGGATTTTCAGCTTTCGCCAGGGCTTTCCCATACTGGTAACGGGTCATCAATGTACCATGGTGTTCCCGGATGAAGTCAATCACCCTGGATGGCAGGCGATACCGTTTGGCAAGGGCGACCCCATCTGTGACGTGCTTGATGATGGTCGCAGCGGCAACTTCCGGGGGAATATCATCGTGGGGGTCCACATTGCCCCGCACTTGATTTTCGATGAAAAAACCCGGGTTCTCGGATTTTCCAACGTCGTGGTAGAGTGCACCAACTCTGACAAGAAGCCTGTCCGCTCCGATGGCTTCAGCAGCCTGTTCTGCCAGGTTTGAAACCTGCAGACTGTGTTGGTAGGACCCAGGCATGGTTTGAAGCACATGCTGCATCAAGGGGTGATCGGGTCGGGAAATATCCATTAATTGCAGAGCAGTGGGGACATCCAGGACAAAAGAGAAAATGTATTCCAGGAGAATCGCCAGGGTGCCAGCTGCAAGCCCATTTAACAATGCTGAAGCTGTGAGCGAAACTAACCCCCACGAATCCGTGAAGTTATCGCCGATTCGGAAAATGAGTACAATCGCCGTTCCGACCAGGCTCACAACCGCGCCGGCACCAAGAAAAGAGCTGACCCTTCTCGCCCGCCCGATCACGAAGATACCAGCAAAGGTCGGCAGAATGTAAAAAAGAGCCAGTTCCATGTCTCGCGGATGACCAAAGACAGTCAGGACGGCCAATAGCAAGCTCAAAAGCATGCCAGTGTCAAGCCGCAAAACAATAGCGATGGTCAAACCAAAGGCTGCGATTGGAAAGAGCCAGGGAATAACGGTACGGTCTATAACCAGGAAGCGTGCCAATCCGAGAAACACCAGGAAGAATGCAGCCACCAGGATGATCGTCCTGGTTTCTGTCAGGACTGGAATCTTCCGTTGACGATTGTAGTACATCGCGCAGATCAATCCGCAGATGGCAACCAGGATTCCGCTGGTGATCAACAGATCGCTGCGGTTCTCTGGTTCACCTAATCCGAAAACATTCAAGGCTTCCAGGTCAGCTGGCCCAATAATTTGACCCCGACGCACCAGGACCTCACCGGCCATAATCTGCCTGGTGATTGGTTCCACACTGTTTCTGGCTACTTCCCTGGCTTGCTGGGTCTGTTCTTCGCTGAACAAACTGGTCGGGACGATCAGGGGCGAGACGATCATGGTAATCAACTGGGTTTGATCGCTTTTGAATCCGAAATCGATGACAGCCGGCAGATTGCTGCGCGTACGACCGATCTGGTCGTTGCGTATGCTGTCGCGCAAAACCAACTCGAGCACTCGATTTGCTTCCGCGCTGATGGCTTGCCAATCTTCATCCGTGAGATTCAAAATAGCTTCGTAAGCCTCATCCTTAAGCGTAAGCTTGTCAGCTGAACGCATGTCGTTAATTTTTTGCTGTCGGGTCGAAAATTTGTCGTTGCGAACGGACGTGAAGAAGTAGAGAGCATTATTCAAGGTTTCAAGCTGCGCTTTTGCGATGCTTGGATCTGCCGGAAGAAAAACTGGTTCCACTTCGGCTGCTGCTTCTTTGCGAGCCTGATCAGTGAAGACCTTGGATTCAAATGTGATTGAAAAGGGAGCGGTAATTTCCTGTGGGGCAACCTGGCCGATCCGGACTGCCTCGTTTTGGTCGCTCAGGATATCAGGCAACACAAGGCAACCAAAGGCTAATAAGCATGCAAGTGCCAGAATGATGCCGTTGATCACTCCATGGGTGCTTGTTTCGCTTAATTTGTCTGTGGTTGACTTTCTTGCCATGCAACTATCCTGTCAGAAGTTCCCGCACCACTTGGCTGGCTTCAGCATTGCTGGCTCTTCCTGCCAGTAGAGGTTGGAGAGTCTTCATTACAACACCCATGTCCTTGATCGAGGTCGCATTGCATTCTGCGATCACGCTGCGTACCAGCTCTTTCAGTTCTTCCGCGTTCAATTGTGCTGGCAGGTAAGTCTTTAAGCAGGCAATTTCCTGGTCAGCTTGCGCCACCAGATCTTCACGATGAGCCTTCTCTGCGTCAGCCTTGGCTTCCTGGCGGGTTTTGATTTCCTTCTGAATGATTGCCATGATTTCGTCCTGGTCAAGTTCCTGGCCCTTGGCAACTTCTGCGAGTTGAATAGCTGCTTTGATCATTTTGATTACCCACTTTTTGGTTTCGTCGTGAGTTTTCATGGCTTGGATTAGGTCTGTTTGCAAGCGTTCTTTTATATTCATAGTTTTATTATACCTGTCTCTGCCTGTTCTCTCATTCACCGAGAGTGATGATCCCCTCGAGCTTTTCAAAAAGCGATTGACTGATACCTTCCACTTTCATCAAATCTTCCAGTGCGGTGAAAAGACCGTTTTTCTGCCTGTAATCAAGAATAGCCTGCGCTTTTACCTCTCCGATTCCTGGCAGACTGTCCAATTCTGCAAAGCTGGCAGTGTTAATGTTCACCAATGCGGATGTTTCTATACTCAATCCTCTATCGTCAGTCGTCAATGTCGCATCCTGTGCTGGTGGAATGTATAACCTTTGACCATCCTCTAACGCGGCTGCAAGATTGAGCGACTGGGCATCAGCTTCCTCCAGTAGTCCGCCTGCGGCTTGGATTGCGTCTTCCAACCGCGCAGTTTCTGGCAGGGTGTAGACACCCGGAATGTTGACTAAACCAGTTACGTGGATACGGATAAGTTTGGGCGTAGCGGTAGGGTCTGGCGTCAGGTTGGGTGTGTGAGTGACGAGCACCAGTGGTTGCCCTCTTTGAGGGGAAACCACCAGGAGGATGGCGCCCACCACAACCAACCCGAGCAAAAAGCCGGCCAAAGTCTGCTGCCAGGGCTTCATGCGGACGTGACTTCAGAGCCTTTCTGTTCTGCCTCGTACATCAGGTTGAAGGCTTTAATGGATACCTCAAGCATGTCTTCCGAGGGCTCACGGGTGGTCAACTTCTGCAAGGCGAGATTGGGCTTGATCAACGCGCGCACAAGCGCGGAATCATCCATGTGCCTGGCAGCAAAACGGATATATTCATAAGCCAGTCCCGAAACCACCGGTAGCAGCAGGATGCGTGTCAGCAAGCGCCAATGCAGGGGTAAAGGACCAAGCAGGCTGAAAAACAGAATTGAGATCAACACCAGCGTGAGCATAAAAGATGTGCCGCAGCGCGGATGAACGAGGCTGAATTCGCTCACGTTTTTCGGGGTCAGTTCCGCACCGGCTTCAAAAGCGTTGATGGTTTTGTGTTCCGCGCCATGATAGGAAAAAACCCGTCGAATTTCCGGCATTCTGCCAACCACCGCAAGGTAAACCACCAGGAGGGTGAGACGAATCAACCCTTCCAGCAGGTTGCTCAGCCAGTTGCCAAGCGTTCCCCATTGGTCGATTCCGAGCGGTCCGTCCAACCAACCCGTAACCAGGGCTGGTAAAAGGAAAAAGAGACCAATACCCAGCCCAAGGGAAAGCAAAATCGCAAGTGCGAGATCCTTGCCTTCGATTTGTTCATCTTCCCCATTGACCATGTTGGAGGACTTGGTAAGGAAGCGCATACCCAGGTTCAAAGAATCCCACAAACCTAAAACGCCTCTCAGAAATGGAATACTCATCCATTTTGAGCGGTAAAGAGCGGGGAGTGTCTCCTCGTAAGTGAGGATCTGACCATCCGGCGCGCGCACAGCCATGGCAACATGCTGTTTGCCGCGCATCATGACCCCTTCCATTACGGCTTGGCCGCCGTAGGAAGGCAGTCTTAACTCTTTTTGATTACCCGCCATGCTTAAGCCTCGAAGCTGGTCAGGAACCGGATATAGGCTTTTATGCCTTTTCGCCAGGTGGGCAGGTGGAGATGCTCATTTGGGGAATGGATCCCGTCATCGGGCAGTCCAAGCCCGGTGAGGATCGACTTCACACCCAAAACTTCCTGCATGACCGTCGCGACGGGGATACTTCCGCCTTCACGCTTGAAGATCACGTCATTCTGCCAGGTTTCCTTGAAAGCATGGATCAGGTTAGGTAATCCCGGAGCATCGTCTGCCAGGTAGGAGGGGCCGCCTGAGTGCTTGATGAAGCTGACTTTCACTGTCGCAGGAACAAGGGAACGAATGTACTTTTCAGCAAGTTCGTAGATTTCATCAGGGTCCTGGTCTGGAACCAACCGGCAGGAGATTTTCGCTTTGGCATAAGCAGGAATGATGGTTTTTGCACCTTCGCCGATGAAACCCGCATAGAGACCGTTCACGTCCAAAGTTGGTCTTGCTCCCTGGCGCTCAAGAATTGAATATCCTTGCTCGCCAGCTAAAGCAGGTGCGCCGGTTACTTCCAGAAAATCAGCTTCGCTGGTCGGATTCATGGCGATTTTCTTACGATCTTCTTCAGTTAGAGGTCGAACACGGTCATAGAATCCTGGAATTGCCACAGTTCCATCCGGGTTATGCAGTTGGGCGATGATCTTTGCCAGAACGTTGGCAGGGTTGGCTACATTTCCGCCAAATAGTCCGGAGTGCAGATCCATTTTCGGGCCATCAATGCGCACTTCAAAGTAAACCAGTCCGCGCAAACCGAAGACAATGGTGGGATGATCCTTGTCTATCATGCCCGCATCCGGGTTGAGGATCATGTCACATTTCAGTAAATCGGCATTATCACGAATAAAGTCGTCCAGAGATGGGGAACCGATCTCCTCTTCGCCTTCGAGAATGAACTTTATGTTGATCGGAAGTTCTCCAGTCTTCAAAACGCTCTCAAGTGCGAAGACGGTCGCCATGATTTGACCTTTCATGTCCGAAGATCCCCGCGCATAAAGGTTCTCACCCCGAATGGTGGGCTCAAACGCAGGTGTTATCCAGGAGTCCAGTGGATCCGGTGGCTGCACATCGTAATGGCCATAGATCAGAAGGGTTTTTGCAGCTGGCAGGCTTGAGCGCTTCTCGGCAAAAACAACGGGGTGTAAGTCGGTCGGATAAATTCTGACCTCATCCATGCCGAGTTTCTCAAAATAAGACTTTAAGAATTCAGCTGCTTGCTGTAGGTTTGGTTTCATTTCCGGGTCTGCGGAAACAGATGGAATCCGTAAGAATGCGTCAAAGATGCGCATCTTTTCAGCTTCTGAGTTTTCAAACTCCTGGATTGCTTGTTGGGTTCTGGACATGTTCTTCCCTCAAATTTTTTTCTGATTATATGCCATTTGGCTCAAAATTGTGATAGCATAGGCAATGATTTCAGGTTATTGGCCACACAAAATAAAATATTGAAGCTATGTAATGACCGACTCATTGAAAATGTCATCATTATCAAGGATAATGGTAACATGCTTGTGGTGATTTCCCCTAAAATCGTCATGAACAAACAACATTATGAGATGTTCAGCGTGATTGATAAGTATTCTTCTTCCGTTGATGACAATCTCCTGGCTGGAAAGGTGCATTTAACAAATGGGTTTGATTGAGCATAGACAATTGATTATTCTGGGCGCTGGACCTGCAGGGCTATCCGCCGCGATTTATGCTGCCCGGGCAGATCTAAAACCCCTGGTGATAACCGGGATGGTTCTTTATGGACAGGCGTCGTTGACCTACGCAATCGAAAACTATCCTGGATTCCCAAATGGGATCGGAGGAATGCAGCTTGGTCAGCTTTTTGAGGAACAGGCAAAAGCCTTCGGCACAGAATTTTTGTTTGATGAAGTTCAAGCGGTTGACCTTTCAAAACGCCCCTATACTGTAAGTGTCTATGGTGGAGACTATACAACTGACGCGTTGATCATCGCCATGGGAGCAAACAACAAGAGGCTCAATGTCCCCGGTGAGGAGGAATTCATCGGGAGAGGTGTTTCTTACTGCGGCACTTGTGATAGCTGGTTCTACAGAGACAAGGATATTCACGTTGTTGGCGGTGGGGACAGCGCGCTTGAGGAAGCTATATTTCTGACTCGTTTTGCTCACAGTGTGACCATTATTCACCGGCGTGACACCTTGCGAGCTGGACCGATCCTGGAAAATCGCGCCCGAACCAACCCAAAGATCAGTTTTCTTTTGGATTCGGTTGTCAAAGAAATCAGGGGGCATGAAAGCGTGGATGAACTCCTGGTTGAAAATGTAAAGACAGGTGAAAAAAACATCATACCCACTGACGGTATCTTCATTTTCATCGGTCACAGTCCGAATACCAAGTTTTTTGAAGGGCAACTTGAGATGGAACCGGGTGGCACGTTGAAGGTCAACGAACTCATGGAGACCAACAAAAAAGGCGTTTTTGCCGCCGGCGAGATTGCCGATCCGCATTTTCGTCAGGTTGTCACCTCGGCGGGGATGGGGGCAGCCGCAGCAATTTCTGCTACGCGCTGTCTCGAAACGATGTCATGCGGGTTTTAAGCTCGCCTAAGGTGACGTGGTTGGTTGTGTACCGGTACCAATCCAACTGAATACCCTGAACGCACTCGTCGCACCGGCTTCTTCATAAATTGGATTCTCATTATCCTGGTTAATTTGGCGGGCAACGGTCACACTCCACTGGATGATGTGGGGGTTGCCATCTGTTGGGCGGAAAGTTGAAGGCAGGATGTACTTGGTATCCGTGACATAGGCCACCAGAATCTTTTCCTCGACTGAAGTAAGATCCTGCACTTTTACCCGATAAACCTCATTCGTGCGCAAGGCTGCCACTGCGGCCCATTGCAAGGTGACACCTTCGTCTGTTGCTGAGAAGGAAGCGCCCGAGCGCGGAAGGAGCAGGTTTGGCGCCGGGTACGGCGGCAACGGCGTGGGGGTCAAGGTTGGACCGGGAGTAGGAAGTCGGTCGCACAAGGGGATGATGAGGGTTTGACCCTGGCGGACAATCGTATCGGTTAGTTTATTGAAATCCTGGATGTCCTTCATCGAAACATTGTAGTTTAAGGCAATCCCTTGCAGGGTATCGCTTGAGGAGACAACGATCGAGACCGTGTTGGTGCAGATATCTGCTGCTACCCCGATGGCTTCAGGGGTTGCAGTGGGCACTGGAGAAGGGGTCAGGGTTGGTTGGGGAATCTTCAGCGCGCGCCCCTCGCTGAGCAGGCAGTCAGTACCCAGGTTGTTGGCAAGAATGATGCTTTGTACGGACACCTGGAATTGGGCAGCAATATCAGTGCAGGTTTCATTGGCTTTTACCACGTAATCCAGGTCCGGTAAGGGCGTCCAAGTGGGTTCCGGTTGAAGCGTCGGAGTATTGGTAGGGCTGAGTGTCATCGTGGGAGTGAGCGTTTGGGTCGGTTCCTCGGTGGCTAAAGCAGCCGGAGTGCCAGCACGATTCTGGTTAATTACCATAAAAATCACCACTCCAACTAAAGCCAGAAACAAAACCCCCAATCCAATCAACGCCCCCAGGCTTACTTTTACCTCGGGAATGCGTTTGGAATCGATCGGGCTTTCTTTCTTTACACTGGCGCCTCCATCAAGAGCTGTACCACAGACAAGGCAGCGAGTGGCGCTTTCAGAGATCCGGGTGCCGCAGACGGGGCAATTCTGAGTCCCTCGACTAATTTTTTCAGTTTGGATTTTTTTCATAAGCTTCTAATAACCGAGCCAACAGAAATTGGTAAAATTGGCTCAATGTTTGGTATCTATCTCCATATTCCCTTCTGTCGCAGAAGGTGTAATTATTGTGATTTTATCACGTATGCTGGCAAAGACGAATTAATGCCAGGATATTATGCTGCATTAATGTCAGAACTACAGCACCAGGCGGCCAGCCTTCAGGATCTGCCGAACCAGGTGGAAACGATCTTTTTTGGCGGTGGAACGCCTTCTTTATTGAAAGTCGAGTGGATCGAAGCCCTGATCGACTGCGTACGCAGCGAATATGGTTTGGCAGATGAGGCTGAAATTTCATTGGAAGCAAACCCAGGAACGCTTACGCTTGGATTTACTGCCAGATTGCTTGAAGCTGGAGTGAACAGACTCAGCATCGGCGTCCAATCTTTCGTTGAGCGTGATCTAGCACTTCTGGGCAGGATCCACAACCCCTCCCAGGCATGCGACGCCATTCTTTCAGCCCGCCGGGTAGGATTTACCAACATCAGCCTTGATCTGATATTCGGCATCCCGGGGCAAAGCCTTGCAGACTGGCAGGCAAATCTGCAGCAGGCGGTTGCCCTTCGACCAGATCACCTTTCACTCTACTCCTTGATACTTGAACCCGGTACGCGACTCTATGATGATGTTCAGGCAGGCAAGATCCAACCTGTTTCAGAAGACTTAAGTGCTGATATGTACGAGTTGGCAATGGATACCCTGGCTCAGGAAGGTTTTTCTCAATATGAAATCTCGAACTGGGCAAGGAGCGACGCCTTTGAGGCAAAGCATAACAAGATCTATTGGAAGAACCAGCCTTACCTCGGGGTGGGGGCAGGTGCACATAGCAGCCTCAATGGGATGCGCGTAGCCAATACGTTTTCAATAGAGGATTACATCCAAAAAATGAGCGATTTGAAATCCAAAGGCGAAGACACTTTCCCGGCTGCAGTGGAAACGATCAAGTTGGATCCGTATACTGTACAACAGGAGACGATGATGTTGGGGATGCGCCTGACGAGGGAAGGCGTTTCTGACTTTGAATTCAAGAACCGATTTGGTGAAGCGATCCAGGATGTTTTCCCAAAAGAGGTAAAACGAATTATTGCCAGGAAACTTGCGGAGTGGCGGAACTTCCCCGATGGTCCTCATCTGGTGCTCACCAGGGGTGGAGCGCTACTTGGCAACCAGGTTTTTCAGGAATTCGTGTAATTACTTGTGGACCCTGATGGAGGTTCCCCAACCGTGTTTAGCCCAATCTTCGGGTCCGGCCTGGGGTAAAGTCCAGCGGTAAACCCATTTAGCATCATCATTTGCCATGTTGATACACCCGGCACTCATGGGTGTGCCGAAATTTGAGTGCCAGAACGTACCATGCGTTGCGAGCCCGATCTCCATTTCAAAGAAACAGGTCCAGGGTACTCCCATCCAGATCCTTTCGCGAACGTTACTGCTCAAGACGGCATCACCCATGTGTTTGGACGGCATTTTCGTCTTGATTGCGTATAGGCCTTCACCTGTGGGGAAGCCAGTTGAGACCTTATATTCTTTCACCAGGTTATCACCCTCAAAAGCCTGCAGTCGCTGCAGGGGAAGCGAAACGTCAATTGACTTCTCGCTCCCAGGTACGTCCGGAGAAATTGGCGCAAATTCCTCATCTTCAATGAAACGCATATGCTCAGCCCGCACAATCGTTTCTGTATGTCCAAGCTCGTCCTGGATTTTGTACCAGGGTTGCTTATCTGGCCCCTGCACAACGTCAACGACCCAATGGGCCGAGCGGTAGTAATACATCCAGAGTGGAACCCAGCCATCGTAGGCCTGATGGTAGAACGAGCGGGTGTAGGGGACGGTGATTTCAGCCAGTTGACCAGTGCTGCGTTTTGGTTCTGTGGGCTCGTTTAATTCGTATTTGACTTCATAGAGGAGCCCACTAAAGACGAAGCCACCCCAGCAGCGATACCAAATCGGATTCCAAGCGGGTCCATTCGGACCAATCACCTCTTCATAGACGTTAATAATATCCATGTATTGGCGCTGGTAGAGGATCACACTCGACTCGTCCGGTTCTTTATAGATGCTTACGCCGGATTTCTCGCCAACCAGCATAAAACGCGGTTTGCTCCAGCTTGCGCCAGCTTCAGCATTGGGTAAGACCGCCGCAGTGCCTAAAGCCAGGGCACCGAATTTGAGAAAATCGCGTCGTGAAAGGTCTATCAATCCAGATCCTCCAGGTTGATGTCTCCAATTGAGTTAAACACATATTTCGGGCGATAAGGAAAATCGGAGATATGGTTTTCTTTCGTCATGCCGGTCAGCACAAGCACAGTCTCCATGCCTGCTGAAATACCTGCCAGGATATCAGTGCGCATGTTGTCGCCGATCATGTAACTGTTTTCGGAATGTACCCCGAGGTGGTTGAGAGCAGAACGCATCATCAGGGCATTTGGTTTGCCGATATAAAAAGGGGATTTGCCCGTTGCAGCTTCAATCAGAGCAGCCATTGCGCCGGTTGACGGTATAATGCCTTGCTCGCTTGGTCCGGTTAGATCCGGGTTGGTGGCAATGAATCTCGCACCGTCATTGATCAGGCGGATGGCAATCGTTATCTGGTCAAAACTGTAATTCTTCGTCTCCCCTAAAACTACGTAATCCGGGTTCATCGGTGTCTGCACGTAACCTATACGGTGGATTGCTTCGGTTAGCCCGACCTCACCAATCACAAATGCTTTGCCTTGTGGTAGTTGGGCGTCTAAGAATTCAGCGGTCGCAACTGCGGAGGTGTAGATGTTATCTTCAGGGATGTCCAAATCTGCAAGTTGCAGGAGGTGAGCCAGATCGCGCGTGGTATAGAGCGCATTATTCGTCACAACCAGGAACTTGCGTTTTTGATCCAATGAAGTTTCGATAAATTCCTTGGCGCCTGGAATCGGTTTTGATCCATGTACGAGGACACCGTCCATGTCAATCAGGAAACTCTTTTTCATATCACTCATCCAGCCATTCCAATCTTAATAATTAAAGCCACTGCTGATTTTACCAACAGTGGCTTGATATTACGAATTAAGTTGAAGGTTTACTTCTTGGTCAGAATAATGCGGGCATCCACAACCGCAACGCCTTTGCCTTCTTCGTAGACAATGACAGGGTTGGCGTCGGATTCAGCGATTTCATCCCGCAGATCGTAGACCATGTAGGAATAGTGCGCCAAAACATCTGCAAGCGCTTTCTGATCGCGGGGTGAATCACCGCGAGCGCCCTGCAGGATCTTGGAGCTTTTGATCTCAGACTGCATATCCAGAGCGGTGGCTTCGTCGATCGGAGCAACTTTGAAGGTCACGTCTTTCATGACCTCAACAAAGATGCCGCCGAGACCGAACATCAGAGTCGGACCAAAAGTGGCGTCATTAACGGAACCAACAATCACTTCGGTTGCCCAGGGAGCCATTTCCTGCACCGCGACACCGTCAATCTCCGCATCAGCTTTGTAATTCAAGGAGTTCTCCATGATAACCTTCCAGGCATCGCGGACACCCTCCTCGTTCTTGATATTGACTTTGACGGCGCCAGCGTCGGACTTGTGCAGGATATCGGGGGAGACGATCTTCATTACAACCGGAAAACCGATTTCCTGGGCCATGCGGATCGCCTCTTCTTCAGTCTTAGCAAGGTCCGTCGAGGTTACGGGCAATCCGTAAGCCTTGAAGACATGCTTAGCTTCGACTTCGGTAAGGGCGTCCCGACCCTTGGCGCGGGCAGCGGCAATGATTTGGCGGGCTTTTTCGCTGTCAACATTGGTGGGTTTGTACATGCCATTGTGAGCGGTTTTCAGCATTTGGTCCTGTTTGCGCAGGGATGCCATAGCCTTGACAGCCAGGTCGGGGGCGTTGTAAGTAGGGATGTCACGCTCGATCAGCCATTTCATTGCAGTTTCGCAGCGCTCACCACCGATTAAGGAGACAGCCACAGGTTTGCCACTTGCACCAGATTCCTGCAGGGCATTGTAAATAGCTTCGGCGATTTCCTGCGGGTTGGTGACGGAGGTTTCGCAATAAAGCACAACCATTCCATCGACCCAGGGGTGTGCGTAGGCATATTTGACACCTTCGTAGTAGCCTTCCAAACCAGCCTGACCAGTGATATCTACCGGGTTCTTGGCAGAACCGAAGGAGGGCATATGCTTGCGCAATTCAGCCTGCACGTCTTCAGGAGCGAACTTGAGGGGCAGACCGTATTTTTCGGCTGCGTCGGTTGCCAAAACGCCAACGCCGCCGCCATTGGTGACGATCAGGAGGTTGTCGCCTTTCATGGTGGGCTGCAGGGAGAGCGCCAGGGTGGTATCAAACATGTCATTCAGATCTTGCGCCTGGGAAACGCCTGCCTGCTCGAAAGCCGCTTCGTAAACCTTGGCACTACCAGCCAACGAGCCGGTGTGAGATGCGGCAGCGGCCGCGCCATGGGCAGAGGAACCAGCTTTGAGGGCGATGATCGGTTTGGTGCACTTGCGGGCTTCTTCCATGAAGCGCGGACCATCTTTGATACCTTCAATGTAGAGGGTGATACAGGTGGTGTTTTCGTCCTCGTTTAGATAGGCGATCAGATCAGCGAAGTCGAGGTCTGCCTGGTTGCCGATGGAGATCATCTTGTCGAAGCCAACACGGCGGGTGTAGGTGGCGGCGTCCATGGCGATCAGAAGTGCACCACTTTGGGAGACCAGAGCGGCCTTGCCTTCGAGCGGGAGGAAGTTGGTGAAGGAGGCATTCATCTTGTCGCTGTTTGAGAGCACGCCGATGATGTTCGGACCGATGATGCGCATGCCATACTCACGGGCAATTCGGACAATTTCGTCCTCAAGTGCGTGATCACCCACTTCACTAAAACCGGAGGTGATGATGCTCAGACCCTTCACGCCTTTTTCGCCAGCTTCCAGAACAACCTTTGGCACAATCTTGGCCGGAACGGTAATAACGGCGGTGTCGACTACAAAAGGTACATCCTTGATGTTCGGATAGCATTTGTAGCCCAAAATTTCTTCAGCTTCGAGATTGATCGGATAGACAGCGCCCTGATAACCACAGTTTTTGAGGTTTTCAACAACTTTGTAACCGATCTTCTCGGGGTTGGTTGATGCACCGATGACAGCGATGCTCTTGGGTTTGAGAACAGCATTAATAATTGGATCCACTTTTTCCTCCGGAAGTAATTTGTTTAGTTTTCCAAGTGGTTAGTATACCCCAAATAGGTTCTGTCACGGATCGGAAATAAAGAAAAAG
>WOYI010101202.1_pt1 | contig 26063 bp, 22 predicted proteins | sample 6423411 | NCBI WGS metagenome assembly WOYI01 (sample SAMN13441803, study PRJNA592873) | oil field metagenome | biome: oil field; feature: oil-well bore; material: oil-contaminated soil; isolation source: oil-contaminated soil from oil-well borehole | place: Germany: Wietze | collected 2016-10-18 ... | reverse complement strand
CTTAGATTTCTCCCTGCGGTCGAAATGACATTTCTGGATTGACACGACACTAGAGGGTATAGATGATTTGTCCTTAACTCTTAATTCTTAAAACTTAATACTTAACTACTTAATTACTTAAATCTTTTTTTTATCTCTTTTCGTAGCTTTTCTGGAATCATTTCTTTCCACCAATTGAACTTGCCCTGTGGTTTCTTTTCGGCGTCGGAATAATATCCGTAACCGTAACCGTAGCCGTATCTCCTGCCGTAGTAGCCGTAGCTTTCGCCCTTACCGGTCTTGTCGTTGATTATAATTCCGGCAACGGAGGCCTGCAGGGTGGTAAGTGTCTCGCGCATGTGTTGCGCCGCTTTTACAGGTACACGTCCCGCTTCCATAATCAGAATTACTATGTCCGAAATCGTGGCGAGAACCGGGGCATCGGTTACGGCCAGAACAGGCGGAGCGTCAATGAGGATATAATCGTAATTTTCCCGCTGGGTCAAAAGGAGTTGACGCATCGCTTCCGATCCGAGAAGTTCCGAAGGGTTGGGCGGAGTTGTTCCGGCGGTGATCAGATCAAGGCCTTCAATGCCGGATATGTGTTTTGCTTTTTCAAATGTTGTGTCTCCGGTTAATATTTCGCTCAGTCCCGGTGTTTTACTGTGTCTGAATTTTTCATGCAGGGATGAACGGCGCAAATCGCAGTCAATGATGAGCACCCGCGCTCCTGTCTGGGAAATAACAACTGCTTCGTTGGCGGTGATGATACTTTTTCCCTCGCCCGGAAATGTGCTCGTGAAAAGCATTATCTTCTTTTGTTTGTTGATGGCGGTAAAATGCAAATTGGTGCGCAATGAACGAAACGACTCGGCAACAGCCGACTTCGGCTCGCTCTGCGTTATCAGCGTTTCCCCTTGAGGGATGGTGATGTTTTGTTTGGGATCCCGGCCGTTAATGTGCGGAATGACTCCGAGCAAAGGCAGCCCCATAACCCGCTTCGCCTCTTCGGCGTCCTTAATGGTATCATCGAGATATTCCTGAAAAAAAACCAGACCGATGCCCAGCATGCAGCCGAAAAGCAAACCCAAAAGCAGATTTTGCGCTTTCTTCGGCTTTACCGGATGAGTGGGAACTATGGCCGGATCAACAATGTCTATATTGCTGATGGTGGATGCCTTGGCAATGCGCGCTTCTTCATGCTTCTGCAGGAGGAAGGTGTAGATTCCGGCGTTGACGCTGGAAACACGGGTAAGACGGGCAAGATCGCGCTCTGCTTCCGGAAGCGTTTGCATTCTTTTTTCGTAAAGAGAGAGCTCATGGGTAACGTTGCTCTGTTGTTTGGCCAGGTTGTTCAGATGGGTTTCATATGTCGACCGTATCTTTCTTTGAATTTCTTCTATCTGGCCCTGAACGGTTTTTACCGCGGGATGGTTCTCCGTATAGTCGTTAAGCAGAGCTTTCTTTTGTACTTCCAGCTCGGACAGTTTGGACGCCACCGAGGCAACCAGCGGATCGTCACGCATGATCGCCGGAGAGTAGATGGTTCCCTTACGCATGGATCTCTTCAGGGCATCAAGAGCAAATTCTATCTGCTTTTTCTGGAGAGTGACATCGGCACGCGCCTTTTCCATCTCCGATATTTTTTGAATGAGTTCTCTGGCTTCGTTGTCCAGGCTGACAACTCCGGCCGAGCTTTTGTAAACCTGCAGGTCTTTCTCCGAATTGTCCAGTTCCTTGCGCAGCCCCTGTATCTGGTCTTCAACAAAGTTCACTGTGCGGCTGGCTTCTTCCGCCTTGAAAGATATGTTCTGTTCCAGATAGGACTGAACCAGCGTATTGACGACATCGCGCGCCCGCACAGGGTCGGTGGAATTATAAGAAACCTTAATGACGCTGGTCATTCTTCCTACTTCAACTGCCTTGATTCCACTGCGCAGGCCTGTGACAACCTCATCGAACGGCAATTGAGCAAGTGTGAATTTGTCGCCTTTTTCACCTTTCAGATCGCTCAGAAGAAGAATAAAATCTTTTCCTTTAATAAGGCTTCCGGATTTGCCCTCGCCGGCCAGATTTCCGTCATTATCTTTGACCTTAAATATGCCTTCACTATTTAATCTGATATCATAAACCGGATCTTTGGCGGTGGAGGAAAATTCTATAATCCTGAAGGTAAGCCCGTCAGACTTTTTACTTATCTGCCAGTCGAGATGCAGCCGCTTGACTACCTGCTCGGCGTTGGTGCGCGATTTGAGTATTTCCAATTCCGCGTTGACGGGATTGGAGGTGTTGAGAGCCAGTTCGCCCAGTAGTGAGCCTTTTCCTTTATCGTCCTTCACGTGAAGGGTGGCGGAGGCTTCGTAAACCGGTTTCATCATGAAGGTGTATAGGGCCACGACGATGAAAACGGCCAGAAACGCCAGAACGAATGTTTTCCAGCGCCGCATGATAACAGCGATGTATTCAAAGATGTCTTCCTCCTGGGGACGTATGGGATTACCCGGTGTCATGGGAATGTTAGAATTCATGAAAATCCTCTTTTATGCTTTATTCTTTTTTTACTCAGTTAAATTACTTTTCGTGTCATTTCGAGCGTAGTGTCGTGTCAATCCAGAAATGTCATTTCGACCGCAGGGAGAAATCTAAGATTTCTCAGTTGTGAAGGCTCCTTCGAAATGACAGAGTATCGTTGACATGACAGTAGGGAGAAATCTTGCTTTTTATAATTTTACATCTTAAAGATTTCTCGTCGTTCTACTCATCGAAATGACAAGCGGTGTAACCTTGGACAATTTTCTTCCCTCCCTTGAGGGGAGGGATTGAGGGAGGGTGAAAATGTTTTTCTCACTATTCACCTTTCACTCTTCACGTTTCACTTGTTTTTCAAAGGTACTAATTATTAACATTCCTGGATTCCGGCCAAGACCACGCCGGAATGACAAATGCGGTACTTCTCTTTTCACGTTTCACTCTTCACCATTCACTTGTTTTTAAAGATACTAATCACTCAAGTATTTGATGGAAACAAACGGTTGAAGAAGCGCGCTGAAGGCCTGAAGCGACGGCAGTATTTCATTGATGGCGTCATTCCAGTTGCCAAAACCGCTTTTGGGAACGAAGACGATGTCGCCCTGCTGAAGCGCAAAAGGCATGGCCTCGCCTCGTAATATTTTGTCGAAATCAACCACTATCAGTTCACCGCGTGTAGTGGAAAGCGAACGGATGATGCGAATGTAGCGAAAATCATGACCGGTGTCGCGCAGTTCCGCGGAGGCAATTGCCTGCGGTAGTGTCAGCCCGCCGGGAGGCATTGCCACGGGCCCGCCTTTTTTAACTGCGCCGAAAACAAAGACGAGTCTGTTTTTGTTATCGGGAATGTAAATGGTATCACCCGGTTTGAGCCAGACATTATGACGCTGGTCTCCTTTGTTCAGCAGATTATTGATATCCACCGGCGCTGTTTTTTTATCCCGGATAAGTCTGGCGGAACTTAGATCGGCAGTGCTGTCGTATCCGTTCCCCAAAGCAATGCCCTGTAAAAGATTCAAAGGTCTGTCCATGTAAAATGTGCCTGAGTTTCTGAATTGTCCCAGTAAATAAAGTGGATGGCTTTTGTATCCCCCGACTTCGACGACAACCCAGGGATCGTTCAGATATTTTTTGGCGGCTTCGACAATGCGTTTTTGCGCCTGCGATATGGTCAAACCGCCGACCTGAATTTCGCCCAGATAAGGCATATGGATGTTACCGTTTCCATCCACCCTGCTTCCCGAAGGCGCCTGAATTTTGCCTAGTTCGGAATAACTTGTAGTATTGGTCAAACTGGAGAATTCCGGTTTGCCGCTGACATTGATAAAGAGAACGTCTTCCGGACCGATGGTGTATTCCGGCAAAGGAGCCGGTTCATTAAGCGGAAGAATTGTTACTGTTTCTTCGGTAACGATTGCGCTTGAGGCCTTAATTCCGACCGGGGCAGTAGTTGCTTCCTGGAAGCGACCCTGATACCATACATACGCCGGCCGGGCTTTAACCGGTGTAGTGGATTCTCCAACAGGAATTTTTTGAACTGTGCCGGAAGATATGTCCCGATACCTGGCACATCCTGTCAGCATTAGAAAGATTACAATTAATGTGGATAAAACTAAAGAAGTGATGAATTTACCGCGTGTCATTTTGATTACCTTCTTAAAAGTTCAAGGTTCTAGTGTAGTGCGTCTAACACTTCTTTACATATTTTTTGCATTGTATCTCTCATTGATTACTATAAATCAGCCGAGAACAAGGGGTTGCAACCCCTTGTTCTGTTGTAGTGCGGTATAAATCTGTGCAAAGAGATTTACGACGCACTACACTTAGGTTCTACGTTCTAGGCTCTACGTTTAATGTTATATGTCTATACATATTTCTTTAAAACATGGAACTGTTTTTTATCAGACAACTGATATAGCTCCGCCCTCTCAGTTACAAGAAGCAACTGACGGGTATAACGAACACAAACCCCAAAGCAAGTTTTTAGATGACGGAGTTTCATTATTTTTTGTTTAAATATCAATGGAATTTAATACTCCTTGCATCATTTTCTGTCAATGGATATCTTGCAAAACATTGCGGAATTATCTTGCGAAATATGGTCGGGGCGGAGTGATTTGAACACTCGACATCCTGGTCCCAAACCAGGCGCGCTACCAGGCTGCGCTACGCCCCGACATCCAATCTTTCAGCAAGTTTTTTTCTGAGCCGGGCAAAAGCCTGCCCTCGATGACTTACTTTGTTTTTTATTTCCGGAGACAGTTCGGCTGCCGTTTTTTTCAGCTCCGGCACGAAGAAAACCGGATCATAACCGAATCCGTTTGTTCCGCGGCGTTCATCAATAATCAAGCCGTGCCACTTTGATTCAAAAGAATCATAACTGCCGTCTGTTCTATATAATACAAGAGCGCAGCAAAAAAAAGCTGTTCTTTTTTCCTGCGGAATATTTTTTAATCTCTCCAGAAGAAGGTCTATATTATCGTCGTCTGTTGCCTTTTCTCCGGCATAACGCGCCGAATAAATGCCCGGCTGGCCGCCTAATTCTTCCACCCGCAATCCCGAATCATCCGCCAAAACCGTCTCGTTGGTAAATTCGGAAATTATTCTCGCCTTCTTTAAGGCGTTTTCCAGAAAAGTACTTCCGTCTTCAACAATTTCCGGCACATTGGTGTAAGCTTTCAAAGAAACTAATTCGATTCCCATTCCTTCAAGCATTTCTTTAATTTCTTTGACTTTTCCTTCGTTGCCGGAAGCGAAAACAATTTTCATCCCTTCAGATCACCTACAATTTCTTTCTGCTTTTCGATAATCTGCCGAATGCCTTTTTCCTTTAAAATGATTTAATGCTCTTGGCCAGAGCCTTGGCAATTTCTGTTTGCGTATTTACAGAAAGCAATTTCTTTTTGTCTTCAGGATTAGTGGCAAAGCCCATTTCCACACTCACAGCCGGAACAAGCAAACCATCAGTTACCGGTAAATCAGCCTTCCGCAAGCCCCTGCCCTTTCGCGGGAATAAAGCATTCATGTTTCCCTGAATAATTTTCGCCATCCTTAAAGATTCATTCTGACATTTATTTTTCAATTCCGAAGTATAGTCTTTCGCTGCCTTTTTTTCTTTTACCGTTTCCTCACCGAACTCCGGATAATAAAGCTCAAACCCGGAAGCATCTTTGCCAAATCCCCCATTAACGTGAAGACTTAAAAGAAGGTCCGGTTTGATTTTTTTTATACTATCTTTGCGGTCATCCAGATCCACTGTTTTATCTGAATCACGGGTTAGAAATACTTCCAGATTATTTTCTTTGGCCAGCAGTTGCTTTATCGATAACGCAACTCTCAGCGTAATATCTTTTTCGGAAACATCTTTATTCAGCTTAATACCCTGTTCCTTCCCTCCATGCGCCGGATCGATAAGGATTATTTTCTTTTTACCCGCAGCGGATAAATCGCCACTCGTAAAAATTAATAAGGACACTAAAATACCCAGAATCAGCAATATTTTCTTCTTATCCAACATAATTTCCACCTGCACTGAATTTGCGCTTGCTTATAGCAGAGTCTCTTTGTTTGTCAACAATCAAATGATAAGCAGATTATTTTCAGAAATGCCGTAATCTCTCAATGGATTTAACAAATTTCAACTGTCTGATTGCCGCCAGGACTTGATTGAGTTGATTTAAGGTATTTATGTCGATTATAAAATTGCAGTTTGCAACCATGTCGATTGTTTCTATCTGCGCGTAACTTATATTGATGTCAAAAGACGAAATAACGGAACTAACTTCCGTCAAAACACCCTTGATATCATCACAGATAATTTTAATGTGCACGGGATATGTATTCTCTTCTCTGACATTCCAATGGACACCGACAATTCTCTCTTTATCCATTTTTTTAATGTAGGGGCAATTATTTGTATGCACAATGATACCGCGCCCACGCGAAATATAGCCCGATATTTCATCTCCGGGAATGGGATTGCAGCATCTGGCAAAATTTAACAGGACATCGTCCATATCGTCAAGGCCAACAAGCGATACTCCCATGGACTGTGAAGCAGCCCTCCTCTTCTTTATCTTATCGATAATCGGCTCTGGAATACTGACAGGTTCTCCTGCCAGAAAACTATTAACTATGCGCCTGGCTGAAATCCGGCCGAGACCTACCTGGGATATTAATTCATCAAGAGTATTTACAGAACAATCGCTGAATACTTTTTGAATTTCGCCGGACTTAACATAACTGCTGAATTTTAAATTTTGTCTTTTAAATTCCTTATCCAGCAAATCACGCCCCAAAACCAGACTGTTTTTCTTTTCTTCCAGATTAATCCAGTTTCTGATTTTGGAAATAGCTCTCGTCGTTACGGCATTTTTCAGCCAGTCTTTGCTGGGATGATGACCTGCCTGAGTTATGATTTCAACTGTTTCGCCATTTTGCAGTTTATATTTTAAGGGAACGATACTTTTATTTACTTTCGCTCCGATACACTGATTGCCGACATCAGTATGAATGCTGTAGGCAAAATCAATGGGAGTAGCGCCCTTGGGAAAAGATTTGACATCGCCATCAGGGGTAAAAACATAAACTTCTTCCGGAAATAACGCCAATTTCAAATTGGTCATGAATTCCTTCGGATCTTTTACCTCATTTTGTATTTCCATTATTTCTCTGAGTTTTTTAATTTGATTTTCTTCACTGTTCTTATAGTCGACAAGTCCTTCCTTATAACGCCAATGAGCGGCAATTCCTTTTTCCGCCCATTCGTGCATTTTTTTAGTTCTGATCTGAATTTCCACTCTTTCTCCGTAAGGCCCGATCACCGTGGTATGCAATGATTGATAATAGTTAGCCTTAGGCATGGCGATATAATCCTTAAACCTTCCGGGCACAGGTTTCCACAAAGCATGCACCATGCTTAAAACTTCATAGCAACTTTTTTCCTGATCGGAATCAAGGATTACACGAAAGGCAATAAGGTCATAAACTTCGTCAAAATTTATGTGCTGCTCGCGCATTTTTTTATAAATGCTGTAAAGATGTTTTGCTCTTCCTTCAACTTTGCATTTGATGGAATATTTTTCCAATTCAGTATAAATAATACGCTTAACTTCTTCCGTATAACGATTACGGGCTTCATCGGATTTGGCTATTTTCGCCGATAATTCCTGATAAGCCTCCGGAGCAATATATTGAAAGGACAAATCCTCCAGTTCCATCCTCATCGAGTTAATCCCGAGACGATTGGCCAATGGCGCATATATATCTATCGTTTCTCTGGCAATATAAATTCTTTTTTCCTTGGGATGATACTGCAGGGTTCTCATATTGTGAATACGGTCAGCCAGGCGCACCAGTAAAATCCTAATATCGGCGGACATGGCCAAAATCATTTTGCGAAAATTTTCCGATTGTCTTTCTTCCTGAGAACCAAAAGAAATGCGGCTTAGTTTTGTCAACCCACCTACCAGAAAAGCCACATCCTTACCGAATTCGTTCTCAATATGTTCCACTGTTGTTAAAGTATCCTCGACTGTATCATGCAGCAACCCGCTGATGATTGTCGCGGCATCCATTTTCATATTGGTCAGGATTCCCGCAACTTCCATCGGGTGAGTAAGATATGGTTCACCGGACAATCTTACCTGTCCCTGATGCACTGAAGCCGAGTAAATATAAGCCTTTTGAATCATTTCCAGGTCTTCCGGAGGCAGGTAAATTTGGGCTTTATCGATAATGTCGTTGATCCGCAGCATTAAGTTTCCAGTTTATTTGCTTTGTAATTCCTGATCTATGATCTGCTTCACTTGTTGCGCTATCTCCTGAAGCGGATATAACTTATTTTCGCCGGTCTTTCTGATTTTTAATTCAACTTTTCCCTGAGCCAGATTTTTCCGGCCGACAACAACCCTCAGCGGAATTCCGATCAAATCGGCATCCTTAAACTTCACACCGGCTCTTTCGTCACGATCATCGAAAATAACTTCAATGTTCCCGGCAAGCATGGATTTATAAAGATTTTCCGCAGATTCCATTACATCTTCTTCGTTTACATTTACGGGCGTAATAATTACCTGATAGGGAGCCAGGGGCATCGGCCAGATAATTCCGTTTTCATCGTGATTTTGCTCGATACCGGCAGCCACTGTTCTTCCAATTCCGATCCCGTAACAGCCCATGATCATGATTTTTTCCTGACCGTCTTTATCCAGGAATCCGGCTTTCATCGCCTTGCTGTACTTTGTTCCCAGCTTAAAGACGTGTCCTACTTCAATGCCACGGGCAAATTTAATATCAGTACCGCAGCGGGGACAGTTATCCTGTTTCGTCACAACCCGGAAATCGGCAAATGCCTGAATTTGAAAATCCCTGCCGATATTGACATTTTTGAAGTGATGATCTTCCTTATTGGCGCCGGTCACAAAATTAATCATGTCGATTACCGAATAATCCACAAGCACCGGTATTTTAATATTGACCGGCCCGGCAAACCCTCTCGGCGCACCGGTCGCTTTCACGATAATTTCATCGGAGGCAAGTTCCACTTCGTTTGCACCTATATAATTCTTTACCTTAATTTCATTGACTTCATGATCACCGCGGATCAGCACGGCGTACTGTTGGCCGTCGGCATTGAAAATCAAAGTCTTCACAATATCCTGAGGCTTCACATTTAAAAATTCGCTAACCTCTTCTATTGTCCGCACATTCGGGGTATTAACTTCCTCCAGAGAAAGCCAATCATCCTCGTATATTTCTTTTCTTTCCGGACAGGCTACCTCGGCCTTTTCCAGATTGGCTGCATACGAGCACTTTTCACAAAAGACCATCGCATCTTCACCGGATTCGGCCATCACCATAAATTCATGCGAATATTTTCCGCCGATGCTGCCGGAATCCGCTTCCACGGGACGGAATTTTAAACCGCAACGGCGAAAGATGTTGTTATAAGCGATGAACATCTTTTCGTAACTTTTTTCCGCTCCTTCTTCATCGACATCAAAGCTGTAGGCATCTTTCATCCCGAATTCGCGGCAACGCATCACACCGAAGCGCGGACGAACTTCGTCACGGAATTTTGTCTGAATCTGATAAAGATTGCGCGGCAACTGACGATAGGTTTTTATATCGTTGCGTACCAGAGAGGTAATTACTTCCTCATGTGTCGGCCCGAGGCAGTATTCATGATCATGACGATCGCGAAATCTCAAAAGTTCCTTGCCATAATGCTCCCAGCGGCCTGACTCCTGCCACAGCTCCGTGGGTTGGACCATGGGCATATGAACTTCCTGCGCTCCGGCTTTGTTCATCTCCTCCCGGATAATTTGTTCCAGTTTGCGAATGACCCGGTAACCCAGCGGCAGGTATGAATATATGCCGCTGGTCAATTTTCTGATCATGCCGGCTCTGATCATCAGTTGCTGGCTGATAACTTCAGCATCTGAAGGCACTTCCCTGCCGGTCGGCAAAAACATCTCTGAATAGCGCATTAATTATTTTTCCTTTCCTTAATCATCAAACTTATTTCTTCAAGTAATACTTTAGCAAAGTCTTCTTCTTTAACTTTTTTAAAGGCTTTTCCCTTCTTAAACAGAATCCCCTGCTTTTTGCCGCCAGCAATGCCGATATCCGCATCGGCAGCTTCACCGGGTCCGTTTACGACACAGCCCATTAAGGCTACTTTCAAATAATCTTTTTTGCCGGCAAGCGCTTTTTCAATTTTATCTGTCAAATTTAAGAGATCAATTTCACAACGTCCGCAAGTCGGACAGGAAACGATATCCGGCCCGATCTTCCTGATGTTCAACGCCCGTAAAATGCCATAGGCGACGGGAATCTCCGAAACCGGATTGCCGGTAACAGAAACCCTGATTGTATCGCCGATGCCTTCATAAAGAAGCGTTCCGATTCCCAGCGCCGATTTTATCGCGGCATTAACCAATGATCCGGCTTCGGTCACTCCCAGATGCAGAGGATAGCCGGTCCTGGCGGAAATTGCGCGATAAGCCTCTATCATGGTGGGAACATCCGATGATTTCAGGGATAATTTTATTTTTCTAAAGCCCTGATGCTCAAAAAGATCAATATTCCGTAAAGCGCTCTCTGTAAGGGCTTCCGCCGTTGCGCCTCCGTATTTCAGCCATAAATCTTTTTGCAGAGAACCGGAATTAATACCAATACGAATTACGGTTTCCCGCTCTTTGGCAACGCCGATGATCTGGCGGATTTTATCAGGAGCGATATTGCCGGGGTTGATCCTGATGCCGGCTACCCCGTTTTTCATGGCAGTTACAGCCAGCCGGTAATCAAAATGAATATCCGCTATCAAAGGTATTTTTATTCTCTTTTTTATATGCGGCAGAGCCTCTACAGCTTCTTTATCAGGCAGAGCAACGCGGATAACTTCACATCCGGCTCTTTCCAGAGATTTAATCTGCGCGACAGTAGCCTGGACATCGCGCGTATCCGTATTGGTCATCGATTGCACAACAACCGGAGCATCTCCGCCTATTTGCACATCATCAAGGTTTATTTTTTTTGTTCTTTTTCTCTTGATTGAGGATAAATGTTCCACAAGCATCAGCTTCTCAATATTTTTTAGCTCAGAAATGTGGCAAAGATGAAATCTACCTGCCCAGCCAGCAATGCAAACATAACTGGTCTGCCGGAAGTCCTATCGCCGCAATCATATCCTCAATCGCCAGATATTTCAGTGAAGTAATGTTCAAGTCACGACGAATCCAATCAATCATTTGGGCATGTTTAGCCGATTGGGTATCCAGGTACTCTTCCGGATTTTCAATTTCTTTTCCTTCCAGCGCGCGAATTGCTTTGCGGCCGGCCAACTCCGCCGTCGTTCTTGTAGAAGACGCGTAAATACAGGGGAACATTAAGGGCGGACAAGCAGGTCGAATATGAATTTCTTTAGCGCCGTTGTCCCACAATTTCTTGACGGTCAAGTTTTTCAACTGCGTGCCGCGAACGATGGAATCGTCGCAAACAACTATGCGATTGCCTTTAATCACTTCCCGCACCGCGCACAGCTTCATCGTGGCCACAAGGTCTCTTATTTCCTGCGCAGGCGGCGTATAACTACGACCGTAACCGGGAGTATATTTTACCAGCACCCTTCTATAGGGCAGGCCCGATCCCATCGCATAACCTATGGCATGACCGACACCGGAATCAGGAATACCGGAAACAAGGTCCGCCTGAACATTATCACGTTTTGCCAGGTAGATGCCGCATCTTTCTCTCGCCCCCTCGACTCTGATACCTTCGTAAGCGGATGACGGATAACCGGTATATATCCACAAAAACGCACAAATTTTCTTTTCTGTGCCTTCGGGCTTCATTAATTTCACGCCGTCCGGCGTTAACAGCACTATTTCTCCCGGTCCCAGGAAATTTATTAACTCATAGCCAAGATTTTCAAAAGAGCTCGCTTCGGTAGCCACAACATAAGATTTTTTATCTTTCCGGCTTTTATTTATACCAATGGATAAAGGAAAACGGCCATATTTATCCCGGGCTGCGTATATCCCTTCCGTAGTCAATATCAGCGCGCAAATAGAACCCTCAATTACACCACGCATGGAGGCAATACCTTCCACAATATTATTCCCGCGGTTAATAAGGGACGCCACAATTTCCGCGTTACTTACGCCGCCACCGGCCATTTCTCCGAAGGAAGCGCCTTCATTAAGCAGTTCATTTACCAGTTTAGCCTTATTAGTTATCAGCCCGGATGCCGCGACAGCATAAACACCAAATTTTGAATGAAAAACTAATGGCTGGGGCGTTTCATCGTCAATCGCTCCAATACCATAACACCCTTCCATTTTTTTGTAGTCTTCAACGAATCGGGATTTAAACTGAGCCTGAGATATACTGTGAACGGTTTTGTAAAAACCTTTTGGTCCCCATACCGCCATACCGCCACTTTCAGTTCCTAAATGCGAATGGTAATCAGTTCCGTAAAAAAGCGTCTGGACACAATTTTCCGATGATACAATTCCAAAAATGCCACCCATTAATTTTATCTCCTCACTATTCTAATTTAGAAACAGCACCCTTAATCCGTTTTATGCCTTCTTCAATATTTTTCAAGGAAGTGGCATAAGATAAACGTATGTGGTCATCACTGCCAAATGCCACTCCGGGAACAGCGGCCACGTTTGCTTCGTCAAGCAAGTAATCAATTAATTCCGTGGAATTTGTTATTTTTCTCCCTTTGTAAGAGCGTCCATAAATGCCGGAGACATTGGGGAAGACATAAAATGCTCCTTCAGGAGAAAAACATTTTACTCCTGGAATTTGTTCGAGGGCATGGATTATATAATCCTTTCGCTTCCGGAATTTGCTCACCATTTGATCGACAATAGTCTGATCTCCGGAAAGCGCTTCCACTGCCGCTTTCTGAGCAATGGACACCGGATTGGAAGTGTTCTGACTCTGGATCTTATTTACTGCCGCCACTATCTCTTCCGGTCCGGCAGCGTAACCGATGCGCCACCCGGTCATCGCATAAGTTTTAGACACACCATTAACTACTATTGTCCTGTCCTTTAACTTTGGTTCACAGGCAGCTATATTCATAAAAGGAAAGTCAGCGTAAAAGATTTTTTCGTAAATATCATCCGAAATAACCAATATATCCTTGTCCAGCAAAACTGCAGCAATGGCTTTTAATTCTTCCTGTGAATAAACCGCCCCGGTAGGATTGGAAGGACTGTTAATAATCACCGCGCGGGTCTTTTTGTTTAGGGCAGCCTTTAACTGTTCCGGCTTCATTTTAAAGCCGTCTTTTTCCTTCGTATCAATAATTACCGGCCGGCCGTCGGCCAGTACTACGATATCGGGATAAGAAACCCAGTACGGAGCAGGAATAATGATTTCGTCACCGGGATCAAAAAGAACTTGCGCCAAATTATATAATGTATGTTTTGCTCCGCAGGAAACAACAATTTGTGAACGTTTATATTCGAGGTCATTATCACGTTTTAACTTCGCCGCAATAGCGTCTTTCAGTTCATCGGTGCCTCCGACCGGAGTGTATTTGGTAAAACCTGCTTCAATGGCTTTAATGGCCGCATTCTTAATATTAGCCGGTGTATCAAAATCAGGTTCACCGGCTGCAAAGCCGATCACATCTCTTCCCTGCGCTTTCAAGGCATTGGCTTTGGCCGTTATGGCTAAAGTTTCCGATGGCTTGATTTTCGCTACCCTCGACGATAATCGCACAAACTACTCCTTACTCTTTTTAGAATTTTTCTATCAGCTTTTGATTAACATTATCCGGTACCAGACCTTTTACCGAACCTCCTAAACTCACCACTTCTTTGATTAACCTGGAACTTGTGTAAAACCATTTAAACCCGCTCATCAGAAAAACGGTTTCGATTTTTCTTGTTTGCCGGCGGTTCATCAGCGCCATCTGAAATTCATATTCAAAATCAGATAAAGCGCGCATTCCGCGCATTATTATGCTCGTACCGGAAATTTTCAAATAATCAACGAGCAATCCGGCATAGCAATCGACGCGGACTCCTTTAGTGCCGTTGAATACTTCCCGAATCATTTCCATTCTTTCTTCAACGGAGAACAAATAAGACTTGTTGGGATTATAGGCAATGAGAACGATTATTTCATCAAAAATATTCAGTCCTCTTTTGATAAGATCCACATGACCATTAGTAATGGGATCAAATGAACCAGGATATATTGCAACTCTGTTCGCTGAATTTTCTTGTGTCATTTCTTCTCCATTTTTAAAAAAGTTAAGGCATTTTCGCCATATTTCCGCTGATCTATTTGATAGATAGTATCCTTCCCCGGCTCACTGAAATTTTCTTTTATCGAATGTTGAATTACTAATATTCCATCCTTATTGAGCACATTATGTTTGCTTAAAGCCTTCAGCGTTACGCCGGTTAAATCCCGGTTATAGGGTGGATCGGCAAAGATGATGTCAAACCCGCATTTTTTTCTAAAAAGATCATGCAGACCGAATTCGATATCCTTGTCAATTATCCGGTAGTTACTGTCCAGCGAGCATGTCAGGATATTTTTTTTAATCACTTCAACCAGATTTTTATTCTTTTCTACAAAACAAACATCCTGAGCTCCACGACTGGCAGCTTCCAAACCGACGCTTCCCGATCCGGCGAAAAGATCAAGAAATGTTTTTCCCTGCAAAATACCCAACAAATTAAAAAGAGCTTCTCTAAGAAAATCAGAAGTAGGCCTTTCCTTTGATCTGGAAGGGAAACTCAATGTTCTCCCCCTGGCCTCGCCTCCTGTAATTCTCATAATTTTTCACATGAATTAATTATTACTTTCTTGTTATTTTAAAATTAGTGGATATTGATTTTCTTTTCTTTAGATTTTTGAATGAATTTCACTACCCACCAAATGGGACCGGAAAGAGCATATCCCAACATAATCACAAAAAACATCAACTCCGGCTCCGCTACTATGATAATTGATAAAACGACCAACCAGAAAAAAATTGTGAATGGTTTCCGCACAAGGAGCTTCATATCTTTGAAGCTGTAATATTTGATACTGCTGACCATCAATAGCGACAAGATAATTACAAATATAATTATAAAAATATTATGGAACTTCCCTTCCACTCCGATATAATCGCTACTGAAGAAAATTACGGTAGTGGCCACAACCGAAGCCGCCGCCGGAATGGGCAGGCCGTTAAATACGCTGCTTTCAATTATACCGATTTGGATGTTATATCGGGCTAATCTCAGAGCGCCACAGAGAACAAACAGAAAGGCAACAATCCATCCCCATTTGCCGTAAATAGACATGGCCCAACAATAAGCTAAAAGAGACGGTGCCACACCAAAAGCTATCACGTCGGCCAGGGAATCATATTCGGCACCGAACTTGGAAGTCGTATTCGTAAGGCGGGCAATCCGGCCATCTAAACCATCAAAAACAACGGAAAATAAAATAGCAATAGATGCCGGCACGAAATGCTCTTTAAAGGAAGCAATAATAGAATAAAATCCACAAAATAAGCTGGCCGAGGTGAAAAGATTCGGCAGTATATAAACCCCTTTTTTCATCCGCATTTTTTGGGGTGAATTTTCTGTATTCATGACAAATATCCTAAGACTGTTTCGCCTGCTTTAACTTTATCTTTCAATTTTACTGAAATTCGGGAATCATCGGGCAAATAGACATCAACCCGTGAACCAAAACGAATTAATCCTACCCGCTCGCCTTTTTTAACAATTGTACCCACGTTGACCCAGCAGACAATCCGCCGGGCGATCAGACCGGCTATCTGCACCATCCATAGAGATCGTCCATCTTCGGTACGAATCATAATTTCATTGCGTTCATTATCAAGCGAAGCCTTATCTAAATTAGCAGAAAAGAATTTCCCCTCATGGTAATTAATTGCCTCTATTTGACCCGAATACGGAGCACGATTGACATGGACATTAAAAACATTCATGAAAATACTGATTTTTTTAAATTCCCCCGAAATAGTCCCATTTACTTCGACATCTTCTATTTTTATTATTTTACCATCGGCAGGAGAAATTAATACTTTTTCCTCGTCCTGAAAATATCTATCGGGATTGCGGAAAAACCAGATAATAAAAAATGTAATAAATGCAAATAAAATTGTCAGCCAGCCAATACCGAAAAATGCAATAAATACAGTAGTGACCAGAGATAAAACGATAAATGGATAACCACCACGAGCAATTACACTATCATGTTTCATAAAGCATTTATCTTTTCTTATTAACTGATTGCATTTAACATGATACCGGGGCAGCAAATATAAGATTTTGCTATAAACGGCTCAGCATTAAATGAGCGTTTTTTGTTATATCAATTGAGTGTTCTTGTCAATAAATCTTTAATTTTTATACAAAACAAAGCCGGCGATTGCAACGAGCATTCCATACTGACGGTTGCCCTGCTGCGATCCGCCAGTATTCCGGCGCAAATGGAAGCTGGATTGGTTTATCTGCACGGCAGGTTTTACTGGCATGCGTGGAACGTTCTGTACCTGGGAGGACGGGGTTATGCATATACCCGGATTGCCTGCCGCCGGCCCGCAGAGCCTGATTGAAATCGCCGGAAACGGTCAGCTTGAAACCGGCCACCATGCTGCGCATCTCCTCGGACTGCGAGGACATCTCCTCGGTTTATCAGCATACCGCCGGTTATTCACACCCATCAATTCCTCTTTGGAGTAGCCAAGGATTTGACACCTTGAATCATTGAAAAAAGTGATGTCCAATTCTTTCTCTTTAAGGAATTGAGAATTGCTGATTTCAGATTGTTCATTTTCCGCAAGCGTAGAGAAAGTGATTATTCGCCATTTTTTCTCCGGATAACCGCTTTATTATACGCCCGGCAATATCGCTCAGAGGTAATTCATCGCAGGCAGCCCCAAGTTTGACTGCTTCGCCGGGCATTCCGTAGACTACTGAACTGGCTTCATCCTGGGCGATAGTATAAGCTTTGCTATTCCTCATGGCCAAAAGCCCTTCGGCACCATCGGCCCCCATTCCAGTCAGCAACACTCCTATGGCGTTGGCACCGGCCTGTTTGGCCACCGTATGGAACAATACATCTACACTGGGCCTCTGATGATGAACCATGGGACCATCTTTTATCCTGACCTGATAAAAAGCTCCACTGCGCTCTAACAGCATGTGCCGCCCTCCGGGAGCTATCAGCGCCAGCCCCGGAACAGCAGTGTCGCCATCCTCGGCCTCCCGTACTTCGATTTTGCAGATACTATTCAGACGTTTGGCGAAACTGGCGGTGAAATATTCCGGCATATGCTGCACCACCAGAATACCGGGAATATTTAAGGGCATATCGATTAAAAGTTTTTCAATGGCTATCGTGCCGCCTGTGGAAGCTCCCACAGCTATCACCTTGTGAGTGGTTTTAAGCTGAATTTTATATCCGGGGGCGCTTTCTTTATCCGCGGGTTCTACCTCCGTTCTGAACACCTTGGCCCGGGATGCCGCCCGAATGGATTCGACCAGACGTTGGGAGATATCCGGAGCCGACAAGCTGGAGCCGGGCTTGCAGATCACTTCCACCGCCCCCAACTCCAAGGCACTGATAGCGTTTTGGCTATTGTGGGGGGTTAAAGAACTTACCACTACCACCGGCAGCGGGTAGAATTTCATCAGCTTGGATAAAAATGAAAGCCCGTCCATCCTTGGCATTTCCAAATCCAGGGTGATAACATCGGGCTTAAGCCGGACTATCTTGTCGCGGGCCACGTAGGGATCAATAGCCCCTCCCACCACCTCTATGTCTCTATAGCGGGAAAGTTCTTCGGTCAGCACTTTGCGAACTAAAGCCGAATCGTCAACAATTAAAACTTTAATCACGATTATTCTCCTCTGCGGCAGAGTAACCGTCTACAAAGAATTTTATGTCGGCGCGTCCTTCTTTAAAATTCAAAGTAACCTCGGCAAGGGGAATGCATTTCCCTTCTTCTTTAAGCAACTCATCTTTGTTTAAATACCGGGGACTTTCAATTTTACTTCCCCGCCCGCTTCTGCCCAGGGAGATCACAACATTTCCGCAGATTATGTTAGCGATTTCCCCCAATGCATCCTTTTTCTGCCGGGAACTGGGTACGTCATTGCTTAAAATATTGGCGGCAATAGCAGAAAGCAGACCGCCTCTGATCTCAACCAGTAGCTTACCGGTATAATCACCCCGGTATTTTGCCTCGGCAGCGGCTTCCAGTTTCAGATTTTTCTGTACATCCTCCAATTCCGGCGCCGTATACATGAAACAGATGTCCTCAAAAGTGCTTATCGTGACCTCTTGGAGAACCTTCTTAATTTTTGTCTTTATGTCATTATCAATCTGTGTCTTCATTGCTCACCCCCGTAACAGCTATCATTATGTCCTTTAAGGTTTCCGGCTTAAAGGGCTTATGAATGAAGGTGGCGCCCAGCTTAAGCATAATCTCTATCTTGCCGGGGTCGCTCTCCGAGCTTACCACGATCACCGGCAGGTTCTCATACTGTTTGTTCTCTCTCAGATGGTTAATCATTTCCTCTCCATCCATCACCGGCATGTGTATATCAACCAAAGCCAGATCTATCCATTTCTCATGCAAAAGGCGCAGGCCTTCCTCACCGTTTTTTGCCTCCCAGATATCTCCCAAAGACAGTCCTGTCATTTTTAGCGTTTTTATGATTATCGAGCGCATCACCGCGCTATCGTCTACCACTAGAATGTTTAAGGCCATTTTATCTTCTCCTATTTATCTTAACTTTTTTTGATTCTTAAACCAACGTTTACAGCTCTTTAGTGGAATCCTGGTATTTTATGATCATCTTTCCATTGGCTACTTCCAGAGTGACCGTGCGCGAGCCGTAGCCACCTACGTCATAAGCTTTAAGCATCAACCCTTCCCCCCATAAATATTTGCGCAGGCTTATAAAATTGCGGCGGCCGATCTGAAAAAAGTCTTCTTCGTTCAATTTCGAGCTGGAACCTCCAGCCACCCGGATCATCAGGTTATGTTTACGGGAACCGTTCCGGTAAAAATCGTCCAGCATAATTTTCATGCCGCTATCCACGTACAGGCAGGGATTTCCGGCCGCCTTGGCCGGATCGATGCTGGAGTCCGGCAGCATGCAATGCAGCATACCCGCCCTTTTCATCCTTATATCGTAAACCGTTATCCCCAGGCAGCTACCCAAAGCATAGGTAATTATCAGGTCCGTATCATCACCGGATATTTTGAGATCGGCCACGCCTACTGTATAAACCATTAGCTGTTACTTCCCTTTTGAACCAACCGGCTTTCTCTGGATCGAGTTTTTCTTAATCTTTTGGTATACGGCCGGCTTCATATAGTGGTAATCATGGGTCATGAATGTCAGACTCTCCGAATGTCCAACCAACAGGTAACCACCTTCCCGCAGCAGAGACCAGAATCTCTTAACCAGATTCTCCTGAGTGGGCTTGTCGAAGTAGATCATCACATTACGGCAGAAGATAGCTTCAAACGGCCCTCTCATCGGCCATTCTTCCATCAGGTTAAGCTTGGCAAATCTGACCAGGGATTGAAGCCTTGGACATACCCGGTATTGGCGAATGGATCCGGTCTTCACACTCTCAAAATATTTATGTTTTAATTGGGATGAGAGGCCGGTCAAGCTTCCCTCATCATAGACGCCCTGATGGGCCCGTTCCATCATCCGATCCGAGATGTCGGTGGCCAGAATCTTGATATCATAGTTCCCCATATCGGGAATGGCTTCACACAAAGTGATGGCTATGGAATATGGTTCCTCACCCGAAGAACAGCCGGCGCTCCATATCCTGACCGGACCATTACCTAATCCGGGAACAATTTCATCCCGTAAAAAATCCAGATGCTCTGATTCCCTGAAAAAATGCGTCTTGTTGGTTGTAAGCACGTCCACCATGGCGCGCAACTCTGTTCCGCTTTTATCGTTAACCAGATATTTCAGGTAGCGGTCGAACCCCGGGATATTCAAATGCCTGAGCCGCTTTAAAAGCCTTGATTTTACCAGTTCTTCCTTGCCTTCGTGCAGATCTATCCCCGAAATTTGATAGGCAAGCCGGCTGATTTTATCAAACTGCTGTGAAGAAAGTTTTAATGAATAATAATCTGTTGAAACATTTTTTAATTCTGAATCCATCATATTTTTACCCTTTCTTTCTCTTTATATTGAGAAGGAAAGAAAGGGGCTTTCAAATATTCATAGTTTAATTTTTGAAAGCCCCTTGGTATTAGAATTTTTTTAATATACTGATGTCCCTGTCGTCCAAAGGTATTATCGATCTGGGATCAGGATGAGGTCCGGACAGAGAGTTTATCCCCTTTCTTTGCAGGACGGGGTTATGCATATACCCGGATTGCCTGCCGCAGGCCCGCAGAGCCTGATTGAAATCGCCGGAAACGGTCAGCTTGAAACCGGCCACCATGCTGCGCATCTCCTCGGACTGCGAGGACATCTCCTCGGCAGCGCTGGCCGATTCTTCGGCATTGGCCGCATTCTGCTGGGTAAGCTGGTTCAGTTGCTCCACCGCCTTGTTCAACTGGCTAATCCCCTGATCCTGCTGATCTGAGGCGGCCGTTATTTCGGCCACCATCTGACTGACCTTATTGGTTTGTTCGGTAATCTCCTGAAAGTTCTTCAAAACCTCGGCGTTGATGGCCACGCCGTTCTCCGAGTTCTTTACCGCTTCTTCAATCAGGTTGGCTGTGTTCTTCGCCGCCTCGGCACTCCGCATGGCCAGATTCCTTACCTCTTCGGCCACCACCGCAAATCCCTTCCCCGCATCCCCGGCACGGGCGGCTTCCACCGCTGCGTTCAGGGCCAATAGGTTGGTCTGGAAGGCAATCTCATCTATGGTCTTTACTATCTTGGCTGTGGCGGAGGAGGATGATTTGATCTGGTTAATGGCCGACGACATCCTGTTCATGCTCTCCACTCCCTTGTCGGCGCTGCCACGAGCCTGCTCCGCCATCCCCTTGGCCTCTCTGGCGTTAAGGGAGTTCTGCTTGGTCATGGAGGACATCTCCTGGAGGCTGCTGGACAATTCCTCCAGCGAACTGGCCTGCTCACTTGCCCCCTGAGACAACGACTGCCCGCCGGTGCTTACCTGCACACTGGCCGAGCTTACCTGTTCGGCGCCGATAGCCACCTGCTGCAGAGCCTTGTCCAGATTCTCCACCGCCAGATTGAGCGAATCCTTGATCTTGGCATGATCGCCCTTATATTCGCCCTTAATACGAACAGTCATATCCTTGTCGGACATCTTCTTCAAGGCATCAGATGTTTCGTTGATTGGCCCCATAAAGGCATCCAATGTTCCATTGATACCTTGGACAATATCCTTATAGGCGCCTTTAAATTCCTCTTCATTGCCGCGAACGTCCAGTTTGCCCTCCATTGCCGACTTAGTGAGAACATTCATTTCCTTGATTAGATTCTTGATCGTCTCAGTCATCTTTACCAGCGCAGGCCCTATCTCATCCTTGTCGTCGATTATGGCTGGTTCAATATTAACATTGCCCTCGGATATCTGCTGCATATCGTATATAACATTCTTCTGAAGATGATCGGCAAACTCATCCATGGCATGGGACAACAGACCAACCTCGTCTTCACGCTTGCCCATATTCAAACGCATGGACAAATGGCCTTTACCTATCTCCTTGATCATAATCAGACCCTTGTTCAAGGGTTTGGCTATGGAACGCGACAAGAATACACCCAGCGATAACGAAACAATTCCGCCGATAACCATCAATAGCATAAAAACGATCGTGGCCCTGTTTGCGGACAAACGGTTTTTCTCGGCAGAGTTCACTGACTGTGTGGCGATGACAGACACAAGTTTGTCCAGACCGGTCGTAGTCGCATGCAAGCTATCCCGCGCGTCTAATTCAGCCTTATCCGCCGCCTTATTCCCTTTCTGTAAATTGGCGCCTGCTTCGGACACTCCGGCGTCCACCAGGTTCTTATTCTTTAGAGCTTCCATACACGCCGCGTCCTTAGTCTTCCACACTCCAAAATTAACCACGAATTCGTCCCACAACTTTTTTTCATTTTCGCTCTTGGGTAATTTCTCGTAATCAGCCCAGTTCTTCTCCAACCTGACCCAGGATTCATTCACGGATTTGAACAGTTCTTCACGAATCGTTTTATTATCAAACATTATGCCCAGAGCCAGACCTCGTTCAGAGCTTACTATAGAATTCACCTCTTTATTGATTCTCCTGAGATTGTTAACCGCGGGTAATTCGATATTGCTAATCCGGTTTAGTTTGCTACTGAGATTGGAAAGATTTGATAGAGCGTAAAAGCCAATAACTTCACACATCGAGAGGATAAAAATCACCCCCCCCACAATTTTGATTCCTATTTTGATATTGTTAAACATATTCATCTCTCCTTTTAATTCCTTCAGCGTTTAAACTAATACCTGGTCAAATTGTTTCGGCCTTCGGCTCCGGTACGCTGGTTTCGGCGGCCTTTTTCAAATGAATGATGTCCGAGGCCGTGATAACTTTTTCTATATCCAGCAGCAGACGCACCCTCCCTCCGGCTTTGCCCACTCCCAAAAGATATTCCGTGTTCACGTCTGTACCTAAGGACGGTGTATTCTCGATATCATCGGAAGCAACGTTCACGACCTCCGAGACCTTGTCCACTAAAACACCCATCATTAAGGCAGACGTCTTGATAACAATGATACAGGTCTCTTCGGTCATCCTGGTCGGATCCATGCCAAACTTCATCTTGAGATCCATGACGGGATGGATCTTCCCACGCAGGTTGATGACCCCCAGTATATACTTGGAAGTCAGAGGCACCGGCGTGATCGGCATCCGTTCGATGATCTCCTGTACTTTTAGAATCTCCACTCCATATTCCTCGCTGGCCAGGAAAAAGGTAAGATATTTACCGGCCCGGGAATCAACCGAAATGGACTGATTTTCCTTAACTGCAGTTGCATGGTTCATGATGTGCCTCCTGTATGGACTATTTGTTACGTTGTTACATTTAACCGCTGCCGAGCCATGTTGATTATTCCGGTAACGTCGAGTATCAAACCTACAGTGCCATCACCCATGATTGCTCCACCAGCCACTACCGGCACATTATTGATTCCCTTACCCAGTAATTTAGTCACCACCTGGGTCTGGCTCAAAAGATCGTCTACAAAAAGAGCGCAGCATTCCTGTCCATCGCCTATAACAACCAGCAGACCGGAGATGAGCTCGGTTTTGGCATCAGATATATTGAACAACCGGTGCAGCCTGAAAACCGGCAGCAATTCATCCCGGAATGAGAGCATCTCGGCTCTTTGATTCACCGTGTGGATATCGGACTCCGCCGGTCTGAGCGCTTTTTGGATGTTTCCAGTGGGCAAAATATATCTTTGGGATCCCACCTTAACCACCATTCCGTCAGTAATAGCCAAGGTCAGAGGCATTTTCATAATGAAGGCGCAACCCTGACCTTCCGAGTTTTGAACTTCTATCCGGCCCCGCAAAGCCTCCACCGCCCGGCACACCACATCCAGACCTACTCCCCGGCCCGATACTTCGGTCACTTTTTCAGCGGTAGAAAAGCCCGGGTGGAATATCATCTGCCAAACCTCCTGGTCGGTCATCCGTTCGGCCGAATCTATCAAGCCCATTGCCATCGCCTTGTCCACTATCTTCCGGCGGCTGAGCCCCCGGCCGTCGTCACTGACCGTCAGGATTATGCTGCTTTCGGCATTACCGGCCGTCAGATAAATCCGGCTTTCACTTGATTTCCCGAGTCGCTGGCGTTCATCGGGCATTTCAATGCCATGATCAACTGCGTTCCTGATCAGATGGACCAGAGGATCGGCCAGCATGTCAACCATATTGCGATCGATCTCGGTCTCGTCACCTTCAGTGATTATTTTCACAATTTTACCGTTTTTCTGAGAAAGGTCGCGGGCTAGCCGAACCATTTTCTGTAAGGTTCCTTTCAGGGGCACCATACGCAGGAACATGCTCAGGTCATGAAGTTCGCGCACTATCTTTTCGGCCTGAGATATTTTTTTATTAAGTTCGTGATTCTTACCGTTGACAACCAGTTCGTCCTGTCCCACCATGGTCTGGGCGATCACTAATTCGCCCACCGTATCCAGCAGTTTGTCCAACCGGTCGATCTTGACTCTGACGGTGGACTCAACTACCGGCTCCGGAGCCTGGCTTACGACCCAAGGCTGATCTGGCAAAGTTTCTCCGTTTTTCTGGGCCAGCAGTTCCTTGAATCCCGGCAGGTCAGCCCGCTCGGCTGACTGATCATTGACTTTTGAATTCCGGATATTGGAGATAAAAATCCTTAATGCTTCATGCATCTCTTCAAGGCCCAAAGGCAGTTCTATTTGTTGTCCCGGACCGGATGATTTCATCCGTTCCAAAATGCTTTTGATCATGTCCAGCGATTTAAGGGCAAGATCGGCATGACCTCTGGTGAAATTGTCCTGGCCGTCCCTGACCCGAACCAGCATTGATTCCACATGATGAGCCAAATCCTTGACGCAGTCAAGATTGAGGAAGGCAGATGTTCCTTTGATAGTGTGAAAACCCCGGAAGATGGTATTCAGCAATTCCTGGTTGCCCGAATCCTTCTCCCAGTCCAGAATAGCCGATTCGGCCATGGTAGCTACTTCCATGTTCTCTACGATGAACTCATTCAGCAGGTCTGAATCAAAATCCCTGGACAGGGTAAAATTCCGTGATCCTGCTGTTTGAGGTGGAACATCCTGGGGTTTTTCCGGTTTTACGGCAGAAAGATTTCCCCCCCTAAATTCCATGGCTTGCTCCAATAAGTCTCCTAGACGGACTATCCCCGCCTGGCGCGATTCCAAGTCTTGGCCGGACCAAGCATCGACCTCGGCGCAAGCCTGTTCCAAAACATCTTTAAGATGTCCCCTTGCCTCCCCTTTGGAAAGAACCAGATTTTTTTTGAACGCATCCAAGTCAGAAAGATTTTCAGGATCAAGTTCAATCAACGATATGGCCAAATTATTCAGGTTCATCTTTTTAAATATTTCTTATTGTGCATCTTCATGTCAACGATCCGCTTAAATACCTGTGTGGACGACAGGATATTCTGCTCAATAAAATATTTTCCAATCGGTTTCTGTATAAGTCTTTGCTTTTCCAACAGCCGTTCTAATTGATACAGCGACAGTCGGCCCAGACTAAAAGCACATTCGCAGAATTTCTCACCATACTTCCGGCAGTGCAGTATATCGACAATGTCGCCACATTCAAGCCAGCCCCAACTCACAGCGATGGTCCCGACGGACGGTCGCTGCAACCTCTGCCAAACAATCGCTTTAATGAGCGTCGAAAAGGATATCTGCCCCGCATAGTAAAGGTACTGGCCGAACAAAAGCCTCCGGGACGGCATTAGCCCCGCATAGAGAGGCTCCACTGTCGCAGAGGCAGCCTTCTTGTGGGCGGCAGGAGACGGGGGCCGCTGCTTTTGCTTGTAAAGGGTTCCTCTTTCCTCCAGAGAACAATTCCACGGAGCGGTAACAAATTCCTGCAATAACTGGTAGGCCAGATTGACTTCTTTAAAATGTCTCTCCAAAAAGTCCGGTTCACCGGCAACAATGATCGCACGGTCAGGATGAGTTTCCAGCGCTTTCTTACGATAGGCCGCTTTAACGCCGGAGGGTTTCAGATAGCGCAGAAAATCAACCGACACGTCAATATCCGTTCCAAAAAGCGACTCACAAGCTTTGAACAAATCCTGTCTGGAAACATCGGCAGCCGGCAATACTTCATCTCCTTTGCACGTTTAATGGCGTAACAATAGTGTTCACTCTTTTATCATAAATTACCACACGGCATACTGTAAAAGCAAGCAGCAACTATAACAAGCCGTTTCACCGGCCAGTATCTCCATCGGTCTCGTTCTTCTTCTAAACTCCTTGTTCAGTCTCTCAATAATATTTGTAGTCCTTAATGATATCCATTCTTCTTCAGGGAA
>WOYI011442453.1_pt1 | contig 26067 bp, 21 predicted proteins | sample 6423411 | NCBI WGS metagenome assembly WOYI01 (sample SAMN13441803, study PRJNA592873) | oil field metagenome | biome: oil field; feature: oil-well bore; material: oil-contaminated soil; isolation source: oil-contaminated soil from oil-well borehole | place: Germany: Wietze | collected 2016-10-18 ... | reverse complement strand
AGCTGTTTCAACGTATCAATCCAGCTATAACCTACCCCGTCACTGAACTGCTCCTTCTGCCTCCAGACAATCTCATCTGGAAGATACTCCTTGAACGCCTCTCGAAGAATCCACTTCTCTATGCGCTTGTTCTCCCCAACAACCGGGCAGAGCTTCATATCAGGGTTCAAATTCATCGCAACATCGATGAACTCCTTGTCCAGGAACGGTACCCGTCCCTCAACACCCCAAGCAGCCAATGACTTGTTCGCCCTCAGGCAGTCATAGAGATGCAGCTTGGAGAGCTTCCTGACTGTCTCCTCATGGAACTCCCTGGCATTGGGTGCCTTATGAAAATAGAGATACCCACCGAAGAGTTCATCACTTCCTTCTCCACTAAGCACCATCTTGATCCCCATTGAGCGAATTACGCGGGCAAGCAGGTACATCGGTGTTGCTGCCCTGACCGTGGTGATATCACTGGTCTCCAGATGGTAGATGACATCACTGAGGGCATCGAGAGCCTCCTGGATGGTGAAATGTACCTCATGATGCACCGTCTTGAGATGATCAGCGGCAATGCGTGCAGCCTTCAGGTCGGGAGAACCTTCAAGTCCGATGGCGAATGAGTGGAGCCGTGGCCACCAGGCATCCTCCGTATCGGCACTCTCCACCCGCTTCTGTGCATATTTTGAGGTGATTGCCGCAATGATGGAACTGTCCAGACCACCGGAGAGCAACACACCGTAGGGAACATCACTCATCAGCTGACGCTTGACCGCTGCTTCCAGTGCCTCACGAACCTGTTCTATCGTACCCCCATTGTCCTTGACCGTATCATACTTGGTCCAAGAACGTTCATACCACTTCTTGAGTGTTCGCTCAGGACTGTAGTAAGAGTGTCCAGGAGGAAAGAGTTCAATAGCACTACAGGTTCCTTCCAAGGCTTTCAACTCACTTGCCACATAATAGTGCCCCTGGTCATCCCACCCTTGGTAGAGAGGAATGATACCGATATGGTCACGGGCGATGAGATACACATCCTTTTTCTGGTCATAGAGGGCAAAAGCAAAGATACCATTCAAATCCTCAAGGAAGTCAGGGCCTTTCTCCTGATACAGAGCCAGGATGACTTCGCAGTCACTCTGCGTCTGAAACGCATAGACTCCCTCATACTTTTTTCTGATCTGCTGATGATTGTAGATTTCACCGTTGACAGCCAACACCACATTCCTGTCTGCGCTATACAGCGGCTGACCTCCTGAGAGTGGGTCGACAATAGCTAGTCGTTCATGACTGATGATGGCCTTCTCCCCTTCATACACCCCCGACCAATCGGGACCACGGTGACGAATCTTCCCTGACATGGAAAGAATCTGGGAACGAAAGTCCTTCGCACTACGCTGGATGTCAAACATTCCTACAAATCCACACATCATATACCTCCAAACGTAAAAAGACGCTCCTTGCCCAGTATTTGGGTAGGAACGTCTTTGTTCTTGGAAGGATACTACCTGCTCTTTTACAAAGTTGCAAGTACCTCATCCACTACAGCGAGTACAGCATCAATATCTTTTTTCTCTACAACCAAGGGAGGAACAAAGCGCAGCACATCACTTCCCGCACTTGCCACCAGCACACCCTTGGCAAAACAGGCATCCACCACCTGACGGGGAGGAACGGTGAGAACCAACCCATTGATCAGTCCCTTGCCCCTGACCGCAATGCAGAGATCAGGGTAGCGAACCACCAGCTGCTCAAGCTTCGCTCTCAGATATTCCCCCATCTCCTGGACATGGGCGCAGAAAGCAGGATCGCTGAGACGCCTGACCATCTCTCTCACTGCCGCCATTGCCAGTGGATTACCCCCAAAAGTAGAAGCATGGTCACCAGGGGTGAAGATGTGGCTTGCTTTTCCTGTAGTAAGCATTGCGCCACAGGGGACTCCACCTGCCAAGGCCTTCGCCGTGGTAAGGACATCGGGTTTCACGCCATAGGCCTGATACGCAAAAGGCTTTCCACTACGTCCCATCCCACACTGCACCTCATCATAGATGAGCAAAAGATTGTGCTCGTCACAGAGGGAGCGAAGCCCCCTCAGGAATGCAGGTTCGGAGGGAACAATTCCTCCCTCCCCCTGGATCGGCTCCACAATGATGGCACAGGTCTTTTCGGTAATGAGGGCTTTCACACTCTCAAGATTATTAAACTCTGCATAGCTGAACCCTTGCGGAAGAGGTGCAAAGTTCTTATGGTACTTCTTCTGTCCAGTTGCGGTAACGGCACCGTAGGTCCTGCCATGAAATGAATTCATCATGGAGATGATTTCACTACGGGGGGCCTCACTCTGGTGCCCGAACTTCCTGGCAAGCTTGAGGGAAGCCTCAATGGCTTCCGCCCCGCTATTGCAAAAGAACACTCGCTCCATCTCTGCAAGTGTGCAGAGCTCCTTTGCCGCTTCCACCCCTACCTTGTTGTAGTACAGGTTTGAACAATGCAAGAGTCCCTCGGAAACGACCTTGTTGATTGCATCAGAAAGACCAGGGTCACCATATCCAAGGGCATTGACGGCGATCCCGCCAACAAAGTCGAGATAGTGCTTACCCTCCTCATCAATGAGGTACATACCCTTTCCACCGGTAAAAACCACTGGTACCTGGGCATAAGTATCTAATAAGTAATGCTTTCCTGTCTGTATCGTCTCTTGCATGCTCATGAGTGTTCCTCCTTGGTTACCATGGTCCCGATCCCCCGTGTAGTGAATATCTCAAGCAGGATGGCATGGGGAACCCTGCCATCAAGTATGTGAACACTTTTTACCCCTTTTGCCAATCCATCGAGACAACACTGTACCTTGGGGATCATGCCACCATTGATCGTGCCGTCCTGTATGTATGCCTCAGCTTGTCTGGTACTTAGCGTTCTGATGATGGAGGAAGGATCATCCTTGTCCTTGAGAATCCCTTCCACATCGGTGAGAAACACCAGCTTCTGTGCGGAAAGGGAACCGGCAACAGCACTGGCCGCATAGTCTGCATTGATGTTGTAGGTACTCCCTTCCTCATCCGATCCAACCGGGGAGACCACCGGAACGAAGTTGTTGGATAGTAGAGTCTCAAGTAAACTCGTATCGACCTTCTCTACAGTGCCAACGTAGCCAAGGTCGCGTCCTTTCTCATCCAACTTCTTTGAACAAAGCAGTGTTCTTCCATCCTTTCCACTGATACCAACGGCACTGATGCCTACCTGCTCCAACTCACTGACCAGACTCTTGGAGATGGAACCACTGAGTACCATCTCGGCAACCTGGGCTGTCTCAGCATCGGTTACACGCAGTCCATCAAGGAACTGGCTCTTTTTTCCCAGACGGTCAAGCAGGTTGGTAATCTCCTTGCCTCCGCCATGGACAACCACTGGTTTCAAACCGATGTACTTGAGCATTGCGATGTCTTGGATAACCGACTTTTTCAGCTGTTCGTCAACCATAGCCGAACCGCCATATTTGACCACGACAATACTTCCGGCGAATGTCCTGATGTAGGGAATCGCCTCGATGAGTACCTCAGCCTTGAGAATCTCGTTTTCCATCCTGTGTTTCATCAGCTTCTATAATCTCCATTGATCCGAACATATTCGTAGGAGAGGTCACAGCCCCAAGCGGTGCCTTCCCCCTCTCCGTCCCCGAGTATTGCAAGCGTCTGCACATCCCTCTCAAGCAGGATTCCCTTGGCCATATGCTCGTCAAAATCCAGGGGAGAACCACCGGCTACCACTTGTATCGTCCCCTTGGAAGAAGAGAAAAAGAGGTCCACACCATTCGGATCAAAACAAGCTCCACTGTACCCCATGGCACACAGAATCCGTCCCCAGTTGGCATCACTGCCAAAGAAGGCTGTCTTGACCAGATTACTGCTGATGATTGAACGGGCAAGGGTTTGGGCAGACTGTTTGTCCTTTGCTCCCTTGACTGTTACCTCAAGGAACTTTCCAGCCCCTTCCCCATCACGAACGATTGCCTTTGCGAGCTCCTTATGGACATACAGGAAAGCCTGGGTAAAGGCTTCCCACTGACTGTGGGAAGGAGAAAGCGCATTACACCCACTCTTGCCATTGGCAAGGACCAGGACGGTATCATTGGTCGAGGTATCCCCATCCACACTGATCATATTGTAGGTGTCACGGATGGAGGACCCAAGCAACGCTTGCAGTACTGCCTTATCGATGGTTGCATCGGTGGTAATGAAACTCAACATGGTTGCCATGTTGGGATGAATCATCCCAGAACCCTTCGCCATACCACCGATGGTTACCTGCTTTCCATCAATCTCAAGGGAGACAGCAATTTCTTTGGTGAAGGTATCGGTGGTGAGAATAGCCTTCGCAGCTTCACGAGCACCTTCTCTCGAGGAAGCAAGCACCTTTGTGCAGTCATCAATCCCAGTGACAATCTTATCCATGGGCAAAGGAAGCCCGATGATGCCGGTAGAACAAACCAGTACTTCTTCAGGCAGCAAACCCAACGTCTTGGCTGTATGCACGGCCATAGCCTCTGCATCCCTCTCCCCTTGGGAAGCAGTGCATGCATTGGCATTGCCACTGTTGATCACAATAGCCCGAGCCTGGGGAGAAGAAGAAACCAGCTTCTGGTCCCAGAGAACCGGGGCTGCTTTCACCAGATTGGTGGTAAAGGATCCTGCAAAACTACAAGGAACCTCACTGTACACCAAGGCAAGGTCTTTTTTGCGTTTCTTGACACCGCAGGCTACACCATTGGCTGAAAATCCCAAGGCAGCGGTAACGCCACCATCTATTATCTGCATCACTCTATTTCTCCTATAGGGGGCTGGCAACCGTGGAGGCAAGACCAGACTCTTCGCCCAGGTTGCACCGGATATTCATATTTTGCACTGCCTGACCGGCAGCTCCTTTGACCAAGTTGTCGATAGCTCCAATAGCAATAACTCGATTGGTTCTTCCATCAACCTTCCAACCGATGGCACACATGTTCGTGTTCTTGACATATCGGGTCTCAGGAAGACTGGAGCCCATCAAGCGTATAAATGATTCACCAGCGTACCACTTCCGGTATGCCGAGGTTATTTCCGCTTCACTGACCCCTTCCTTCAGATTGGCGTAACAGGTAGAGAGAATCCCTCGATGCATGGGAACCAGATGCGGGGTGAACTGCACGAAAATGTCTGCACCGTTTAGTGCACTCAACTCTTGTTCAATCTCCGGGGTATGGCGATGGGTTGCCACACTATATGCCTTATATGACTCGTTGACCTCACAGAACAATGAGCCCAGCTTCTCAGATCGTCCAGCACCACTGACACCGCTTGCGCTGTCTATGATCAAGGAAGTTGGATCGACAAGCTTCTCTGCAACCAAGGGAGCCAGGGTGAGAATACTGCAGGTGGTATAGCAACCGGGGTTTGCAATCAGGTTTGCTGTTCCAATACGATCACGATGCAATTCACACAGCCCATAGACTGCCTCCCCAAGCAAATCCTTGCTCCCATGGTCACTCTTGTACCAGCTTTCATAGACACTGCTGTTGCTGAGCCGATAGTCAGCACCGAGGTCAATAATGATGCAACGCTCCAGTATCTCCTTGGTCACCTTATGACTCGCCATCCCATGGGGAAGGGCAAGAAACAAAACAGAGCACCGCTTGCTGGCTTCCTCAATGTCCTCCTCTTCCAATAGCAGGTCACATCCTCCCTGAAGAGAGGGATATATCTCACTGAAACGCTTTCCGCTGTAGGAGTGTGAGGCAAGGTAGGCAATCTCCACCAATGGATGATTTACCAAAAGGGCAACCAATTGTGACCCTGCATAGCCTGTAGCACCAATGACTCCAACTTGTAGCATACGTTCCTCCGTATCATCAATATTAGTATAATTATACAAAAATATTCCTCTTTGACCAGACTCTTTGCATATATTTTCACATAATTGTGTATAAATATTAATTAAACCAATACACCAGCTCTGCAGAAACCTCCAATCCAAGCTTCCTCTGGAGTGAGAGAGACGCCGTATTGCCTGCCACCACATGGCAGTAGGGGGTTATGTCCTGGGAAAGCAGGTGATTGATGTAGGTACGCTCCAGTGCTTCCCCTACATGTCGCCTGCGATACTGGGGCAGCACCTCCAACATGCCCATTGAACACTCAATATGTCTACCCATGAAACCAGCTAGATTGCCATCAATCTCTGCAGCTATCATGACCCCTGCTTGAAATCGTTCAAGGATATACGCTTCATCGACAAGCTTGTAGTGTTGCAACACCACAGGAAGATCCCGCTCCATAAGGGGGCGTATGATGATGGACTCATCTTCAACAAGCAATTGTGTGGAGGGATAGACAGCCTGCATGCACTCCAGCGGATCAGTGAGTCCCCGCTCCTTGAATGCAGAAACGAGAGGTCCTGCGTGTACAGAGATTGGACCTTTACTGGTAGGCACAGCCTCGGCAAAGGTGTCTGCTGCCTCTGGATTGAATAGTGTGGCGACATACGCTGTATCCTGAACATGGAGCAATACACCATCTTCATCAGCAATGAGAACTTCTGCTACGCCCTCTTCCAGTGGCTCAATCAGGTCGATATAGGTAGTTCTCCCCCTTAGGGAGAGTGTTTCGATTACATCCATAGCCTACTGTAACGCAAGATTGTGCATCTGTCAGTCTCTCAGACTCTTAATTCCATGAAAGGTCAGCCCGACAAGACTGAGGTTATAGAGAACCAGCATGAACCCAGACAAGACAGGAGAGGGATCCCTCAGTACCATCAGCGCAAAGAGGGTACAAAGCATCAACGGGAGAAAGATGAACAGCAAGGTCGCATCCATCCTTCTTGTCATGGTTCCAATGGTTAGGAACAAGGCCCCAATACAGGCTACCAACCCGAGCTCAGCAGTAAGGAGGTAATTAAAGAAGAACTCCCTGGGACCTATCAAGGTAAACAGGGCGAGCAATACGGGTGTAAGGAGCAATACCAAGAGCACTGCAGTTCCCACCACCATCAGAATCGCACTCGGTGATCGTTCTCTCATGCTTCATCTGATCCAAGCATCTTTTCAACAAGCTTGAGCAATACATCATCAACCACAAGGTCTGCTCGGCTGGTCTTGGCATCAATTCTTGGTCGCTTCATCAATTGCTGATAGGCATCAGCAATCCAAAGCGTTGCTGTTTCTGGTGGTACGATACCGGTATCAATGACTAGATCGAAGAGAGAAGCATCACGTTGGTTGTACTGCAAGTCGGACTGTACAAAGGATGTTCTTACCAGTTCCTGATCTATGAGCGCTTTCCTTGTCTGTTCATCAGTTCCACCCCGCTCTTTCTGCTTTCTCTGGACCCTGAGTTCAAGTGGAGCCTTTATCCTTACATTCAGGACATCAGTATAGCCTTGCAGAAGACCAAACCCTCCTCGTCCGAGCATGACTACATTGCCAACCTTGGCAAATGCACGCATGACTGCAAGCAGAAAGTCAACGGTCAGGTAGCGGTGTTGGTCAAATCGTTCCCAAAATGTAGGAAGACTGTCATAGACTTCGTCAAACCCACTGAAGCCATACTCATGCATGATTTTCTCAATATCTTGCTTGTCCACGAAGGAAAGCCCCAGTTGCTCGGCCACTTGCTTGGCAATAAAGGTTCCTTCACTGCCAATCTGACGGGAAATAGTAATGACTCCCATAGACACCTCCTCTGGTAATTCCATGGTAAGTCCGTACCTCTCAGCTGTCAAGGAACGGCCCTTACAGGTCGTCATAGGAGATGACAAGTACCTGTTCAATGAAGAGTTTAGCAAGCTCAGGATCGAACTGGGATCCTGCGCACCGCTTAATCTCCTTTGCTGCTTCAAGGGTAGAGACTGCTTTGCGGTACGTTCTCTCACTGGTCATCGCATCATATGCATCAACAATGGCAATCATTCTGGATTGCAGAGGAATTGTCGTTCCTCGTATGGACTTGGGATATCCAGTTCCATCATAGCGCTCATGATGAGCAAGCACATAGGGTGCCAACGCTTGCATGTCCTCTACTGAGCTGAGAATACGAAAGCCAATCTCTGCATGCCTTTTCATCTCCTCCCACTCCAAGGGGGACAGCTTTCCATCCTTGTTGAGAATGTTTTCAGCAATGGCAATTTTTCCGATATCATGCAGCAATCCCACCAGACGCAACTCAGTACACAATCGTTCACTGAGACCAAAGGCTCTTCCCAACTGTTCACTGAGTTCACTGACTCGCCTTGAGTGGGCCTCTTCCCGTTTATTCTTCTCATGGAGCGTGTTGATAATGGCATAGACTGCTTTCCCCTGCATCTGGGGGCTATCGAGCAACTTTTGTGTGGCAAGGTGCTTCTCAGCCAACTGTACGGCCTCATTCAAATCAAATGGTGCATCCTCTACCACATAGAGTCCGAAACTGATTGAAGGAGCAACAGCATCCATTACTCTGAGACGTGATACTTCCTCCGAGGCAACCTCAAGACGAGGCTCACACTCCCTTGCTGTATAGCCAGGCAGCAAGAGTGCAAACTCATCGCCTCCAACCCTGAAAAGGAACGAGCAATCAGGGAAGGTTTCTTGCAATATGACAGCGACCTGTTTCAGGATTCGATTTCCTTCCTCCCGTCCAAAGGCCTCATTGATAATCTTAAGCCGATTCATGTCAGAAAACACGACACTCAAGGGTAGATTCCCCTCCAAAGGCATGCTGCTGATCACCCGCTCGAACTCTACCCGGTTGTATAGATCAGTTAGTGCATCGTGAGTAGATGCATAGAGAATCTGCTGTTCAGCAAGCTTCCGTTTAGTGATATCGACGGTCATACAGAGGCTGTTTATATCTACAAGGTTCTCTTCAGGGAATACACAGAGGGACAGATTCGCCCAGACGGTTGAGCCATCCTTTTTCAGGAAACGCTTATCCAACGTAAGGGAGTCCTCTCCCCCAGTATACATCCTTTGTGTGACGCTGTTGCTCATCTTCACATCTTCAGGGTGGGTGAATTCTGCCCAAGTATGACCAAGCACCTCTTCCCTTGAATATCCCAATATATCGAGATAACTCTGGTTGATACTCTCAATTTCCCCCGTTCTGAGGTTGGTCAGTGACATCCCAATCGGTGCTTTTTCAAATATTGTCTTGAACTGATGTTCGCTTTTTCTCAAGGCAGCGATATCGTTCAAACGGTAGACTTGGCTGAAGAGCAGGAGACAGAGCAAGTATGTTCCTATCGGATAGAAAACCAGAATGGGAAATGTCATCACAGAAAAGACCTGAACCCTCACCGAAGAGGGCATAAGCAACATGCACAGGAGCATGATTACATGGTTCAACAAACCAACAAGATAGAACTCGATATTGATATTGCCCCGTTTATCAAGCACTGTGGTGTAGCGGAAATGATGCCAAAGCGTTCCAATAATTGTACTTGAAATGATAGTCGCTAATCCTGCATAGAGACCAGCTCCGCCATTCAAGACTCTGAATATTGCCATCATCAAGCTTCCAATAAATGTCGGTAGTATTCCAAAGACCATACCCGAGACGACGATAAGGATGGAACGAGAATCAAATACAACACCTTGTTCGAGAATGAAAGGGTTGAGCATTACCAAGATTCCTACAACACCAATAATGAACCCAATCAGGATATGGTAGGAATATACCTTTTCTGGGTTCTTGAATGGATAGGTAGCGAAAAAGACACTGAGGGTCAACAACATTGCAATGTTGAAGAGAACATTAGCCATTAGAGTTCCCTCATAGATGGGGTAAACAAACATACCTTATTCCTTCCTGACGCTTTTGCTCTATACAAGGCAATATCAGCTTCGCTAATCAAAGAGATGGAAGAAATATTAGGACCTTGCACCCGGGCAACACCTATAGAGATGTGAACATTCAATTCCAGGTTCTGGAAGAAGAACGGCTTTGAAGCGACATGTATTCGCAAATCCTCTGCAATTGCAACTGCCTCAGTATCGCTCTTGTTTGTCACTGCAATGATAAACTCGTCCCCACCGTATCGAGCAATAGCTCTACTATGCTTGATCACCTCTTTTACACGAGAGGCAAACTCCTGAAGCACCGCGTCCCCAGCTAGGTGCCCATAGGTGTCGTTGATATTCTTGAAATGATCGATGTCACAGATCAGGATATGAGCCCTCCCCGCTTCCCTGAGATGAAGAGAAACACGTTGCAGGAAGTAGCGACGATTATACAATCCAGTCAGGGGATCTATATTGGAAAGATCCCTGAGTTGCTTATGCAGGGTCCGCCTCTCCGTGATGTTGATGATCAGCACTGACACAGCCCGCTGCCCTTGATAGGGTTTCTCCAAGGGATACATCCGGGCCTCAAACCATTGCGTTCCCCCCGGGCCATTCTTGGTGGTAAGGGTGACGTCCTCGGTTTCCAACTGGTAATCGAAGGTGTTCAGTTTTCCTGATTCCAAGGTATGATGCACCTGCCCCATGAAGAAGTCAGCAAACTTCTTGGGCATAAAGTCATAGATGTTCTTTCCTTTCAAGGGAATTCCATCATCATAAAGCGAGCGTTCTGTTCCTCCGAGTACCTCAAGATAGGTACCATCCTCACCCACCACGATAAAAGGGTCTGGAATGGTGTTGAACAGTGACCTTGAAATATCATCAAGGAGAGGAATAGTCTGTTCTTGCTTCGTTTTCATACCCCACATGGTAGTCTGCAAAAGCAAGGAATTCAATTGGCTTGTACGGTTATTTGTAAGAAAGAAGACACTGAATACCCTACAAAGAGGGGGCTTTCCGACACAACTCAGAAAGCCCCCAGCACGAAGCAACACAACGTGTTACACGGAATACAGAAGTGATTCGTATGTGGGAATGGGCCAGTACTGCTGATCAGTGAGGAGTTCAGCAGTATCACACAGAGAGCGAACCTGTGCCATCTGGGCAAGGACTGTATCATGATAGAAGTAGCTTTCACTGCTTATATCTTCTACCATCCTCGCTTCCAGGAGTTGCTGTTCCAGCAGAGCTACTTCCTTATCCAATCCATCGGCAAGATTACTCAACTCAGCAATCAGCCCTGCCTCATAGGAAAGTGAAAGGGAGGATACTGCTGCTTTCTTGTCCAGAAAACTTCTTGCCAGTGCCCCGCTGAAAGCACTCAGGGCAGGAAGTACTTGTTTTCTCATCATATCGACGAGCGTGAGCGCCTCGATATTGAGTGTCTTGCAATAGTTTTCCAGGACAATCTCATAGCGACTATGCATCTCTGATGAGGAGAGCACCCCGAACTTCTCAAACAGCGCAATGTTTTTCGCATGAATAAAGGTGGGGAGGGCTTCAGGGGTGCTTACGAGGTTCAGCAATCCCCTTCTCTTTGCCTCATCAATCCATTCAGGTGCATAGTTGTTGCCATTGAACACAATCCTTCTGTGCTTGCTATAGGTCTCTTTTACCAAGGCAGAGAGTTCACTTGCGAAATCCTTTGCCTGCTCCAACTGATTGGCAAAACGGGAGAGTTGCTCAGCAATTATCGTATTCAGGACAAAGTTTGGTCCAGAGACAGAGAACGAGGAACCGAGCATACGGAACTCGAATTTGTTGCCGGTAAAGGCAAATGGACTGGTGCGGTTTCGGTCGGTGGTATCCCTGGGGAATGGAGGCAAGAGGTTTACTCCAAGCAGCATGGAGGATCTCTCTTTATTGGGATAATCGGTTCCGTCAACAAGGGAATCAAGAATTTCAGTCAACTCTTCCCCAAGGAACATGCTGACAATGGCCGGAGGAGCCTCATTGGCACCGAGGCGATGATCATTCCCTGCACTGGCAACCGAGACGCGAAGCAGGTCCTGATACTCATCCACAGCAGCGATTACCGCTACAAGGAAGAGCAGGAACTGAGCATTGTCCTTTGGGTTGTCTCCCGGTTCCAGAAGGTTCAGCCCTGTGTCCGTTGAGATCGACCAGTTGTTGTGTTTCCCTGATCCGTTCACCCCAGCAAACGGTTTCTCGTGCAGTAAACAGACAAGACCATGCTTATTGGCAATTTTCTTCATTATTTCCATAGTCAGCTGGTTCTGATCGACGGCAAGGTTGCTTGTGGTAAAGACGGGAGCAAGCTCATGCTGGCTGGGAGCAACCTCGTTATGTTCTGTCTTGGCAAAGATTCCAAGTTTCCAAAGTTCTTCATCCAGCTCCTGCATGAAGGCAGAAACACGACTCTTGAGATTGCCGAAGTAGTGGTCCTCCAACTCCTGGCCCTTTGGGGGGCGTGCCCCTACAAGGGTACGACCAGTGTGAATCAAGTCCTTGCGTTGCAGGTAGAGGTCCTTATCAACCAGGAAATACTCCTGCTCAGGTCCTACTGTGGTCACCACACGCTTCACATCACTTCGCCCAAAGAGTTTCAGAATCCTGATGGCCTCACGGCTTATGACTTCCATGGAACGAAGCAATGGGGTTTTCTTGTCCAATACTTCTCCGCTATAAGAGCAGAACGCAGTAGGGATACAGAGTGTATTCTCCTTGATAAATGCATAACTGGAAGGGTCCCAAGCAGTATACCCACGCGCCTCGAAGGTTGCCCTGAGGCCACCGGACGGGAACGAAGATGCATCAGGCTCTCCCTTGATCAACTCCTTTCCACTGAACTCCATAAGGGCAGCACCTTCAGAGGAAGGAACCAAAAAACTCTCATGCTTTTCTGCGGTAATGCTGGTCATGGGCTGAAACCAGTGACAATAGTGGGTAGCACCTTCACTCAAGGCCCACTCCTTCATGGCATGGGCAACCTGGTTGGCAATATCCAGATTCAGTTCTTTTCCTACCCTGATGGTCTCTTTCAGCTGGCGGTAGGTGTCTTTTGAGAGATACTCTTTCATCTTCTCATACCCAAATACCATGCTCCCAAAATACTGATCTGCTCGTTCTTTCATACAGTCCTCCACTCTCTATAATGCACAAACGGGGTCCCCGGCAGCCCGGGCGCTTTGCTTACAGCATCGCCTGGGCTACCCACCTGCCCCAATCCGACAAGAATCCTTCTGCCGGAAACGCACAAAAGGCGCTGTAGCCCAAACTGGACTACAGCGCCTTTGCTGATGTTTCTTTTTACACCAGAGCGGGTACTTCTGTCAATCAGGGAGCCTTGGTTTCCTTCTTATTCACCTCGAAAGTGAGATGAACACTACGTATCACGTATAGAGAAAGGTTTGCATCCCCATGGATTTTGCAGTCTCGATATTGCGTTTCGCATCGTCGATGAACAGAATGTGCTGAGGGGCTGTCTGTACTTGCTCTATGACGTGATGGAAGATTGGCTTTTCTGGCTTATTCATCCCCAGGATTCCTGAGATGACAAACAAATCAAAGCAAGCAGTTGCCCAGTAGGTACCGTGCACAAGCCGCTCATAGGTCTCTGAGGCCATATTTGATACCAGCACTGTCTTGATCCCCCTACTACGCATATCACATACCCACCTCACCATCCTGGGCCGTATGTGTGAGAAACCAAGAAGATCTATGGTAAAGAGCAATTGCAGGGTCTCCTCATCATCTCTGAGAGGACTGTAACAATCAGTCAACACATGATGAAAGTAACAATATGCATCATATTCACCTGAATCGAGCCTATCTCGTTTTTCCCAATAGGGAATTTCAAATATATCAAGTGGCACCTGAGCCATATCTGCCAAGAGACTGAGGGTGTCTCTATCGATGAAGTCACTCATAACTCCCCCAAAATCGACGGCAAGAGCCTTCACCTGCATTGCGTGCAAATCCAATTGGAATACATCTCGTATGGTCCCCATTACTATCCTCTTTGCGTGAACGTTCTTGTAACGATTCTAATCGAGTTTGATGCTTGTGTGGAGAGCCAGCTGATGTATCCATACAGAATCAGTACCTTCCATGACTGGTAATGAAAGGCACTACTCACCTTGCAAAATGCTATTTCCAGGGATAGGCTTGGGATATGAATGCAACTCTGATCAAAACAATTTCTGAAATGGTGGAACAAGCCTGCGCTTCAGAACGAAACAAGATTGGGTATGAGCTCTGGAAGTCTCATATCAAGCCGATGATTCCCATCGCACAAGAACTTGCTGTCGTCCATAAAGCGGATGAAGAAATTGTGACGCTGGCTGTCTTGCTCCATGACTTGGCGGAAGTAGAGGATATTGCAAAAAGGGAATTTTATCCTAACTCTGCTGCCCAACGTGCTCGAGAAGTTCTTGCAATGTATCAATATCCCGTTGATAAAACTGAACTGGTCGCAAGGTGTATTCAGAATCATACAGCCGACTTGAACATCCCTGAGGAACAGTGTGTGGCTGATGCCCATGAACTCATAAAAATCGTGGATATTCCAAGCCTGTTTTATGATGCATACCATCATGAGCATCTTGGCATTGCTGAAGGGAAAAACTGGGTGGAATCATGCTGGGCACAGGTAAGCCCTCTCTCCCAGTCTCTGTATCAGGATAGGTATACATTGGCAAGACACCTTACACAAGGCAATGTTTGTAAGCCTTATTCCTATGAAACAGATCTTGAGCGAACGCTTTCTGAACTCGTAGAGAAAGCTTGCATGTCTGAGAAGAATGTCTATGGATATGGAATGTGGGAAAACCATATTTGTCCAATGGTACCTATAGGAAATGCATTGTCAGAGCTCCACGGAGCTGATGCAGAAATTGTTCGCATAGCCATACTGCTCCATGACCTGGCAGGTATTGAGGATTATTCCAAAGCAGCAGATCATCACATCCATGGAGCGCAGAGAGCCAAGCACCTCTTACAAGAAGCAGGATATCCTTCAGATAAAACCGACCTGGTTGCAAGGTGCATACTGCACCATAGAGGTAGTGTTATACTGCCAAAGGAAACACCGGAAGAGCGATGCCTCGCTGATGCCGATGCCGTTGCGCATATGTCTGACCTCCCTTCCTTGTTCTTCATGGCATACGAAAAAAAAGGGTTGGGATTTGAAGATGGGAAAAAATGGGTCAAGAAGAAAATCCTGAGAGATTGGCAGAAGATGAGCGAAATTGCAAGGCAAAGCTATTGTAATCAGTATGATGCGATCATGCATATATTGGTTTCGTAGCACCATCAATCTCTTCATATACCCCAATCTGTGTTATGCAGAATGAAAAGTATCAATACCCAAAGACAAGTCCATCATTTTACATATTTTATTCAATAATAAAGACTTAGATACATATATCCCTTCTCATTCCCTCCCCTCGTGACAAACACATGCATTTTCGCTATGATAAGGTATATTCAATTGGACAAAGGCGTCCATCAGAGGTACCTCGCGTATGCAAGGTATCTGTGGTGGGCGCCTTTTTTTCGTATCCAAGGAGAAGCCCTATGAACGGATACCATCAACGAACACCTTTGGAGGGAGAGGTCCGCATTCCCAGCGGATGTGCTATCAGTGGCATTATTTCACGGAGCGGAAAACGATTTTCCGGACGGGAAGCCATCTCCTCAATTGCTGTCATGCACGATCGCTCGAACGGACTCGGAGGAGGCTTTGCCGGGTATGGCATCTACCCCGAATATGCTGACTTCTATGCGCTGCATGTCTTTTATTATTCCAGTGAGGCAAAACGGAGTTGCGAGGATTTCCTTGAAGAGCACTTCGATTTGATTAACCTCTCCAAAATTCCTACCACGAAGCACCACGCCATCACTGATGAGCCACTCATCTGGCGTTACTTCGTCACGCCACTTCCTACCAAACTTGCATCCAGTCAGTTGGATGAAAATGAATACACCGCAAGATGTGTCATCAAGATAAACCGAGAAATTGATGGTGCCTATGTCTTTTCATCCGGAAAGAACATGGGTGTCTTCAAGGCAGTGGGCTATCCGGAGGACGTTGGTGAGTTTTATCGTCTCGACGACTACGAAGGATACAGTTGGACCGTCCATGGTCGCTACCCGACCAACACCCCCGGTTGGTGGGGAGGAGCCCACCCCTTCAGCCTGCTCGACTACAGCGTAGTACACAATGGGGAAATATCGAGCTATGACGCAAACCGGCGTTTCATTGAGATGTTCGGCTATTCCTGCACCTTGATGACCGACACCGAGGTCATTACCTATATGATCGACTACCTCCACAGAAAACAAGGTTTGAGTTTTGAAGAGGTAGCCAATGTCATTGCAGCTCCCTTCTGGTCGACCATTGAAAGAAAATCCCAAGAGGAAAAAGAGGTGTGTACCTATTTGAGAAATACCTTTGCAAGCATGCTGATCACCGGACCATTCTCCATCATCCTCGGCTTCAGTGGAGGGCTGATGGCACTCAACGACCGGCTCAAACTCAGAAGTCTTGTTGCTGCAGAGAAGGATGACCGGGTCTACCTGGCCAGTGAGGAAGCAGCTATCAGGGTTATCTGTCCTGAACCCGACCGGCTCTGGTACCCAAGTGGTGGGAAACCGGTCATCGTCACCCTGGAAGGTCAACAAGGAGAGCAAGATGGGCATCAATTACCTGTATCCGGACTTTGAAGTAATAAGAAACCAAGATAGATGCATCTCCTGCCGGGTATGTGAAAGGCAATGTGCGAATGAGGTCCACTCATTTGATGAGGCCACAGGTCGCATGAAAGCTGATGAAAGCAAGTGCGTCAATTGTCATCGCTGCGTTTCCCTCTGCCCTACCCGTGCCCTGAAGATTGTCAAGACGGACCATACGTTCAAGGAGAATGCAAACTGGAAGGGAGAGGTCATCCAGGATATCTATCGGCAGGCAGAGAGCGGCGGTGTTCTGCTAGCCTCGATGGGCACCCCCAAGGACTATCCAGTCTACTGGGACAAAATGCTGGTGAATGCGAGCCAGGTAACCAACCCTTCCATCGACCCGCTTCGCGAGCCAATGGAGACCAGAACCTACCTTGGGCAGAAAGAATCTGTAATAAAGAGGGATGCAAATGGAAAAATAATCACCAAGACCGCTCCCCAGCTGAAGCTGGAGATTCCCATCATGTTCAGTGCCATGTCCTATGGGTCCATCTCCTACAACGCCCACAAATCCCTCGCGCTTGCTGCCCAAGAACTCGGTATCTACTACAACACCGGTGAAGGGGGCTTGCATGAGGACTTCTATCAGTATGGAAAGAACACTATCGTCCAGGTAGCCAGCGGCAGATTTGGGGTACACCCCGGTTACTTGAATGCAGGAGCAGCCATTGAGATCAAGATGGGACAGGGAGCGAAGCCCGGCATCGGGGGACACCTTCCCGGTTCCAAGATTGGGGAAGATATCTCAAAGACCCGGATGATCCCGCTCCACAGTGATGCGATCAGCCCAGCACCCCATCATGACATCTACTCCATTGAGGACCTCAGACAGCTGGTCTTTGCCCTCAAGGAAGCGACTGCCTATACCAAACCGATCATTGTAAAAGTGGCTGCAGTACACAACATCAGTGCAATCGCCAGTGGTATTGCCCGTAGCGGTGCAGACATCATCGCAATCGATGGCTTTCGAGGAGGAACCGGGGCAGCTCCTGCCAGGACAAGAGACAATGTCGGAATTCCCATCGAACTGGCCTTGGCCAGTGTTGATGAACGACTGCGTCAAGAAGGCATACGCGGCAATGTAAGTCTTGTGGTAGGTGGTTCAATCCGCAGCAGCAGTGATGTATTGAAGGCCATAGCCTTGGGTGCAGATGCAGTCTATGTAGCCACCAGTGCCCTTATCGCCCTTGGCTGCCATCTTTGCCGCACCTGCCATAGCGGGAAGTGCAACTGGGGAATTGCAACCCAGAACCCCGAGTTGGTCAAACGTCTCAACCCAGAGGTGGGTAGCGAACGATTGGTAAACCTTATCACTGCCTGGAACCATGAACTCAAGGAGATGATGGGAGGAATGGGGATAAACTCCATCGAGGCGCTCAGGGGAAACCGCTTGATGCTCAGAGGTATCAGCCTGCATGAGACTGAGCTGAACATCCTCGGCATCAAACACGCCGGGGCGTAGGAGGAACTGATGAAAAAGATCTACGTCAATGAACAGTGGTGTTTGGCTTGTCATCTTTGTGAATATTACTGTGCGTATGCAAACAGCGGACTGGAAGACATGGTACAGGCATTGAAGGACAAACCCTTGCATCCGAGGATACAGGTGGAACAGAGAGGGACAGTAAGCTTTGCGGTGAACTGCCGCCATTGCAGTGAACCACTGTGCCTGAAGAGCTGCATAGCCGGTGCCATCACAGAGAAAGATGGCCTGATCGTTATCGACCAGGACAAGTGCGTCGGTTGCTACAGTTGCATCATGGCATGTCCCTATGGTGCCTTGATGCCAAGTGAGAGTGGGGTTATGCAAAAGTGCGAACTCTGTGCCACAAACAGCCATGGACTCCCTGTTTGTGTACAAGGATGCCCAAACCAGGCCATCGTTTATGAGGAGCGGTAGCATGCAGTATGTCATTATCGGAAACTCCATCACCAGTGTGGGTTGCATTGAATCCATCCGAAAACATGATACCACAGGAGCTATCACGGTCATCGGGGAAGAAAACCATCCCATCTATGCCCGGCCCCTCATCTCCTACCTATTACAAGGTAAGACTGATGAGCAGAAGATGACCTATCGGGATGAAGGATTCTACCAAAAGCATGGAGTACAGGTGCTCACAGGAAGGAGAGTGGAAAAGATTGAAGTGGAAGGACAGCTACTTCGCTTGGATGATGGTTCATCCATGCAGTATGACAAGCTACTCATAGCAACAGGCTCCATTCCCTTCATCCCACCTATGAAAAATCTTGAGGAGGTGGAGCATCGCCATACCTTTCTCTCCTTATCTGATGCAAAGGAGCTTGAAGCAGAACTGCAACCCAGCAGCCGAGTGCTCATCATCGGGGCCGGTTTGATCGGACTCAAGTGTGCCGAGGGAATTCTGGAACGTGTACAATCGGTGACGGTTGTCGATTTGGCAGACAGAATACTCTCCAGCATTCTCGACGAAGAAGGCTCGGCGCGGGTACAGACCCATCTGGAACAGATAGGAATTCGTTTCCATCTAGGAGACAGCGTCCGTGAGTTCTGTGGCCAGGAGGCACTCCTGACCAGTGGCAAGGTTGTGGGGTTCGATATCCTCGTACTGGCTGTTGGGGTAAAGCCAAACATAGCATTGGCGAAGGATGCTGGACTTGCTGTCAACAAGGGAATTCTCATCGACCAAGCATGCAGAACCAGCAATCCACATATCTGGGCTGGAGGGGACTGCAGTGAGGGGTGGGAGCTTTTGAGCGGGGAAAGACGGAATCTTGCCCTGCTGCCGAATGCCTATATGCAGGGAGAGACCGCTGGATATTCCATGGCCGAAAATGAGCAACGCTTTGAGAATGCCATTGCAATGAATGCGATTGGTTTCTTCGGCCTGCATATCATTACAGCCGGGATATACCAAGGGGAGGATCTTTGTTTTGCCACGGAGAAAGGATACAAGCGACTCTTCATCAAGGACGATCACCTTGTTGGATGCATCCTGATAGGGGACCAGGTTGCGCGAGGGGGAATCTATACTAATCTGATTAGAAGCAGAACAGACCTCAGAACACTCGACTTTGCCATGATCAGCGAACAACCGGCCTTGATGGCGTTTGCACAGAAGGTGCGAAGTGAACAGCTTGGGAGGGCACAATGAAACACATTGACGTAGGAATGATGCAATACCGCCAATTGAATGAACAAATACGAGAGAGTAAAGCAAAGCAATTTATACTGTCCTCAGTAACCGGTCAGCGGTACATTGGGTGTGCACAGAAAGACAAGACCATTACCATCAATGGTACTCCGGGCAATGGTCTTGGTTCCTATCTGGACGGTGCAACGCTCATCGTGAACGGCAATGCACAGGATGCAACGGGTGATACCATGAACGAAGGTGCTATCATTGTACATGGCTCCTGTGGGGACGGGACAGGGTATGCGATGCGAGGGGGAAAGCTCTATATCCGCGACAGTGCTGGCTACCGCTGTGGCATTCATATGAAAGCGTTCGAGGAGAGGCAACCGCTTCTGATCATCGGCGACAGGGCCGGCAGTTTCCTTGGGGAGTACCAAGCAGGTGGTACCATCATTGTGTTGGGTATGAACCAAGAAGGGAAAGCTCCGGTAGGATATTTCTGTGGGACAGGGATGCATGGTGGCACAATCTATTTACGCTGTGATACACTTCCTCAGGGCTTGCCACCACAGGTTGCAGTGCGTGATGCCGATGAAGATGACAAAGCGCTCCTGTTTGAGTTACTGGATGAGTACTGTGCCCTTTTCAAGCTCGATAAAGCACAGTTGCTTGCATCGCATTTTTACGTACTGAGTGCCAACAGCACCACGCCCTATCGGATGATGTATACCCATGTATGACGGAGGGAGGAGAAGAATGATGAGAAATACCCAGCAAGAGGTGATGCAGTTCATCAAGGAACAGGATGTTCGGTTTGCCCGTCTGGTCTTCTGCGATATTTTCGGACAGATCAAGAATATTTCCATCTCAGCAAGTGAGCTGGAGCGGGCTTTTTCCAGTGGCATCAGTTTCGATGCATCCTCGGTAAAAGGCTTCCTTTCAGTTGAGGAGAGCGACCTGTTGCTCTTCCCCGACCCTGCAACCCTCTCCATCCTCCCCTGGCGTCCGGCTCAGGGCCGTGTGGTGCGGTTCTTCTGCTCGATAAAAAGGCCCGATGGAACGCTCTTCGAGGGAGACACGCGTTCTCTCTTGCAAGAGACAGTGAGAAAAGCCTCTCTGCAGGGTTACTCCTTTGGAGTAGGACCCGAGTGTGAGTTCTACCTTTTCAAAACTGATGAAGAGGGAAAACCAACCTACCAGCCATTGGATGATGGCACCTACCTCGATGTTGCGCCGCTGGACAAGGGGGAGAATGTACGTAGAGAAATCTGCCTTACCCTTGAACAGATGGGTTTCTACACCGAGCGCAGTCATCATGAGTCAGGTCCCGGGCAGAATGAGATTGACTTCAAGTACGGAACTCCTGTTGAGGCGGCGGATAACTTCATTACCTTCAAATCAGTAGTAAAAACCATCTCAGACCGCAGCGGTTTGTTTGCCTCATTCCTCCCCAAACCTATGCAAAGAGAGAGTGGAAGCGGTCTGCATTTCAACCTATCCATCAAGGCTGAGGGGGAACAATACAGCAAGATTGAGGCAGCAATGAGTGCAGGGATTCTGAACAGAATCCAGGAAATATCCCTCTTCCTCAACCCGCTTGCAAACTCCTTCGAGCGACTAGGGTCCTTCGAAGCTCCCAAGTATGTTGGTTGGGGCCGGGCAAACCGCTCCTTGCTCATCCGCATTCCCTACACCAGTGGGGAGTATCGACGGATTGAGGTGCGTTCAGCCGACCCAGCCTGCAACCCGTACCTTGCCATTACCTTACTGCTTACTGCAGCTTTGGAAGGTATTCGTGGAGACCTCCCCCTTGAGGAAGAGTACCAAGGCTCAGCGTATCAGAAACAAACCGGTCGTATGCTCCCCTCCTCCTTGGCAGAAGCCATGGAGCTGGCAAAGCATAGTGATTTTGTACAATCCATTCTCCCTGAGCGTCTGCTTACCTGTTTTCTTGAGGCAAAGGGAGCAGAGTGGAGGTCCTATGAGAAGGCTGTCGACCCATTCGAAGCGAGTCGAAAGGCCTATTTCCTGACGACGTAGAAGGAGTGTCCATGCCTCGAGCGCTGGTGGTGTCATCAACACAGAAAGGATGTGACTCATTGTGTTCCCTCATGCGTGAGTATGACCGATCCATTGAGCTCCTTCACTGTCTAAGCGCAGGAGAGGCTCGGAGACTGGTGCTCGACCAGGAACTCGACTTGGTTGTCATCAATGCACCACTGTTGGATGAATCAGGGGAAGAGCTTGCTGTGATGGTTGTTCAGCAGAGTTTAGCAGGATCCATTCTTGTGGTACGGAGTCAATACTTCGAACAGTCTGAAGCACTCTTCTCCGAACAAGGGGTGCTTGTAGTCAGTAAGCCGGTAATCCGTCAGATGTTCTTCCAAGCCCTCAGCCTCGCACGCTCAATGCGTCGAAGGCTCACGGCAATGCATACAGAGAACGAGAAACTCCACAAGAAAATTGAAGAGATCAAGATCATCGACAAGGCAAAATGGGTCTTGATCGAAAACCTTGGTATGGATGAGCAGCAAGCACACCGCTACATGGAAAAGCAGGCAATGGACCAGCGCAAAAGTCGGTATGCCGTTGCACTCTCTCTACTGAAGACGTATCAGATGTAAATCTAAAGACAAGGAGAATGATATCTATGGCCAAACACATTTTTGTGACGGGCGGGGTTGTTTCGGGTCTGGGGAAAGGCATAACCGCAGCATCACTGGGAAGACTTTTGAAAGCGAGAGGACTGAAGATTGCAGCCCAGAAACTCGACCCCTATATGAACGTAGACCCTGGAACAATGAGTCCGTATCAACATGGTGAAGTATTCGTAACCGAGGATGGTTCGGAAACCGACCTCGATTTGGGACACTATGAACGTTTCATTGACGAGGATCTGAACAAGTACAGCAACCTCACCAGCGGAAGGGTCTATTGGAATGTGCTGTCTAAAGAACGCAGTGGAGCCTATCTGGGATCCACTGTTCAGATTATTCCCCATGTAACCACAGAGATCAAAGAGGCTATCTACGCATTGGACCGGAAGACCGAGGCCGAGGTTATCATTACCGAAATCGGGGGAACCACTGGTGATATCGAAAGCCAACCCTTTCTGGAGGCAATCAGACAGATTGGTCACGAGGTAGGACAGGATAACTGTATTTTCATCCATGTAACGCTGGTGCCCTATTTGAAGAGTAGCAAAGAGCACAAGAGCAAGCCAACCCAGCACTCGGTGAAAGAGTTGATGGCTAGTGGTATCTTCCCCGATATCATTGTGACTCGCAGTGACGAACCGCTTGAGGAGAGCATCAAGGATAAGATTGCCCTTTTCTGCAATGTAAACCGCGACTGTGTCATTGAAAACAAGACGGTACCGGTACTCTATGAAGCACCGATGATGCTGCGCTCCGAGAAGCTTGACGAGATTGTCTGCAGGGAACTGAAGTTGCAAACAAGAGAGCCCGATCTCTCTGATTGGGAGGCAATGCTCACCCGTATTGCAGGTGCAAAAAAACAGGTTCGCATTGCCTTGGTAGGAAAATACATCCAGCTTCATGATGCATACCTCAGTGTTATGGAGGCACTCAAACATGGTGGATGGGAACACGGTGCAGAAGTCCAGATAGATTGGGTGGACAGTGAATTGGTCACTAAAAATACGGTCGACAAGCTCCTCTCTGGGGCAGATGGTATCCTGGTCCCTGGTGGCTTTGGAGACCGAGGCATCGAAGGGAAAATCCTCTCAGCCCAGTACGCCAGAGAACAACAGATTCCCTATTTGGGAATATGTCTGGGGATGCAAATCGCCGTCATCGAATTCGCACGTCATGTAGCAGGGTACCCAGACGCACACTCCTCTGAATTTGCACCTGATTCACAGCACCCGGTCATCGCCCTGATGCCCGACCAGCGGGGCAACATCCCCAAGGGGGGTACCATGCGACTTGGCTCTTACCCTTGTGTGGTGAAACCGAATACGCATATGAGCAAGGTGTACAAGCAATCTGAGCGTATTGGAGAACGTCACCGACACCGCTATGAGTTCAACAATGCATTCAGGGAAATCCTTCAGGAAAAAGGCCTCGTCATCTGTGGCACCAGTCCTGATGAAACTTTGGTGGAAGCCGTGGAGATTTCATCCCATCCGTTCTTCATCGGAGTACAATATCACCCTGAGTTCAAGAGCAGGCCCAACCGCCCGCATCCACTTTTCAGCGGCTTCATCGCTGCATCTCTTGCGCATAAGAGTTGACAGTTTGCTCACTCTGCGATAGTTTTGTGTATGCATTCAGGGGCCATAGCTCATCTGGTAGAGCGACTGGTTCGCAATCAGTAGGTAGAGGGTTCGAGTCCCTTTGGCTCCAGCACAGAGACCCGTCTCGAAAGAGGCGGGTTTGTTGCGTTTCTGAGAACAAAATCCTCTTTGATCTCATTGTTCCACGATTGCCTTTTTAAATATACAATGGTAAAATGCAACGGCTTGCAACAAGAAGAAGCAGGGAATCGAACAGATGTCAACTATCGTCTGCAAGCCAGACATCTGATACACAAGAGGAGAGAAAACGATGAAAAAACTACTGATGGTTTTGGTAGTGCTACTTACATTGGGACTTCTGTTTGCAGCAGGCAGGACAGAAACCAAGGCTGAAACAGAAGCAATTGAACTGGAATGGTGGACATGGGACCCTGACATGCTTGAACAGAATCAACAGATTATCAGCGCCTTTGAAGAAGCTAATCCAGGTGTGAAAATCAACAACACCATTGTCGGGACCAAGGAGTATTGGACAAAAATCCGTATCCAGGCAAACCAGAACAAGTTGCCTGATGTCTTTACCATGAGCTCTGGGTATATTGAGGAGTGGGCGAAGGCCGGGCTTCTCTACAACCTCGACGCTTTCATTGAGAGTGATGATACCTTCGACAACTTCTATCAATCCATATTCGATTCAAGCCGGGAGATCAGCAACACAGACAGTTACTACGCCATCCCCTTTGCCCTGGTAACTACGGTGCTCTACTACAACAAGGATGCCTTCGATGCAGCTGGGGTTGCCTACCCAACTGATGACTGGACTTGGGACGACTTCAGGAAAGCCGCCAAGCAGCTTACTCTTGACAAGAATGGAGACGGGAAAACCGACCAGTGGGGACATTGGTTCTACGGACGTTACGCTCACATTGAGCCTTGGGTGTATGCGAACAATGGAAAGCTCATCGACAAAAATACCATGCAGTTCAATCCTGATAAAAACGCAATGGATGCTATCAAAATGCTGTGTGACTTGGTGCTTGTGGACAAGGTAGCCCCTCCCCAGAAGGATATGACCAGCTTCCAACAGCAGGATGTATTTTCTCAGGGAGTGGCGGCTATGTGGGTTGATGGATCATGGTTCGTCGATACACTGCGCAAGAACGTCGGTGATGATATGAGATGGGGCATTGCACGGGTTCCCAGTGGTCCTTCCGGTCCTAGCGAACTTACCTATGGATGGCCTGACAGTTACGCCATTGCTCCAAATACAAAACATCCTGAAACGGCATGGAAGTTTGCCAAGTACGCGGCAGGAGAGGGCATCAGCTTGGATGTATATATGGCTGGCAAGATCCCCTCTGCAAAGAAACTTGCAGAAGATCCCCTGTTTGCCGATCCCAGTCAACAGCCTGGAGAAGAGATGAACCTCCTGATCGAACAGGCCAACGGTCCCATGACCACCAGCTATACCATGGGATGGAGCGAATGGAGAGGCTATGGTGGATCGGAATCTCTTGGCCTCAACGGTACTATAGATGCAATCATCAACGGACATATGGGTTTTGATGAGGCGTTCAAGAAGGGAACTGAGAACATCAACGCCGTCTTGAAGCGATACTACAAGTAGATTACAATTTTATAGGTCGGTTGCCTGGGGCTCCAGGCAACCCCATAACCAGTAAGGATATCAATTGATGACCCAGCCACCATACCGATGGCACAGCAAGATCACCCCATGGGTATTCATCATCCCTACGGTAATCGGACTGCTTGTGTTCAGGCTCATCCCAATCGTCTCATCCCTGTACCTCAGTTTTACTGATTGGAACCTCTTAAGCTCTCCTGTATTCATTAACATGGAAAATTACCAAGAACTGCTGTCCAGCGAGGATTTTCTGGGAATTGTGCTGAACACCTTTCAGTTCTCCTTGATCTACGTAGTAGGATCCATCGTCTGTGGACTTGCCCTCGCCGTGCTTATCAATGTACGAATCAAGGGAATTGCCTTCTTTCGTTCTGCCATCTACCTCCCGGTGGTGACCTCTGCTGTAGCAGTGGGTATCATCTGGAACTGGATGCTTGGGCCAACCTACGGATTGGTAAACAACCTCATCGAGGCAATTGGGCTGACCCCACCGTACTGGCTTGGGGATACCCGC